>Ga0070741_10007674_pt1 | contig 22156 bp, 18 predicted proteins | sample Coa_R1_4_FD_66440 | JGI IMG/M metagenome (GOLD analysis project Ga0070741, IMG submission 66440) | Surface soil microbial communities from Centralia Pennsylvania, which are recovering from an underground coalmine fire - Coalmine... | ecosystem: Environmental > Terrestrial > Soil > Unclassified ... | reverse complement strand
CCGTTCGCGGACGAGCGTCGCCGCCCGGAGCAGCACCCGGCCCCGCTCGGTCGCCGATGTCCGCCGCCACGATCCCTCCTCGAACGCCCGCGCGGCGATCTCCACGGCGCGCCGCGCGTCCTCGGTGCCTGCCGCGGCCACGGTGGCCATCGGTCTGCCGACCGCGGGCTCGATCACGTCGAAGGTTCCGCCCTCGGCCGCGGGGCACCGCTCGCCCCCGAGGATCAGCATCTCGGTCACAGCGACCTCCCTTCCGCTCCCTGCCGGCGGTCGACAGCCTCACACGGCGCGGTCGTACCGCGCACGCTCCCAGTCGGTGACCGTTTCCCGCCAGGCCTTGAGCTCCCAGGTCCGGCTCGTCACGTAGTAGTCGCTGAAGGTCTCGCCAAGCGCGGCGCGGAGGTACCGGTCCTCCTCGAAGGCCCGGATCGCCGACTCGAGCGAGCCCGGGAGCTCGGGCGCGTCCGGGCGGGCGTACGCGTCTCCCACGATGGGCTCGGGCGGGGTCGCCTCACGACGGACGCCGTCCGCGGCGGACGCGGCGATCGCTGCGAGCGCCAGATACGGGTTCGCGTCGGCGCCGGGCCTGCGGCACTCGAAGCGCCACAGCTCCGGGCGAGCCCCCGGAATGGCCCGGACCGCGCACGAGCGGTTCTCGATGCCCCAGGTGGCGTTCACCGGGGCGAACCATCCCGGGATCAGGCGCTTGTACGAGTTGATCGTGGGGTTCAGGAGGAGCGACGCCCCGGGCAGGTGCTCGAGGACCCCCGCGACCGCGGAGGCGAACACAGGGGGGATGGCCGGCGCTGCACCTCCGCCGGGCACGGCGCTCCCGTCGCCCGCCCCGCTGCTTCCCTGGCCCGCGAACGCGTTGTGCTCGCCGCGCCAGAGCGACATGTGGACGTGCCCGCTCGATCCCTCCTCGCCGGGGTTGGTCTTGGCCAGGAAGCTCGCGCGAAGGCCGAGGGTGGCCGCAACCTGCTTGGCAGCGAACTTCACGAGGGTGGCGTCGTCGGCGGCCGCCAGTCCGCGCCGGTGTCCGAGGTTCAGCTCGAGCAGACCGGGTCCGGCCTCCGTGTGCGCCGCCGAGAGCGCCACGCCCAGACCGTCGAGCGCGCGGACGAGCTCGTCGAGGAACCGGTCGAAGCGCCCGATCTCGTTCAGGCTGTAGCTGATCCCGCTCGAGAGCGGGGCGTCGTGCTCGTCCCAGACCCGGATCTCGTACTCGACGGCGGACATCACCTCGTAGCCGAGGTCGGCCAGGTCTCCGAGCACGGAGCGGAACACCTCCCGGGAGGAGAACGCCTGCGTGCCGTCGGGCCAGCTCGGGGTCGCGAGACAGACGCGCCAGCCGGGGCGCCATGGCATCTCGTGGAGCGTGTCGGGATCGGGTCGAACGATGAGGTCGGCCGCTCCCGTCCGGATCCCGAACCGGTCGAAGTCGGCGATGGGCGTGTCGACTGGATCGAGCCCGAGGATGAGGTCGGTCATCACGGTGCCGTGGCGAAGCGCCGACTCGAACGCCTCCGGGCGAAGCGCCTTGCCCCGGATCGATCCGTTCACGTCGGGAACGCCGAGCAGGACGAACTCGGCTCTGGATCGCGGCCCGTCTCGCGCGTTCGCCTCGGCCGGGCTCGTCACCTCCAGCTCCTTCATCGGAACCTCCGTCTACTCCTCCGCGGCCGCACCACGTGCCAGCGAGTCCTTCACCGCGCGCTCGAGGTCGGCGATCGTTGCCGCGAACCGCTCAACCATCTGCCCGAGCTCGCCTTCGCTGCTGGTGAACGCGGGCGCGAGGAGGGTCTGGTCGCCCGCATACCCGTCGGCCTGCGGGTGGGTGGAGGTCACGAGCAAGCCGTGCTCGAACGCGACGTCGTCGACCCACGAGCCGACGTCGAGGTCCACCGGCAGGAAGGAGCGCCCGTCTCGCGGATCGACGAGCTCCACGCCGAGCAGGAATCCCCGGCCGCGGACCTCACCCACCACCTCGAAGCCCTCGAGCGCGCTCCGCAGGTCCTCGAGCAGTCGGGGCCCGAGGTCGTGCACCCGACGGACGAGGTCCAGCGCGACCATCCGCTCCAGCACCGCGAGGCCCACGGCGCAGGAGAGCGGCGCGCCGTCCCAGGTATGCCCGAGGTCGAACTCGCGCGAGCCTCGATCGACCGCGTCGTAGACCTCCTGGGTGCACAGGACACCGCCGAGGGGTGCGTACCCGGCGCCCAGGCCCTTGCCGATAGCCACGATGTCGGGGCGGATCGGGAGCTGATCGGCCGCGAGCCAGGTCCCCACCCGGCCCACGCCAGTGACCACCTCGTCGAAACAGATCAAGAAGCCGTGGGCCCGGCGCCGTTCGTCCAGCCCTTGCCAGAAGCGATCGGGCGCACAGTGGCCCGGGAGGGCGGCCGCGCCGACCGGCTCGCAGAAGAACGCGGCGATCGTGTCCGGACCGGATAGCTCGATCAGCCGGTCCAGCTCGGCGAGCGCGGCCTCGCCAGTGGGGTCGAATCGGTCGGTCGAGGGCGGAACGTGCAGGTGCTCGGCGAGGTACGGCGAGAACGGTTCCCGGAGCGCGCGACGGCCCGTCAGCGCGAGCGTGCCCATGGTGGAGCCGTGGTAGGCCTGGGCCTGGGAGATCACCCGCCAGCGCTCGGTCTGTCCTCGCTCCATATGGTAGAGGCGGGCGAGCTGGAGAGCCGTCTCGTTCGCCTCGGATCCACCCGAGACGAACCGGACCCGGGCCATCTCCGGAGCCACGACCTCGAGCAGGCGGTCGGCGAGGCGCTCCTGCGGTTCGTTCGTGAAATGGTGGTTGTAGAAGTACGAGATCTGCTCGGCCTGCCGCTCGGCGGCCGCCACGAGCTCCGGCACGCCGTAGCCGAGGCAGGCGACCATGGCCCCGCCCGAGCAGGCGTCCAGGATCCGGCGACCGTCGGTCGTGAAGAGCCACACCCCCTCGCCGCGCTCGATGCTCGGGTACTCGAGGTCGAGAAACCGGGGGAGGACGCTCGTGTCGTCCGCCCGGACCGTCTTCCCTACCACTCGCGCCCTCCTCTCGGCCCGTCTCAGCCGACCGTCCGCGGCTCGTCGGCTGCCTTTCGCCCGCGGACTCGCGCGACGTCGTTCAGGAAGCGCTCGAGCAGGTGCCGCGCCATGGCGTTGCTCTGGGGAATGCGACGGCGGCTCTCCTCGAGCAGCGCGTCGGGGTCGACGCCGTCGGCGTCGAGCTCGTGCCGGTACACGCGCACCCAGTCGTCCATGATCTCGGACGTCACCTCCGGGTGAAACTGGAGCCCGAGGCTCCGCCCGGCGACGAACGCCTGCGGGCCGACGTCCGACTCGGCGATCGCCTCGGCCCCCGGGGGGAGGGTGAACGAGTCGAAGTGCCACTGGAACCACGGGCCCTCGGGGACCAGGTCGGGATCCTTGCTCCGAACCGGCAGCCAGCCGATCTCGGATCGGTCGGATCGGAACACCCGACCGCCGAGCACCCGGGCGAGCATCTGCCCGCCGAAGCACAGGCCCAGCACCGGCACGTCGGCATCGACCGCGCGGCGCATGAGCTCGGCCTCTCTCGGCACGAAGGGTTTCGAGTCATCGAACGCGGCGAACTCCGATCCGAGCGAGACGATCAGGTCGTAGTCGGTCGGATCGACCTCGCGATCGTCGAGGTCGATCCGGAAGGTCTCGACCTCCGCGTCGTGCTCCCGGAGCCACTCGCGGACGATCCCCGGCGGCGTGGGGTCCTCGTGCTGGAGGATGAGGACGCGCAGCCGCCTCTCGTCACCGTCGTTGCTCATGTGTGACCTCCGGTCGGGGACGGGGACACGCCGAGCTCGGACTCCACCTGCTCGGCAACCCGGTGGACGGTCCGCGAGAAGCGGGCCACCATCTCCTCGAGCTCGTCGTCGGTCGCGGTGAACGCGGGGGCGAACAGGGTCTGGTCGCCCGCGTATCCGTCGCGCGTGGGCTGCGTGGAGAGCGTGATGAGGCCCTCCGCGAACGCGGTCTCGTCGATCCGCGCGGCCACGCGGAGCTCTCTTGGAAGGAACGACTCACCGTCGCGCGGATCCACGAACTGGACGCCGAGGAGGTATCCGTGGCCGAGGACCTGCCGCACCATCGGCACGTCTTCGAGGGCCGTCGCGAGCTCCTCACGAAGGCGCACGCCGCGTTCGCGTACCCGCTCGATCAGCCCCTCGGCCCGAAGGGCGCGGATCACCGCCAGGCCCACCGCGCACGAAAGCGGCGCGCCGTCCCACGTGTGCCCGAGCGTGAACCGGCGCGAGCCGCCCGCGATGGCCTGGTAGATCTCCTCGCGGACGAGGACCGCGCCGATGGCCGCGTATCCGGCCCCGAGGCCCTTCGCGGTCGCGATGAGATCGGGCGGGCATTCCGTGACCGAGCCGGCGAACCAGTGCCCCGTTCGGCCGACCCCGGTCACGATCTCGTCGAAGCACACCAGGAAGCCGTGACGCTCCCGGCGCTCGGCGAGTCCCCGCCAGAACAGGGCGGGCGGAGTGTATCCGGGGAGCGAGGCAGCGCTGACCGGCTCGCAGAAGAAGGCAGAGACCGTGTGCGGCCCGGCCGTCTCGAGGGCGGCGTCGAGGGCGTCCAGGGCGGCGCGTCCCGTCGGGTCGAACCGCCACGTGCTTGGCGGGATGTGCAGGTGGCGTGCGAGGTACGGACCGAACGGCCCCCACAGCCCCGGCCGGCCGGTGAGGGCGAGGGTCTCCATGGTGGGACCGTGATAGGCCTGGGCGGGGGAGATCACCTGCCAGCGCTCGGGCTCGCCGCGCTCGACGTGGTAGCTGCGGGCGAGCTGGACCGCCAGCTCGTTCGCGTCGGCCCCGCTTACGGTGAAGCGAACCCGCGTGAAGCCGGGCGGGGCGACCGCGACGAGCTCGCGGGCGAGCTGTTCCTGGGCGGGGTTGGTGAGGCGCTCGTTGTGGACGAACGACAGGGTCTCGGCCTGGGCGCGTGCGGCGGCGATGAGGTCCCGGCGTCCGTGTCCGAGCGTCGCCGCCATCGAGCCGCCGCTCATGGCGTCCAGATACCGGCGGCCAGCCGCGTCCTCGACCCACACGCCCCGCCCGCGGACGACGACCGGCATCGGCCGCCCGAGCTCCAGCGGGAGCACGTGCGAACGCCGGCTTTCGACCACCGGATCTGCCATCCGGTCCTCCCTTAACGGTCCCAGGCGGGCGGGCGGCTGGCGGAAGCGTAGGCGATTCCGACGGTTCGGACCAGTGGTCCTCACGGCCGGCGACGCCCTGCCGGAGCGGGGTTAGGGGCCGGGAGCCGTGGATCGGTGCCTGGCAGTGGCGACGGGAGGGGCGCCCGCCGGAGGCCGGTCTCCTTGCGCCCGTTGCGGGCCGGAGCCCGGGCACGGTATACCCACAATTTCGGAATCGTCGGAATGGGCGTCGGATCGGCCCGCGGGATGCCGAACGCCTCGAACGCCGGACGGCGGATCAGGAGGTGGTCGGTGAGCGACGTGACGGAGATCCTCGAGGGCTGGGGGAAGCGGGGGATCGCGTTCGTCCGGTTCGAGCTGCCAGACATGCACGGCATCTCGCGGTCGAAGACGATCCCGATCGCCCACGCGGTGGAGTACGCGCAGCGGGGCCTCAACATGTACGGCGGGACGAGTGTGCTCGACACTCGCTCCGATGTCGTCCCGGGAACGCTGTACCACGAGGAGAGGGGCTACGGCGACCAGCTGCTGTTCCCGGATCCGGACACCGCCCGCGTTCTGCCGTGGGCGGACCGCACGGGCGCGTTCATCTGCGACGCGAGGTGGTACGACGGGCAGCCCCTGGCCGCCACGCCCAGGTACGTGTTTCGGCGGGCGCTGGAGAAGGCTCGTTCGATGGGGTTCGAGCCGGTGATGGGCTCTGAGTTCGAGTTCTACCTTCTCACCGCCGGCACCCACGAGCCCTTGTTCTCCGGGTACCACATCTTCAACACGATCCGGAACGACTACGTTCCGACCATCCGCCGGATCGTCGAGGAGATGCCGCAGGTGGGGGTCGACGTCATCACCGCGAACTGCGAGTACGCCGGGTCGCAGTGGGAGATCAACTTCGCGCCCGGGCGCGCGATGGCGGGACCGGATCTCGCGTTCACCTTCAAGAACGGCGTGAAGGAGATCGCCAAACAGGACGGATATGTCGCGACGTTCATGACCAAACCGTGGGCCGGTCATTCCGGGAGTGGGTGCCACACTCACCTCTCGCTCGTGCGCACGGACTCGGGGGAGAACGCGTTCGGTGACCCGAACGACCCGAACGGGATCAGCGAGCTGTGCCGATCGTTCATTGGAGGGATCCTTCGGTACGCCGTGGCGATCGACCCGGTCATTGCACCGACGGTGAACTGCTTGCGGCGCAGGCGCCGTCATACGTTCAGCCCGACGAACATCTCCTGGGGTGTGGAGGATCGCTCGGCGCTGATCCGGGTGAAGTCCGGTTCTCCCGCCAGCAAGCACATCGAGTACCGCGCGGCCTCGGCGCTGTCGAACCCCTACCTCGTCGGGGCGGCCCTCATCCAGGCAGGCCTCCACGGCATCGAGGAGGGACTGTCGGCTCCACCGCCGTCACGCCCCGGCATCCCAGCGGAGGAGGACGAAGCGCTGGAGAAGCTGCCGACCGATCTGGAGGACTCGCTGGATGCGTTCGAGGGCGAACCACTCATGAAGGAGTTCTTCGGTGAGGAGTTCGTGACGGCCTACACGAGGATGCGGCGATACGAGCTCTCCCGGTTCAAGGACTGGGTTACCGACTGGGAGCGGAACGAGTACCTGGAGCTGTTCTGAGCCCTGCCCGACGGACCGCCGGCCGGTCCACGGCCTTGCCTTCGGCCCGAGCGCGCCGTGCCCGGGGCGAAGCCGCCGCGCGCGCGGGAACCCCGGGCGTCGCGCTCGCCCCTCGCGTGGCACGCAGGCTCGCCGCCTCGGGCGTCGAGGCGGTTGCGCTCGCCCACGTCGACAACGCGGGCGTGACGCTCGTGAAGTGCATCCCGCTTCGCCGGTTCGAGGAGGCGGCGCGCTTCGGCATCGGGCTGTCGCCGGTGTTCTCGGTCTTCCTCGTGAACGATTCGATCACGAGTTCGACGCACATCTCGGGACCGGCCGGCGATACGAGGCTGGTTCCCGACCCCGAGAACACCGTGGCGCTGGCGGCGAGCCCCGGCTGGGCCATCGCTCCCGTCGACCAGTTCGATCAGGAGGGGGAGCCGTTTCCGGCGTGCGCTCGCACGTTCGCCCGTCGCATGATCGGGCGGCTCGCCGATCTGGGGCTTGAGCTAAGAGGAAGCTTCGAGGTGGAGTTCTTCCTCGGCTCCCGGGAGTGGGCCGGGGCGCCCAGGCAGCCGCAGGGACCGACGGACGTCGAGCCCCAACCCCGCCCGGCACATGCGGGGCCGGCCTATGGGGCCATCGCCCTGGCGGACGTCGAACCGTTCGCGACCGACCTGATCCGGGCGCTCGAGGCCCAGGGGACCGGCGTGATGCAGTTCCACCCCGAGTACTCGACCGGGCAACTCGAGATCTCGGTCCCGCATCGCACCGGCATCGCGATCGCCGACATCAATCTCGTGCTGCGCCACACGGTCCGGGCGGTGGCACGGACGCATGGTCTGGCCGCGTCCTTCGCGCCGGTGGTCTTCGCGGGCCTCGTGGGCAACGGGATGCACATCCACCTCAGCCTCTGGGACCGGCGGGGGCGCAACCTGTTCCAAGGGGGGCGCGGTCCCGAGGGGATGGCGCGCCGGGCGGAGGCGTTCACGGCCGGCGTGCTGGCCTCGCTGCCCGCGCTCACGGCGGTTACCGCCCCCTCGGTGGCGAGCTACGAGCGGCTGCAACCCCACCGGTGGAGTGGGCCGTGGGCGTGCTGGGGTCGGGAGAATCGGGAGGCGGCCCTTCGATTCGTCACGGGAATGGTGGGCAGCCGGGCAACCGCCGCCAACCTGGAGCTGAAGGCTATGGACTCCTCGTCCAACCCGTACCTCGCGCTCGGAGCGATCGTCGCGGCGGGCATCGACGGTCTCGAGCGGGAGCTCTCGCTTCCGGAGCCCGTTCCCCCAGTCGACCCGGCTTCCATCCCGCCCGCCCGGCGGCGAGCGATGGGCATCCGGCAGTTGCCCTCCTCGCTCGGCGAGGCCATCCGCGAGCTCGAGCGTTCCTCCGTTCTTCGGACCGCGATGGGCGAGGTGCTCTTCGACGCGTTCCTCGCGACGCGGCGTGGTGAACGCGACCTGTTCGAAGGGATGGATCCGGAACGGGTGGTCGCCGCCCACCGCTGGCGGTACTGACGACGGAGGCCACCGCACCCAGGAACGAAGTCGAGGAGGGCGTGCCAATGAGGAGCGTGGACCTGTCCGGGATCGAGGTGGTGGATGCCCACACGCATCCGTACCGGCTCGAGGACCTGCTGAGAAAGGGCTCGGCGGGCTTCGACACCCGGCTCACGTTCTTGGGTGAGTCGTTCCTCTCCTCGTCCCGACTGGACCACGAGCTCTGGTCGTTCGCCGACCGGCTCACCGAGTCCACGTTGCTCGGGATGGCAGTGGTGCGCTGGCTCGCCTCGCACCTGGGATGCGAGCCCACCCGCGAAGCCGTGACCGCCGCGCGCGAGGCGGCCCTGCGCTCGGATGCCGTGGGCTATACGAAGGGGTTGCTGGAAGCCGCCGGCGTCGTGGCGGTGCTCTCGGACGAGGGGCATCCGCAGCCGCCGATCCCGGCGGCGGAGTTCGAGCGCACGATCGGTGTGACCGTCCATCGCGTGGCGCGTCTGGAGCCGTGGGTGCTGCGGCATCGGGAGGGATCGTTCGACGAGTTGGTCTCGGGAGTGGAGGCCGAGGCGATCGACGCAGCCTCAGACTCGAACTGTCTGGCGTTCAAGTCGATCATCGCCTACCGCACCGGCCTCGACGTGGGCGATCCGTCGCCGTCCGAAGCCGCCGAGGCGCATGCGCGATGGCGCGACGACGGGTGGCGGGAGACCCGCGAGCACGCCAAGCCCGTACGAGACTTCCTGGTCCGACGGATCCTCGCCGTCGCGAGGGCGCACGACCGACCCTTCCATTTCCATTGCGGCGGAGGCGACCCTGATATCCGTCTATCCCACGCCAGGCCTCAGGACCTGTTTCCGCTCCTCGTCGACGTCCAGCACCAGGCCGTGGTGCTGGTGCACTCCGGCTACCCCTGGATCCGGGAGGCCGCGTACATCGCGTCCGTGCTGCCAAACGTGTACCTGGAAACCTCCGAGCTCATCCCCTGGGGGTGGGGACAGGTCGAATGGGCGCTCGAGATGCTCCTCGGGACGGTGCCGGCGGCAAAGCTGCTCTACGGCTCGGACGAGGCGGGCGAGCCGGAGGCGTTCTGGGCCTCGGCACTGCTTGCACGCAGGGGCCTGCAGCGGGTGCTGGGGCGATTCGTCGAGCTGGACTACGTCTCCCCAGGCCAGGCGGAGCGGCTCGGGCGGCTCGTCCTGGCCGACGCCTGTCGTGCCCTCCACGGGATGGCGGGGCGAACCGACGCCGGGGACTGACGAGGCCCGGCGGGGGCCTCGTCAGTCCAAGGTGCGGGCGAGCTCAGGCGCCGCCGCTTGCCGGCGCCACGGCGGACTCGACTTCGGCAAGCAGCTCGGCGTCCGTCTTCCCGCGCCGCGTCCGCTGCGAGATGGCGTAGATCGCCACTCCGGCGAGCACGGACACCAGCGTGATGCCAATCATCCAGGTGTTCCACTGGGCGAGACTCGGCCAGCCCGGCGGATACCAGGAGCCCGTGAAGATGAGCAGGACGGCGATGATGTTGACGATGGAGCCGGCGGCGCCGGACGCGTACAACACCCACATTGGAGCCCGTCGAGCCTCCTCGAACTTCGCGGGATTGGCCCTCTTGGCAAAGAAGACGTCGAGGAAGAGCAGCGCCGTCGAGATGCACCAGATGATCGTCAAACCGGCGTAGAGGGCGTAGAAGTACTTGTAGGGGTCGCTGGTTCCGGCTCCGAGGATGAAGAAGACGATGACCGCGAAGACCGTCGCGAGCACGGACTGCAAGATCACGGCGTTCGCCGGCACCCGGTTCTTGTTCACCATACCGATCTGGTGGGGCAGGCGCTTCTCCAGACCCGAGACGAACAGGAGCCGCGCAAAGGCGTAGTTGTAGACGACGGTCGCCGTGAGGAACACCCACATCAGCACCAGGGCGACGAGGATCCCGAGGCCCCGGCCCATGGCCGCTCCAACCGCCTGAGCGCCGCCGGTCGTGCCGTTCAGCTTGGCGAGCGGGACCGACACCATGTTCCCCCAGGTCGTCCACAGGTAGGCGACCATCACGATCAGGCAGCCCCAGAAAAGGTACGTCCTGATCGCCTTTTCACCGCCCTTGACCTCGACGCCCATGTTCAGCGGCGTCTCGATTCCAAGGAGCGCAAGGATCGCGAACGAGAAGAAGGTGAGATTCGCGGGGATCCCGAGCGCGGCTGTCCCGAGGTCCTTCCGGAAGGGGTTCCAAGCCGACGCGGTCCAGGGGTTGGCCGACGGGTGGCCCTTGAGCAGCCAGACCACGCCCGCGAGCCCGATCAGGAAGATCGCCGTCGCGTAGAAGAAGAACTGGACGTTCACGTAGTTCTGCGTGACCCGCATCCGCAGGAGGGACATCAGGGCGCTGAACCACACCACCGCGAGGATGACGATGCCGATCTGCCAGTTCTCGGTCAGGATGCATGGAGCCGGGCAGGAGGGCTTGACGAGCACCGCCACCTGCTGGGCGAAGTTCGCGACGAGGATCCCCGCTGCCACCATGACGAGCGGCCCTGGCCACCAGGCCACGAACCCCGCGAAGAAGCCCCAGAACGGTCCGAGCGCCTTGTGGGTCCAGACGTACAGCGAGCCCTCCTCGGGGAACATCCGGCCGAGCTGGGCGGTCACGAATCCGCCGGTGATGAGGAAGGTCAGGAAGGCCAGGATCCAGAAGATGAACATCGACGGGCCTGCAAACTGGACGCCCGACGAGTTGTTGATGAACAAGACGATCGCGACGAAGATCACGACCAGATCGAAGGGTCCGAGCGTTCGCGCCACGAGCACGGGCGCGATCTTCTCGGAGATCATGACCTGCTCGTCCGACCCGCTTGCCATGCGCCACCCCCTCTCCACGTTCCAGGGTGGAGCCTCGCGGGCCGGCCCCCATCAGCTCAGGTGGCCGGAATCGTGGCACTCGCGGGCCCGGCTGTCCAGACAGATCTCGTCGATCAGGCGGCGTGCCGCTGGGTGTGGAGAACCCGTGTGCGGAGGGACCTCACGACCGCTTCGTGACGCGGCCAGAGCAACCACAGGAGCATGGCGGCTGCGCCGACGAGCAACACGAAGCCGATCGTGAGCATCAGCCACGCGGGCTCCCCACCCGCCGTCTGCGGCGTCGGGGGGAGCAACGTTCCGAGCATAGGAACCATCACCTCCGCATTCAGGTTCGCCCGCCCGGCACGCCGGGACCCCGGTCGTTGGTCCCGCCGCCGGTGAGCCGTTCGGGCAGGAAGCTCCCCGACCGGCGGCGGGCGGCGCGGCCAAGGGCCGGCGACAGTGAACCGACCCCTGCCTAGTCGATGCGCCCTTCGACCGCGCGAACCACCTCGGCGAACCGCCGGAAGATCTCGCGCCCCCGCTCGTGCTGGCGGTGGATGTGCCGCTCGGCTTCGGCCCGGATGCGGGCCGCGGACTTTCCCCAATCGGCCTCGAGGTCGATCTTCGCGTCGGCGATGTCGAGCCACCACTCGAGCTCGGTCCGGTCGACCTCGAAGTGGAACTGGATTCCCCAGGCGAGCTCCCCGATGCGGTAGGCCTGGACGGGAATCCGGTCGCCGGTGGCGAGGAGGGTTGCTCCGGGCGGAAGCTCGTGGGTGTCCTCGTGCCACTGGAGGACGGTCTCCTCCGGCTCCAGGAACGAGAGGAGGGGATCCCCGGCGGCCTCGGGTGTCGTGCGAACGGGCTCGAACCCGACCTCCCGGACGGGTCCCCGCACCACGTCGATTCCGCACGCCCGGGCAAGGATCTGGGAGCCGAGGCAGATCCCGAGGTAGGGCACGCCGGTCTGCACCGCCGCCCGGGTGTACGTACGAACCTCGGCCAGGTGCGGGTGCTCGTCGACCTGGTCCACGTTCATGGTGCCGCCGAAGGTCACCACACCCGACACCTCATCGAGGGGCGGAAGCCGGGTGTCGGAGTCCGTGAGGTTGACCGAGCGGATGTCGAACCCGGCCCAGACGAGCGCGCCCGGAGCCAGACCGAAGGACTCGTAGCGGTCGTTGCGGACGAGCAGGATCGGCTTCATCCGGTGGATGCTACCGAAACCCAGACCGTGGGCCGGACCGGCAGCCAGACGGTGAGCGACGCTCAGCCCCGCTCGAAGTAGCGCTCCAGCTCCCAGTCGGTCACGACGTTGTTGTCGAAGATGATCTGCTCCTGACGCGCCGTGTTGAGGAGGTGCTCGAAGACGAAGTCGCCGAACGCGTCGCGCGCGACCTCGCTCTTCTCGAACACGTCGATCGCCTCGTGCAGCGAGCTCGGCACGCGCGGGACGTCCTTCGCCTCGTACGCGTTCCCCTCGAAGATCTCCGGTGGCTCGATCCTGTTCTGGATTCCGTAGAGCCCTCCGGCGATCGTGGCCGCGTAGCCGAGGTAGGGGTTCACGTCGGCGCCGGGCAGTCGCGACTCCACCCGGTACCCCTTGTGCTCGCCCACCACGCGGAACCCGCAGGTCCGGTTGTCGTGGCTCCAGACGATGGCCGTCGGAGCCCAGGATCCGAGCTGGTATCGCTTGTACGAGTTCACGAACGGGGCGAACATCCACGCCATCTCGCGCGCCGTCGCCATCAGCCCGCCGAGATAGTGGCGAAAGGTCTCCGACATGTGGTGCGGTGCGTTCTCCTCCCACATGAGCGATTCAGTCCCGTCGGCGTTCCACACGCTCGAATGCATGTGACAGGAGGAGCCGGCCTCTGCCATCGTCCACTTGGCCATGAACGTGATCGCGGCGTTGTTGAGCGCGGCGATCTCCTTCACGCCGTGCTTGTAGAGGGCGTGATAGTCGGCTGTGGTGAGCGCATCGGCGTACGTGATGTTGACCTCGTGCTGGCCCCTGCCGAACTCGCCCTTGCTGAACTCGACGGGCAGTCCCGCCCCGAGCATCCCATTGCGGATCTGCCGGAGGATCCACTCGTCCTTGGTGGTCTGGAGCATGTGGTAGTCCATGATGTAGGAGGAGCTCGGCCGGAGCTGCCGGTAGCCCGACTCCGCGATCGCTTCGTAGGAGTCCTTGAAGAGGTAGAACTCGAGCTCCGATCCGGCTTTGACCGTGTAGCCGAGCGCCGCGGCGCGTTCCATCTGCCGCTTGAGGATCTGCCGCGGGGCAACCTCGACGGGCTCGCGGGTCTCCTCGTCGGCGACGTCGCAGATCACCATGACGGTCTTGTCGATCCACGGACACCAGCGGAGGGTCGACATGTCCGGAACCATCCGGAAGTCTCCGTATCCCGTCTCCCAGCTCGCGTACCGGTACCCGGGCAGGGGTTCCATCTCCATGTCGATGGCCAGCAGGTAGAGGCAGGCGTGCAGCCCCTCTTCACCGAGGATCTCCTCGATGAAGAAGTGGGGTACGACCCGCTTGCCCATGAACCGACCCTGCAGGTCGGTGAACATGCACAGGACCGTGTCGACCTCGCCCTCGTCGACCAGGCCTTCGAGCTCTTTCACCGTGAGCGTGCCCTTCTGCATGAAGCCTCCTCCTCAGGTGGGACGAGGGGCGGCATCTCGCCGCCCCTCGTCCATCCTCAGTGCTCCTGATCCGGGTCGACCCGCCACGTGACGCGTTACGCCTGAACCTCCCCCACGTGGGTCTTTCCGTACCCCTCCTCCTCCGGGTGCCCGCGCTCTCCCTTCGTGAGGGCGAACTCCTCCTCGGGGGACAGGACCAGGCGGTGCCGTCCCGCGATCGCGAAGTACAGGATGCCGAGCACGAAGTAGACGAGCGTGCCGTAGACGCCCGGACGGTAGTCGCTGTTCGAATACAGGGACACGAGGGAGACGATCGCGATGATGCCCGCGATGGCCGCCCCCCAGCTTCCAACCGGACTGCGGTAGGGTCGCTGGATGTGCGGCAGTCTCTGTCGAAGCAGGATGAACGAGAGACACTGCATCGTGTACGAGATCACGGCCCCGAAGACCGCCATGTACAGAAGCGCCCCGACGATCTTGCCAGCAAGCTCCCCGCCGGACTTGCCCAACTCGTAGATCAGCACGGCGAGGGCGTACCCGACAACGCCCCCAGCGATCAGCGCGACGTGTGGAGTCTTCCGAGTTCCGTGAGTCAGCGAGAGCCACTTGGGGAAGTACCCCGCGCGTGACAGCGAGTACGTGTTACGGCCGTAGGCGTAGATGATGGTGAAGAAGCTGGCAATCAAGCCGACGAGGCCGACCAGGGCCAGCAGGTCGGCGGAGGTACCCGGTCCAAACACGCCCTTGAACCCGTCGAACAGCGGCGTTGCGGTGACTCCGATGTCCTTGGCTCCGCCGTCCACACCGGTGTTCAGCAAAAGAGTGAGAATGCCGGTGACGAGAAGGGTTGTCATTCCCCAGACGGTGGCCCGGGGGATGTCGCGCTTGGGGTCCATCGACTCCTCGGCCGCAAGCGGAAGCTCCTCGATGGCCAGGAAGAACCAGATGGCAAACGGGATGGCGGGGAAGATCCCTCCGATCCCGTGGGGGAGCCAGCTCGAGGCTCCCGCGTCTGGCTTGATGTTCGTCCACAGCCCTGTGTCGAACTTGCCGGAGACGAGGACGGAGATGAAGAAGAACGCCAGGATTCCGAGGGCCAGGATGTTGATCACGACGGTGAACCGCATCGTGGCTTCGATTCCGACGATGTTGATGGCGACGAAGACCACGTAGAAGACGGCCCACCAAGTGACAGGGCTGTTCCACCACGGCTCACTCGCCAGGCTGAACAGATCCTTGACGATGTCGTGCATGAGGAACCCCATCGCCCCCACCACGACCGCTGGCGTGATGACGTACTCCATGTTCTCCGCGAGGCCGGTGATGAATCCACCCCACGGTCCCATAGCGGAGCGGGCGAACGAGTACGCGCCTCCTGTGTGCGGCAGCGCTGGCGACATCTCGGCGATGCTGAAGCACAGGCCGTAATACATGACGGCAATTACCGCCGTTGCGATGAGCAATCCGCCGAATCCGCCGGCGTCCAAGCCGAGGTTCCAGCCGTAGAAGTCGCCCGAGATGACCGCGGCCACACCGAGGGACCAAAGCGACCAGAACGCCGCGTGCCGGCGAAGGCCTCGACGCTGGAAGTAGTCCTCCGTGACCTCCTGATACGTCACGGAGCCGATCCGCTTCTCTTGCGCCACGTGGCACCTCCCTCCCTAGGCCCACCCTGGATCGCGCGTATCGAGCCACACGAGACTGGAGGCTGTCAAGATGTTTTGTCAGACAAACCCTTGACACCGGAGGCACCTATGTCTGACAAATACGCCCGGAAAGGGAGGGGAGATTCGATGCGCGGCCGCGTCAAGCCCGGACCCCGAGTCGATGCCGTCCGGGACACGCTCATGTCCTGGATCGGGGAGCGGGACAGCGGGACGTCTCTCCGGCTGCCGCCTGAGCCCGAGCTCGCGGTCGAGCTGGGCGTTTCCCGGGCGACCCTCCGCGAGGCGCTTCGCTCCCTCGAGGACGAGGGCCTCCTCACCAGGACCCGCGGTGCCGGCACGTTCGTGTCCGATCGGCCGCGGGTCCCGAACAACCTCGCGGAGAACTTCGGCGTGACCGAGGCGATCCGGGCGGCGGGGATGCGACCGGGGTTCGAGGACGCCCACATGCGACGGCAGGCTGCGGGCCCGCGGGAGGCGGCGCGCCTCGGCCTGAACGAGGACGACGAGGTTGTGGTGCTGGATCGGGTCAGAACCGCCGACGGGCGTCCGGTCGTGTACACGGTGGACGTGATACCGGCTTCCCTTGTTCCTCGAAGCGACGGCCTCGCGCGCCGGCTGGCGAGGCAGTCGTTGTACGACCTGTTTCGCACCGAGCTCGGGATCGCAATCCACCACGGAGTTGCGAGATTCACTCCTGCCCGGGCCTCCCGAACGATTGCCGACAAGCTCCGGGTTCCGCGAGGAACCCTCGTGTTGTACCTGGACCAGATCGACTACGACGAGACGGGCCGGCCAGTGCTCTCGTCGCACGAACATCATCTGGCAGATGCCTTCGAGTTCAGCGTGATCCGGCGCGGACCGGGAAGGAGGAGAGCGTGACGGTGTCAGTAGGCAAGGCCATGCGCCTCAAGCGCGTGATCGACCCGAGCGGCGTGTCGGTGATCTGCGCGCTCGACCACGGGATGACCTCACCCACGTTCCTCGAGCCTCTTGCGGACATCCAGACTCGCACGGCTGAGGCGATCGCGGGCGGCGCGAACGTGATCATGATGAGCAAGGGCATGATCCGTGTGAGCGAGCCGGCGTTCACGCCGACGACCTCGTTGGCGCTCCTGCTCTCGGCCTCCGCGTCACCGTCCGAGGCTCGTCCGGAGATCGTGCAGATCGCCGAGGTCGAGGAGGCCCTGCGGCTCGGGGCGGATGCCGTGGTGCTGTTCACCGCGCTCGGCGGCGAGTCCGAGCCTTCGATGATCCGGATCCTTGCCGCGGTGGGCCGGGAGTGCGGAGCGCTCGGCATGCCGTTTATCGCGGAGGCGGAGTTCCCGACTACCTACGCCTCGGTCGAGGAGCTCAAAGAGCAGTACGGCTTCGAGTACCTGCGTCGGAACGTCCGCCTCTGCGCCGAGCTCGGTGCGGACATCGTGAAGACCAACTGGCCGGGGGATCAGGGCTCGTTCGCCAAGCTGGTCGCAGCCGCGAACGGGATCCCAGTCGTGCTCGCCGGCGGGTCACGGCTGGAGGATGCGGAGCTCCTGAGCCGCATGGAACAGGCGATGGCGGCGGGAGCCATCGGGTGCTCGGTCGGCCGGAACATCTTCATGCATCGCTCACCGGAGGCCATCACGCGGGCGTTGTCGCGGGTCATCCGGGAGGGGTGGTCGGCGGACAAGGCGCACGAGGCGCTCGTCGAGGAGATCGGAGGTGGGTCGTGAGGGCCGCGTTCATGACCGGCGTGAACGCCGTGGAGGTACGGGATGCGGAGGACCCCAAGCTCGATCCTCGCGGCGCCGTGCTTCGCGTCGAGGCCTGCGGCATCTGCGGGACGGACGCGCGGACGTTCTTCAACGGCGACCCCCGGGCCCCGGTTCCCTGGCTCCTCGGGCACGAACCGGTGGGGATCCTCGAGGAGGTCGGCCCAGAAGCGGACCTGCCGCCCGGGATCGGCAAGGGAGACCGGGTCTTTCTGGGCTCGATCCTGACATGCGGCGAGTGCCGCTGGTGTGTGGACGGCTTCCAGAACCTCTGCGAGCACCATCTGCTCTACGGGTACGACCCCTTTCCCGGTGCCTACGCGGACCTAGCGGCCGTGCCTCCGATCGCCACCAAGAACCTCATCAAGCTCCCGCCGCAGCTTCCCTCGGACCTTGCCACCACGGCGGACCCTTTCGCGTGCGCTCTGAACGGCATCGAGGTGCTCGACGTGCGCCTTGGGGACACGGTGATGATCCTCGGTACCGGGCCGATCGGTTGCTGGCAGGCCGTGATGGCACGCGACAGAGGCGCCGGTCGCATCTTCCTGACGGACGTGAACCCCGAGCGCCTGCAGGTCGCGCTCGGCATCGTGGGGCATCTGATCGACGACGCCTGGGTGGCCGGTGAGGACAACGGTGTGGCGGAGGTGATGTCGCGCACCGATGGTCGCGGGGCCGACCGCGTGAGCGTGGCCGCGCCGTCGAAGGCCGCCCAGCAGGCGGCGCTCGAGATCGCTGCCAAGCGCGCCCGGGTCGTCTACTTCGCCGGCCTCCCCAAGCACGACCCCGTCAGTCCGCTCGACATGAACCAGTTGCACTACAAGGAGCTCGCCGTTCTCGGCGCGTACGGGGCAACCCATCGCCAGTACCGCATCACCATGGACTACCTGGACCGGCGCCAGGAAGAGCTTGGACGAGTCGTCACGCACCGGTTCCCCCTCGCGAACATCGGCCAGGCCTTTGAGACGATCCGCTCCGGCTCCGGGTTGAAGATGGTGATCCTCCCGTGAGCGCGCGTGGGCAGACGGGCGGCGGCCCGTACGTGATCGGCTGCGACGTGGGAAGTCAGGGCACGAACGTCGCCCTGTATGCCGTTGACGGGTCGCTCGTCGCCTCGTCGTACCAGGCCTACGACCTGTCCTTCCCCTTTCCGGGCGCTGCAGAACAGGATGCCACGCTCTGGCCCAAGGCGATCGCGGCCGGCGTCCGGGACGTGCTCAGGGCAGCGCCGGAGGGCCCGTCCGCGGTCAAAGGTATCTCGTTCGGCTCTCAGCTGGACGGGATGGTGGTGTGCGGTCCCGACGGGCAGCCGCTCCGTCCGGCGATGATCTGGATGGACCGGCGGGCGGAGGCCCAGGCAGCGCGAGTCGCGGAGAAGATCGATCCGGCCGAGTTCTACGGACTCGTGGGAACGAACCTCGACTCCTCACATGCGGTGTTCAAAGCGCTGTGGGTGCGGGACGAGGAGCCGGATCTCTGGTCGCAGGTTGCCTTCCTGATGTCTCCGGGCACGTTCGTGCTGCGGGAGGTCGCCGGCGTGCTTGCCGTGGACTACTCGAACGCCTCGTCGCTGGCGCTCCTGGATCCTCGGACCCGGCGCTGGTCGAAGGAGGTGCTCGACGCGGTCGAGATCCCCGAGCGCCTCCTGCCGGAGGTGGCCGCCGCGACCGAACCAATAGCCACGATCACCTCCCGCTTCGCCGAGGCAACCGGGTTGGATCCGTCGACCGTCGTCGCGGTCGGGTGCGGCGACGAGATGGCCGCGACGCTCGGGGCGGGTGTGTTCGAGGCCGGCGAGGTCTGCGACGTGGTCGGGACGGCCGAGCCCGTCTGCGCGGCCTCGGCGGAGCCCCGCGCAGACCCCTCCCTGCTGGTCGAGTGTCACCCGCATGCCGACCCAGACGCGTGGCTGCTGGAGAATCCCGGCTTCGTCTCCGGCGGGAATCTTCGCTGGTGGCGGGACCACTTCGCGCCGCTCGAGCGCTCCGCGGAGGCACGAGGTGAGGGCGACGCCTACGACCTGCTCACGAGGGAGGCGGCGGATCTGCCGCCTGGGTCCGATGGCCTCATCTTCCTGCCGTGCATGCAGGGTGCGATGGCTCCCGAGTGGAACGGGGCAGCTCGGGCCGTCTTCTACGGCCTCACCCTCGCGCACGGACGCGCGCACATGACCAGGGCGCTGCTCGAAGGGAGCGCGTACGCGCTTCGAGACATCCTGGAGGCGATGCGCGGCGCCGGGCTCGAGGTGCGGAGGCTGACGATGGTCGGTGGGGGAGCCAAGGGGGAGCTCTGGCGGCGGATCAAGGCCGACGTGACCGGGCTCCCTGTTCGGGTTCCGACGAGCGTCGAGACCACGGCGACGGGAGCCGCGATCCTGGCCGCAGTGGCCTCGGGCCTGTTCCCCTCCGTTGCCGATGCCACCCAGGCGCTCGTCTCCTACGAACCGGATGAGACGCTCCCAGACCCCGAGCGTTCGGCCGCCTACCAAGATGTGTACACGCGGTATCGCGAGCTGTACTTCGCACTGAAGCCGGTCTTCGCGCGGGGCTGAGGCCCGGGCCGATCTCGCGTTAGGCACGGGATGGACGCCGCCCGAGCGCGAGGACGCAGACCAGGAGTACCGCGATCCCGATAGGCTGGACGACGCCCCAGCTGGCGATCGCCCACCCCAGCGCCGTACCGGCCAGGAACGAGGTGATGAGAGCGACCGCGTTCAGGGGATAGCCAAGCACGAATCGGATCGTGACCGCGACGAGCGGCGTCAGCAGCAACGGCCAGAAGTCGTAGCTCGGAGGACCGGCCGGAAGGCCGGGGACCGTGCCGAACGCAACCATGACGCCATGCTACCCGCGCCCCTGCGATTGGATGACCTGGCCTACTCGGGCGTCACGTACGCGGCGGTGATCCCTCCGTCGACGACGAGCGAGGCCCCCGTCATGAACGACGAGTCGTCGGATGCGAGGAACAGCGCCGCCTTGGCGAGCTCCTCAGCCCGTCCCAGCCGCCCCATCGGAATGTGCACGAATCGTCGTTGCCGCTGTGCGGGATCCGAAAGCAGCTCGGCGAGCAGCGGGGTGTCGATCGGTCCCGGGCAGAGCGCGTTGCAGCGGATGCCCTGCCGCGCGTACTCGACCGCGATCTCTCGGGTCATCGACAGGACGGCCCCCTTGGAGGCGGTGTAGGCCGTCTGCGAGGTGGCCGCGCCCATCCACGCGACGAACGAGGCCACGTTGATGATCGAGCCGCCGCCCGACCGGATCATTGCCGGCACGGCGTACCGGCAGCCGAACGCGACACCCTTGACGTTGATCGCGAGCGTTCGATCCCAGACCGATTCGTCGGTATCGGTGACCGACCCGTCATCGGGCAGCATCACGCCGGCGTTGTTGTACAGGATCGAGAGCTCCCCGAATCGCTCCATGGTGAACCGCACCATCGCCTCGGCGTCGGCGGCCTTCGAGACGTCGGCGTGGAGGTAGGCGGCCGTTCCGCCGGCAGCCGTGATCTCGGCCGCGACCGCCTCGCCGGCCTCGTCGGCCACGTCGGTGAGCACGACCCTTGCTCCCTCGGACGCGAACAGGGCGCTCGCGACCTTGCCCATGCCGCTCGCCCCCCCGGTGATCAGGGCCACCTTCCCGTCCAGCCGTCCCATCGCGCTGTCCTCCCTCCCGGCTGCGTGTGGGCGCGAGCATAGCGGGCGGTCCGTATCATCGTGGCCTCATTCGAGCACGAGGAGTCGCGATGAGCGCCGAGCTGTTGGTGATGGGAGGGGAGCGGGCGGCATCCGCCGACGGTCGAACCTTCGAGGTGATCGAGCCCGGGACGGGAGCGCCCATGGCCGAGGTCGCCGAGGCCGGCGTCGAGGATGCGCGGCGCGCCGTGGAGATCGCCGCGCGGGCGTTCGAGGAGGGATCGTGGCGGCGGACATCGGCGACCGAGCGGGGCCGGGTGCTGCTCCGGGCGGCGACGCTCGTCCGCGAACGGCTCGAGGAGCTCGCCCGGCTCGAGGCGCGGAACGTGGGCAAGCCCATCCGGGACGCCCGCGACGAAATGGGGATCGTGGCCTCGACGCTCGAGTACTGGGGCGGCGCGGCCAACAAGATCTTCGGCGAGACGGTCCCGGTGCAGGACCCGGGGCTCGACGTGACGCTCCGCGAGCCGGTGGGCGTCTGCGTGCTCATCACGCCGTGGAACTTTCCGCTCGTGATCGCGTCGTGGAAGATCGCCCCGGCCCTCGCGTGCGGCAACACCATCGTCGTCAAGCCGGCGACCTACACCCCGCTCTCGGTGCTGATGCTCGCCGACCTGCTGGTCGAGGCGGGCCTGCCGCCCGAGACGATCTCGGTCCTGCCGGGCCCGGGCTCCACCGTCGGCAACGCGCTCGTGTCCGACTCCAGGGTGTCGAAGGTGGGGTTCACCGGCTCGACGGCGGTGGGGGCGCAGATCATGAAGCTCTGCGCCGACAACATCACGCGCGTCTCCCTCGAGCTCGGGGGCAAGTCGGCGAGCGTCGTCTTCGCCGACGCCGACCTCGACGTGTGCGTCGAGCGGTCGATGTGGTCCATCTTCGACAACACGGGCCAGGACTGCACGTCTCGCTCCCGCATGTTCGTCCAGCGCCCCATCTACGATGAGTTCATCGAACGCATGGCCAACCGCACGTCGGAGCTTCGGGTCGGGTGGCCGCTCGACGAGTCCACGGACCTCGGCCCGATGATCTCTGCCTCGCAGCGCCGGACCTCGCTCGACTACATCGAGCTGGGGATCGAGGAGGGGGCCCGGCTCGTCACGGGAGGTGAGGTCCCCGAGGAGCCGCCGGGCGGGTTCTACCTGCGGCCCGCGATCCTCGCCGACGTCGACAACTCGTGGCGCGTGGCCCGGGAGGAGATCTTCGGGCCGGTGGCCTGCGTGATGCCCTTCGACACCGAGGAGGAGGCGATTCGCCTGGCGAACGACACCCCGTAC
>Ga0070741_10007673_pt1 | contig 22162 bp, 20 predicted proteins | sample Coa_R1_4_FD_66440 | JGI IMG/M metagenome (GOLD analysis project Ga0070741, IMG submission 66440) | Surface soil microbial communities from Centralia Pennsylvania, which are recovering from an underground coalmine fire - Coalmine... | ecosystem: Environmental > Terrestrial > Soil > Unclassified ... | reverse complement strand
AGCTACGTTGATTCCCGCCTGTTCATCGTCATGCCTGGAACCAATGGCGATACCGTGCTGCGCGCCCCCGCGCAGTTGGAATTGGATGGCGCCGGCAGAATCGTCTCCCTCAAAATTAATTAGTTAAACCGCAAAGGACGCAGAGATACGCGGAGGCAATTTGTGCGTTATGCGCGGGCGGTCTGCGCCTCCTGGCGCACACGCTGCAGGTCCTTTACATCTCCGATCACGATGAGAATCATGCCTTTCTCGACGGTAAGCGAGTCTGGCGGGTTCACGTGGTAATTGTCGTCGCCAGCGCTGGGGCGCTTGACTGCCATGGGCAACAGGTTGTGGGCAGCCCGTAAGTCGAGCTGAGCAAGCGTTTTCCCCAGCCAGGGTGAGGTGCTGCCGATCTCAAGTTCCTCGATGCGCAAGGTGCGCGATTGCTCTTTGAGCATCAGGTCGAGAAAGCTGACCACATGCGGACGAAGCACTTCGCTGGCCATGCGCAGGCCGCCGATGTGATTGGGAGAGACCGTGGAATTCGCTCCTGCTTTCAGCATCTTCTCGGAAAATTTAGGATCGGTGCAGCGGGCCACGATGCGGATTTTGGGGTTCATCTGCCGCACCATGACGATAATCACCAGGTTGTCTTTGTCGACCGAGAGCGCCACGATCAATCCACGCGCCCGGGTGATGCCGGCCTGGGTCAATACATCGTCATCGGTGGCGTCGCCGACGATGGTGAGCAGGTTGGCCGTGTCCAGCGCCTTGTGCTCGCGCAGCTTCTGAATATTTTCTTCGTGCATCTCGACCACCACAAACGGCGTGCCGGTTTTCTGGAGCTCTTCCACGGCATGGCGGCCGGTCGTGCCCAGGCCGCAAACCACGTAATGGTCTTTGAGTTCGCTGATTCTCTTCTGCATTCTGCGTCTCCAGAAAATGTTGGTGATTTCCCCCTCCACCAGGAAAGCCGTGACCGAGGAAAACACGTACACAGTGATCGTGACCCCTACCAGCACCACGAACATGTTAAAAACCCGCAGCATGGGGTTGTGGCTGGTGTCTACAATTTCTCCATAGCCGACGCCGGCGAGGGTGATCACCGCCATGTAGAGCGCCTGCAGGAAGGTGACCTGAGGGCCGCCCAGCCAAAGGTATCCGGCGACGCTGAGCGTGGTGACCGCCAGCAGCAAAATGACCGCATAAATAAGCCTGCGCCGGAGTTCCATGGATTGAGTATTCCTGGGTGGAAAATACCGGCGATTGTAGCACGGAAGTGAGCGCTTAGAGATTGCTCTGTATTTAGGGAATTTTCCGAAAACAATTCGTCCCACTTCGAATCTGCAAAAAAAAAGCGCCGGGAACATCCGGCGCCTTTTGCTGGAAAAGATATTGGTTACGGGGGGCAGGGCAACGCAGAGTGCGAAAGCGCGCCCTCACCGGGGAAGCTGAACGCGCCATCTACAGCGTTCGATGTTGCTCCCATCTCAAACCACTGCAATAGCGCTTCGGTTTGCGGATGATAGGTAAATACCTCGTGCCTTTCTCGAATGGTTATGGGCACCGTAGCCGTGGGCAAGACCTCAACCGGATCGCCCGTCTCCAGGTTTCCCTGGCAGACGTGAGAATTTGCGGGTTGGCCGGGGAACTGCCAGGACGGTGTGACGTTATCAACGAAAGGATCGTTGAACGCCTCAGAGGTTTCATGCGAGAGTGCAGTCACGTCCTCGAATCCAGCGCCGAAAACTCCCGGTGAAATCCAACTCGCATATTGGGTGATCCAGCGGGGCTGCGGAATCGCGCCTGGCTGAAAGAAGTAGGTATGGAAGCCAAGCACACAGCACCCTCCGGGGGCGTTTGGATTATTGACGTTGAGCGAAAACAGGAAGGTATTGGGGAACAACGTCATATTCAGCGCTTTGGTTGTGAAATTGCCGGCGTTGATCTCGTTCACTACTTCGTTGTTGAAGAAGAAGTTAAACAGCACATTCAACATCAACACGAAGGTATGGCCGTCGGCAGCGGTTCCAATGAAGTAAGACCGGGCTTGAACGACGTTGCCGTTCGCGAGCCGGACATTGACAAACCGCGGTACGGTCAAGGTTATGCGGTTCACCACTTGAGGACGCAGGATGGTATGCCAGTCCTTCCCCATGCGGTGGAAGAACTCGGCCCGTTGCACGGCATCAGCGAACTGTAAGTGGTGGCCGGAACGATAGTTGGCCTCCTCAAAGTTAGGAGAATCGAGGGTGAGATCTTCGAAGGGTGTGAAGGCAACCGTGGTCAGCGTGCTGCCGTCAGCATTCAGCAGTTGCAGTGAAACTTCGGAGATCTTGGCTGGAATCAAGGTCGTCTCGCCGGCAAGCGGATGATTTCCCATCATGCTAAAACGGAACAACCTGGTCGTCGTGCTACTCGGTCCGGCCTGGGCAAAAAATGCGCCATCGAATGTAGGCACAGTGTCCAGACCGTCAATGGTTCCTCCCTTGGGGGTGTGGCGAACGTCGTCGAAGTCCTCGTCTCCATCGTTGCCCTCATGGGAACTGGCGGCATTGCTGCTGATGTTGGCGTCGTTTTGTGCGGCTCCTTCGTTTCCCACAACGGCGCCAGTTGTGGCATCTAGAATTGTGCTTGTACCGATTGTTAGTTGGATGGGTTGTGACCGATCTACAGCGCTCGGGGCCATCCGTGCATATCCGGCTTCACCGCTGGCTACACTCGCGGCAGCCTCAGCGTCTTTTGCCTGGCCAAAGCCGATTGTGCTCAAGCCAAGCAGTAGAAGAAAACACATAGTCATAAATCGCGTTGCCATACTCATATAGCATTCTCCAGGGGGTCAGAAAGCGCACTAACGATACACCTACTCTGGATTTTTTTAAACTACATTCACGACAGATTTTTTAAATTTGTTGTGGAAAAGCATGTGCAAAGGTTTGCAGTTGGCAAGCGGGATAATTGTGAGATGAAACGTCGGCTTCAATCGCATTGTTAATTAATAGGGACAGCGGTTAACTTCACAATACATCAGCTCTTCTTTCTCTGGAACAACAACGGACTGGGCAACGTCACATGTAACCACGATTGCGCATTGCCTTGGTTAACAGCGATGGCCAGGCGTCCGCGAGAATCGATATAGAGCAAAGGTTCATGCCTGGCAACGTCGCTGAAGGTCCGCACGAACGGCATTGAGTAGGGCCTTCCCGCGATGGTGAACTTTACCTGATCGCCGATGCTGTAACCAAGTTTTGCAAATTGGGCGGCGTCAATGTTGGTGATCAGGTTTCCAAAGGGGCCGTCGGTGGCGATGATTTCGCCGCTGAGACCGGCTCCTTCTATCTTCGCCGTCGCCAAGTCCAGGCGGACCAGCTTCGGCACCACCGGACCTACTTGCGTCCAGTCATCGCCGCGCGCAAGGTGGGCGCCTACCGGAGAAAAAATGTCGCGCCCGTGAAAGGTGGAAGAAAGCCTGCTGCCGATCATCCATTCGGGATTGGTGATCTCGCGCGCTTCGGCAATTCCGTCTCTATCTTCGATCAGGGTGAGCAATCCGTTATCGGGTACCACGAAGTACTGGCCGAGTTTCGACTTGGCAACGATCGCCTTGCGGCTGCTTCCAACTCCCGGGTCAATGACAACCACAAACACTGTTCCCGGCCCGTAATAGGGCGAAGTTCCAGAAAGATAGCGTGCGCCATCGACAATCGAATAGGGTGTGACGTCGTGGGTGATGTCCATGATCCGGAGCGTTGGATCGATGCGCAGCATGACCGCCTTGCAGATCGCCACCGAATCATCCAGCAGGCCAAAGTCGGTCATGAACACCAGCGTGTGCTGCGCCGGGCTCGCGGATGCTTGCGCCAGAGCCGGCTCCTGGGCTTCCACTCCCGGCCAGCAAAGCAGAACCAGCGCCAGCAGCAGCCATTGAACAATAGCCTTATTTGAGGTGGGCAAGATCGGTCTCCGCAAATTGTTAACGGAATTTTAGACCATCTTTGGCTTAAAGAACGACGATTCTACCTGCGGTAAAGATATTGAGGCTGCATGGGCAGGTCTTCAAAAATGTGGGCAATCTCATTTCAGTGTGGCGCTCACAACTCCACAATAGTTCGAGAGCAATTCAGCGCGGACGCAACACCTGGTAGCGTGTAATGGTATAGCCCAGAGCTGCGCCAAGAAACACGTCCGACGGAAAATGAGAATTTCCGGTTACGCGAGAAAAGCTGATGGCCGTTGCAAAACCATACATAACCCAGGGAACCCAACGGTGTGTGTGGTAGCGGCTGGCAACGACCGTGGCTACCGAAAAAGCACCGGCTGCATGCCCGGATGGGAAACTGCTGCCCTTGAAGGGTGATTTGCCGCCACTGAAGAATGTGTCGTTGAAAGAAGCCCCGGCGGGAACATCAGAAGGCCGTTTTCTGCGAGTAACTGCCTTGATTGCAAGATCGACCACAGCGCTGTCGGCGTAGGCCTCTCCGGCAAGTAACGCCGTGCTCACATGATAAGGGTTATGCTGAACATAGCCGGTGATCATAAGAGACACCGGCACCGCAACTACTTCTGCGGTGGTAATAGGAGCGTCGAAGGTGTCGTTGAGGTCGTCGAGTCCCCGCGCGTGAGAACGAAAATAAGGCATCACATGCGGATCAGCGACGATGAGCCCGGCGGTCCCGCCTGCGATGGCAAGTGTTGGCAACCAGTGGCGCCCTTTTGCCAATTGGGTGGGGAACAGCCAAATGGCTTTTTGATCGTGCAGGAAGTCTTTGGGCAGGCTCCGCCAGGATGCTTCTCGATCCGTTGGAGAGTTGGCGTCGTCTTTCGAAGATTGTGGCAACGCCTGCGAGGGGCTGTCGGGTAAGTCTGAATCCGTGCTTTGAGCCCAGGCCCAATTCGGCGCACAGTAAATGGCCGCGCAAAGCACCAAAATAAGTAAGAGCGGTTTTCTTGTTTGACCCATTGAGCTTTTTGGATGCAACTCTGTTCTTAAGGTATGTCTTTGATTACACCTTACGAAAAGCGCATGTATCCTTCTCAAGATTGATACTTGCTCATTTCGCCCTTAGCCAGTGACTGGTAATTGGAATACCCGGACGAAAAAAGGGCAGGTGGAAACCGGTCTCTGTAGCCCGGGAATGCCCTTGCAATTTGTTACACTCTCGCCGTGGTGACTGCTTTCGTTCTCGCTGGCGGAAAAAGCTCACGCATGGGTGTCGACAAGGCCTTCCTGAAATTTCAGAATGCCAGTTTGCTTGAGCGTGCGATAAACATTGCCAGGCTGGCGGCTGATGAGGTTCATGTATCCGGTCCACGGGAAAAGTTTGGTCATGAAGCGATTGAAGATATTTACCCCGATTGCGGCCCCCTGGGGGGCATCCATGCCGTGCTCAAATCGTCGGCGTCAGAGCTGAATCTGGTCCTTGCCGTGGATCTGCCATTTGTGGAAGCCGATTTTCTGCGGTATTTGCTGCGTCAGAGCAAAGCCGAAGCCAATGTCGGCCCGCCCCTGGCCGTTATTCCACGAACTGCCCGAGGCTGGCAGCCGCTGTGCGCAATTTATCATAAAGCTTTCGCGGATGCGGCGGAGAATGCGCTGCGCGAAAAGCGCTACAAGATAGACTTGCTGTTCAGTCAGGTTTCGGTGCGTCCAGTGGAAGAAGAAGAAATATTTAAGGCTGGCTTTTCCCTGCGAATGTTCGATAATCTCAATACACGCGAAGAATTTGAGCTGGCGAAACAGAGACTGCTATGAAAGTGCGGCCCGAGCCATATATCGCATTCAAAAACGTCTCCAAATCTTTTGGATCGCACAAGGTGCTGGATGACGTAAGCTTCGACGTTCTGCCGGGAGAGACCGTCTTCATCCTGGGCCGCAGCGGCGTGGGCAAATCGGTCTCGCTGCACCACATCATGGGGTTCCTCAAACCCGATTCCGGCCGCATCGTCGTCGCCTACGAAGACATCACCGACTATACCGAGCCGGAGATGGAACCCATCCGAAAAAAAGTCACCATGGTCTTTCAAAATGGCGCGTTGTTCGATTCGCTCACGGTGGGGGAAAATGTTGCCTTCCCGTTGCGCGAACGCGGCGACCTGGACGAAGAACAGACCTTCCAGATCGTGGATGGCTTGCTGGAAATGGTGGGCGTGAAGGGAATGCGCGACATGTTTCCCTCAGACCTTTCCACCGGAATGAAGCGCTCGGTGGCCATCGCCCGCGCGCTGGCCGCGCAGCCTGAGGCTGTGCTCTATGACGAGCCCACCACCATGGTGGATCCTCTCATGGCGCAACTGTTGGGCGACCTCATCCAGAAACTTAAACTCCAGTTGAAACTCACCAGCATCGTCGTGACCCACGATATGCGGCTGGCGCAAAAGCTGGCCGACCGCGTGATGTTCCTGCACGAAGGCAAAGCGATTTTCTTCGGGCCGCTCTCGGAGTGGGAGCAAAGCTCGCAGCCGGTGCTGCAGGAGTTTTTGAGACTCGACGAGCTCAGGCCGCCCGCCTAGGCGGCGGCTTCCACAAAGCCCATGATTCCTATTCTATTAAGGTAAAAATACTGTCTTCCAGGCGCCTTGCTGGGTTAGACTGAGCGCTCACAACTCAATTTCTAAAATCAATAACCAATCGGGGGACAAAATGGATCCAATTACAATCTTGCTGGGAATTTTTCTCTTGTTCATGGTCGCCACAATTCTAAGCGGCTTTTATACGGTGGATACCGCGGAAGCAGCCGTCATCCAGCGCTTTGGCAAGTTCGTTCGCGTTGCGGCTCCGGGATTGAATTTCAAGACACCCTGGTTCGAGCAGGTTGCCGGCCGGGTCAACCTGCGCGTGCAGCAGTTCAAGGTCGAGGTGGAAACCAAGACCCTGGATAACGTCTTCGTCAAAGTCATGGTCTCGGTGCAGTACCAGGTGATCCAGACCAAGGTTTACGCCGCCTATTACAAGCTGCAGTCTCCCGGCGACCAGATTACCTCGTATGTCTTCGATTCAGTGCGCTCCAATGTTCCCAAAATGAACCTGGACGATGTCTTCGAGAAAAAAGACGACATCGCCGACGCCGTCAAGCGTGAACTCACAACCGTAATGGACGACTTTGGTTACGCCATCATCAAAGCACTGGTCACCGATGTGGACCCCGATCCCAAGGTCAAATCCGCCATGAACGACATCAATGCCGCGCAGCGCGAGCAGGTGGCCTCGCAGGCGCGCGGAGAGGCGGAAAAAATCCTCAAAGTTAAGCAGGCCGAGGCTGAAGCCGAGAGCAAAGCCCTGCAAGGGAAGGGAATCGCCAATCAGCGCAAGGCTATCATCGACGGTCTGCGCGAATCCGTGGAAGCCTTCAAGCAAAGCATCGAAGGCGCCACCGCTAAAGATGTAATGGCCCTGGTGCTCATGACCCAGTACTTCGATACGCTTAAAGAAATCGGCGCTCAGGACAAGAGCAACACCATCTTCATGCCCAACTCGCCGGGCGCCATGACCGACTATCTGCAGCAGATCATGAACGTTGTCGCCGGTAACCAGGTATCGGATAAGACCAAATCGGCCTCAGCCGGCATGTAAAAGCTGACCACAAAGGGCCACGAAAGATTACTGCGAAGGAGCGCAAAGGTGAAACCCTTTGTGTCCTTTGTGGTTAAATTCTTTTATGTCGGTTTACGAAGATCGCAAACAAGAGCTGGAAAAATACGAATTCATGATGGGCGTGGCCCGCGGACGCCTGGCTGTCACCATGGACGCCCTCACAGACGCGCTTGTGCTGGTCGGCCAGCACGGCGTCTATTGCCAGAGCAACCGCCAGCCGGGCAAGCCCGCCATGGATGTCCAGATTATTCTTAAGTGCTTGAACGACTCTAAAGAACTGATTCGCTCGGTGATGGAAGAGCTCGCTGAGAATTCCGCCGCGGAAAAACGCAGATAGACGCGGATTGTTTCCGAATGCTGTAAAAAGCGTTTCAGCCGATGCGGCCACAGCACATTGGAACCAATCAGATGATGGCAGCCAATAAACGTCAAATCCGCGAGATCCGCGTCTATCCGCGGCGAAAAATTAATTGATTATGCGGTAACGTACTTTCCCGCCTCCAGTACGCGATCGGCAATCTTCTGCCGCAGGGCAATCGTGTTGACCGGCTCGTATTTGCCCAGCCGCCGCAGGATAGCCAGTTGCGTACGCAGCATGTCGCCTTCGGCCACAGCAGCGATTATCTTGCGAGCGGCAGACTCAATCTTCTCCGCCGCTTCCATGACGTAGACCTGGGTCATGGCAATGGCCAACTGCGATGATGCCTCGCCATTGTGCGCCACCAGCTTCAGCGTGCGCAGCAGGGCAGACTCCATGGCAAAGACTTCAATCAGGATGTCAGCCATAGCGCCCATGATCTCCTGCTGGTCAGGCAGCGCCATCATGTATTTCTGCGAGGCAGCGCCGGCCACGAAAAGCGCAGTTTTTTTGGCGTTGGAAACGATGGTGCGCTCGGCGGCCAGCACGCCTTCCAGCGGCTCGGCCATGCTGGGGCCAGCCAGCACTTCGTCCATCAGCTTTTTGATTGCGGGCAATAGGGGAATTTTTCCCGCCATTGCCTGCTTCAGCAGCCAGCCGGTGGTGATCATGCGGTTGATTTCGTTGGTGCCCTCGAAGATGCGGTTGACGCGCGAGTCGCGATAAGCGCGCTCGGCCGGGTACTCTTCCACGAAGCCATAACCGCCGTAGATTTGCACGGTCTCATCCACGGCGCGGTCGAGCAGCTCCGAGCCCCAGACTTTCGCGATGGAGCACTCGACTGCATATTCCTCGATGCCCTTGCGGATCTCGCGCGAAGCTTCAGGGCTGCTCTTGTCAATGCTGGCGAGAGCTGCATCAATCATGCCTACCGTGCGATACACCAGGGCCTCGCCGGTGTAGATGCCCACAGCGATATCGGCAATCTTCTCTTTGATCATGCCAAACTCGGCGATGCTCTTGCCAAAAGCCTTGCGTTGCCTGGCATAGCCAATGGCGTTCTGCAACGCCGTGCGCGTGCCGCCTACACAGCCGGCGCCCAGCTTGAAGCGCCCAATGTTCAGGATGTTGAAGGCGATGACGTGTCCTTTGCCGATTTCGCCCAACACGTTTTCTACCGGAACTTTGCAATCGTTCAGGATCAGCGGGCACGTAGACGACCCGCGAATGCCCAGCTTCTTTTCTTCCGCGCCGGAAGAGAAGCCCGGGAAAGTCCGCTCGACGATAAATGCGGTGAATTTTTCGCCGTCAATTTTGGCAAAGACGATAAAGACGTCAGCGAAGCCGCCGTTGGTGATCCACATCTTCTCGCCGTTCAGGATGTAGTGCTTGCCATCGGGCGAGAGCACCGCCTTGGTGCGGGCGTTGAGCGCGTCCGAGCCGGAGGTTGATTCCGAGAGCGCGTAAGCGCCAATCCACTCGGCGGTGGTCAGCTTAGGCAGATATTTTTTCTTCTGCTCTTCGGTGCCGAAATAAACAATAGGTAAGGTGCCAATGCCCACGTGGGCGCCAAAGCTCACGCTGAAGCTGCCCGACTTGGCGATGCGGTCGGCGATGATGGCGGAAGAAACTTTATCCATGTCGGCCCCGCCGTATTGCTCAGGGACGTCAACCGTGGCAATGCCAATCTCGCTGGCCTTGCGTAGCAGCTCGCGCGTGACCTCCCATTCCTTGTGCTCGATCTTGTCGTTATTGGCGACAATTTCTTTGATCGCGAACTCTTCCGTAGTCTGCGCGATCTGCTGGTGCTCGTCGCTGAAGTCTTCCGGCGTGAAAATGTCTTCCGGGTTGCGGTCTTCCAGCAGCCAGCTTCCGCCGCCGATTTTTGTCTTGGGAACTGCCGTTGCTGTTGCCATAAAAACCTTCCTCACCACGGAGGCACGGAGACACGGAGAAAAGCAATTCGTAATTTCATTTTCAAACAAATGACTAAATCTTGGACCCGAGCTAACCCTGTATCCACACTAATCAGAAAATAAAATTGTTCTTCTCCGTGCCTCCGTGTCTCCGTGGTCAATTAAATTTCTTTTGTGCTTCGTGTCCTTCGTGGTTAATCTTTCAATTCAAATTCTCGAAAATTCCTGCTGCGCCCATGCCGCCGCCGATGCACATGGTCACAAGTCCATAGCGCCCATTGCGGCGCTTCAGTTCGCGGATGATCGATGCCGTCAGCTTTGCCCCCGTGCAGCCCAGCGGATGCCCCAGTGCCACCGCCCCGCCATTAGGATTCACCTTCGCCGGGTCGAGGCCGCCTTCTTTGATCACGCTCATTGCCTGCGCGGCGAAGGCTTCGTTCAGCTCGATGACTTCAATGTCGCTCAGCTTCAGGCCTGCCAGCTTCAGCGCCTTGGGAATGGCGAAGACCGGACCCAGTCCCATCTCTTCCGGTTTGTATCCGGCAGTCGCAAATGAGACGAAGCGCGCCAGCGGTTTGATGCCTAATTCGTGGGCGCGGTCGGCGTTCATGAGCACCGCCGCCGCCGCGCCGTCAGACATCTGTGAAGAGTTTCCCGCGGTGGTGATGCCGTTGACGTGGAAGGCAGGCTTGAGCGATGCCAAAGCTTCGAGAGTCGTATCGGCACGCGGGCCTTCATCCATCTTGAATTGAATCTCGATGCGTTTCGGCTTGCTGCCGTTAGGAGTGGTAAAGCTCACCGGCACGGGCACGATCTCTTCGTCAAACTTGCCGGCCGCGATCGCCGCCAGGGCTTTCTTGTGGCTATTGAGCGAAAATTCGTCGGCCTGCTGGCGGGTGATGCCAAAACGTTTGGCCAGCCGCTCGGCCGTGAGTCCCATGGAAAGATAAGCATCGGGATAATTCGACACCAGAGTAGGATTAGCGCTGATCTTGTTGCCACCCATCGGAACCATGGTCATCGATTCGGTCCCACCGGCCACGATGACTTCAGCTCCACCGCCGCGGATGCGCTCCGCCCCCAGCGCGATGGCCTGCAACCCTGAAGAGCAGAAGCGATTGATGGTCATCGCCGAAACCTCGACCGGCAGCCCGGCAATGAGCGAAGCGGTGCGGGCGACGTTCATCCCCTGCTCGGCCTCGGGCATGGCGCAGCCCAGGATCACGTCTTCAATCTCCTTACGGTCGAGTTGCGGCACCCGGTCAAGCGCGCCTTTGATGGCAACCGCGGCAAAATCGTCAGGACGCGTGGCCCGTAAAGTTCCTTTATAAGCTTTGCCGACCGGCGTGCGAACGGCGCTCACAATCACAGCTTCTCTCATAACCTTTACCTCGATTCTCTGCTTCCCGGGCTCTACTATCTACTGATGAACGTCAGTGCGGCAATGACTCCAAAAATCACCCAGGAAAAATGCTTTCCTCGCGTGGCCATCAGCGATAACACCGCACAAGCCACAAACACCCAGCCAATAATCGCCCTGGCGCTGAAAAAAGAACCAAGGCCAAGGCTCATGTTGAGCAGCAACGCCGCAAATCCCCACATCAGCACGGTCGTGAGATGCCAGCCAAACCACACCGTGCGTCGCATGAACCGCGAGCTGCCAATCAGCTTAGGCAACTCCATGCCAAACAGCCGCCGGATAATTAAGCGCTCTCCCAGAAACGAATGCGTCGCTCCCAGCAAAAACGTAAGCACCGCTGCGACCAAGAGCAGGAGGTTCATTGAAGTATCGCTTCTGAGACTCACCCAAATACTTATTTTGGGGACTCACCCATACTATTTAGAGCTGTCATTCCTGAGCGCGCGTTTTGTGCGCGCGAAGGATCCACCAACCGACTACTCCTTCGATGCCGCCGAAAGCTTTTTGGCCCGCTCTGCTTTCGCCTTTGCTGCCGCTATAGATTCGTTCGACATCAATCTTTGCCATCCCCAATCTTTCGCCAGGTCTTCCCAGTTGGGATTGGTGCTCTCAATCAATGCAATCTTGCGCTTACGTGTCCAACCCTTGATCAGTTTTTCCTGCTCAATCGCGCTGCGAATGTCAGGGAACTCTTCGAAGTAAACCAATCGCTTGCATGCGTACTTTTTCGAAAATCCATCGATCAGCCCTTCTCTGTGTTCTAAGGCCCGGCGGTCTATGTTGTTGGTTACGCCAATGTAAAGCGTTCCGCCTAGGCTCGCCACAATGTAAACCCAGAACGTACGCGTCATCGAGAGAAAACCTCAAACTGCATTGTTGCTGCAAAAATCCTCTGGATCCTTCGCGCGCACAAAACGCGCGCTCAGGATGACATTCTTATACAATTTCAAAATACTCAACCCGGTTACTCAATTACCGATGACCCGATGATTCAATGACCCGATTCCTCAATTCCTCAACGTTTTCCCCGTCTTCAACGTGTACTGAATTCTCTCCTGCGTTTTCTTCTCGCCGCACAGCGACTTGAAGCCTTCGCGCTCCAGGTCAAGCAGATACTGCTCGCTTACCGGAGTCCCCGGCGAAACGCTTCCGCCGCACAGCACCTCCGCGACTTTGTTGCCGATTTTTACCTCGTGGTCGCTGATGTATTCGCCTTGGCGCATAAGGTAAACGCCGAGTTTCAGCGTAGCCAGAATGTTTTCACCCGGAGCAGGGACATCCGTGCGCGGGATAGGCGCTTTGTATCCGCTACGTACCAGCTCCAACGCGCGGGCCTTGGCGTCGCTGAGTACGCGTTCGCGGTTCATTGTGACCTCATCGCCGCTGGAAAGGAAGCCGTATCCGCGGGCTTCTTCTGCCGAGGTCGAGACTTTACCCATGGCAATGGTTTCAAAAGCGCGCTTCATGGCTTCCATGATTTCCACGGATTCGCCGCGTCCCTCGGGCCTGATCGATTTAGCTGCATCTACGGCGCGCAGCGTCATCTCTTTGCATCCACCCCCGCCGGGAAGCAAACCCACGCCCACTTCCACCAGACCCATGTACAGTTCCGCATGAGGTTGACGTAATGCACCGTGCAATCCAATTTCGCAACCGCCGCCCAGGGTCATGCCAAAGGGTGCGACTACGACCGGTTTGGAAGAAAACTTGATAGCTTGCGTCATGCCCTGGAAACTGCGGATCATGAGATCAATGTCATCCCACTCGCCTTCCTGCACCGCCATCAGCAGCAGCATGATGTTGGCACCCACGGAAAAGTGCTGCGCATCATTGGTGATGACAAAGGCGTCGAAGTTATCACCCGGGCCGGAACCCGAGCCTGGCTTCAGGGTTTGCGTGACCAGCTGAACAATATCGCCGCCCAAGGCATTCATCTTGGAATGGAATTCAATGCCGCCCACGCCATCGCCCAGATCAATCAGCGAAGCGCCTGCGTTTTTCTTCACAATGGCATTTGGTTTCTTTTTTGCGACTTCAACCGACCACACGCCTTCAGAGACTTGTACTGGTTTGTAGTCGCCCGTCTTCAGGTCGAAGTAACAGCGCCCCGAAGCCGCTTCGGGAGCGTCAACGTACCAGGACTTCTTGCCGCTGGCGAGCAGCTTTTCAACGTTGGCCGCAACCGGACGCCCGTCTTTCTTCATGCGTGCCACGGTTTGCTCCACGCCCGCTGCGTCCCACAGCTCGAACGGACCAAGTTCCCAGTTGAAGCCCAGCTTCATGGCTCGATCAATTTCTACAATCGAATCGGCGATCTCGCCGATGCGATTTGCGGCGTAAGTCCAGAGATCGGGAAGCGTGGCCCACATGAATTGCGCCACTTTGTCTTTCGCAGGATCGCCGCCCAGCAGCATGCGCAGCCGCTCGGGCGTAGATTCCACGTTCTTGGCCATATCCAGCGCCGGGAATTTCGGCTTCTGGCGCTCGCGATATTCCAGGGTCTTCCAATCGAGTCCCAGGCGCTGCTCGCCCTCAGGAGTTTTTTTCTTTTTGTAGAAACCGCCGCCGGTCTTGTCGCCCAGCATCTTGCGCTCGAGCATCTGGTTGAAAAATGCGGGCAGCTTGAGCTCTGAGCGTTCGTCCTTGATGTTGGTAGTCATGTTACTGACCACGTGACCGAGAATATCGAGACCTACAAGATCAATAGTGCGAAAGGTCGCAGACTTGGGCCAGCCTACCGAGGCGCCGGTCAACGTATCGATTTCTTCGATGCTGAGATCCATCTCCTGCATGACGCGGATGACGTTCAGCACAGAAAATGTCCCAATGCGGTTGCCGATAAAATTGGGCGTGTCTTTGGCATACACCACGCCTTTGCCCAGGCGCACATCGCAGAAGTGATCAATCGCCTGCATGGCGGCGCGGTCGGCTTCGGGTGTAGGAATCAGCTCCAGAAGCCGCATATAGCGCGGCGGATTAAAGAAATGCGTGCCGAACCAATTGCGCCGCAGGTCATCCGAGAAGCCTTCCGCAATCTTGCCGACGGGCAACCCGCTGGTGTTAGTGGTGATGATTGTTCCCGGACGGCGGACTGCTTCCACCTTCTTGAGCAGCTCGCGTTTGATGTCTAGGCGCTCGACCACGGCTTCGATGATCCAATCCACTTCGCCCAGCACTTTGAGGTCATCTTCGAAGTTGCCGATGGTGACCAGCCGCGCTAGCGAAGGATCGAAAAATGCCGCCGGCTTCGACTTTTTCGCTGCTTCCAGGCCGGAAGCGGCAATGGAGTTGCGCTTTGTTCTATCGGTTCCAGCATCGGGAGGTACGATATCCAGCAGATAACAGGGAACACCGGCGTTGGCCATATGGGCGGCAATGCGCGCGCCCATTGTCCCTGCGCCCAGAACCGCGACTTTATCAATCCGTTTGTGCATGCTTGCTCGTGAGAGTTAGATTTTTTGTTTGAGACGGTGAAACCAGGGAATGCCCAACAACCACATATCAGACGGCTCTGAAGTCCGGCGGTTATGCCGCGGCGAAATCTTAACAGGTTTGAATGAATCAGGGATGAAGACCACCGGATGCCCCGCTTTCAGCGGCATAATGGGTTGATTGCCGCAAACCCCGCCGGATGTTTCCACGAAGCGGACTTGCATGATAAAAGAAGGCGCAAGCTGAATAAAGTGGGGTGAGGATTGCTCTCAGCTTGCACCCTGTATTCTATACACCAATAATACTGAATGAATGCTCATTCAGTCAAATTCTTTGTGCTCCTTTAGCTTCAAACCTTTGTGCCTGGTGTGGTTGACTTTTTAGGGAGAAATCAGCCTTGCCAGTCCAAAAGCCGCTGCCGCAGCCACGCTTCCAATGACCACGGTTTCCACCGCGCTGCGAAGGGGGCGAGCCCCGGTGAAGCGTCCTTTGATGTACCCGAAAGCCCCCAGCGCTATCAGGGTAACGGCGACAGAGAACAGCAAAGCCGTGTGCGCATCGCGAATGAGCATATACGGCGCCAGCGGAATCAACCCGCCAACGACGTATGAACCAGCGATGGTCACCGCGCTTTGCAGAGCGCGTTTGGGATCGGGTTTTTCCAGGCCAAGCTCAAAGCGCATCATAAAATCTACCCACGCCTCTGGATGTTGCTTCAAGGCGTCCACCAGCGTGGCGCTCTGCTCGGGTTTGACGCCGTAAGCTTCGAAGATTTCTGTGATCTCGTCGGCCTCGACCGTTGGCTTCTCTTTGACTTCGGTTTGTTCGCGAATGCGTTCGCTGGCGTAGTGCTCGGCATCGCTGCGGGCAGCCAGATATCCACCCAGTCCCATGGCAATGGAACCGGCGGCGATCTCCGCCAGCCCTGCCACTACGATGAGGCTGCTGGCTGCGATGGCGCCGGTCAATCCTGCGGCCAGCGCGAAGGGCACAGTCAGGCCGTCAGACATCCCAATCACGACGTCGCGGACTCTTTCCCCGCCGGTGAAGTGGCTTTCAACATGATGCGCTGTTTCCATGGTGTGCTCCTGCGCTGGGTGCAGAGCGCTTTAAATGAGGAGATGGTTATAACAGCGGCTCGCACTCACCGCAACTGCTTAAAGCTTTTCATCACGGAGGCACGGAGAAATCGGATTGTGTAACTTGGTGATTGTGCAGTTGAATTCATGCCCAAAACATAATTACCAAATTACGCAATTACCCGATTACCCAATTCTCCGTGCCTCCGTGGTGAATCAAATTTCCAGCCTCCTCGTCCTTTGTGGTTAAACTTCCAGCGGCGTGGCCTGATGAAAAATCACTTGCCATGTGCCGTTGCGCTCAACCCAGGTCGAGCTTCGGTAGGTGCGATTGGCGTATTCCTGCCCCTTATAGCGGCGCTCCACCCTGATGATGTAGGTGAGGACCACGCACTTTGGATCAATCGGCACAAGCTTGAAGCACTCCAGCCAGTAATCGAGCAGATACACGAATTTGAGCCGGTCGAGCACCTGGGCCTTCGAAAAAAAATGGCCGCTGCCGCTGATTTGACGGAATCCATGGGCCAGCACGGCTTCAACCGCGGGAAGGTCGCGGCGCTTCTGGGCAGCGAAAATGCTGCGCTCCCTGGCGATGAGCTTCTCTTCCAGCTCTTTGAGTTCTTTGCTGGTCATAAGGTTGGACTCAAGGAGATGGGGGTGCCCTGGTGAAAAATCATACGCCATGAGCCGCCCTGCTCGATCCAGGTTGAACTGCGGTAAGCCCGGGCGGCCTCGTTGTTTCCCCGGGAGCTGCGCCGCACAGTTGAGATATAGGTGATAATTACGCACCTTGCGTGCACTGGCAGCAACCTGAACTGTTCAAGCGAGTAATCGGCAATTTCGGTGGCGTCTTGAAGCGCCTTGATGACATCCGCCTTGGAATAGAACTTTGCGCCTTTGCCGATCTCATGGAACCCATCGGCCAGCGCGCCGGCAACGGCGTCAAGATCGCCGCGCTTCTGTGCAGCGAGAATGGCTCTCTCTTTGGCGATCAGTTTCTCTTCAAGCGCCTTCAGTTCTTTTGCGAGCATGAGTGTGTTTGTCTCGAACCTATTTGAATCACTGCGTAGATACCTGGCTTGCTGCGTCTCTGCCGGCGCCGGCTAATTTGTTTTACAGCGCCTTCGACATGATGATGCCATGGCACTCCACGCCCTCTTTCAACGGACGCGACGTGCGCGCCGCCTCCCGGCGGATTTCCAGATATCCGAGCTTGTGGTAGAACGGCGGCAGGTCAGCACGCGGGGAAAGCACGATAATATCCACGTGCTTGCACCCGTGCTGGCGCAGGTAGTCTTCGGCGGCCTCGATCATCCTGCGTCCCAGGCCGGAACCCTGGCGCGCGGGGTTGACTGCCAGCATGCCGAAGTAACCACGTTCGCCGCGCAGTTCGGTATAGACGGCGGCCACGATGCGGCCGGAACCCTCGCCCTGATGTTCTGCACCGTCTTCTGCAACCAGGAACCCGCCTGTGCGCATCAGCTCTGCCATGCGCTCCTCGTCGGTGCGCGTGCCATCGATAAAAGTCTCAATGGAAAATGCAGCGTTGACAATTGCGATGATCGCAGCCACATCAGCAGCGGTGGCAACGCGAATGCGAATCTGAGAACTTGACTGTGACATCATGAGCACTATGCCGTCTAACCATAATATTGTGCTCTGCATCGCCAGAACAACCTGTTCCGGTTGCCGTGGATGATTCAATGACACAATTCTTCTAGTAAACTTAACCTTTGTCTGACCAGTCTCCATCTTCTGTCCCTGAATCTTTGCCGGGGGATTCCTTCGCGGACACGCTGGCTCCCGGCCCTCAAACTCCCAGCGAAACCGATCTGGCCGAAGGCGTATTGCAAAGCGTTGCCGGCGAGCAGGCAATTGCTTCCCAAATTCCTCCCACCACCAGCGAGCTCCCTCGCATGCTGCAGGCGTTGCGCAATCGCGACTTTCGTATCTTCTGGATCGGGAACTTTCTCTCTAACGTCGGCACCTGGATGCAGAATGTGGCCCAAGGCTGGCTGGTGCTGGAGCTTGCCGACCAGATCGCTCCCCATCAGGTCCTTGGACACTTCCAAACCAACGGAGCCTTCTGGCTCGGGGTAGTGGGCTTTGCCGCCTCCGCTCCCATGCTGGTGTTTGCATTGATCGGCGGCGTCATCGCCGACCGCATCAACCGCCGCAACCTGATGTTGCGCACCCAGACTGCCATGATGTTCTGTGCCTTCATTATGGCCATCCTGGCTTACCCTCGTTATCCCCGCGTGATCAGGATTCCTGAGATCATCCTGCTCGCCTTCGCCAACGGACTGGCCTCTTCGCTCAACGCCCCCAGCCAGCAGGCGCTGGTTCCCGGCCTGGTTCCCAAAGAAGATCTGGCCAACGCCATTGCGCTCAACTCGGCGCAGTTCAACCTCTCGCGCCTCATCGGACCCGCCATCGGCGGATTGGTGATGGCATGGCTCGATGTCTCGGCAAACTTCCTGCTGAACGGCATCAGTTTTCTGGCGTTGATTTTTGTATTAATGAAGGTAAATTATCCCGACCAGCGGACCGGCCCAGGCAGAGCCAGCCTTTGGCAGAACCTGGCTGAAGGATTCCGCTACGTCTTCCAGAGCCCGCAAATGTCGGCCCTGCTCACGCTGGTGGCCCTGGCCAGCATCTTGGTCATTCCATTTATTACATTCATCCCGCTGTTCGCGCGCGATATTCTGCACGCCGGCGAGCGCGGACTGGGATTCCTGATGGCCTTCACCGGCATTGGGGCCTTTCTGGGTTCCATCACCATCGCCTGGCTGGGGCGAAAGTATCTGCGCGGAAGCTTTGTGGTCCGCTCGGCCACGCTCCTGTTTCTCGCCGTGATCGGTTTCGCCTTTTCTCGAAAGTTTTTTCTCTCCGGAGCGCTGCTCATGGTCGCCGGCTACGCCATGATTCTCATGGTCGCCACGGTAAACACGCTCTTGCAACATCTTTCATCCGAGGGCATGCGCGGCCGGGTGATGAGCTTCTATGCAACCGCGTTTCTGGGCTTTGCTCCCGTCGGCAGCCTGATCGCAGGCTCGCTGGCCGGAGTGATCACCGCGCCCTACGCTATTGCCGGCATGTCGTCGCTGGCGCTGGTAGCTGCGTGGGTGCTTTATGCAATGCATCCCGAGCTGAGAAAGCTGAGCTGAAAAGCACTCAGCATTCAGCACTCAGCATTCAGCCAAATCCGGATCATTGGTCATGGGTTATCGGATCTGAGAACCGAGAACTGAGAACTGAGAACCGAGAACTTATTTCTGTGTAATCGTCAGCTTGTGCGCGCCCACGATGGCGAGGTCAATTTTAGAGGTCAGCTTGAAGGTGGAGTCCAATCCTACGTTGGGATATTTAGGTGTGAGGAATTTTTCCGCGAAGATTTCCAGGAGCATGCGGGGAATCTCGGTATTATCGAGCGCCACCGAATCCACGCTGACTTTTCCCACGCCGCCGCTGCCGCTGGCATGGGCTGCTACGCGGACCTCGTGCACGCCGCTGAAAATACCAAGCAGAGGATTGCTGCTGGAGCGTCCCGCCTTGAGCTGGTCAAAGTCAACCTGGGCGGTGCCGTTGATAATATCCGGCTCCAGGCCAAATTTCGCGCTCTTCACTCCCGCGGGCATCTTGACGCGGCCTTCGGCGAAGTAAGAGTTGATTTCATCTTCAGTGAAGACGGTAGGCGTCTGGTCGGGGTGCTCTTTCATTCCATTTTGCTGGACATGTTGCAGCTTCGCCGACATGCGGTCGGCCGCCGCTTTGGAATCATGGCCCGCCGCGGGTGAAGGTTTGGTGGACTGGGCAAAAACCGCACAAGCCCAAAGCATTGTGGCCCAGATCAAAGCGCAACTAAGAACATTTCGGAAACTGCAACCAAAACATTTTCTGGAATTAAGGAGCATGAACTTATTGTATCGCGGCGCTGGCCTGGGTTTGGGGGCGCACTGTACCTGCAACTTCCGGGGATGCAAAGCCGCTCCAGGCGCCGCTGTATGTCAGGTCAACCTTGGCGCGTCCTTTGGCTAGGGGATTGATTTCCGGAGTGAGCAGTCCCAGGCTGGCGAGAAAGGCGTTGAGCCTTTCCAGGTCAACGTCGCCTTTGATTTCAAAATGGTAGTTGCTGTGGCTGAAGGTTGCGCCCGCTACAGCCGGAGCCGGTCCGCCTAAGGCGATGCGGAAAGGAGTAATGATGAGTTGCGTCTCCGGCAGAATGATTTGCCCTTTGGGCCGGCGTAAGTTATCGGCCTCTTCCGCGAGAGGCCGCTGAAAGTTGATTGCGATCGCCTCTGTGCCTACCGGCGGGCGCAAGAGCTCAGAGCGCAATTTGATGTTAGAGACGATTACGGTCCAGGTCTCTACATCATGGTCAACCACACCGCCGCGCAGGCTGGCCGGGCTGAAGAAAGTGCCGTCAATGAAGCCTGAGGCATCGAGCTCGCGCGCCATGTCCTTTTTCATGTGGCGCGCCATCGCTGCCACCGTCGAGAGCGGAAATTTGAATGCGCGCAACGAAAGATTTGAAAGCACGACTGGCTGCGCGTTGGGCGCCGTATTCGGCAGCAGGTTGCCGGCAAGGTTGAGAGCGCCTCCATCTTTGGGCAGCGTGCAATCAAATTGAACCGGTGTATTGGGAACGGCCATGCCGCGGTAGGTGGCATTGCAATTGATGTTGAAATCAAGGGAGTCATCGCTGGCGATGTCGTAACGGCGGAAGTCATCCACAGATACGGCTCCCGCGAAGTCGAAGGATCGGGGAGAGCCTGTCAGCTTCGCCGTGGCTGTGACCGCACCGCGCCAGCCGCGGTCGCGTCCGTAAATAAGGTGGGTAAGCTGGCCGAGTTGGGCTTTTTGCCAGGTAACATCGAGCCGAAAAGGCGTGGCGTGCAAGTCAGAGGAGCGCTGAAAGCTTCCGCTCAGTTTAACTGTGCCGGTATCGCTCAGGTTGGCGTCAGAGCGAATCGGCCGCGCCACCAGGCGCATGTTCCACAAATCTTCAGAGGCCAGCCACAGGGAGAAGTCGGCTTCAGTAAGAGCGAAGGCTTTTTTTTCAGGGCCGATCTTGAAGTTGATGCGTCCGCTGTCGGCTTCAATATAAGGGAAGCGCGGACGCGATTCAGCATGCGCGTTGCCGGTGGGGGCGCTGGGAATCTGTGCCGCCCGCGTCAGCAGCGATTCCACATTCCAGCGGCCCTGGCTGTTGCGCACCAGGTTCAAACTGGGTTCTTTCACGCTGAGGCGGGCAATCTCAATGCGCGCTCCCAGCAGCGAGCGCAGCCGCAGATTCGCGGTTACGCTGTCGGAGCGCAACAGAGGCTCGGAACTGAAGGCGGGGTCGTCTTCAATGGTGAAGTTTTGCAGGTTAAATCCCGGTTGTGGAAGCAGGTGGAAGTCAATGTTTTGCGCGCTCACTCTGCGGCCGAGCGAGGCGGTAATCGATCCCTCCAGGCTTTTTTTCAGCCGGTCAAGCCGAATGGGAACGAAGGCAGCAATGCCCAGGATTACAGCTACGATGATCCATTTGCGCCGCCGCCGTGGACGCTCGCTCGCTTGCTCGTTACCGGCCGAGTCGGTCGCGACGCTCGTAACTGCATGTTCCATCAGTGCACCATGTTCAGCGTGCGGCGCCAACGGGTCTGGTCAAAAAAATGGATGATGGTGTGTGCGAGATTCGAGAGCCGGTCGCTCATATCGGTTTTCTGATAAATAGTCTCTGGAGTGTCAAATGACCAGTAAATGAACATGGGCCGGCCAATCAGGTTTTCTTGCGGCACCAGTCCCCAATAACGGCTGTCGTAGCTGTTGTCGCGATTGTCACCCATGGCGAAATAGCTGCCTGGAGGCACGACCAGTTCGCCATTCTGAATGTGCTCACCCATGGTCAGACGCCACTCCGCTGTAGGAGGGTTCATCTCCTCCGGCGGTTGGGAGGGAAAGTCGTCACGATAAGGATCGTGAGAGCCGTCGTGGATGACGAAAGGCTCATCCTGCAGTTGATCGTTAACATAGAGTTTGCCGTCTTTCAGATGCAGCCGGTCACCGGGAACGCCACGCACCCGTTTGACCAGATACATCCCCGGGGTGGCCGGCGAGATGAACACAATAATGTCGCCGCGCTTGATCTTGCCATAAGGCAGCAGCGGCCCTATCCAGTTCGCCTTTGGGGCAAGACTCACGCGGTCCACAAACAAGTGATCGCCTATCAAGAGGGTGTTTTTCATGGATGCAGACGGAATCTCGAAGGCCTGCATGACGAAGGTGATGATGAACAGGCCCGAGACCAGCACCGCGGCCATGGAGCCAATAAACTCCATCATGGTCTCGTGCTGCTTCTGGGGTTTTTCGTCCGGCGTTTTCTCGTTCGCCGGAGCGGGC
>Ga0070741_10007671_pt1 | contig 22162 bp, 23 predicted proteins | sample Coa_R1_4_FD_66440 | JGI IMG/M metagenome (GOLD analysis project Ga0070741, IMG submission 66440) | Surface soil microbial communities from Centralia Pennsylvania, which are recovering from an underground coalmine fire - Coalmine... | ecosystem: Environmental > Terrestrial > Soil > Unclassified ... | reverse complement strand
ACATGTGGCTCCTGGTCCGCGCGCTCGACCACCACACCAAGGAGGTGACATCATCGAGGACCGCGGCCTGATGAAGGCTCAGAGGACCGTCCCAAGTTCCACGACGAGCCGGACATCCTCTTTGATCGGCCACCAACCGCTTCGGGCGGTTTCATTTCCGGGTCCGACCTCGGTCGCTCCCGTCTTCCCGACCGGCCGGAGCCTATCGTTCTTCGAGCGGAACGCCCAAACTCGACGGAGGCGGCTCATGACTCGTCGGTCTGAGGCGGAGCCTCGCTAGCAATACGGGCAGAGGCAATTGGGGCATCCGCCCAGGAACGTACCATCGTCGCAGCAGTTGACCCAAGCGTGGGCACGTCGAAAGATCGGTGCGTTGCGCGGCGCGGCTTAGGACCGGTACGCAGCATCGACGGCTCGCGCAGAAAAGCTGTCCAGGAGGCCGAATATGTGGGGTATGTGGATCTGCCGATCGACGAGCGCATGGTCGCCGACGGTGCGGACATCGTCGTCGTCGACGCGGCCTCAGCGCGGGCTCGCATACCGCCGCCGTGCTCGAGACGCTCAGATCGTCGAAGCGGACCTCTCGGCGGCCCGCGCGCCGCGTCCGGCCGGGCGCGCGCGGTCATAGCGGGGCGGCGTGACGACGACCGGCGCGAGCGGCGGCGCGGCGAAGGACGCACGCCGCCGCTCCTCGGGGACATCTCCATAGAGGGTGGTGCGTTGCCGCGGGCTTCGACCCGCGGAGGCGATGAGCCGCTCCATCTGCTCGGGCGGCATCTCCTGACCGAACTCGCCGCCGGCCGCGCGCGTGATGCTCTCGTTCATGAGCGTGCCGCCGAGATCGTTCACGCCCGCGCGTAGCGAGACCGACGCGCCGTCGCTCCCCAGCTTCACCCATGAAGCCTGCACGCTCGTGATGAGCGGATGGAGGGCGAGGCGGCCAACCGCGTGCATGAGCACGGCCTCGCGGAACGTCGGACCCCGCCGCGCGCGGCCCTTCCGGTACATCGGCGCCTCCATGTGCACGAACGGCAGCGGGACGAATTCGGTGAAGCCGCCGGTCTCGTGCTGGAGCGCGCGCAGGCGCAGCAGATGGCGCGCCCAGTGGATCGGAGCGTCGACGTGGCCGAACATGATCGTGCACGTCGAGCGCAGCCCGACCTCGTGCGCGGTGCGCATCACCGCGAGCCACTCGCTCGTGGAGAGCTTGTCCGGGCAGATCACCGCGCGCACCTCGTCGTCGAGGATTTCGGCGGCCGTCCCCGGTAAGGTGCCGAGGCCCGCCCGCCGCAGCTCGACGAGGAAATCGCGGACCGGGATGCCGAGCGTCGCCGCGCCCTGCGTCACCTCGAGCGGCGAGAACGCGTGCACGTGCATGTCCGGGACCGCAGCCTTCACCACACGGCAGATAGCGAGATAGGTCTCGCCGGTGTACGCGGGATGGATGCCGCCCTGCATGCACACCTCGGTTGCGCCCCGCTGCCAGGCCTCCTCCGCGCGGCGCGCGATCTCGGAAAGCTCGAGGTCGTACGGCATCCCACGCAGGTCCTCGGAGAGCCGGCCCTTCGAGAACGCGCAAAACTGGCAACGGAAGTAGCACACGTTGGTGTAGTTGATGTTGCGGTTCACGACGTACGTCACCGTGTCGCCGCGAGTCTCGCCGCGCAGCTCGTCCGCGGCGCGGCAGACGTGGTCGAAGTCGGGGCCGCGCGCGACGAAGAGCCGCACGATGTCGGCCTCGCCGAGCTCGAGCCCGCGCCGCGCACGGGCGACGATGTCGCGCACGTCGTCGGCGACGCCCTCAGCGCTCCACGGCCGCGCGTATCCCGGCGGGATCGGCGCGCTCACGCCGGGGCTCCACGGCTCGGCGCGCGCGAAGCCGTCGCTGTCGGCCGCGCGCAGCACGTCCGCGCGCACAGCGTCGTCGAGCCAGCGCGGCGCGTCCCGGACGTACACGGGATAGATCGCGAGACGCTCGACGAGCGTCTTCCCCGCGGCCTCGGTCCGCTCGCGCAGCTCGTCGAGGTGCGGCCAGGGCGCTTCCGGGTTCACGTGGTCGGGCGTGACCGGCGAGACGCCACCCCAGTCGTTCAGACCGGCGCCGACCAGAACCGCGTAGTCGTCGGGCTCGAGGTTCGGCGGGGCCTGGATGTTCATCTCCGCCCCGAAGAGGACGCGCGCGACCGCGATCGTCCAGCGCAGGTCGTCGAGGTCCGGCTCGGGAGCGTCCGCCATGCGTGTGCCGGGCTTCGCCCGGAACGGCTGGACGATGATCTCCTGGATGTGCCCGTACCGGTCGTGGAGCTCGCGGAGCGCGAGCAGCGCCTCGATGCGCTCGGCGCGGGTCTCGCCGATGCCGATGAGGATCCCGCTCGTGAACGGCACGCGCTGCTCCCCCGCGAGCCGGATCGTCTCGATCCGCGCGCGCGGCTCCTTGTCCGGCGAGCCGTGGTGCGGCATCCCCGGCGCCAGCAGGCGCTCCGACGCGCTTTCGAGCATGATCCCCTGCGAGACCGAGACCGAGCGCAGCGCCGCTATCCCCTCCGCGGTCATCACGCCGGGATTCGCGTGCGGCAGCAGTCCCGTCTCGCGCAGCACCGCGCCGGCGGCCGCGACGAGATACGAGATCGTGTTCGGGTGGCCGAGCGCCGCGAGCTCGCGCCGCGCTGCGACGTAGCGGAGCTCGGGCTTGTCCCCCAGCGTGAACAGTGCCTCCCTGCAACCCGCCGCCGCACCGGCGCGGGCGATCGCGAGCACCTCGTCGAGCGTGAGGTACGCCCGCTCGCCGCGCCGCGGCGGACGGGCGAACGTGCAGTAGCCGCAGACATCGCGGCAGAGCTTGGTGAGCGGGATGAACACCTTGCGCGAGTAGCTGACGACCCTGCCGTGACCGCGGTCGCGGAGCGTGGCCGCGACTTCGGTCAGGGCGGTGAGATCGGTCTCGGCAGCCAGCAGCCGCGCGTCGGCGGCTTCCGGACGCTCGCCGTCGCGCGCAGCATGAAGGATCTGACGCGTCAGCGGGGGCATCGCGCCATGTTATGCGACCGCCACCGCGCGGGCGCCGTCGTTGTGCGACGAGCAAACCGCGCGCCGTGACGCATTCGAACCACGCGCATCATTCGATCCGGCCGGACACGCGGGCATCTGTGAACGTCGCCATCTCGTCGAGGACCCGCAGCGCGTCGTCGATGAGTTGCATCGCGATCGCGGCACCGGTGCCCTCGCCGAGGCGGAGGTCGAGGTCAAGAAGGGGATCGAGCGCGAGGCGCTCGAGCACTGCCTGGTGCCCGACCTCCACCGATCGGTGGGCCGCGATGAGGAAGTCCCGCGCCGAAGGCGCGATCTCGGTCGCGACGAGTGCCGCCGCTCCAGAGATGAAGCCGTCGACGACGACCGGGATCCGACGCCCCGCAGCGGCGAGGATGAGGCCCACGAGACCGGCGATCTCGAAGCCGCCCACCTTCGCGAGCACGTCGAGGGCGTCGTCGGGATCCGGACGGTTCAGCGCGAGCGCGTCCTCGATAACGGCGATCTTGCGGGCGAGGCCGTTGTCGTCGATCCCGGTGCCCCGCCCGACGACGCGGGCGGCGGGGAGGCGCGTGATCGACGACACGATCGCGCTTGCCGCCGTGGTGTTCGCGATCCCCATCTCGCCCGTCGCGACGAGGTCGAGCCCGAGGCCGGCCTGCTCCTCCAAGATTGCCGCGCCGGCCTCGATCGCGCGGCAGGCCTCTTCGCGGCTCATCGCGGGACCCTCCGCCATGTTGCGCGTGCCGCGCCCGACCCTGCGCACATAGAGGTCCGGGTGCGCCGGCAGATCCGCCGCGACCCCCATGTCGACGACGATGACACGCGCACCGGCCGCGCGCGCCAGGACGCTGATCCCGGCCCCGCCGCGGAGGAAGTTCAGGACCATCTGCGCGGTCACGTCCTGCGGGTACGCCGACACGCCTTCCGCGGCGACGCCGTGGTCGGCGGCCATCACCACCACCGCCTTGCGTGGCAGCGTGGGCCGCGCATTCCCGGTGATGCCGGCGACATGCACGGCGACCGACTCGAGACGGCCCAGGCTCCCCTGCGGTTTGGTGAGCTCATCCTCGCGCGCCCGCGCGGTCGCCATCGCGTCGCGATCGAGCGCTCCGATGCGGGCCACCAGCTCACGGACGGGGGCAGGCCACGGTGCAGGGCTGCGCCCCCTCGCACCGGCGAGCCGGTCGAGGCGCGGCCACGCGGGATGCGAGCGCGCGCCCCAGCGCTCGTAATGCAGGGCGGTGAAGAGCGGACGGTGCGGAAGCCACCCCGCGGTCTCCAACTCCGGACGGTCGAGCAGTTGCTCGGGGTAGCCCACGCAGAGATAGGCGACCGGAACGACGTGCGGCGGGATGCCGAAGATCTCGCGGAGCTGCGGAAGCTTCAGGATCGACACCCAACCGACGCCGACGCCCTCGGCACGGGCGGCGAGCCAGAAATTCTCCACCGCGAGGCAGGTCGAATACACATCCGTCTCGGGGGTCGAATTCCGGCCGATGACGGCAACGCCGCCACGCGTCGGATCGCACGTGACGCAGAGGTTCATCGGCGCCTCGAGGATGCCCTCGAGCTTGAGCGAGAGGTAGCGCGACCGCCGCGGCTCCTCAAAGAACTGCGCTGCCGCGACGCGCTCTCGCTCGAAGAGGTCCTTCACCCGAGATCGCGTCGCGGCGTCCCTCACGACCACGAAGCTCCACGGCTGCATATACCCGACCGACGGTGCGTGATCTGCGGCATCGAGGAGCCGCGCGAGCACGTCGTCGGGGATCGGCTCCGGACGGAACCGGCGGACATCGCGCCGGTCACGGATGGTCCGATAGACGACATCGCGCTCCGTGTCCGCAAACGTGAAGCGGTCCGCTGCGTCACCGGGCCGCGATGCCTGCTGCTGCTCCCTCATATCTTCTCGCGCTCCTTCCGATGCCTTCATCCGGCGGCTCGTTCCATGCGTTGGGCGACGGGGACGAATCCCGCGGCGCGCCACCGGCCCGACGGTGGGCGCCACTCGAGGAGCGCGGCCATGCCACACCCGATCGTCGGCACCGCATTGAGATCGCCCTCCCGCAGTGCGACCTCGAGAAGCGCACGCAGGACCCAGGCGTGCGCGACCACGACGACATCTGTGGCGTGTGCGCGCACGAGGTCCGACCACGCGTCGCCTGCGCGACGCGCGAGGTCCGCGGCGCGCTCGCCACCCGGCCAGTCGAGGCACGTCTCGCCGGCGAGCAGCGCGCGCGCGATCGGCGGAAAGCGTCGGTCCAGCTCGTCGAAGGTGAGGCCCTCGGCCGCACCGAAGTCCACCTCACGCAGCCGCTCGTCGAGCGTGAGCTCCGCGCCGAGACGCCCCGCGATCACCATGCCGGTCTCGTGGCAGCGTTCCGCCGTGCTCGACACCACCCGCGGCTGGTCGAGATGCTCCCGCGCCAGCGCGTCCGCGAGCGCACTCGCCTGCGACCGGCCGCGCGCGTCGAGCGGCGGATCGGAGCGCCCGCAGTACCGCGCTCCGGTCCAGCTCGTCGATCCATGCCGCGCGAGATAGAGCCGACTCACGATCGCGCCCGCAGCGGCACGGCGAGGCCCGCGACAACGAGCCAGGCCTCGTCGGCGAGCTCGGCCGCGCGCTGGTTGACGCGACCGAGCGCCTCGCGGAAGCGCCGGCCCGACGCCGTCGCGGGCACGACGCCGTGACCGACCTCGTCGCTCACGAGGACGACCGCGGACGTCCACGCGAGGAGCGCGAGACGCACCGGCACCCAGAGGTCGTCGACCGCCGCGCCGCCCTCGAGCGCCGCCGCGACCCAGAGCGTGAGCGAGTCGACGAGCAGCACATCGCCGGCACGCGCGGCGGCGATCGCGCCGGCGAGGTCAGCGTCGCCCTCCAGCGTCGGCCACGCCGCGGGACGCTCCGCGCGGTGCGCCGCGATCCTCTCCTCCATTCCGGGATCGCCGCTCCGTGCCGTCGCGATGAAGGTCACGCGCTCGCCACCGAGGGCCCGCGCGCGATCCAGCGCGAAACGGCTCTTCCCGCTGCTCGCGCCACCGAGGACGAGCACGCGCTCGCTCATCGCCGAGCCTCCGCGATCTCGCACGCGCGCAGCAGGCGCGGGACCGACAGCGACGCGCGCAGCCACGCCGCGAGCGCCGCGTACCGGTCGGAAGCCTCCGCCCGCGGCGCGAACGAGGCGCCGCGCCGCGCCGCAAGACGGGCGAGGAGCGCATCGCGCAGAGCGGCGTTCGCGAAGAGGCCGTGGAGGTACGTGCCGAAGACGCGTCCATCGGCGCTGACCGCGCCGTCGGCGATCGGCACGCGACCGGAGCCGGCCGCGAGATGCGAGAAGGGCGCGCAGCCGCGGCGCCGCGTCGCTCCGGCGTGCAGCTCGTAGCCCTCGACCGGGAGCCCACCGATGCGCGCGCCGAGCACGTCGCCGGCGATCGTGCCGCGCGCGGGCACCGTGCGCTTCGCCGCGCGGAAGACTGTGCGCACTGGGAGGAGGCCGAGGCCGCGCACGCGCCGTGCGTCGCCTTCGACGCCGTCGCGATCGTCGAGCACCTCGCCGAGCATCTGGAATCCCCCGCACACACCGACGACGGGCACGCCCGCGTCCGCGAGCGCGCACGCGCGCGCGCCCAGCCCCGCATCGCGGAGCCACTCGAGATCCGCGATCGTCGACTTGCTGCCGGGAAGCACCAGCAGGTCCGGCGTGCCGAGCGCGGCCGCGTCGCGCACGTAGCGCACGCGCGCGCCCGCGCGCGAGAACGGCTCGAAGTCGTCGAAGTTGCTGATCCGCGGGTAGCGCAGCACGGCCACGTCGAGCGCTCCGTCGGGCGCGGTACGCTCGCGGTCGAGAGCGAGCGAATCCTCCGCGGGGACGCCGAGGTCGTCGCGGTACGGCAGGACGCCGAGCACCGGCACGCCGGCACGGCGGGCCAAGAGCCGCGCCCCGCTCGCGAAGAGCGCCGGGTCGCCGCGGAACTTGTTCACGAGGATCCCGCGGACGAGCGCGCGCTCGGCGGGCGGGAGGAGCGCAAGCGTGCCGAGGAGCTGCGCGAAGATCCCGCCACGCTCGATGTCGCCGACGAGCAGCACCGCGGCGCGGGTCGCGCGCGCGACCCGCATGTTCGCGAGATCGGACGCGCGGAGGTTCAGCTCGGCGGCGCTCCCCGCACCCTCGATGACCACGACCTCGTACTCCGCGCGGAGCGAGCGGAGCGCGCTCCGGACGACGGGCCACAGCGAGCGGCGCCGCGTCCAGTAGTCGCGCGCCGCGACGGACCCCCGCGCGTGCCCGAGCACGATGAGCTGGCTCCGCGCATCACCCTCGGGCTTCAGCAGGATGGGGTTCATCTCGGCACGCGGCACGATGCCCGCAGCCTCCGCCTGCGCGGCCTGCGCGCGGCCGATCTCGGAGCCGTCCGGCGTGACCGCCGCGTTGAGCGACATGTTCTGCGCCTTGAAGGGCGCGACGCGGTATCCCTCGTCACGCAGCACGCGGCAGAGCGCCGTCGCGACGACGCTCTTCCCCACGTCGGACGAGGTCCCCTGCACCATCACGCAGCGGGCGAGCCGCGTCACCAGCGGACCTCGCGGCGCGCGCGATCGAGCGCGCGGAAGAGCTCGTCCTGCTCTTCCGGAGGACGCACCGCGATGCGGACGTGCTCCGGCAGGCAGAAGCTCGCGCACCCGCGCACCGCGATCCGCCGCGCGGCGAGCGCGGCGACGAGCGCGTCCGCGCACGGTCCGACGCGCACGAGGACGAAGTTCGCGACGCTGTGCAGCGGCTCCAACCCGCGGTCGTGCAGTCCAGCGCGCAGCCGCGAGCGCCACGCGCGCACCGCGTGACGCACCTCGCGCGGCAGCTCCCACGCCGCGACGGCCGCCGCTGCGCAGGCGTGCGAGCCCACCGCCCACGGATCGCGCGCGTCCGCGAGCCGCGCGAGCAGCGCCGGTCGCGCGATGAGATAGCCGAGCCGCAGGCCTGCAGCGCCGAGCACCTTCGTCAACGAGCGGACAAGGACGACGTTCCCGCCCTTCACCAGGTCGGCCGCCGACGGCGCGCTCCCGGCGAACGGCAGGAACGACTGATCGACGACGAGGACAGTCCGTCGCGGCAGCACGTCCACCAGCGCGGTGAGCGCGACTGGGGCGACCCGCGCGCCGGTGGGATTGTTCGGATCGCAGAGGAAGACCAGGCGCGGGGCGTCGGTCGCGATCCGGCGCAGCAGCTCCCGCGCGGGCACGCGGAAGGAGGGCGCGCTCGCGCGGAGCTCCTCGACCAACGCTCCGCGTGAGCGTGCGAGCCGCGCGTACTCGCCGTATGTCGGTCCGATGACGAGCGCGCGGTCGCCCGGCTCGAGGAGCGCGGCAGCGAGACGGAGGCCCTCGGTCGCGCCGGCCGTGAGGACCGCATGGTCGCTCCGGATGCCGGATGCGCGCGCGAGCCGGCGCGTCGCGCTCTCCTGCGAGAGATCGGCGTACGTGTCGTACCGCGCCGACGCGACCGCGGCGCGGACCCCGGCAGGGACGCCGCACGGATTGAGGTTCGCGCTGAAGTCGAGCCAGCCCCGCGGCGCGCCGCCGTGCTCGACCGGAGCGACACGGCGCTCACCCATCGCGCCTCGCCACAGCCAAGAGCGCGATCGTCGCCACGGTCGCCCCGGCCAGCGCGAGCGTGCGCGCGCGGCGCACGTCGCGCGCGGCGGGCACGCGCTCGCCGCCGAGACGATAGTGTCCGGCCTTCTCCAGCCAGACACCGCACGCGCCTGCGGCCGCGGCCATCGGCCAGCCCGCGTTCGGGCTCTCCGTGCGCGCGTGCTCGCGCCACGCGCCGCGCAGCGCCTCGCGTCCGCGGAGCCCGACGAGCGGCGCGGCGACGGCGAGCGCGAGCGCCGTGAGCCGCGCGGGCACGAGATTGAGCACGTCGTCGAGACGCGCGGCGGCCTTCCCCAGATGTTCGTATGGTCCGTGGTAGCCGACCATCGCGTCCGCGGTATTCACCGCGCGATATGCGAGCGCCGCTGGCAGACCGCCGAGGCGGTACCAGAGCAACGGCGCGACATACGAATCGCAGAGGTTCTCCGCGAGCGACTCGATCACCGCCGACGCGACGTGCGGCGCATCGAGCTCGCCTGTAGGGCGGCTCACGAGCGTCCGCAGATGCGTGCGCGCGCCGGCGACGTCGCCCGACTCGAGGTCGTGCGCGACCGTATCCCCCGCCACGACCAGACCACGCAACGCGAACGTCGTCTTCAAAAGCCAGAGCGCGGCGAACGTCCGGAACACGCGTGGACGCAGACCACGGACCGCGACGCCGCTAGCGGTCGCGGCGATCGCCGGGCCCGCGACGAGCAGCGCACCGTGCGCGAGCTGCGCCGCCGGCGCGCGCGGCGCGATCGCCTCGAGCTGGGCGATCGCCCGCCCGAGGAGCACGACGGGATGGATCGCGGCCGGCGGCTCGCCGAACGCGAGATCGAGCGCGAGCGCACCGAGCCAGCGGCTGGCGCTCACACGACGACTCCGGCGAGCGCCTCGCGCATGAGACGGCCGACGAGCGCGCCGGTCGGCGTCGCGCTCCCCGCGTAGCGCACCCGCGGCCGCCCGTGCGAACGCCACGCGATGACGATCGCGTCGGTGCTCGTACCGGTCGCGAGCGAGCCGCTCGCGGTACGCACGCTCGCTTCGATGAGCGCGCTCGCCTTCGCCTCGCTCGCGATGGCGACGAGCTCGATCGCCGCCGTCTCGTGCAGGCGGGCGGCGCACACGAAGATAGCGTTGATCGTGCCGGGCCCCGGCGATGCGGTCGGCTCGCCCGCGCGGCTCGCGTTGTCGATGCCGACGGTGACCACGGCGCGCACCGCCACGCCGTCCTGTTCGGCGGCGAGCACCCGGGCCGACTCCATCGGCGCGGCGGTCATGAGGCCGACGAGCGGCGCCGCGAGGCCCGCCTCGCGCGCGAACGCGCGCAGGTCGCGCTCCGGCGAGCGGCAGTCGTACGAGCGCGGGATGCGGAGGTTGAGGATCGTCCGCGCGCTGCGGCGTCCACCGCCCAGCACCGCGGAGCTCAGGACTTGCAGCGGATCCTCCGCGCGGACCGCCAGCGCGTCCGCGCTCCGCGCGAGGACGATGCCCTCGTACAGTGTCTCGTGCTCCATCACGCGAGCGCCTCGCGGCGCGCGCACGACTCGACGAAGCGTCGCGCCATCGCCGGATGCGCGGCGAAGTGGAGATGGACATAAGAGCCGAGGACGCCGCCGTCCGCGTAGCCTTCGAGCGCGTCGCTGCGCTCGGCCACGCGGTACGCGGCGCGGTCGGGCGCGAGCGGCCGGGCGAGCTCGGACCAGTGGAACTCGTGACCCCGCACCGTCTCGCCCGCGCGCAGCAGTGGCGTCGCGCGAAGCGACGACACGGTCCGGTAGCCGAGGGTGAGACGCCGACGGTGCATCACGGAATCCGCAGGGATAACACCGACCATCTCGTGGCGACGACCATCGAGATCCTCGAGCGAGCGGCCGAGGTACATGAGCCCGCCGCACTCGGCGTACACGGGCATACCGTCCCGTACTGCGCGCACGAGCGCGTCGCGCATCGGACGGTTCGCCGCGAGCGCGGCGGCGTGCATCTCAGGGAAGCCACCGCCGACGTACAAGCCCTGCACACCGTCGGGGAGCCCGCGGTCGCCGAGCGGGCTAAAGGGCACGAGCTCCGCGCCCGACGCGGCGAGGACCTCTAGCGCGTCCTCGTAATAGAAATGGAAGGCCTCGTCGCGCGCGATCGCGATGCGCGCGCGCGACGCGGGAGCGACCGGACCCGGTACTGCTTCCTCGCGCGGCAGCGGCGGCGCGTCGCCGGCAATGCGCCAGATGCGATCCAGCGCGGCGTGGCCCTCGGCGAGCATGGCCAGCCGCGCGAAGAAGGCGTCGTCGGGTGCACTCTCGACCGCGGGCACGAGGCCGAGATGGCGCTCAGGGAGCGCGAGCGCGTCGTCGCGCGGGAGCGCGCCGAGCACCGGCAGGCCGGTCGCCGCCTCGATCGCTTCGCTTGCGCTCCGCGCGTGGGCGTCACTCCCGACGCGATCGAGGAGGAAGCCCGCGATCCGCAGCGCGGGATCCATTCCGACGCACCCGAGCGCGAGCGCCGCGGCCGTCCGCGCCATCGCCCGTACGTCGATAACCACGAGAACCGGGGCGTCGATGAGCTTCGCGACCTGGGCGGTCGATCCCTCCTCGTCCGCGCTCGACCGTCCGTCGAACAGGCCCATCACACCTTCCACGACCGCGACGTCAGCGCGCGCAGCGGCGCGCGCGAAGACCGCGCGCAGCGTAGCGTGCGGCAGGAGGAAGCTGTCGAGGTTGCGCGACGCGCGTCCCGCGGCGCGGGTGTGGTAGCCGGAATCGATATAGTCGGGCCCGACCTTGAAGGGCTGCACGCGCCGCCCGCGCGCGGCGAACGCTGCGGCGAGCGCGCAGGCGAAGGTCGTCTTGCCCACCCCGCTGGCGATACCCGCGACGACTACGCGCGCCGTCACGCGGAGCTCTCCGATGCCGCGTCCGTATGGAGCAGGTCGGCGAGCAACTCGAGGCCCTCGGCAAGACGCGGCCCCGGCCGGCCGAAGAGCGTCTCCGGCACGACGTGGACGCGTCCATCGAGGATCGCCGGTACGCCGTCCCAGCCGTCGCGCGCGGCGATCCGCGCGGGCGTCGGCTGCGTGCGCGCGCCGCACCAGCACGCGACGAGCACCTCCGGCCGACGCTCCGCGACCTCCTCCATCGTGACCTTCGCGCTCTCGGTATCGCGGTCGGCGAACACGTTGTCGGCTCCGGCCATCGCGAGCATCCGCGTAATCCAGCTCCGGCCCGCGGCGGCGACGAGCGGCTTCGGGTACCACTCCCAGTACACGCGCGGACGCGCGACGGCACGTGCCGCGACACGCGAAGCCACGCGCTCCATCCGCGCGCGCAGGTCCGCGACGAGCGTCGCCGCTTCGCTCCCGCGTGCGGTCGCGTCGCCGATGCGCAAGATGTTGTCGAACACTCCGTCGAGGCCGTCGAGGCCGGCGGAGTCGACGACGATGAACGGGAGGCCCGCGGCCCGGAGGCGCTCGACATTGCGCTCCATGCCCGGCACGGAGAGGCACGCGACGACGAGGTCCGGGCGGAGCGCGGCGACGCGGGCCACGTCGACGTCGAGGTCGCGCCCGACGCGCGGCAGCGTGCGCACCTCTTCGGGGTGATCCGACCAGTCGTCGACGCCCACGAGCCGCGGGCCGAGCCCGAGCGCGCAGAGGATCTCGGTGTTGCTCGGCGAGAGCGACACGATCCGCGACGGCATGCCGCTCATGCGCCGTGACCCGGCGCCGGCAGGAGCGCAACCGGCCGTCCGGTCTCCGGATGCTCGATGAGCGCGAAGCTCAGGCCGTACGCGTCGCGGAGCGTCGACGCGCTGAGCACATCTCGCGGCGCGCCGCGCGCGATCACACGCCCGCGCGACAGGAACGCCAGCTCGTCGCAGTACGCCGCGGCCAGGTTCACGTCGTGCAGCGCGGCGAGAACCACGAGCCCCTGCTCGCGCGCGAGACCGAGCGCGAGGTCGAGGAGAGCAGTCTGGTGAGCGAGGTCGAGGTGCGCGGTCGGCTCGTCGAGGAGGAGGATGTCGGTCTCCTGCGCGAGCGCGCGCGCGACGAGCGCCCGCTGCCGCTCGCCGCCCGACAGTTCCCCGAGACGCCGGTCCGCGAGCGCCCGCGCGTCGACGCGTTCCAGCGCGCGCTCGGCGATCGCGAGATCGCGCGCGCCCTCTGGCGCCAGCAACCCGAGGTACGGCGTGCGGCCCATGAGCACGAGCTCCAGCACCGTGAACGCGGGTGGCAGGCTCGCCGATTGTGGCACGATGGCGACCCGCCGCGCGACGCCCGCGCGACCGACGCTCGCGAGGTCGCGCCCGTCGAGGAGGACCCTGCCGCGCGCCGGCGGCAGCAGGCCGGCCGCGATACGCACGAGCGTCGTTTTTCCCGCCGCGTTCGCGCCGAGGAGACCGACGACGCCGGGCGCGATGGCGAGCGAGACGTCGTCGAGCGCCGACGCGCCGCCGCCGTAGGCGTACGAGACGTGCTCGAGCTCAAGGATCGCCATCAGAAGACGTTCCGCTTCTGGCGACGGAGCACGTGGAGGAAGAACGGCGCGCCGCAGGCCGCCGTCACGACGCCAACCGGCACCTCGCTCGCACCGAGGAGACCTCGCGCGATGGCGTCCGCAGCGACGAGGAAGGCCGCGCCGAAGAGCGCAACGAGCGGCACGAGCCGCCGGTGGTCCGGACCGAAGAGCAGGCGCACGAAGTGCGGGACCATGAGGCCGACGAACCCGATGAGTCCGCTCACCGACACCGCGGCGGCCGTCGCGAGCGTCGCCGCGGCGACGAGACCGAGCTTCGCGCGCTCCACGTTCACGCCGAGCGACGCGGCCTGCTCCTCATCGAGCTGGAGCACATTGAGCACGCGGCCCGAGAGCGCGATGATCGTCCCGCCCACGAGGACGTACGGCGTGATGACGGCGACCTGCTGCCACGTCGCACCGTTGAAGCCGCCGAGCATCCACGAGTAGATGACGAACAGCTTCTCTCCGTTCGCGTACATGAGGTACGCGGTGAGCGCGCTGGCGAACGCGCCGATCGCGATCCCCGCCAGGAGCAGCGTGGTGAGCGGCGTGATCCGGCCGACGCGCGCGAGCCAGTAGACGAGACCGGCGGTGCACAGCGCCGTCACGAAGGCGAGGATCTGCACGATCCCGATGCCGTAGAGCAGCGCGGGGAACGGCAGGACGAACGCGAGCACCGCTCCGAGCCCGGCACCCGAGGCGATGCCGAGGAGGTACGGGTCCGCGAGCGGATTGCGGAAGAGTCCCTGATAGGTAGCGCCGGCGACGGCGAGCGCGGCCCCCGTGAGCGCGGCGAGGACGACGCGCGGCAAGCGGATGTCGAACAGCACCGCCTCGTAGCTCGCCGGCCAGGTCGGCACGACGTGCACGAAGGGAAGGTGGCTGGCCAGGATGAGCCCCTGCACGTCCAGCGGGATCCGCGCCGGGCCGAGCGTCGCGGCCACCGCACCGGTGAGGACGAGCAGCGCGATCCCTCCGAGCACCGGCTGCGTCGTCCCCGCCATCACCGGAACAGCTCCGGGTGGAGCGCCTTCGCGAGCGTCTCGAGGCCGTCCACGAGGCGCGGCCCCGGACGATTCGTGAGGTTCGGGTCGATCGAGATGATCCGGCCGGTGCGTACCGCGCTCACGCCCTGCCAGCCCGGTCGCGCGCGGACCTTGTCAGGCGTCTCGCCGGAGGCGTCGTCCGCGAGGATGATGACCTCCGGGTCCTTGAGCACCACGCTCTCTGTGCTGAGCTGCGGGTACTGCGTCGACGCGTCCGCCGCGAGGTTCGTCGCTCCGGCGCGGCGGAGCAGGTCGTCGATGAACGTGCCCGGACCCGCGGTGAAGAGCTTCGGGTCGAGCTCGAAGAAGACGCGTGGCTTCGTTGCCGCGGCGCTCACCGCTCGACCGACGGCGTCGATCCGGTCGCGCAGCCGCCCGACGAGCTCCCGCGCGGCGGTCTCGCGGCCCGTGATGCGGCCCACGATGCCGATGCGATCGAGCACGCCGTCGAGATCTCTCGGCGCGAGCACGAACACGGTGATGTGGCGCGCCTCGAGCTGCGGCACTACCTGCTTCACGTGCACGTCCGTCGCGAGCACGAGATCGGGCGCCGCTGCGACGAGCTTCTCGATGTCCGGCTGCAGGTAGCTCCCGAGGCTCTCCTTCGTCTTGGCCTCGGCCGGGTAGTCGGAATACCGGTCGACGGCGACGACGCGGTCCCCGGCGCCGACCGCGAAGAGCATCTCGGTGTTGCTCGGCGCGATCGAGACGATCCGCGCGGGCAGAGCGGCGATCGTGACCGGCCGGTTCGCGTCGTCGGTGAGCGTCAGCGGGAGCCCGGGGGTCTCCGTCGCCGGCGCGGCCGACGTGGCCGGCGCGACGGGCGCGGGCGCGCATCCGGTGAGCGCGAGGGCGAGCGCGAGGGCGAGGGCGAGGGTGCGGCGCACGGATACCTCCAACGCGATCGTCATGGTCGCTGGCATGCGATAAACGACACGAGCAGCGTCGCGAACGCGATCTCTCCGATCGCGCCGTAGCTATCGCCGGTGAGGCCGCCGAGCCGCGCGGCGATGCCGCGGCCGAGTCCGACGGCGACGACAGCAGCGACCGCGATGGCGAGCGGTGCACCCGCCCCCGATACGACGAAGGCGACGAGTGCGGCGAGCGCCGTCGCGAGGACCGGGTCGCGCGTCCCGAGCCCGTCCTTGAACGCGAGGCCGAGCCCCTCCTGCCGCGCGTACGGGAAGAGCCGGAGCGCCAACGCCATCGCCCAGCGTGCCAGCGCGCTTCCGGTGACGAGCGCCGCGAGACGATCGCCCCCGCGCAGCTCGGAGAGGGCCGCGTACTCCACGAGCAAGATCAGCGCGACCGCGGCGGCGCCGAACGCGCCGATCCGGCTGTCGCGCATCACCGCGAGCCGATCCTCGCGAGTACGCGCGCCGAGCATGCCGTCGGCCGAATCCGCGAGCCCATCGAGATGCAGGCCGCCGCTCAGCGCCGCGAGCGCGACGAGGTCGAGGGCGCTCGCGACCGATGCCGGCACGAGGCGTAGCGCCATGGCGTCGAGTGCGCCGACGACGAGGCCGAGCGCTGCCCCCACGAGCGGGAAGTACCCCACCGATCGCGCGAACGCGGTCCGTGGCATGTCAGCCCGTGGGGTCGGCAGGATCGTGAGGAAGCCGAACGCCGCGAGCGATGCTGCGAGCGTGGTGCGCATCCTTGTTAGAACTCCACGCCGCGCTGCGCGCGGATCCCCGCGGCATACGGATGCTTCACCAGCCGCATCTCCGTCACGAGGTCGGCAACCTCGACGAGCTCCGGGGGCGCACCCCGACCGGTGAGCACGAGGTGCAGCAGCGGTGGCTTCTCGGCGACGAGGGCGAGCACGTCGTCGAGCGACACGAGACCGGCGGTGACCGCGCCAAGGATCTCGTCGAGCACGAGCATGTCCAGATCCCCCGAGCGCAGGCTCGCGCGCGCTTCCTCGAGCCCGGCGCGCGCCGCGGCGGCGTGCTCCTCCATGGGGATGCGCTCGTCGCGCAGCCGCTCGATCGTGAAGCCGCGGCCGGCGCGCACGATCTCAAAGCTCGGCGCGAGCTTCGCGACCGCGGCGACCTCACCGGTCTTCCACGCGCCCTTGATGAACTGGATGACCCGCACGCGCATGTGATTGCCGGTCGCGCGCAGGGCCATGCCCATGGCCGCGGTAGTCTTGCCTTTGCCGTCCCCGGTGAAGACGATGACTAGACCCCTGCGTCGATCGGTGCCGCCGGGGACGCGAACGGTAGTGCTCTGCATGGACGTACCCCTTTCTCGCGAGAGGCAGTGGTCCTCGCGGCGGCTGGCGACCTGGCTTCCGACGGAACGTCGGTCACAGTGGCGGGACCGCGCCGGAATCTCACCGGCTTCGCAGTTCCCCCGGCATCGCTGCCGGAGGCACCTCCGCGGGGGGCGCGTATGCAATTGATCGTCCCGGTTACGACCCGGGAGCGAAGCGACTATATACGACGCGGAGGAAGGGAAGGCGTCATCGGCTGTCTAGGCCTTCGGTAGGCTGCGCCGCTGCTGGACCAGAATCCCGCGTCCCTCTCCTCGAGGCCGATCGGGATCGCCTACTCGCCTGCGCGACCACGCGGATTCGCGCTGGCCAAGGGCAGTCTCCGCTTGGCGGAATTCCCTAGAGTCAGCCGGTCGCGAGGATGACCTCGGGCGAATGAACTCACACGCCTCAGCAACTATCGCCATCACCGTGATCGCCAACTGTTCGCGACCTCGTGTTCGAAACACCAGCTTCGGGATCTGTCGCCTGCCGGAAACTGGGGACCACCTGAGCGGGGTCTTTGCCAGAAAACTGACTAGCCCGCCTCGGCCTCGGCCTTCACGACCCTCAGAGCAACTGACTTCCGCTGTGACTGACTGACTGACTCCGGCTCGCCGCTCACGCATGAGCGCGTCCATCGGGCTCGCGATCACGGCTTTGCGGTGCGAGCGGGCACTCGGCACGGCTTCATCGCCGTTCGCGGCAGCCAGACGCTAACCATCCCGCGCCATCGCAGGGTCCTGCTACCGGTCTACGTGCGACAGGCGATCCGCTTCATCAAGGAGGACAGACATGACACGTAAGGGCGAACTCGACGCGATCCTGGCGAAGCCGTATGCGACTGAGTTCATCTACGGCGAGACCCCGGATGAAGGCGTCGTCGCGCGGGTCGCGGAATGGCCAGGGTGCATGACGGCTGGTGCTACGCGGGAGGAGGCGATCGCCCAGCTCGAGGACGCGATGCACGACTGGGCAGACGCGCGGCTCCGTGCGAAGCTCGACATCGCCGAGCCGATAGCCGCGTACAGCGGCAAGGTACTGCTGCGAATGCCACGCGATGTGCACCGCGCCGCCGAGCATCGCGCACGCCGGGAAGGCACCAGCCTGAACACCTGGCTCGTCGCGGCTATCGCGCGCGAGCTCGGACCGGCGCGCGACCGTAAGACGCGCGCGCCGACTCCAAGGCGCACTCGTCGGAAGGCTGCGCGCCGCGTACAAACCTGACGGAGGTTGTCCCGAAGGTCGTCGTCCTCTCGTTCTCCTGACCTGTTGGTGGGTCGCCCGGCCACCTGATGTCGAGAAAGCCCAACGCCGGCGCGGGAAAGACGAGCACCCCGACGCTCGATAGGTTTGTCGCAGCTCAAGTGACGAACCATCGAGGAGGTCGGGGTGCGAGAGACCACGGTACTGCGTCGCTTGCTGGCGATCCCAGAGGTCCGCGTCGGTGACGTCGAGCTCACCGCGGAGGGGCTCGTCGTCGACGTCCGGCTGCGCCGCGCCAGCCGTGCGCGCTGCCCCCGCTGCGCGTTCACCACGCGCTCGAACATACGACCGCCGGCCCGAGCGGCGGTGGCGGCATCTCGATCTCGGCGGCCGGCGCTGCTGGCTGCGCATGCCACTGCGGCGGCTGGTCTGCCCGGATCACGGCGTGGTGACCGAGGCCATGCCCATTCGCGCCGACGCACAGCGGGTGCACCTCAGCCTTCGTACACGCGCTGGGCGCTGCTCGAGCGTCCCGAGCGCCTGAGCGAGAAGCAGCGGGCGGCGCTCGAGGCGGTGCGACGCGGCAACCGGCGCCTCTGGCGCAGCTACGAGATCCTACGAGATCAAAGAGCTGGTCCGCGCCATCTAGGGCGAGCGCGACCCGGAGGCGGCGACGACGTGGCTGGATGACGCGATCCGCCGCGCGCGGCGCAGCCGCCTCGCCCCGTTCAACAAGCTCGACGCGACCCTGCACCAGTACCGCGAAGGCATCCTGGGCGCGGTGCGCCTCGGACTCTCGAACAGCCGGCTCGAGGGGCTCAACAGCCGGCTCGCGCTCATCAACCACCGCGCCTCCGGCTTTCACTCCGTGAAGGCCTTCATCGCGATGGCCTTGCTCGCCACCGGCGGCTTCACGCCGGTCTTGCCCCACCAATGAGGCAGGAGGACCAATTTTACGAAACCACTGCTCTGCCAATTGAGCTAGTACGGCGAGTGGCAGGAGTGATTTGCCACGCGCGGTCCTACGTCTTGGGCACGGCCGTCTTGGGCACGGCGACGAAACGGTAGCCGAGGTTCGGAATCGTCTCGATGTAGCGCGGCCGTTCAGCGTCATCGCGAAGCTTGCGGCGCAAGCTGCTGACGTGACGGGCGAGGGTGTTGTGGCGGACCTCTTGGTCGCCGTCCCCGAGCGCGTCGGCCAGCTCCCGATAGCTGACCAGCACCCCCGCTACGGCGGCGAGGGTGTACAGAAGGATGTGCTCGACCGGCGAGAGTCGGACGTCGCGCGACCCCTGCTGGATACGCCGGCGAAGAGCGTCTATGCGCAGATCGCCGACCCGAAGGGCCGCGACGCGCCGGTCAGGCAGGCGTCGACTTCGTGACAACGCGACCAGTCTCGGCACGCCGAGACTGGTCGGCATGACGGCCGCGTCATCTAGATGCGCGCCAGCCTCCGGCCGCCCAAGAGCCTTGCGATGAAGATGAGAACGACGGCGCCGATCGTCGCGACGACGATCGAGCCCAGAAGTCCGCTCGGCTGAGCGGTCGGTGAGACGACACCGAAGAGCCACCCGCCGACGAACGCGCCGACGAGGCCGAGTACGAGGTCACCGATGATCCCGTAGCCGCTTCCCTTCATGAGTTGTCCGGCGAGCCACCCTGCGACGAGCCCAACGATGATCCAGGCAATGATGTCCATAGGTCCTCCCGTGCGCTGTTTTAGAGCTGGTAGGCGCGAACGTTCCGGATGCCGCGAACGTCGCGAGCGATCGCCAGGCTCGTGAAGGCGAGCCCGACGAACGTCGCGGCGATCAGGACGATCTCCGGAGCAAGAAACTCGAGCACGCTATGCGGCCGGCGCCGGCGCGTCGTGCTCGCCCTGTCGGCCGGTGTAGGCGCGGACCACGGCGAGGATGAGGGCTGCGACGAGCACGAAGAACACGACGGACAGGAGCGCGGCGATCTCAAAGCCTGCGGTGCCGTCCGGCTGAGCGAAGATCCCGCGGAACGGCGCAACGAGGGGCTCGGTCATCGCGTAGATGGCCGAGACGAAGCGCTGTGCAGCGTTCGCGCCGAACAGCTTGAACGTGAATCGGACGAGCAGAAGCACCTCGAGGACGGCGAAAACGAGCGCGACGATGCGGCTGGTCGTCCAGAGGGACGCGGTAGGAGCGGTGGTCGCGGGGTTGGTGGTCGTTGTTGTTGTCATGTGCGGAGCGTGCTCCACAGAACGCTTCGGGTCATGACCGAACCGTCACCCCACCGCGACCTCGTTCGGGTCATCGGCCGCGCGGGAACGCGAAGACGACGAACCGCGGATCGCGCGGGGAGGGGCCCGTGGACGTCTGAAGAGTGAGTCGCTCCACTGTGGTCGGCTGCGTCGAAGAAACGTCGGTCGGTGGGACCCTTGGGAAGACCTCGCGCATGACGTAGACCAACACGTGACCGTCGGGCGCAGCGATGAGGACTTCATCGCCCGGCCGCGCGTTCCAAAGCGACAGGAACATGCCTTGACGCGCGTGTGCGTAGAGATAGGTGTTCCCGTTCTGGCCGGGCACTGCGGTGCCAGGGAGGTGGAACGCGAAGCCCTCAGGGGTCCGCTGATCCGTGATGTCCCGTTCGACGTCGCCCTCGGCGATCGGCAGGTCGATCTGCAGGCGTGGGACGGAGACGCGGTATCCGCTCGCGATCGGCCCGGTAGGGAGCTCGGCCGGCGGGGCCGTCGAGACGGTCCCGCTCGGCGTCTGCGGCGCTGGGACCGCAGAAAGCATCGCTGCCTGACGCTCTGGCATGCCTGCGGTGCACGTGAGCGCCGCGAGGAGCGTCGCGGCGACGAGGAGCGAGCCCCTCGCGGGGCTCGCCCACGCCGATCGCGGATCGGATCTCCTAGGCAGCTGGACGGGCACGCCTGCGCCGCGCCCGTGAGACGAGGTAGAGGACGAAGAAGGCGACGATCAGGAGGGGAAGGATCAGGAAGATGAGCGTGTTGTCGTCGTTCGTCGCGGTCGAAGGCAGCGTGGTGATGATGGGCTTCGGGCTGGCCGTCGGAGCCGAGGTCGTTGCGGTCGTCGGTGCGGCGGTCGGCGCAGCTGTTGGTGCGACGGTTGCCGTGGGTGTGGCCGCGACCGTGGCCACGGGTGTTGCCGTCGTGGCCGCGACGCAGGTCGACCGTGTGATGGCATCGCTGATCAGGGTGACATCGCCGTTCCTGGCGAGCGCGCGGCCGTTCACGCTGACGCCGCTGTTCATCGTGATAGACGTGAGGGCGAGGATGGTCCCGCCGAAGGTGGAGCCCGATCCGAGCGTGGCCGAGCTCGTCACCTGCCAGAAGACGTTGCAGGGCTGCGCACCGTTGATGAAGCTGACCGAGCTGGATGAGGCGGTGACGAGGTCCGAGGTCGCCTGGAAGATCCAGACGGAGCTCGGATCATTCTGACCGTCGAGTGTCAGCGTGCCGGTCAGACCGAGCGTCACGCCGCCGGCGTTGTAGACGCCGCCGACGAGGGTCAGTCCGCCAAGCGTTCCGTGGGTGGCCGTCGCCGGTCGACCCGCCGCGTCGACGTACGCGCTGACGAGGTCGTTCTTCGCCTGCAGCGCGACCGCATCTGCGGCGTGGATCGTTCCGTTGACGATGCCCGGCGGGAAGCCGGTCACCGCGGCGGCGGGATGGATGCCGAGGTCCCCGGTGATCGTGGTCGCCCCGGTGCTGGTCACGGCCGGCGTTCCGGCCAGGACCGCGAACGCTGCGGCGGTCCCGAGGCCTACGGGCGATGGACCGGCAGCGCTCGCCGGACCGCTGAGCGTCGTGATCGCGAAAGTGAGTGCGAGGCTGGCCGAAATTGCCAACGTGAATCCGCGGAACCAACTCTTCATGATCGCCGTCTCCAAACGCTCTCGCGACGCTGACCGAAGGACGCCGTCGCGGAGACCGGCATTCCTCGCCTGGGATCGGCCGGCTTGCGCCGCTCCGATCGCCTGATCGACGCTACACAGCCTGCGCCGGCGCGCGTGACGATTCCGTCACGGCGTCCCTGCGCTGCGACGCGACGACCGCACGCTGACGAAGCGCGATCTCGCGGGTCCACGTCCGACGAGGGACACTGTCGACGCCTCGGCCGAACGATCCGACCGCGCAGAAACCCGCGATGGCGACGCCCATGGCGAGGCCGACGCAGAACCACGGATCGGGCATTCGCGAACCCTAGGCGACGATCCCCGACGGCGCATGACGGATCCGTCATCGGCGCACCTAGACTCGGCTCACTGTCATGGTGTGGTTGCCGGTCGGACTGACTCATAGGCTCGGAGGCGCTCGTCGGAGGTGCCCTTCATGGGGATACGTCGTCCCTCCGGCGAAGTTGGCACCGATGCTCTGACTTGATCGGAGCCGGTCATCTGACCCACGTGAGACCCGTCGATCGTCGGCGCCGGCCGCAAGCTGCGCTTCCCGAAGGAGGACGGCGGTGATCTGGATCGGCGT
>Ga0070741_10007670_pt1 | contig 22163 bp, 18 predicted proteins | sample Coa_R1_4_FD_66440 | JGI IMG/M metagenome (GOLD analysis project Ga0070741, IMG submission 66440) | Surface soil microbial communities from Centralia Pennsylvania, which are recovering from an underground coalmine fire - Coalmine... | ecosystem: Environmental > Terrestrial > Soil > Unclassified ... | reverse complement strand
ACGTCGAGGAGTTTGTCCGGCCTCTGCCCAAAGGCTACGAAACGATCCTGGGAGAGCGGGGCATCACGCTCTCCGGCGGGCAGCGTCAGCGCGTCGCCATCGCCCGCGCGGTCCTCAAAGACCCGCGCATCCTCATCCTCGACGAGGCGACCTCCGCGCTCGATACCCACTCGGAAAGGCTGGTGCGCGAAGCGCTGGAACGCCTGATGCAGGGCCGCACGACGCTGGTCATCGCCCACCGCCTGACCACCATCCAGCACGCCGACCAGATCGCCGTTCTGCATGAGGGTCGTATCACCGAATTCGGAACCCACGCGGAGCTTCTACAGTCGGGCGGTCGCTATGCGGCGCTGCACGGCTTCGGAACTATTTCTTCATCCAACCCATAGGTAGCTCAAAGCTCGCTTTGCTAAACTCTCCCCCTCTCCCAAGCGTGGGTCGCAAGGGCTGTCCCGGCTCGTGCCAGAATCAGACAGCCCTTGCCGTAGGGGCGTAACTTGTTACGCCCTGGCTGCTTGTTACGCCCTGGGTCGAGGGGCGGGCGGTTTACAAACCCGGACGCGGGTCAGTAATTCCCGGACATCGAGACCCCCCGGCGCTCGCGGCGGCGCTGGTTGATCTGATAGACGAAGGCCAGCACCTCGGCGACGGCTTCGTAGAGATCGGCGGGAATCTCGCGGCCCAGTTCGACCTGTTTGCAGAGCGCGCGGGCCAGCGGCGGGTTCTCCACGATCGGCACATCGTTCGCCTGCGCCAGTTCGCGTATCTTGAGGGCGAGCAAGTCCATGCCCTTCGCCACCAGGATAGGAGCGGTATGCTTGCTCGAGTCGTATTTGAGGGCGACGGCGAAGTGGGTCGGGTTCGTGATGACGACATCTGCCGCCGGGACTTCGGCCATCATCCGCTTTTTGGCAATCTGGCGCTGCCGGGCGCGGATGCGCGCCTTGAGTTGCGGGCTGCCCTCCAACTGCTTGAACTCCTGCTTGACCTCCTCCTTCGTCATGCGCAGCGACTTCTCATGAGTATAGCGCTGGTAGAAGTAGTCGAGCGCAGCCAGCGCCAGCATCGCGACCGTCACGCGCACGGCCATCCGGTAAGCGACGTCTCCGACCAGGCTGACCGCCTGCGGCACGTCCAGCCGGGTCGTCATTACGAGCTGCGGATAGCTGCTGCGGATGGTGACGAAGGCGATGTAGCCGATGATGCCGAGCTTGTAGAGGGACTTGGCGAGGGTCACGAGCGCCTGCGTCGAGACAAAACGCTGGAATCCGGTGAGAGGGTTGAGTCGGTTGAAGTCGGGCTGCAAGGCGGTCGGCGCCCAGATCGGGCCGGTCTGCGCCAGATTGACCGCCGTGCCGAGCAGCATCGCCGTGAGGATGAGCGGGCCGACCGCCTGCGCCAGCGCCAGCAGCATCTTCCCGCCGTGCTGCATCACGAGTGGAACGGAAAGCTGAGTATCGTCGAGATGGGCAAACGCGCCCTCGATCGTGTTCTTGAGTATCTGGGCGGACGCGCCGCCGAAGCTGTGGATCGCCAGCAGCAGGCCCAGCAGCACGATAATTGAAGAGAGGTCTGCCGATCTGGCGACCTGCCCTTTTTTGCGCGCCTCGCTCCGCCGTCGCGGAGTGGCGGTCTCGGTTCTGTCTTCGCCGTTCGCCATAGGAAATCCTTAATCCACCCCCCGGCTCCCTCCCTAAAGAGGAGGGGGAGCAAGACACCACGAGTGCGCCCTTGCTCCCCCTCCCTAGCGAGCCTGCGAGCGGCCAGGGAGGGGCCGGGGGTGGGCAGTCCTACCGCGATTTTGCTGCCAGATCATGAAAGCCCGCCAGCGTTCCCGCGCTGATCTCGCCGACGATAATCGCCAGTACCGGCAGCAGCAGCGCGACCGTCGCCAGGCCGAGGATGATCTTGGCCGGGATGCCGACGATGAAGACGTTGACCTGGGGAACCATGCGCGCCACCAGCCCGAATGCGATGTCCACGACTACCAGCACGCCCGCCGCAGGCAGCGCCAGCCGGAACCCCAGCACGAACAGGGTCTTCAGGATGGGAACCATCGTCAGGCCGACGCTGCCCTGCGGGGCGACAACGCTCGGCGGCAGCGCGGTAAAGCTTTCGGTGAGCGCGCCCAGTAGAACCAGATGCCCGTTTGCCAGCAGGTAGAGCGCCATCGCCAGTTGGGATTGGAACAGACCGAGGACGGATTCGGAATGCTCGGAGAAGGGGTTGAACAGGTTGAGGATGCCGAACCCCATCTGCGTATCCACGAAAAAGCCGGCCATCTCGATAGCGGCAAAGAGGACATGGGCCAGATAGCCGAGCGCCAGGCCGAACACGGTGTTCTTGAGCATGTCGGCGGCCAGCACGAGAAGGTAATCAGGAACCGGGCCGGTCTGCGGCGCGACCAGGGGGACCAGCGCCAGCGAGAAGATGAAGGCGAACCCGACTTTGACTGTGCGCGGAACCGCTTTCGTACCCCACAGAGGAGCCGTCACGATCAGCCCCGTCACGCGACAGAAGACGAGGAGAAAGGTATAGAAGTCGTGGATGCCGACTGCGGTGAGATCCATCGGTGCAGAGTCTCGCAGCGCCCTCGCGGTCGGGCTACTTCACGACCGGCGGCATATGGCTGTAGGTGTAGGTCATGAAGTGGATCATCGTGGAGAGCATCCAGGGGCCGAAGAGCGCTAGCGCGAGAATGACGGCCAGCAGCTTCGGCACGAAGGTCAGCGTGAACTCCTGTATCTGCGTCACGGCCTGAAAGATGCTGACCAGCACGCCCGCCACCAGGCCGAACATCAACACGGGCAGGGAGAGTTTCAGGGCGACGATCAGGGCGTTGCGCCCCACTTCCAGGACATCTTTCTCGGTCATGAAACTCCTCGTAGAAACAAGGGTCAGGGAGTAGGCACAAGCAGTGGATACGTGGACAGCAAGAGGCTCTCGGCGGGAGCCTTCCCCCGGACGCCTGGCTTCTCTTACATTATCGGCAGTCCGCACCGCGTCCCTTAGCCCTTCGGAGGCCGGGCAGCAACTTTCCTCATCATGGAGGTATCACAGCGCTTCCCTTCCCGATAGAAACCGTACCCCGGAGGAATGGGAGGCGATTGAGCGCGAATTGCGAGAGGAGAAAGTGACTTGGGAACGCTGACGCTGCCTGTTTCTGGCCTCGTCGCCCTGACACACGGTGTATAATAGCAACAGGAGGAATGAAACAATGCAAGCTGCGTTAAAACTGAAAGCCCCTATACTTCCCGGCAAGCGCATCGAATTCACCGCGCCCGAACTGCCGGAAAGCGGTGAGGTGGAACTGATCGTCGTACTACCCGAAAACGCTGTGCCTGCGCCAGAGGAACAGGCCAAGCCTCAAGGAGTCTGGGACTATATCCAATCGCTGCCGCCCGGCCCGCGTTCAGCAGCCACCTGGGAGGAGATAGAGCGCAACTTCCAGGAGGAGCGCAACTCGTGGGATCGCTGATCTTGCCAAGTTCCGGCCTTATCTATACCGATGCGCAGATTGCCATCTACACGGTAGAGAGGTTTCCCACCTATGCGCCGTTGTTGACGCCGCTCTGGATGGGGGCGCAGGCGGGAAACTTCACGGTCGTCAGTAGTGAATTGACGCTACTGGAAACGCTCGTCGTGCCGTTGCGTATCGCAGATGCTATGCTCGTGAACGACTTTGAAAACCTCTGGCAGCGGGCCAATACGCGCCTGCTACCCATTACCGAGAGCATCTTGCGGGAAGCGGCGCGTCTGCGCGCGACTCTCCCCGCCTTGAAAACGCCTGAGGCCCTCCATGCCGCCACTGCCCTCCTGCATAGCTGCGCCCTCTTCGTCACGAATGATGCCGCGTTCAAGCGCGTTCCCGGCCTGAGCGTCACTCTGCTCGACGAAGTTCTCGCCGCACCCTGAACTACCGGAAGCCGCGCGCCAGCGAGCCGATGAGAAGCGTCCAGCCGTTGGCAAGGACGAACAGCAGCAGCTTGGCGGGCAGCGAGACGACGACCGGCGGGAGCATCATCATGCCCATGCTCATCAGGGTCGAGGCGACGACCATATCAATGATGAGGAACGGCAGATAGATATAGAACCCGATGATGAAGGCCGTCTTCAGTTCGCTGGTGATGAAGGCGGGTATCAGCGTCATCAGACTTACGTCGTCCGGGCCGTTCGGCTTGGGCGCTTTCGACAGATTGATGAAGAAGGTCAGGTCGCTTGTGTAGGTCTGGCGGATCATGAAGTCGTGCAGAGGTTTTTCGGCCTTATCCAGCGCCTCCGGCAGCGCGATCTTGTTGGCGAAATAGGGCTGCAAGGCGTCCGTGTTGATCTTCGTGAAGACCGGCTGCATGATGAAGAAGGTCAGGAACAGGGACAGGCCAACCAGGACTTGATTCGGCGGGATCTGCGGCGTGCCGAGCGCGCTGCGCAGGATCGAGAAGACGATGATCAGGCGCGTGAAGGCCGTCGTCAGGATGAGGATGGACGGGGCCAGCGTCAGGATTGTCATCAGCAGCAGAATCTGCAAGGTGACGGCGACATCTTGCGGATTCCTGGCCGTATCCACCCCGACCGTGACTTTGGGCAGCACGACTCCGCCCGCCCCCTGCGCGCCCGCGCGCATCCCGGTCAGCAGCGCGCAGAGCAGCATCGTGCCGAGGGCCATCCAGAGGGTTCGGTTCCGCACGAGATTGACAGCAACGGCGCGCGGACGGCGCAGCAGCCGCGCGGCCAACGACTCACTCACAGGTCTCTTCCTCTTCCTGCACGGTATGCAGGCGGCGCGCGTTGCGGACGAGCGCCAGGCTCGTGCCGCGCATCGCGTCTTCCAGCGTGCCGACCATCTCCGCTGCCGGAAGGTCCGGCGTTTCCAGGTCGAGCGCGTCCATATCGGAGGCAGCCGCCTGGAGCAGCATCCGAAAATCGTTCCCCTCCAGCGTCCCCTCGTCGCGAAACTCGGTCAGCAGGCTCACGCCCGCGCTTGTCGCGCCGATCAGCAGCAGCCTGCCGCGCACCTCGATCAGATGCAGATTCGCCCCGCCGACCGGCACGGACTCGACCAGCCGGATGCTGCTGCCGCCGTGCCGACGAGCATTGTTGAGATGGAAGCTGCCTATCAGACCGCGCATCAGCCCGCCGCCGGACGCGCGCGGAGTCAGGCGACTCCCGCCCGCGTGGAAGGACGCGACTTGCAGCGCGTTTGGCAGCCGCCCGTTGCGTTCGTAAAAGCCACGCAGCAGACGCAAGGCTCCCAGGATGAGCAGGAGCATGGGAACGAGATAGACCAGCAGCTTCCAGGCATCGCCCGCCGCCGCCAGAGGACTGCTCTGTGTGGGAATCGGAGACGCGCGGTTCGGGGCCGGAGCGGGCGTGCCGAAAGCGTCGGGTTTGGTCACGCTCGCCAGACTGACGGCTGCCGCCGGTTGCGCAGGCTTCGGAGGCGGGGCCGCTTTTGCCGCCTCCCTCCGGGAATGTCGGACCGTGTGCGGTTTTGCGACCGCCGCGACCGGCGGCTTCGCTTCCACAACATCTGGCTTTTTGGGCTTCTCTACCTGCATTGCGCTCCGCTTCGGTTTTGCGGCCTTCTCCGTTCGCTTTGCTGTGGAGCGCGCCGCCGGTTCCTCCTTCTTCGGGACAGCGACTCCCGCGCGCTTTGCCTGATACTCCCGTATCCACTTCGCCCGCCATGCGGCTTTCCAGTCCGGCTCCTTCGCGCCTGTCGCCGCCGTCTTGTGCTGCGGCGAGGATTGGGAGCGTGTCGTCTTGTCTGCCGGATGCACAGGCGCGCTGCCGTGCGCTTCCAGAGGCGAGGCGAGCAGCGTCTTTGCCGCTTCGCTCGTGTCGGTGGAGGCGTTCGCGTTGCCCTGCGCGCCTGTCAGGGCAGGCCATAGGAGCAAGAGGGCCAGAAGACAGATGGCCCTCATCCCCCGCCCCCCTCTCCCAAACTTGGGAGAGGAGGAGCCAAAACGCAGCGAAGATGGACAGAGGAGGAACCGTGCCATCACGACGCTACCGGCCCTTTCCCAGACCGGCCACGCGATCCGCCGGACTGATGATCTCGGTGATGCGAATTCCGAAATTGTCCTCGATGACGACGACCTCCCCTTTGGCGACCAGCCGCCCGTTGACCAGCAGATCCACCGGTTCGCCCGCCACGCGGTCAAGTTCGACGATGGAGCCGGAGGCCAGTTCCAGCACGTCCTTGATCAGCATCCGTACCCGCCCCAGTTCGACCGTGACATCGAGCGGGATGTCGAGGATGAGTTCCAGGCCGCGCGGCAGGTTCTCCTGCCCGCCTGCCGGGAACGGCGCAAAGGGGCTTCCAACGGCCCCCGGAGCCGCGCCTGTCTTGAAACCTCCGCTGCCCCTCCTGTCCGGCTCGGCAGGCGCGTGGCTCGACTCCTCCGCGCTCCCCAGGCTGCCAAGCATCGCAGCAAGGTCCTCTTCACCGATGATGTTGTCGGCGGCGGAAGTCTCCGCTGCTGACAACTCGCTTTCGTCAGCCTCCGTTTCCGGGCTGGCGACGAGCGCCTGCGCAAATTCCGGCGCAAACAAGAACGTCAGTTCCGCATCCAACAGGTCGGGGATCGTGACCTTCAGCGCCGCCTGAATCGCATGGCCTTCCAGCGCGAAGGCGGGCGGCAGAGACAGCGGCCCGGAGGTGGTGGTGCAGGATTCCAGGTCTATCGTGTCCCCGGAGAGATTGGTCAGGGCCGTCGCGAAGCCGCGCGCAAAGCCGCTCATCGCCGCCGCCAGCTTCTCCATGTGGTCGTCCAGCAGGCTCGGCGGTGGATCGGTTCCCTCGTTGCCCTCGATCAGGTCGGCAAAGAGGCGGCCCGTGTCCATCGCAAATGTGACGACGCTCTCTGTCGTACTCGGCTGGCTCAGGCTGAAGGTCGTCTGCACGACCTCCGTCGAGGCGGTCAGCAGTTCCTCGATAGGCACGGTCGTGATCACGGGCGAGTCGAGCAGCGCTTCCCGATTGATCTGCTCGGCAAGGGCCAGCGCGAGATTGGGACTCAGGCTGGTCAGCAGGTCGCCGAGCGCGGCGATCTCTGTAGGCGACAGGTCTGGCATGAACGAACCTCCGAAGATGGCGGGAAACCCGGTTCCGGGCGTGGGTCAGCGCGCGGCGGCGCGCTGCCGCTTGGAAACGGGAAAGTCAGCAGGCTCGGCATCGGGGCTGATGCGATTGATATGCACCGCCAGCTTCTTGCCGCGAATGCCGGGCTTGCCGCGAAACTTGACATTGTTGCCGACGAGTATCTCGACCTCTTCGTGCTGCGCGCGATCCAGCGTCAGCACGTCGCCGACCTTAAGAGCCAACAGGTCGGCGACCGAGATCTGCGCGCTGCCCAGCCGCACCGCGCAGGTGACATGCGTCTTCTCCAGGCGCTTGGCAAGCACCGCCGCATACTTGCCCGTGTTTTTCTTGACGCTGCTGGCGAACCATCGCTGCGCGCTCAGCTTGGAGGTGATGGGCTTGAGAAGCAGGTAGGGAACACAGATACTCATCGCGCCGCGTAGCTCGCCGACTTTGATCTCGAACAGGATGGAGACGACGACATCGTTGGGCGGAACGATCTGGACGAACTGGCTCTGCGTCTCCATGATCTCGCGCTTGGGCGTGAACTGCGCGATGCCTTCCCAGGCGGTGTGAAACTCCTTGAGGGCGCGGTTGACGATGCTTTCGGTCAGCGCCTTCTCGATGTCGGTGAGGATGCTGGAGTTCTTGACCATGCTGCCTGGCCCGCCGAGCAGGCGGTCTATCATGGAGAGAATGACGTTGAACTCCATCTCCAGAATGGCCTGACCGGAGAGCGGGGCCATGCTGAAGACGTTGATGATGCTGCTGGTGAGCGAGCGCATGTACTCGTCGTAGGGTATCTGCTCGACGGAGACGAGGTCTACATGCACGGGAACGCGCAGATAGGCCGAGAGGGAAGAGGCGTAGAGCCGCGCGAAGGTCTCGTGCAGCATCTGCAGCGTGCGCAACTGGTCTTTGGCGAACTTGTCCGGGCGGCGGAAGTCGTAGACCTCGTAGGCGACGGGCATCTTGTTGTCGCGCTTGGGGCCTGCGGCGAAGCCGAAGTCGCCGCCGAAGCCGCCTTTGGCCGGCAGCGTTGTGGCGGCAGGCGCGGCAGCCGGGGCGTCGCCGCCATCGGTCAGCGAGGCCAGCAGCGCCTCGATCTCAGCCTGGGAAAGGATCTCAGCCAAAGCAGTTCCTCATCCTTGTGGAGCGGTACGGGCAGGGTAGCGCCGGTGAAGGAGACGTGCCGGAGACGAACGCAGACGCACGAAGCCGCCGGAAAACGCGATCTACGCGCGCTTAAATGGAATGATTCACGCACCTTCCCCCCGTATTATCGGCGGGATCGGGCGTCCTCTTGAGTCCGAATTCGGAGGAATAACCAAACAGACGTGGGAGATTGAAGCGGAGTGGGTTAGCAACGATGATACAGGCGACGAGATATAAAGGCCAAACCGAACAGGCCGAAGCTGCCAACCAGAGCCAGTGTATCGGGTTCAGACACAGCCGAGTCGGTGATGCTATCAATAGATCCCTCGAAACGCGCAAGCCCATAGGAAGGAACGAACGCGGCAAACTCGAAGTTTCTGTACGTCCATCTGTTGATGTCGGTCAATCCAGGGCCTGTCAACGGCAAGTGATCTACGCTTGTGAACGCCTGGCTGCCGGGACTTTCAAGAGTAGCTTTCACCTGTACATTGGACAGGCCGCTCCCCGCTCCGTAATAGCCCGCTAAAGTAAGTGCATCAATCCAAGAGTGTGCGATGTAGAGAGCGGTTTGATGCCAAGGATGGCCGGTATCAAGTGTGGTGATGTAGTCGCCGAAGGTCACTCTGGCCTCGGCAGCAGGTGAACTGTCTAAATACCCAGCCCCCCAAAACGCTCCGGGGATAAAGGGCGTATTTTGGTCCACCGCGAAGGTAGCTGTGTAGCGTGTGCCAATATGAATAGTTGAGTCGAAGGCTTGAGAATCGTCTTCGGAAGCATCCTGATAAAACTGCCCGATGCGCCCGGTAATCGTGATGGAATAGACCTGAGCCAGGGCAGGATGGGATAAGGCCACGATACAGACGGTGCAGAAAAGCAGAGCGGTTGCAGTATTGCGGAACATTAGCCTCTCCTTATCTTCCGGGAAGCTGCTTATCGGAACACGATAGAGACATACTACTCGCGGCGCAACGCCGCCACCAGGCGCACGGTTTCGAGGCTGACGGTGATGACCCTACCGAGAAGCCGGACGATGTATTCGGGGTCATCGGGGCGGTTGCCGAGGCGAATAGAGACGCGGAGCCGCGCAGGTAATTGCCCGACTCCGCTTCTCTATTCGGCAAACGGCTCGATGGTTCCTCTACAGGGGTTTCATGTCCGTCCAGTTGGGACCGGACTTGGCGTCTACGCGGAGGCGCACGTCCAGGGGATAGGCGGCTTCCATGCGGCGCAATATCTCCGGCGTGACGACCGGAAGCATCGCCTCCTCGACCTCGAAGAGCAGTTCGTCGTGGACTTGCAGGAGGAGCGTGCAGCCGCCGTCGCACTCTTTCTGTAGATAGTCGTGGACGGCGATCATCGCCAGCTTCATGATGTCGGCGGCGGTTCCCTGAATGGGCATGTTCACGGCGGCGCGCTCGGCGAACTGGCGCATGTTGTAGTTGCCGCTGTCAATTTCGGGCAGGTAGCGGCGGCGGCCCATGAGCGTGCTGACATACTTCTGCTTGTGGGCCAGCGCGGTCGTCTCCTCGACATACCGCTGGACACCGGGCAGCCGCGCGAAGTAGTCCTTGATCCAGGCCGTGGCCGTCGCCGGGTCTACGCCGAGCGTGGCGGCCAGGCTGAACCCGCTCTGCCCGTAGATGACTGCGAAGTTGATGGTCTTGGCCTGGCGGCGCTGGTCGGGCGTCACCTCTTCGAGCGGCACGCCGAAGACCGTCGCGGCGGTGGCGGCGTGGATGTCTTCATCGGCGGCGAACGCCTGCACGAGCGCGGGGTCTTTGGTGATGTGGGCCAGCAGGCGCAGTTCGATCTGCGAGTAGTCGCAGGAGAGCAGCACCTTGCCCTTCGGCGCGATGAAGGCCCGCCGTATCTCCCGCCCGATCTCCGAGCGCACCGGAATGTTCTGCAAATTCGGGTCGGAGGAACTGAGCCGCCCGGTGCTGGCGACCGTCTGGTTCAGCGACGTATGCACGCGGCCCGTCTGCGGATGGATGAGCCGGGGCAGGGCGTCCGCGTAGGTGGATTTCAGCTTGGCGACTTCGCGATAGTCCAGGATTTTGCGCGCGATCTCGTACTGCGGGGCCAGTTGTTCCAGCAGGTCGGCTCCTGTCGAAAAGCCTGTCTTGATCTTCTTGCCGGTCGGCAGTTGCAGCTTGTCGAAGAGGATGGTCTGCAACTGCTTGGTCGAGCCGATGTTGAACTCCTCTCCGGCCAGTTCGTAGACCTCTTTCGCCAGCGCCTCCATCCGCTCCGCTATGCGCGCCGACAGCGTCTCCAGATAGGGCTTATCCACCAGCAGGCCCGTCTCCTCGATCTCCGCCAGCACCGGAACCAGTGGCATCTCCACTCGCTCCATGATCTCGGTCATGCCCAGTTCTGCCAGTCGCTCCCGCAGCGGCTCGACGAGCGCGAAGATAAGCGCCGTTTCGCGCGCCAGCGTCTCCTCCGGCGCAAAGGCGTCCTCGGTCTCCAGGCGGACACCTAAATGCGTCTCCGCTAAGTCCATGAGCGGGTAGGAGGAGCGCCCGGAGTTCAGCAGATAGGCGGCGATAAGCGTGTCGAACCGGAACGGCGTCGGCTTCACGCCCTGACGCTCCAGCACGATCTCGGCGAACTTGGCATTATGCGCGACTTTCGCAATGGCGGGGTCTTCCAGCAGCGGGCGCAGGGCGTCCAGGGAGGCGCGGTAGTGGCCCTCACCCCCCCGGCCCCCCTCTCCCACGCTGCGGGAGAGGGGGGAGTTCTGGGTTTTCGCCTCTTCCCCACTGTGAGTGAGGGGAGAGGCTGGGACATTAGATTCTCCCCTCTCCCGCAGCGTGGGAGAGGGGTCGGGGGTGAGGGCCGCGTCGAACAGACCGCCCAGTCTGCCTTCTTCCTCAGCGGCTGCCGTGCCGAGGGCCACATAGTAGCCGACTTCCGGGGCGGGCGCAAACGCAATGCCCCGCAGGTTGGCGCGCATCGGGGCGGAGGCGTCGGTGTCCAGGCGGATCGCGACGGTTCCGCTGCGGCGCGCGGACTGGATGGCGTCTTCCAGTTCCTCCGGCGAACCGATCCAGACCGTCGCCGATACGAACGTCTGTTCGGGAGCCAGGCTCTCCTTGACCGCCAGTGGAGCCATGCCGTCTTGCAGGCGCGGGATGCGCGGCAGCAGCGATTTGAACTCCAGGTCGAGGAACTTTTCCCGCAGCCGCGCCCAGTCTTCTTCCGTCGGCTTATAAGGACGTATCTCGAATGAAGCAGGGACATCGCAGACGATGGTCGCCAGCTTTTTGGAAGAGCGCGCCTGCTCCAGGTTGGCTTCCAGCGCGGCGCGGGCTTTGGGCGGCTGGACCTCGTCCACATGGGCCAGCAGGTTCTCCAGCGTTCCCCACTGCTGCAGGAGCGCGGTCGCTGTCTTCTCGCCGATGCCCGGCACGCCGGGAATATTGTCCGAAGTATCGCCGACCAGGGCTTTCCAGTCCGCGATCTGCTCCGGCCCGACTCCGTACCGCTCGCGCACCGCCGCCGCATCGTACTCTTTCAGTTCGCTGACGCCGCGCTGCGTCATCTGCACGGTCACGCCATCGCCCACAAGCTGGAGTTGATCGGAGTCGCCGGTCAGGATGACGACCGAATATCCTTCCCGGACGCCCTTGCAGGCCAGCGTGCCGATGAGATCGTCCGCCTCGTAGCCGCCGACCTCCGCCGACGGGATGCCGAAGGCGGAGACGATCTCGCGCGCGCCCGGCATCTGCGCGATCAGTTGGGAGTCCACCTCCGGGCGGTGGGCTTTGTACGCTTCGAACTCCTGGCTGCGGAGCGTCTTCTGCGGCGCGTCCCAGCAGACGACGATGGCGTCCGGCTTGCCGGAGTTGAGGATGGAGAAGAGCATATTGGTGAAGCCGAACAGCGCGCCGGTGGGCCGGTTATCGGTCGTGGAGAGATAGCGCCCGGCGAAGAAGGCGCGGAACAGCAGGCTGTAGGCGTCCACAAGGACCAGCTTTTTGGGCGGGGCGGCAGTCGTATCGGCCATAGCAAACGCGCTCCTTCATGGTGCAGGCAGGAAAATAAATCCCCTTTTGTCTACCTATAGTATACCATAGGACGCAGGGATGGGCAAGGACTACTTGCCCGTCGGGGCCGGGTTTTCCTCCGCAGGCAGGGAAGAGGGAGACGCCGTTTCGGAGGCCGGGGAGTGCGGGAGCGGGCGCAGGCGCAGGCTCAGCAGGAAAGCGATTCCCATGAGGACTGCCGAAGAGAAGAACGGAATAGCGGTATGCGCCATGACCAGCGAGTTGTTGATGGGCGGAGCGATGATGCGCGCCAGGCTGCCGAGGCCCTGTTGCGCGCCGCTCAACATGCCACGATCCTGCGGCCCGGCAGAATGGGTGATCAGCGCGTTGAGCGAAGGGTTCAGGACGCCGCTTCCGATGGCGATCAGGGCGCTCAGGATCTCGAGGACGAACAGGCTGTGCGTCAGCGCGAGGCCGATCAGGGAGGCGGTCAGCAGAAACGTGCCGAGCCAGACGAGCCGGTTCTCTCCGATGCGCCGCGCCATGCCGCCCATCACCGCGCCCTGCGTGAACAGGATCGTAATTCCCACGATGGCAAAGAGATGACTGGTCACGGAGGTCGCCGCCTTCTCCGTCAGCAGCTTTTGCAGGTTCGGCGGCAGCGCGGCGAACGGCTGCTGCGAGAAGGCGGCCCAGTCCACGCCCGCAGGCAGCGCCTTGCGTATCTCTGCCGGAAGCCCGGTCAGCGGCAGATGCAGGAAGGACTGCCAGGTGTGCGCGGCCATCTGCGTCAGCAGTTCCTGGAAGCGCAGGATGACCAGCCAGGAGAACGTCGACTCGACCGCCGCGAACGCGAACGTGGCAAAGGCGAAGACCGTCAACTGCGCGCTGACGGCGGGATGCCGCATGGCGCGCGCAATATCCGGGAAGACATCGAGCGCGCTCTTGCCCGGCTCGGCCTGGGAGCGTTCGTGATGGCTCTCCGGGAGCATGAAGAAGGCCCAGACGAAGTTGCAGAACGCCAGCGCCGCTGCAAAGAAGGCGGGAGTCGCCAGAGGCGAGAGGCCGAACAGCGAGAACTTGCTGAGCTGTCCGCCGACGACCGGGCCGAAGGCGAAACCCAATCCGAAGGCCGCGCCCATGACCGCCATGCCGCCCGCGCGCTTCTCCGGCGGGGTGATGTCGGCGATGTAGGCTTGCGAGGTCGGAATGCTGGCGGCGGTCAGGATGCCGGAGGCGACGCGCGCGCCGAACAAGACCCACAGGTTGGGAGCCGCGCCGAAGAAGAAGTAGGAGACGCCGGAACCGCACAGGCTCAACAGGATCAGCGGGCGGCGGCCGCGCCGGTCGGAGAGACGGCCCCAGATCGGCGCGAAAATGAACTGCATCATGGAGAAGCTCGCCATCAGCAGACCGCCGACGACGGCTTTGCCGCCATAATGCTCGATGTAGACAGGCAGCAGCGGCAGGATCATGCCGAAGCCGAGCATATCCAGGAAGAGCGTGATGCCCAGGATGATCAGGGGAGAACGTTTCATAAAGTCCGGTGTTCAGATGTCAGGTGTTCAGGCGTTGCCGTTTCCTACGCGCCTCGGCGTTAGTATGGCACGCGCGCGCCTCCCCTGTCAACGCAGCCCCAGGCCGCTCAGCGCCCGGTGAACGACTTCGGGCGGAACAACTCCTGCAACTCGTAGATGGTTCCCTGGTATTCCGGCGTGGGGAACGGAACGCGAATGTCCATCTCCTTGACCCGGAACGCGCGTGTCGGCTCGCCCCGGAGAATCTTCGCGTCGAAAACGCCGATGTCGTCCACCCGTTCGGTCATCGGCCAGGCGTCGAGCGCGGTGAACTGGATCAGGAAGAGGCGGCGCGGCTGCCGCGAGGTGTTCGGCGCGGAGCCGTGCAGCATCCGGCAGTGGTGGAGCGAGATGCCGCCCGCGCGCACCGGAACCGGCACGGCCTTGCCGGTGTCCACGCCCTGCTTTTCCACGTCTACCGCCCCGACGAACACGCCGTCCTGATGATGGTCGAGTACCTTCCAGCGATGCGAGCCGGGAATCATCAGCATACAGCCGTTCTCCAGCGTGCAGTCGTCCAGAGCGTAGCCGACGGCGAGCAGGTCGTCGTTCGTGTGGGGATAGAAGGCGAAATCCTGATGCCACTCCACCGGGGAGCCGAAGGCCGCCGACTTCAGGTTGAGCTTGCTGGCCTGGTAGCGGATGCCCGGCCCGATCAGAGCGGCGACGCAGTCGAGGACAGCGTCGGAGAAGCCGATTTTCTGGAAGATGGGATCGAGCGAACAGGGGTCTTTCAGGCGGCGCACGCGCGGCTGTTCGGCGCTGTGGCCCGGTTCCAGATCGTAAACGGCGTCGTGGTGAGAGACGGCGCGGGAGCGTTCGACAAACTCCTCGACGACTTCCCGCGCGCGGGCGATGTCGGCCTGCGGGATGATGTCCTCGACGACGAGGAACCCGTTCTCTTCATAGAAGGCGATCTGCTCTCTGGTCAGCATGTTTCCTCTCCTTCCTCTGGCGAAATGCCACTGCCTGGCTGAACCCCACCCCTCCGCTTGCGAAGGGAGGGAGTATGATGCTCCCCTCTCCCGCAGCGTGGGAGAGGGGAAGGGGGTGAGGGCCATCACGGGCCGGCAGCGAGGAGACTCTGCACAGCGATCCGCGCACGCCGCCAGCCTGGCCTCGATCTCCGCGCTTGTCGGAAAGGGGCGCAATGGGACATCGGCGACCGTCTGAAGGGCTTCCAGCGTGCGCGAGGCGGCCTGGGGAACGCGCTGCCAGATCGCCAGCGGCGCGCCCGATTCGACCCGCCTGTATAGTCCAGCCGGGTCTGAGGCGGCAGCATCCCTTCCAGCGCCGCAAAGCCGAGCCGCCTGCCGTTGCGGTCGGCCCCCGCCGTATCCGGGCGGTACTGCTCCAGCAGAGCCAGTTCCCCGGAAGCCCCTTGCAGGAACAGGCAGGGCGCGCCGCCGGTCTGCGCCTCCACGACTTCGCGCATGGCCCCGATGAAGTCCGGCGAGGTCTGCCGGTTCTCCCAGCCGAGCGTGGTGGCGTGGCAGGCGTAGTTGACCAGCGTGGCGAGAATCGCGCCGTCTTCGGTCGTGACCCGGCCCACCAGCAGCGTGTCGTCCGCGACGAGCGCCGGGTTGTAGCCGACAACGCAGCGGTCGGCGGCGGGATCGTACAGGTCGCGGTCTTGCGCCAGGTCGCAGCGCCCGTACCGCCAGCTCAGGGTGGCGAGTCGGCGGTCTGCCAGCGCCCGCCGCGCCGCCGTGATGACGGCGGCTTGCAGCGTCTCCAGCCAGGGAGCCATGAGATGCCCGCCGGGTTTGTCGGAATCGGCCAGACAGGGCAGAGGCGCGGCGTGCGTATGCGACAGGTTGATCAGGACGCGGGCCGGGTCGAGCGACAGGGCTGCAATCAGCCCGTTGCGTATCTTCCCCTCGTCTTCCGGCGCGCGCCACCAGCAGAGGTCAAGGGCGACGAGAACGCAGGGCGCGGCCTCCGGCGCGGTCTGCAAGGTCAGCGCGGTGGCGGTCAGGGGGCGATGCACACCGAGATCGGTATCGTGCGACGCGGCCCCCCAGTTGCGGGAGTAGATGCCGACGGGCGGCGTGATGTCTTCGCGCGCTGCGCCGATCCAGCCGCCAAACTCCGCCTGAGAAACACTTTGCAGCGCCTGCGCCATAACGCCCTCCTCCTGAAACTACCGCCCGAACGCCCTGCCCCTGGTCGGCGGCGAGTATCCCAGCGCCGCCGACAGCCGCCCGGCGACTTCCGCCGTCAGCGCGCCCAGTCCGGGCAGGCGCTCCGGCGTCAGGCGAAACGACGGCCCGGAGGCGGCCAGCGTCGCGATGACTTCGCCGCTATGGTCGTAGATGGGCGCGGCGACCGCGATCAGCGCCGGTTCGAGTTCCCCGTCCGCAATCGCATAACCGCGCTGGCGCGTGCGGGCTAAATCTTCATGCAGCGCCGCTATGTCGGTAATGGTGCGCTCCGTTCGCGCGGGCAGGCGTCCATCCGCATCGCGCAGGCGTGCCAGCGTCTCGGCGATCACCCGCTCCGACTGGTAGGCCAGCCACGCCTTGCCGGTCGCTACCGTGTGAACCGAAAAACGCTGCCCGATCCAGCTGACGGCGCGCACGGCCTTGGGGCTTTCGATCTGCTCGATGCAGATGGAGTCGGCGCAGTCCGTGACCGCCAGGTTGATGGTCTCTTCGCTCTGCTCGGCCAACTCCCACAGAAACGGCAGCGCGATGCGGCGGACATCCTGCGCGGCCAGATAGCTGCCCGCCAGTTCCAGAATGCCGGGGCCGATCCGGTAGCTGCCGGTCGCGGGGTCTGTCCAGACCAGCCGCTCGACTTCCAGCGCGCTCAGCAGCCGCAAAACGGTCGTGCGCGGCATCGTGACAGCCTGCGCCACGGCTGCTGCCGAGAGTCCTTCCGGAGCCTCGGCCACGCACCGCAGCACGCGAAACGCCTTGCCGACCGCCTGCGCGCCGGGAATGATGCCTTCTTTCTTGCTCAAACCGGGCCTCCACACTCCACTTTCAAAACGCTTTTCCGCATGATACCCTAAATCAGTTTCTCCTGCCGCAGAAATTGCAGTATCTGTTCGGCAGCCTTCTCCGGCGGGGCCTCCACGCTGCTGTCCTGCGCTTTTTTCGCCATGCCGCCGCCCATCACCATCTTCAGGCGGTCGGCGGCGGAGGCGGTGCTGGGCGGCGCGAACAGCTTCCTGGGACGCGGCTTCGCGATGGCCCAGTCTATGACGGTCATCGGAAGCGGCGCAGACAGGGCTTCGGCTTCGGAAGCGATTCCTTCCAGGCCGCAGACCTCCCGCTTCGCCCGCCGTATCTTCGCCAGCGCCGGATAGCCCGGCGTGAGGGCTTCCGGCGAGACGGCCACGACTGCGGGCAGCGGCGTATAGAGAACCTGCCGGTCGCCGCGCTCGATCAGGCGAGTGACGACCATGCCTTCCTTCTTGCCCGCTTCCAGAGCGACCGCGCCGCCCACAAAGGGCCAGCCCAGAATCTCCGCCAGCAGCGGGCCGGTCAGCCCGGTTCCCGCGCCGCCGACGGCTCGATCTCCGCAGAGCGCCAAACCTGCCTGCTGCCTGCGCATGACCGCCGCGAGAACGGACGCGACCGCCGCGACATCCGCCTCCGCAAGGCGGGCCTCCCACACGCGCACGAGCGCATCCGCCCCCAGCCCGACCAGACTCTCCAGCGTCTCCTCCGCTTCCGGCGGCGCAATGGAGAGAAGCGTCACGCGCCCGCCTTCCTGATCGCGCAGGCGCACGGCCAGTTCGACCGCGCACTCGTCCGCCCGGTTGGGCATTCGCAGGCCGTCCGGCGACTTCTGCCCGTTCGCCGGAAGCCGCAGATCGTGCGGATGGAAAACGTCTTTCACGCAGACGACGATATGCATAGAACTCAGTCCAACTGATCGAGCAGGGCGCGCAGGACGGCCTCCGCGTCGGCGATGACGGCCATGTTCGCCAGCTTCATCAGGGGCGCATGGCGGTCGGTGTTGATGGCGATGATGAGCTTGGAGTCCTGCATTCCGCGCAGATGCTGGCTCGCGCCGGAGATGCCGAACGCCAGGTAGCAGCGCGGGCGCACGGTCGTGCCGGACTCGCCGATCTGCCGTTCGCGCGGCAGGCGTCCATCGTCGCAGACGACGCGGCTGCCGCCGACGGACGCGCCGAGTCTATCCGCCAGTTCCCAGAGCAGGGCGAAATCCCGAACGCCGTTGCCGCCGGAGACGATGAACTCGGCCTGTGCAAGCGGCACGGTGCGCGGATCGGCTTTGAGCGTTTGCAGGAGTTTGAGGCGCGCGGCTTCCTGGGGCAGCGTCAAGGGTCGCTCCTCGACCCGCGGCGTGCGTCGTGCCGGTTTGATCTCGCCGGTTCCCGGCTGTAAGGTGACGATGGGCGCGGGCTGTTCGCAGAGAACGGTGGCCTGGAGTTTGTCGGCGTAGGCGGTGCGCGTGACTTTCAACCGGCCTTCGGGGTCGAAGGCCAGCGAGGTGCAGCGCGGAGCGAAAGCCGCGCGCAGGCGTGCCGCCAGGCGGACGGCTAAATCGGCGCTGTGCGACGTGTCGGCGAAGAGGACGGCGCGCGGCGTCTCCTGCCGGGCTATGTCGGCCAGCGCGTGTACGGCAGCTTCCGGCGCGTATCCATCCAGGCGGGCCTCCTCGCAGAGCAGTACGCGGTCGGCCCCGTGTTCGCCGAGCGTTTCGATAAGGGGGCGCGTCTCGGTTCCGAACAGCGCCGCTGCTAACTGGCTCCTGGCTCTATCGGCCAGCGCGCGGCCCGCGCCGAGGATTTCGAGCGCGGCGTCGGTCAGGCGACCGTTCTGATGTTCGGCATAACATAGTACCGCTGTCATTGGATGCCTCTATGCCGGGTACTGAAAGTACCCGGCTGTGGGGCGGCTGCGCCGCCAAGCGTCCTGCCGGACGCAATTCGTTTTTCCGTCCGCAGGACGGTTAGCCGCAGGCTTACCAGACGGGTATTTCAATGCCCGTCTGTTTCTTCAAGTCGCTTCATTCAGCAGTTCAGCCACGTCTTTAAGCTGCACGTTCGCGGTGCGCTTGAGCGCGCTGCCCTCGAACATGGTCAGGCAGAACGGGCAGGCGGAGGCGACTACGCCGGGTTGCAGAGAGAGAGCCTCTTCGAGCCGGATGTCGGTGACGCGCTTCTCGGCGGGCATATCCACCCAGGAGCAGCCTCCGCCGCCTCCACAGCAGAGTCCCTTATCCCGGTTGCGCGGCATCTCTCTGAGTTCCCGTCCGGGCAGCGCCGTCAGGAGTTCGCGCGGAGCGTCGTAGATGCCGTTGTAGCGGCCAATATAGCAGGAGTCATGGAACGTGACGACCTCGCTGACCACTTTTTCGGGTTTCAGGCGGCCTGTTTTGATGAGTTCGTTCAGAAGTTGGGTATGATGCTGCACGTTCCAGGCCCTCACCCCCCCGCCCCCCCTCTCCCACGCTGCGGGAGAGGGGGGAGGGTCAGAGACTTTCTCCGTTTCATCCAGGTCGAGGAGCGAGGGGTACTCGTTCTTGAGGACGTGGAAGCAGTGGGAACAGTGCGTCACGATACGGTCGAAGGAGTAGCGGGAGAGCGTCAGGAGATTGCGGCGGGCCATCTTCTGGAACAGGGCCTCGTCTCCCAGGCGGCGGGCCGGATCGCCGGTGCAACCCTCCTCGTCGCCGAGAATGGCGAAATCCACCCCGGCTTTCTGTAGCAACTGCACGACGGCGCGGGCGATGCTCTGGTTGCGGCTGTCGTAGGCGGCGGAGCAGCCGACCCAGTAGAGAACTTCAGCGCGGCCCGCTTCGCGCAGCGTCCGCACGTTCAGCCCCTCGGCCCAGGCGGTGCGCTGGGAAGGCGCGGCTCCCCATGGGTTGCCGACGACGGCGACATTGCGCAGCGTTGCCGCGCCTCTGTCCGGGATGCGGCCCTCGTTGAGCGTCAGATGGCGGCGCACCGCGAGAATATCCTGCATCGGCTCGTTCCCGACCGGGCAGATGTCCACACAGGCTCCGCAGGAGGTGCAGGCCCAGGCCGCTTCCTCGGTGAGGGCAAAGTCGGTCAGCAGCTTCCGGGAGGGCTGGCCGGAGGCGAGCGGGATCATCTCGCCGTTGATCTGATACCGCTTGTTGATCTCCAGCGCCGCCGGGGAGAGCGCGGTTCCGGCCATATTCGCCGGGCAGACTTCCTGGCAGCGGTTGCAGTGGACGCAGGCGAAGGCATCCAGCAGTTGCGATTGCGAGAGGTCTTCCAGGCGGGCCGCGCCGTGTGTGTCCGCTTCCAGCGCCAGCGGCTCCATCTGTCCCAATCCGCGACGCTTCGGCTTGAGCAGGTAGTTGAGCGGCGCGAAGAAGATGTGGATGTGCTTGGTGTAGGGGAAATAGGGAACGAACGCCAGAATCAGCCCCAGCGCCAGCCACCAGCAGATGTGCTGCCCGACGGTGAGCGACTGCGCGCCCCAGCCCGACCAGAGCCAGCCGACGCCACTGGCAAAAGGCCGCCATCCGTCCAGTCCCCTCCCTGCCACATCGAAACTCTCGCCGAGGAACCGCGCGCCGACGTGGAGCAGAATGAACGTGCCGACGAGGGCCGAGTCGCGCCGGATACCGAACCGCGCTTTCGGATGCACGAGCGCCTTCCGGCTGATCTCCAGTTCGGAGGGCTTGCGGACGAAGCGGCGGGCGAGCAGTCCGCCGATGCCGACCAGCGCGCCCACGCTCAGCACGTCGCCGAGCAGCCGATAGATACCGCCGACAACACCCGTCCCCAGGAACGTAAAGTTCGGCAGGAAGCCGTGCAGCGTATCGCCGACATTGATGAGCAGGTAGAACAGGAACGCCCAGGCGACCAGAGCATGAAAACGGCTGGCCTGCGGGCGGGAACGAAAGACGCGGCGCAGTGTCAGGGTGTCGCGCAGCATCTCTGCCAGGCGCGGCCCCAGGTTCTCGGTCGCCAGCCGGCTCCCGCCGCGCCGGATAATGCGCCGGATGCGCCCGAAGCCGCGCACCGCGAACGCGAACGAGACCAGCGCGGCCAGCAGAAACAGGGTTTTCTCGGTTTGCGTTAGCATAGAGACGATACTGATTGCACGCTTCCACCCTCATCCCCGACCCTTCTCCCTCCCAGGGAGAAGGGAGCCAAACATCCATCCGTGCGCTCTCTCCCAATCTGTGTAGAGTGGAAAGGCTTGCGCTATTGTCTCCCCTCTCCCTAGTGCGGACAGGCTTTATCGTCCGCGCGGTAAAGGGAGAGGGGCCGGGGGTGAGGGTGAAACCTACATCAATTCCCGCTTGGTAGATTGCCGCCACTGGCGCTGGAAATGGAGCGCATCGTTCACATAGACGTTCAGGCTCAGCGTGATATGGAACGCCTTCGCATCGCTATGGAGAGAGCAGGCGGCCTCGCTGCGGCACTTGAAGCCCTCCCAACTCGCGTCCGAGACGCTGGTGTAGCGCGTGTAGGCGACGGCGGGATCGAGGTTGGAGACGACGAACTCGCCGCTCCCGAACTGGAAGTGGTAGCGGTCTTCCAGGACATCGTGCAGGACGCGCCAGGGAGCCGGGTCGCTGCCGGAGCCGGTGTTCGATGTTGGATGGGGTGACGGCGGGAGTTCAAAGGGAAGGTTTTCAGGCTGCGGCCAGACCGGCAGGCGAAGCTGCGCCTGCACGCCCGGCCCCTGATGCACCGCGCCCGTGCCAGGATAGGGCGTCGGCCAGAGGTTGGGGAAGTCGCTGCCGTTGATGCTCAGGCGGATTCGGTTTCCCTTTTTGAACCGCCAGGCCGTCGCTTCCAGCGCGAACTCCAGAGGCGTCGGCGCTCCCGGTTCGAGCGGCTCAGCCCGGTCCATCCCGTTGCGGCGGGTGGCGTTCAGGATGCCTTTGGCCGCCAGAACGCTCGTGCCGTCTTCGCTCACCTCGCACAGACGGCAGGCGAACGGCAGCGCCGGCACGTCCGCCGAGACGGTCAGCCGCACGGTCGGCTGACCGAAGATGACAAGGTCTTCCGGGAGCGGCTCGGACGTGTAGTTGAGGGCGTAGACCTCATCGGGCCGCTGGTCGCCGGGCAGACAGAAGGCCATGCCGCCGTCCCAGATGCCGCCGTAGCGTGACGCGCCCGGCAGATAGCGGAAGCGGTCTATCGCCTCCTCCGAGGCAGGCGTCGAACGAAGCGCGCCGGAGGCCAGATGCCAGACCTGCTCCGGTTCGGCGGGCAGATCGTCCGCCGCGAACCAGCCGCCCGCAATCGAACGGCGATCCGGGTTCGGCGGCTCGAACTCCTGCACGTAGACCATGACGCGCGGCTCGTTCTCCGCGCCGTTCTCGATGCCTTTGAGCCAGCGATCCCACCAGCGCAGCAGTTCAAAGTGGTAGTCAATGCGCGGG
>Ga0070741_10007668_pt1 | contig 22173 bp, 21 predicted proteins | sample Coa_R1_4_FD_66440 | JGI IMG/M metagenome (GOLD analysis project Ga0070741, IMG submission 66440) | Surface soil microbial communities from Centralia Pennsylvania, which are recovering from an underground coalmine fire - Coalmine... | ecosystem: Environmental > Terrestrial > Soil > Unclassified ... | reverse complement strand
TCGATGCGCGTGACTCCATAGACATTGAAGGGTTGCCCGTCCTGCAAACGAGCGATCTCTTCCAGCGTGCTGCCGGAGTGTTTCGATATGAGGCGCGGCGCGCGGATTGGCACTTCGGAAGCGTGGCCGTTTGCCGCCCACTTTAAGTACAGATGTGGCGCCAGCTTATGCTCCGGAACGCCCGCAAAGCGCAGGGCCGGGTATTTGAACTGCGGGCCGTGCACCCATTTCCCACGCAAATAATAGAACCCGTACATCCCGAGCTTCCAGGCGAGATTTGAGCGCTTGCGAATTACCGCGAAATCCAAACTTTGCTTCCACGCCGTGAGGATGAACTCCCACTGTAATTTTGTGAGCTCTCGCGGTTTCAGTCCTCGTCCCGAAGCCATCCGGGTGTCCTCGAGCGGCGTGAAAATCGAAGGCACGTACAGGATCTTGTTTTTGCGCAGCCGATGCAGGAGGTCGAGCGACTGCTTGATGTCGTCCTCGGTCTCATTGGGCATTCCGATAATGAAGGTGCAAACGGGAAACCAGTTATTCCGATTTAAAATTTGGATGCCTTCAACCACGATCTCCTGCCAGTCGCGGATGTCGAATGGCAGGGCCTTGCCGGACATGGTAAGAGCAGCGAGCCGGGCCGAGCCGGTCTCAATCCCGATGAGCGGCGAAAGGAAGGTTTTTTCGGGATGCGTGGATGCCGGATTCCGCAGTACGCTTTTGTGCAGCAAAATGCGCGACAGCTCCCGAATCAGGTGCGGATTCACCAGTGCTGGAGCAATGGTGGCGTGGGACAGGGGCACGTAGTCCACCCCGGGCACCGCCGCGATCTTCTCGTAAAGATCCACCAGGGCATCCGCGTTGGGAATGTAGAAGGGCGCGCTTGCGCCGTAAATAAAAATATCTTCGGAGACAGGGAAGATAATTCGGCCGCCCTCTCGCACGTTGGAGTGCACGGCCTCCAGAAGCTGCTCGGCCGGCACGGAAACGCGGGTTTCCAGTGTCGGAGAGCAGAACGCGCACTGACGGCCGCAGCCCCGCGTCATTTCCACGATGCCGAAGGTAGACCGGCGGCGGGGCACTCGCAATTGCTCAATTGGGGGCTCCGCCGGCCGGACAACACGCGGGAGAGTCTCGCCCGCATCAGCTCGGCGGAACAGGTCCACAATCACGCCTTCGCCGCGGCCCACTACGATGCAGTCCACGTTCAGCCGCTCGAAGGCGCCGGTCTTCTCAACCTGCCATGCCCCCGCGCCGCCAACGATAATCTTCGGCCGGTGTTTGCGAATCGCAGGATGAAAGAAGATCCGTTCGCTCTCAAACGCATTGATGGGCCGCGCAGATGTGCCGAAGATGTTGCTGTAGACGCCGGTCGAGAAGGCCACTCCGATGGGATTGTGCGCGCTCACGCCTACAGCGCGTGTATTCGGTCCAACGAACTGCCCCAATTGGTCGGGGTGGCAGACGGCAACGTCTTCGGGAGGGTAATGCTCGAGCAGAAGGGCTTCCACGATACGGGTTCCATACGGCATTACCCTGGCGGTGCCGTCTGGATATGTACTCTGCTGAAGATTCTTCGCGTAAAACCGGCGGGGTGCAAAACGCGCCGGCACCGAAGCATAGACCATCTGCTTCCAGGGGCTGAAGCCCTGTTCCGTGCTTTCGGTATCGGGCGCTGTCAGCACAAAGCGCACACCCATCGGATCATAAGCCATCCACGACGCCTCCAGTATAAGTATCCAGCCTTTATATAAACTCCGCGAAGCCTTTGTAAAGTCATCAGAATCGGAACGTCTTCAATTCCGGAAAGCGATCCTCGTGATTTCCAGCTCACGGCGGACCATAGCCTGTGACGCCGAACCGGAATACGGTTTGATTTGTGTTAATTAAGTAGTACACTAGAACTACAGATGAGTGCCGTGGTGAGAAAAAGCGGGAGACGCTTTGAATTCCGGCTGGACTTTTCGAGCGGCGTTCCGGCGTACCGGCAGATCATCGATCAGGTCACCGGCGCCATTGCGTCCGGAGCGCTTGCAACGGGCGACCAGCTTCCGACTGTACGACAGATGGCAGTCGATCTGTCTATCAATCCCAATACCGTGGTCCGTGCGTACCGGGAGCTTGAAATCCGCGGCATTCTCGATACGCAGCAAGGGACCGGAACTTTCATCAGCGACCGCAAGCCGAACCGGGACGAGTTCGAGCGACAGCGTCAGCTTAATCAACTGGTCAGTGATTTCGTAGCCCGCGCGGGTGTCGCGGGCTTCACGGTGGAGGATTTGCTGGAGCAGTTGCAGGAGCGCCAAGGCAGTTCCGGCAGGAAGAGGAGATGATGCGATGAGGCCATGTGTAATGCAGGCTCGTATCAGCAGTATCGGGCTGGCGCTATTTGCCGTCTCGCTGGGAGCCGGTGCCGCTATCACGGCGGCTACCGAAAACTGTGTGGGACTTGTGATCGGGTTCCTCGTTGGCTTATATCCGCTGTTTTCCATCAAGGTTGCCGATCAGTGGGAGAAAGTGGCGGTGCTTCGCTTCGGCCGCTACATCGGCCTGCGTGGGCCCGGATTGTTCCATATGATACCCATTGTGGACACGCTGAGCCGTTTCGTGGATCAGCGCGTGCGCGTGGCGAGCGTTTCCGCCGAGTCGACCCTGACGCGCGACACGGTTCCGGTCAACGTCGATGCCATCATTTTCTGGATGGTCTGGAACCCCGAGAAATCGATTCTGGAAGTGCAGGACTTCAGCGACGCAATTACCCTCAGCGCTCAAACGGCGTTGCGGGAAACAATCGGCCGCCACGAGCTCGCTCAAATGGTTGCGGAGCGCGAGGTGCTTGGCCGGGAGTTACAGCGCATCCTCGACGAGAAGACGAACCCGTGGGGCATCACTGTGCAGTCGGTCGAGATCCGGGACGTGCAGATTCCCCAGGCTCTGCAGGATGCTATGTCCCGGCAGGCGCAGGCGGAGCGCGAGCGCCAAGCGCGCATCATCCTGGGACAGGCGGAGACGGAAATCTCCGAGAAATTCTCGCAAGCGGCTTCTACCTATCAGGACAATCCGGTGGCGCTGCACCTCCGGGCCATGAACATGCTCTATGAGGCCATCAAGGAGCGCGGCTCGATGGTGATCGTCCCCTCCTCAGCGGTGGAAACAATGGGACTCGGAGGAACTCTCGCGAGCGCATCCCTTGGCGGGGCTAAGGTGGAATAGCAGCCTCGGCCCGCCGGCGTGCAGTACGATAGGGGTTCATGCCCGAGCCGTCACCGGCTATCTACGTTCAGAATCTCCGGAAAGTATATGGCAATAAAGCGGCCGTAAATGGGCTTAATTTAACGGTTCCCCGCGGTTGCTTTTTCGGTTTTCTGGGGCCGAACGGCGCTGGAAAGTCGACCACGATCCGCATGCTGGCAGGACTAGCTCCGCCGACCTCCGGCACTATCGAGTTGCTCGGCCGGCGATTGCCCGAAGAAGCGCTTGAGGTCAAGAAACGCATCGGCCTGGTGCTCGATGAATCGCTCCTGTTCGACCGGCTTTCCGGCGCTGAGTTTCTGGAATTTGTCGGCAGGATGTACGGCCTCGAGCGCGCACAAGCCCGTGAGCGCGCCGGCGCCCTCCTCAAATTATTCGAGCTCGAAGACACCCGCAAGCTGATCGCCGAGTACTCCAAAGGCATGCGCAAACGGACGGCAATGGCGGCTGCCCTCATCCATTCCCCAGACCTGTTTCTCATGGATGAACCGTTCGAAGGGGTAGATGCCGTCGGCGCACGGCTCATGAAAGATATTCTGCTGGATCAGGTCCGAAGGGGAGCTACGATTTTTCTGACTTCGCATGTCCTCGAAGTGGTCGAGCGCCTGTGCGACCGGGTTGCCATTATTCATGAAGGCCGCATTGTGACCGAGGGGGCGCTCGAAGACTTGCGAGGCGGAGAATCGCTAGAGGACCTCTTCGTTCGCGCAGTCGGAGCTGAGCGCGAATTTGAGAGATTGGATTGGCTGTGAGCCGCCTTCCGAACTTCGGCATTATCGCGGCTCTCCTGCGAGCGCAATGGCTCAGCACGCGATTGTTTCGCGGCCGAGGCTCGGTTTTTTCTTGGGCGATCGGCGCGGTCTGGTATGGGGTCTGGACCGTCCTCGCTTTGGTAGTTCAGGATCTGACCGCCTCGGCGTCTTCTCAGCAGCTCGAACGCGGCTTGGCTCCGACGCTTTTTTTCGTCTTCGCCTACTGGCAGCTCTCACCGCTTGTTTCCGCCAGCCTGGGTACATCGCTCGATTTTCGCAAGCTGCTGGTCTACCCAATTTCACACAACACGCTGTTCGCGGCCGAAGTCTCGCTAAGGCTGACGACCGGCGCCGAAATGCTCCTCATTTTGTGCGGGCTGGCAATCGGTCTGTTACGCAGCGGCGAGCTGGCTGGTGTTTCGGCGCCGCGCATTCTCATTGCGCTTGGGGGTTTTACGGCGTTCAATCTTTTGCTAAGCGCTGGGTTGCGGAATCTTCTGGAGCGTCTGCTGGGCCGGCGGTACGTACGGGAGACGGTGGTACTTGGCATTGTAATGCTGACCACACTGCCGCGCCTGATACTCGCGTCAGGAATGCGGCTGGGACGATTGCGCGATGTACTATCGGCGACAACATATGCCGCATGGCCGTGGGCGGCTGCTTCGGGGTGGGCGCTTGGGCGCGGTCCGGTCGTGAGTGCCCTGATCCTCTCGGGATGGCTCACTGCCGTTTACCTCTTCAGCCGCCGGCAATTTGAGAGAACTCTTCAGTACGATGCTCAGGCCGCGCGCGCCAACGAGAACGCACTGGCGGGGCAGGTACGCTGGACGGAAACGCTTTCGCACCTCCTCTCGCGCTGCCTACCGGAGCCCATCAGCCCGCTCGTACAGAAAGAGCTGCATACGATCGGCCGCAGCCCTCGATTCCGCATGGTTTTTTTGATGGGCTGTTCGTTCTCACTTCTCGTATGGCTGCCTCTGGTATTGGGCCGGGGACGCTCCGGCACCGTCGCAGCTCACTTTCTTGCCCTCGTCGCCGCATACAGTCTCACGATGCTCGGGCAGGTCTCGTATTGGAATGCCTTCGGCTTTGATCGCGCCGCTGCGCAGCTCTATTTCTGTATGCCCGTTCCGTTCGCAGCTGTTCTGGCGGCCAAAAATATCGCCTCAATGGTCTTTATCCTGCTCGAGGTAGCCGCCATTGCTGGAGTCTCGTACCTTTTTCGTGCACCCGTAACCCTGCAAGCTGTGTGGGAGGCATTTCTTGTAACTCTAGTAGCCGCTCTCTACATGTTCGCCGTCGGCAATCTCAGCTCAGTTTATTATCCGCGCCCGATCGACCCGGACCGCGTTTCGCAGGGAGGAGCCGCCAGCCGGTTTCAGGTGCTGCTCTTCTTCCTGTACCCGCTCGCACTCCTTCCCGTCGGTCTGGCTTACTTGGCCCGCTACGCCTTTGCAAGTCCGGCGGCGTTTTATCTCGTTCTGGCCTTCGCCGCCGCGATCGGAGCAGGGATATACAGGATCGCCCTCGATTCGGCCGTAGCAGCCGCCGCGAGCCGAAGGGAAGAAATGCTTACGGCGCTGACAACCGGCGCCGGGCCGATTCTTAGCGATTGAACAACACTACCCGGTTCGCTGCGGCAGAGAGCGGAATGTGAGCGGTCGCGAAGCTCGGCCGGCCTATTGCTGAATCGTCAGTTTTACCGGCTGCTCGATGAGTTTCGGTTCTTTACCCGCGGTCAAAAGCATCAAAGCGAATCGGCCCGGACTGGCCTTGTCCGGTATCTTGAATTTAAGGGCCTTGGCCGACTGCTCCATGAGTTCAACGGCCACGTCGTTCTTACCATCGGTAAGATAGACCTTATCTACCTGCGTCTTTTCGAGATTTTCCCCAGTGACTGTGATCACATCTCCGACTTTCCCGTTAACCGGCTCGACGGCGGTCATGCGCGGCATAGCCTGTTGACCGTAGAGGACGAGCGAAGCGGCGATGGCTAGCGGCACAATAAAAGACATTCTCATCTGAATTTCCGTCCTTAGTTCCATGCTATGCCCATCGAAGGCTGAATTCAAGCCCGTGCCGGCAGTCAAGGAGGCCCGCCGCCGAGGCGTGAGTTCAAGGGTGCAACGTGCGATAGGGGACCGTTGCACGGAAATTGCACTCCCGGATACTGGAGAAGAAGTGGAAGAAACTGGCGCAGCAGCTCATCCAGGTGGGGGTTTCGGGTCGTGGCTTGCCAAGCTGGTTGGACGATGGCCTGGAAAATTTGAGCGACCTGATTTCCAGGAAATCAAACTCCTAGCGGCTGCAGTAACCGATTCCTGGTCGCGTCATAAGGCGCCCCGGCTCGGGGCATCCCTGGCCTTTCATACGCTGCTTTCCATTGCACCGATGCTCATTATTGTCATTGCAGTCGCCGGCCTCCTGTTCGGGCGGGAAGCTGCGCAAGGTCAGCTTTATGGACAGATCCAGTCTATGGTGGGACCCGCGGGCGCACGTGCCATTGAGCAGTTAATCGAAGGAGCAAGACGGCCTGCGGCCGGCATCCTCGCCAGCGCCATCGGACTGGTGACTTTGTTTTTGGGAGCCACTTCAGTCGTGGTGGACCTGCGTGATGCCCTTAATACCATTTGGGAGGCACCCTCGCGCAATGGCAGCACACTTATGAGCGCGGTGTCCTTCCTAAAGGACCGCTTGCGGTCATTCTTGCTGGTTGTGGGAGTAGGATTCGTACTGCTCCTCTCGTTGGTTGTGAACACTTGGCTCGCGGCGGCGGGCAGCTTCGTTACAGAATTCCTCAGGGTTCCTGAAGTGATCATGCAAAGTATCGCATCGGTGCTTTCTCTGATATTGGGCACGCTACTGTTTGCGATGGTCTATAAAATCCTTCCCGACGTTTTCATCGAATGGCGCGATGTGGTCCTTGGCGCCGCAGTTACTTCGCTCCTATTCACTCTCGGGAGGGTGCTGATCTCGCTTTATCTGGGAAAAACGAGCGTTGCTTCGAGCTTTGGCGCAGCGGGTTCACTGGTGGCGGTCCTGGTGTGGGTCTATTATTCCGCCCAGGTTTTCTTCCTGGGCGCAGAATTTACGCACGTTTTTGCGGAAAGATACGGATCTCGGCGCGGCCGCCGACGTCCGCAGCCGTGATCCCTCAACGACGGGAAAAGCGGCGGATTCGCAACAGCTCGGTGAAAGAAATGTATAGATTGAGCACCCCGAGCCCGCTTACAGCGCCTCGGAAATAGGAACTCGTCCAGTAGCGATGCCATTCCGGCGCCAGCGACGCGAAAAAATTAAACTCCCACCATTCTGACCAGGGGAAAATCACTAGGAACAGCCCGAGCTCCAGGCAAAACAGAATGAACAGAACGGCTGAGAGCCGCTGGCGAAACTGCTGGCCCGGCGGCGAGGCTTCCGTAACGGTCTCGCTGGCCGGCTGGTTGTGCGGGTTCGAAAGCATTCAGGCAGACCCCGCTGCGCTGAAGAAGCCCATCTGCTCGACCGGCCACGAAGCGGTGTCAAAGGGGAAAGGAGAGGACGCCCGCACCGGTTCAAAACTCAGGCGGTGCAAGGGGGTAGGCCCGAATTGGGCGAGCGCGCGTGCGTGCTGCCTGGTCAAATACCCTTTATGCTGCGCCAAGCCATATTGTGGAAAAACCTCGTCCCAAACTCGCATGCAGCCATCGCGATACACCTTCGCAATGATGGAAGCTGCGGCGATTGCGTGGCAACGGGCGTCGCCCTTGATCAGAGGCATCTGCGGAATCCCGAGGTCTAGAGGCACGGCGTCGATGAGGACAAAATCCGCCGCGGGAGAAAGCCGCTCAATGGCCAGCCGCATGGCCAGCCGGGAGGCCTGATAGATGTTGAAATAGTCGATCCGCGCCGCATCCACTGCGGCGATCGCCCAAGCCGCCGCCCGTTCCCGGATCCGCTCCGCCAGCACGTCGCGGCGTTCCGGCTCAAGCGCCTTGCTGTCGTCCAAGCCGCGGATGGGGCGGTCCGGAGAAAGAATGACGGCCGCTGCGATGACGGGACCAAAGAGCGCTCCGCGGCCAACTTCGTCAACGCCCGCAACGTGAAGGAATCCTCGCGCCCGAAGCTCGCGTTCCAGGCTCCCTTCGCATCGAAATCCGCTACGCTTTTGGCTCCGCATGCCACTATGCCCAGGCCGCAATTGCCCCGGAGCCTTCACCGGTTACTCGCGCTCACGCAGACGTGCGGCTTTACCGCGCAACTCCCGAAGATAATACAGCTTAGCTCTCCGGACGCGGCCCGTGCGCACCACGTCTATGTGATCGATCACGCGCGCGTGCAGAGGGAAAATACGTTCCACGCCTTGCCCGAAGCTGATCTTTCGCACCGTTACGCTCTCGCCCATCCCGGCATTCTTGCGGGCGATTACAGTGCCTTCAAACGCTTGCAGCCGCTCTTTATCGCCCTCCTTGATTTTTACGTGGACGCGTATTGTGTCGCCCGGGCGAAATTGCGGCGCGTCAGTGCGCTGATTTTTCACAGTAAACTTCGTCAGCAACGGGTGTTTCATAATGGATTTTCCTGGTCTTATCTATCTTACCTTTTCCCGGCGCTATCTGTCCGGCCGTGACTGGAACGCCGTAATCACCGCACTGTTATCGGCTTGGCCGTAGCCCAGGGCTTCCGCTCGTTCGAGAAGCGCGTCATGGACGTGGGAGAGCGGCGTCACGGCGCCCCAACGTTCAGCCGCTGCCAGGATCAAGCGGACATCTTTGCGATGCTGGCTCAGCCGGGCCTCCGGAGAGAAGTCGGCGGTTACCATTCGCTCGCCTTTTGTATCCATTACGCCAGAGTACGCGGCGCCCTCGCGCAACACTTCGAGTGCCTGGGAGGGCGCGATGCCGGCGTGGGCAGCAAACTCCAGACCTTCCGCCAGCACCGCCCGGTTGAGTCCCAGCACGAGGTTAAAGACCAGCTTCATGCGAGCGCCACTGCCCGGCGGACCTAATAGCCAGGATTTCTTCGCAAAAGCATCAAAGAGATCGCGGCTGCGCTCCCAAGCCTGGACGGAGCCGCCGGCCATGACCACAGCCTCGCCGCGGCGGACTTGTGCGCTGGAGCCTCCTACGCACGCGTCCACATAATCGACTCCCAGCTCGGCCAACTGCTTTCCGGTGTCTGCCATAAATTCGGGATCCGAGGTGCTGCTATCAACGACCAGGCTCCCTGGGCGCAGAACGGACGTGATTTCCTGCAACACCATCGCGGTGACGCCCGAATGCGGCAGACACAGCACCAGGCGGGTGCACGCTCTCGCCACCTCGGCGGCCGAAGGTGCGGGGCGGCCGCCGAGAGCTTCAAGCGCAGCGGCTCGGTCAGGCGCCGTATCGAAGCCTTGCACGGTGAGTCCACTCTCTAGCCATCGGGCGGCTAGCGCTGTGCCCAACAGCCCGACCCCAATCAACCCAATCGTCTCGCGTTCAGCCGGTTGCATAGTGTGTATAGTAAGCGGTCGTGATCCTACGCCGCCAAGCTCTGTCGGGTGCTTTGGGAGCACTGGCAGCCCTCTGCGGCGGTCGACGCTCCGACGCCCGGAACGCTCGCGGCATCCTGGATCCGGCAAGCTTTCGCCACTATATCGATTCCTTCAACCGTGACGACTCCGGTGACGCGGGCGGCTTCATTCACAATGCCCAGGCGGCGGACTGGATCGAACAGCAGATCCCTTTCCTTGCATGTCCGGATCGCGACATCGAGGCCACGTATTACTACCGCTGGTGGGCTTTTCGAAAGCACATCGAAAAAACTCCGAGGGGCTTTGTTGTGACGGAGTTTCTGCGCCACGTGAAGCATGCCGCAGAGTACAACGCCATCAGTTGCGCGCTGGGCCATCATATTGCCGAAGGACGCTGGCTACGCGAGCGCCGCTACCTGGACGACTACGTGGATTTCTGGCTGCACGGAGGAGCGGACCGCGGGCTCCATCCCGCCTTTCATCGATATAGCGGATGGCTCTCAGCCGCTCTTTATGACCGCTGGCTCGCGGATGGGAACACGGGCTACCTGGTTGCGCAGCTCGACTCGCTCGTCACCGACTACGTGACCTGGGAACGCGAGCGCCTGGCTCCGAATGGACTGTTCTGGCAGTATGACGTGGCCGACGGAATGGAAGAATCCGCCAGCGGCGGCCGTCATGCACGGAATCTGCGGCCTTCCATCAACAGCTACATGTATGGTAACGCCGCAGCAATTGCCGCCATCGCGAAAATTGCCGGTAAGCCGGCGCTCCAGGTTGAATATGCGGTGAAAGCGGCCCGGCTCCGGCAGCTTGTCGAACAGAACCTCTGGAACCGGCACGCTGAGTTTTTTGAAACGGTGCAGCCCTCCGGCCGCTTCGCCGATGTGCGAGAAGAAATCGGGTTCACACCGTGGTATTTCAATCTGCCCAAAAGCCAGGCAGGATATGAGACGACCTGGACTCAGTTGATGGATCCGAACGGTTTCTATGCGCCGTACGGCCCGACCACCGTGGAGCGTCGTCATCCGAGCTTTCGTATTTCAGGCGAAGGAGACGATTGCCAATGGAACGGCCCCAGTTGGCCTTTCGCTACTACGATCACGCTGCGCGCCGCAGCCGAAGCACTAAACCGGTATCCGTCCTGCCCGCTTCGAGTTGAGGATTACTTCCGCCTCTTTCTCATTTACACACGAAGCCAACGCCTTCGTCTGCCCGGCGGCCGCACGATCCCTTTCATCGACGAGAATCTCAATCCGTTTACCGGTGAGTGGCAGGCGCGGTCCACCAAGATTCGAAAGGGCACGTTCTACGGACGCGGCGATCACTACAACCATTCCGGTTACGCCGACCTCGTGATTACGGGAGTGTGCGGGCTCCGGCCAAGAGCTGACCGCGTGATCGAAATCAACCCGCTGATTCCTGCCGGCCTCTGGGACTGGTTCTGCCTGGATCGCATCCCGTACCACGGTCATGCCGTTTCGATTATCTGGGACCGGACCGGAACGCATTTTGGTATGGGCTCAGGTTTCCGGGTTCTCGTGGACGGCCGCGAAGCGGCCCGATCCGATAACCTTGGCCGCCTCACGGGACGTTTATGAAGTCAAAAACTTAAGAACTCTTGGTCTACTGAACCTCGGCATTGCGGCGGTGCAGGTCTTCCGCAAGAATAATCGCCTCCGCGAGCTCGCGCATAGGTCGGCGAAGACGGCGGCTTTCATTGCGTAAACGAAGATAGGCTTCTTCTTCGGTGAGGTTATGGCGACGCTGGAGAATGCCTTTGGCGCGCTCGACGAGCTTGCGCTGTTCCAGGTTACGCTGCATCTCGAGCGTCTCGTTCATGAGCCGCGCATTGTCGAGCGCCAGAGCCGCCTGGCCTGCGATCACGTTGACGAACGCGATCTCGTCTTCGCTGAACGCTCTCGCCTCATGCGTATAGACATTGATCGCGCCGATGACCTTGCCGCGGGCGATCAGCGGGACTGAAAGCAGCGAGACGAGCCCGGTTCTTCGCGCCAGATCCGGCTGCTGGTATAGAGAATCCTCCAGAACATTGGCAGTGACGATGGCGCGTCTTTCGAGCACAGCGCGCCCGGTGAGAGATTTATCGACCGGCAGCCGCGTGCCTTGATAATCCGGCGATGCGTTGTGCCCCGCGGACACGACCAGCTCGCGGCGCTCCTCGTCCAGCATCATGATCGAACAGGCCGGCGCGTCTGTCGTTTGCGCCAGCAACTCGGAAATGGTCTGCAGGATCCGTTGATGAAAATTCTCTTCGGAAAAAACCTGTGCAACGGCTGTGAGGGCGCGCATCCGTTCAAGAGCGTTGCGGGAGATTTGGGCAAGCCGCAATTTTGTAATGGCCCCTGCCATTTGCTCACCCACGAAGCTTACCAATGCAACCTCCTCAGCCGTGTGCGCATGAGGCTCTTTGTGGTGCACATTCAACACGCCAATCAGGTCATCGCCGCTGATCAGAGGAACAGAGAGGAAAGCCTCGAAGTCGTCTTCGGGCAGCGCTCGGAAAGCCTTGAAACGGGCATCGCTCGATGCATTCGAGGACAGCGCGACAACGGAATGGTGTGCAGCGACCCACCCAGTAATCCCGTCCCCGATCTTCATTCGGATGTTGCCGATCTCGGCCGCATGCGGCAGTTGAGACGCCCGCAGGACAACTTCGCGGCTGGCCCGGTCCAGCAGATAGACCAGGCAGGCGTCACAGTCAGTCACTTGCACTGCGAGCGAAATCAACTCATTTAACATGCGGTCCAGGTCGACTCCGGTGTTCGCAATGCTGCTGATCCTGTGCAGAAGGGCTACTTGCGACCGGCTGTCGACCTCACTAAATTCGTCGGTGTAGCTACTCATCATTTCCTCCGAGGCATGGCTCGCAACTTCAGTGTAGGGTCGAGATTTTGGGCCAGTCCAATCCAAATTTCTTATAGCCTCCATAGGGGCGTCGAGTGCAACGCAAAATTCGGCGTAAGATGGACGAGATGCCGCTGTTCGCACTTCCGCTGTGGCTGATGGCACTGTCAGCTTCAACACACGATCTGAGCGGTGTCATTGATATCCATGTGCACTCCGATCCGGACAGCATGCCCCGCTCGGTGGACGCGGTGGAAGCGGCCAGGCTGTTGCAGGCCCGCGGAGTTCGAGGCATCGTATTAAAGAATCATTACGAGCCAACTGCGTCGCTGGCTTACCTGGTGCGGAAGCAGGTACTGGGCATCGAGGTATTTGGAGGAATCGCGCTCAATCGTACTGTAGGAGGAGTGAACGCGGCTGCGGTCGAGCACATGACCAAGGTAAAAGGGAACTGGGGCCGTGTGGTCTGGATGCCGACGTTCGATGCCGAAAACCAGGTACGAGCCAACCGCGAGAGCCGCCCTTTTGTTCCTATTTCCCGAGAACGACGATTGCTCCCTGAAGTGGAGGACGTCCTCGAAATCATCGCGCGCCATCAACTGGTGCTCGCCACGGGGCATTCTTCGCCCGCCGAGAACCTGATGTTGGTTGAGGCCGCCCGGCGCCACGGAGTGCGTCACATCGTCGTGACTCATGCGATGCTCCCGCCGGTAAAGATGAACTTGGAACAGATGAAGCAGGCTGCCGGGCTGGGGGCATACCTGGAGTTTGTGTACAACGCGCTGATCGGACCGGCGCCGGCATTTACCATAGAAGAGTACGCGGCGGCGCTTCGGGCCGTCGGACCGGAACACGTGATCCTGTCCAGCGACCTGGGGCAAGCCGGGAACCCGCTGCACGCGGATGGGCTGGCAAGTTTTGTTCGGCTTTTGCGGGAGCGGGGTTTCCGCCAGAGCGAAATCGACCAAATGTGCAAGATGAATCCCGCCGAGCTTTTGGGATTGACGAGATAGAGGCGGCGCGTTTAAGAGGCAAGATGGAAGCACGGCACGGCCAGCAAGATATACCGGCATTGGAAGAGTCCACCCGCGACTATGTCGTATGGCCCGTAGAGGCGATGGGAATTTCCGTTCTCATGAGCCTGGAGCTGGTCGATCGGCTTAGCCGCGAGGTATTGGAAGGTTACAAAGCTATTCCGAAGCGCGGTTTGGAGATCGGAGGGGTACTGCTAGGCCGCGTGGATCGCGAGGCGGGTGCGCCGGCAGCTCTGGTGATTGAGGCGGCCGAGCAAATCCCATCGGAGCATCGGAACGGTCCGTCGTATCTGTTGTCGGAATCGGATTTGCAGAAGCTGGCGGCGAGAATGACGGCGGGGCGAAAAGCGCCGCTGAATGGCCTGGAGCCCATTGGCTTCTTCCGCAGCCACACACGCGACGGCGCATTTTCACTGGACATCCAAGACGTGGAGATCATGGAGCGGTGGTTTCATGCTCCGGCAAATGCGTTTCTCCTGATCCAGCCCGCAGACCGCCAGAGGAGCCGCGCAACGATCTTTCTGCATGGACACAACGGTATGCGGAAAGATGCGGCCGACGTGGAGTTTGCGTTTCATCGCGGAGCCCTTGAGGCTGCCGGATATCCCGTGCGCCGGATCGCTGCGGCAGCAGAAAATAAGCCGGCGGCCGAAGAAGCACATCAAGCATTGGTTCACCACCAGGCCGTGCAGACGGAAATTATCAGCCAGCCCAGCCGAACTAATGACACCAACCTCGGCATCCAGGGCAGCAGGATCAGCAGGCTAAAAAATTCGATTCAGATGCTGAAAGCCCGGGGTGCGAAAAGGAATTGGGTTGCACTGGCGGCAGCCCTTACCGTACTTACGGCTGCGCTGGCGCTCTGGGCTCTTCTACGCCAGCACAGGTCCGAGGAGGCACGCCTGGCAGGGCGGCTCTCGCTGAGTGTTGCACGTGAGAACGGTGCTCTGCGGCTGCGTTGGAATCGCACCGCGCCTTCGGTCCTAAAGGCAAAAGCCGCCACACTGTGGATCATGGATGGCGCCGAGCAACGCCGCCTGGAATTGGACATACAACAGCTGCGAACGGGCAGCATCACATATTGGCCCGGGAGCGTCGATGTCAACTTCCGCATGGAATTGCATGAACCGGACCGGAGCACGGCGGAATCGGTGCGATCGGTGGGCGCTCCGCCGCTCCAGCCGGCCGTGGCTGCTGAAGCCGCCAAGCTGGCCGGCGCCGACGCTACTCAAGGCATGGCCGAACGCACACAGCGAAAGCCACGCCGGTTCGAGAGCACGGAGCTGCCGGGCGAAGTAGAGGCCGGCCAGCCAGCCCGCTTGCCCGAGCCTTCCAAGACGGACTCTGCCGTCATGCTCCCTCCGCCCGAGCGTCCCTCGCCGTTCACCCCGGCGATCCCCGCGCCCCTGCCTTCCAGTGTGCAGCCAAAGCCCCCGGCATCGGTCCCATCTGCGGTCACGGTTTCAGTCGCGCGCCCGGAGAAGTCCAAACTCGGCAGGGTGGTAGGGCGCATTCCGCTGCTCCGCAGGCTTCGCCGCGAACGTCCCGAAGCGTTGGTCCCACCGCGTCCGCTGCAGCAGGTGATGCCTTCGGTGTCACCGGAGCTTGTGCGGCGCATGCACAGTGAAATGCTGGTGGGCGTGCGCGTCTACGTGAACGAAACCGGCCACGTAGAGTATGCTGAACCAGTTTCGGAAGCTGAAGGGATGGAGCGGGAGCTGTCGACACTGGCGGTATATGCAGCGCGAAAGTGGCGCTTCGCTCCAGCGCGAGTCAACGACCAGGCCGCGCCGAGCGAACTGGTTCTACAGTTCCGTTTTGCTGCTCCCCGATTGGCCGCCCGCTGAGTTCGCCTCGCCTTGGGATGAAAAGGACACGCTGAGACGCGTCGTTCTCTATCTCTTGACATTAACCGCAGTTAATTCTAGAGTAGAACCTATAGTTTATGAGGTGCACCTGGGCTGCTCTCCTTGCAATTGCTGCCGTTTGGGCGCAGTCCTCCGGCACGATCGCAGGCCGGGTTACGGATCCGAAGGCCAGTGCTGTTCCCGGCGCGCAGGTCAAGCTGGCGCACGGGCTGAGCGGTTTTGAGCACCGGGTGACGGCTGATGCCGAAGGAAACTTTACCTTCACGAATCTCCCGCTCGCCGTCTATAGCCTCCTCGTGGGGGCGGAAGGCTTCGAATCCGCAGCACAACAGGTTGCTGTACGCTCCAATATCCCGGTAAAGATCACGATCGAGCTGAAGGTTGCGGCGCATGCCGAAAGCGTAAAGGTAACGGCATTCGAAACGGCCACACTGGTTGCGCCCGAAGCCACAGGAACTCGCATGGAGTTGAGTGCGTCGGCCATCGATCGCATGCCGCTCGCACCGGGCACGCGGGGCCTGGAATCGGTTCTGCTCAGCTTTCCGGGATTTGCCGCGGACGCCAACGGAGCCATCCACCCGAGAGGCGCTCACAACCAGATGCAATACGTCGTAGACGGCATGCCGATTACCGATCAGCTTACAGGCTCTTTCGGATCCTCGCTCGGAACCGGGATCGTACAGACGATCGAACTCTACACCGGAAACATTCCGGCCGAGTTCGGCGCCAAGACCGCGGGCGTTGCCAATATCACGACGAAGTCGGGCCTCGGATCGGGCCGGCGGTTCTCAGGAAATACGGAGTTGAGCGCCGCCGGATTCGATACGGTCTCGCAGGTAACCAGCTTCACCGGAGGCGGCGAGCGGTTCGGCTATTTCGCTTCGCTTAGCGCGCTTAAAAGCCACCGGTTTCTGGACCAGGTATCGCGGGATAACCTCCACAACGGTGGAAATGCCGAGCGGGGTTTCGGACGATTGGACGCTCAAGTGTCGTCTCGCGATACGGCGCGGCTCAACGTGATGGCCGGGCGGTCGTCATTCGAGCTCGCTAATTTGCGTTCACAGCAGACGGCCGGCCAACGGCAGCGCCAAGAGCTCCAGGATTTCGCCGGCTCCCTTGGTTGGGTGCATGCGCTGAGTCCGCAGGCAACCTGGGACGCCACCGCTTCGTGGCGAACCTCGACCGCAGCTCTTGACCCGAGTGCCGGCGACACCCCGGTGACGGCCTCGCAGTCCCGCCGCCTTTCGACATTCACGCTCTCCTCACGGTTCAACCGTCTGGCGGGTGCACACACGCTGCGTGGCGGAGCTGACTGGCAGCATTTTCCCGTGGCTGAGCACTTCCGTTTCGCCGTTACTGACCCGGCATTCAACGATCCGGCATCGCCGGGCTTCTTACCCACGCTGCTTCCATTCGATCTCAGCCGGGGCGGCCGTCTCTTCGAGTTTTCGAAAAGCGCCTCCGGCACCCTGGCGAGCGGGTTCGTGCAGGACCAGATGCGGTGGAGGCGATTCTTTTTTTCGCTCGGCCTGCGATATGACGATTATCGTTTTCTCGTGAGAGGGCATCAGTTGCAACCGCGCGTCGGCCTATCGATCTTCCTGCGGGAGACCGGAACGGCGCTGCGCGTTTCCTATAACCGCTTGTATCAAACCCCCGTGAATGAGAACCTGCTGCTGTCAAATTCCGAGGAGGCTACTGTTCTGGTGTCGCCCGTGGTGCGAAGCGCCGTGGGCGGGTTTGCGCTAATCCGGCCTGAGCGGCAGAATCTGTACGAAGCGGGGGTGCAGCAGGCGCTTGGCCGCCAGGCCAGTGTGAACCTTGTGTACTATCACAAGGACCAAAGGGATCTGCACGATAACGACAACTTCTTCAATACGGGAATCATTTTTCCAACATCGTTGAGCCGTGCGCGTGTCAATGGCGCCGAGTTTCGCCTTGCCATCTCGCCCATGCACGGCTTTTCCGGCTCGCTCAGCGCGACCCACTACCACGTCGTCGTGACGCCGCCGTTTACCGGCGGGCTGTTCCTGGGCAGCACCGCGCTTGACCTGCTCACTGCGGGACCTTTCGTCATCGATCACGACCAAAAGCTGGGAATGCAGGCTAACGTGAATTACACGTTTTCCAGACACTGGTGGGTGGCCAGCTCCGTGCGATATGACAGCGGGCTGGTTACGAACCCGTCGGATCCTGCTAAAGTCGCGGCCGATCCAGATTATGCCGATCTGCTGCCGTACGTGAATCTCGGTTCGAAACCGCCTCGCGTGCGACCTCGAACTTTGGTGGATGTGATTGCCGGATACGAGCGCCTACTAGACGGAAAGCGGCGGTGGGAAGTGCAACTGCAAATATCGAATTTGTTCAACCGCACCGCTCTTTACAATTTCCAATCGATCTTTGTGGGGACGCGGCTGGTTCAGCCGCGCACCGTGGGCATCCGTACGCGCTGGTATTGGTGATCCGCAGCGTTACAGGGGTCGAGTGTCGCGAACAAGAGCCATGGCTGCGCCTTCGAATGCCGCCGGGACTCGAAAAGACGCGGTGCCGTGAGCCGGAATGTTATGGACGACCGCGGAAACCGATCCGAGCAGACTGCCCCGGGCATTGGTGACATTCAACGAGATCGCCGCTCCCCGGGACGGCCGCTCGGAATTGTTGCGCACCAGCCCGACGACATGCGGCGTCGAGCCTTCTCTGCGCACCTCGATCGCGACCACTTCCAACTCGGGTGTGGCGGAGGCAATGGGCCCATAGTTCGCCGATTCCGTGCTGCTCAGCCACCGCCCCGGGATGTTGAACGTAACGGCAACCACGGCCAGAACCACGAGGATTAGCGGCATGCTGACTAATATGGCGCCGCGAACCTTCTTCCACCCGCTTTGATTGGTGAGATAGAAGGGGTCGACGGGCCGCAGATTTCGCAACAGCAGCCGATTGATCCAGTACTCCAGCCGGTTAGCCAATCTTACGCGCCACGGAAGCTGGACAGGGGCATCTGGCTGCAAACCTGCGAAAAACACTGCTTCGAACAGATCTCGAAGGCGCTTGCGCATGGAATCGATTCGCCGCCCGACGTCAATTATATGAGCTTTTGTAGGCTTCCGGGATGCTAACCATCCGGAGTATTTTCACCAAAAGCGGAGGGCAGTAAGATTCGACTGGAGCTACTAAGCATGATGTACTTTGATGGCCTGGCCGACAGCAACGAGGAGATCCGCGTATATCTGATGACGCTGACGGATCATGCGTCCGACTGCCGGGCAGGCACCTGCGCGGATTGCGACATGCTGCGAAAGATCTGCATGCTGGTTCGCCGCGAGATCTTTTCCGGAGTCGTATACCCGGAAATGGCCATTCAGGCCAGCCAGTCCTAAGCCAGCCAGTCCTAAGCCTGGAATAGCCGGGCTACCCCTCGCTATCGGCGGTGAATTGTGACATACTCTCTGACGCAGTTCCCGTAACGCCTCTGCCGGGCGAGCCTTGGCGGATCTCGCCGGTGGAGCCGTACTCCGAGGGAAGAGGTCTGTGATGGCACAGTACGCCCAAGAGAAGTCCCGACCGGAAATCATTCTTTTGGTCGAAGACGAGGATCCCTTTCGGCACCTGGTTCGTGCAATTCTTCAGTCACAAGGGTACGAGGTCCTGGAAGCCCCCAACGGAAATCATGCCTTGCGAATCGCGCGGCAGCACTCAGGCGACATTCACTTGTTGATTTCGGATATGGTCATCCCGGAGATCAGCGCTCCAGAGCTGGCCCGAAATCTACAGGCAACGCACCCGGAAATGAAGGTGCTTCTGATTTCCAAATATCCGCAAGGCTCGGTAACGCTCGATAGAGGGTGGCGATTTCTGCGGAAACCGTGCGCGCCGGACAACCTGCTGGATCATGTGCGGGAACTCTTGAGCGAGCCCCCTGCGCCGAGGGCCGGCGCAATGGTCTCCTGACCGGGCCGGCTTCCGCTCTTTCACCCGAAACCGCATCATCGGCGCGCGACCCACGTAGGATGCGCGTTCAAGCGGAGTACTGCGCCTCCGTTCTCATCGGTGAAGCGGCCATCTTCGATTTCAACTTTGCCGTTCACGATCACGTAGCGCAAGCCCTCGGGAAACGAAAGTGGTTTGGAGAAGGTGGCGGTATCGCGAACCCGATCCGGATCGAAGACAAGGAGATCGGCCGCCATTCCCGGAGCGATATGCCCGCGGTCGTGAAGCTTCAACTGGTTGGCCGGGAGCGACGTCATGCGGCGGACGGCATCCTCGAGCGTAAGGACGCGTTCCTCGCGAACGTACTTCGACAGGATACGGATGAACGAGCCGAACGCCCGCGGATGCGCGCTCGTGGCGGTGGCGATGTCGATCGGCTCAGAGTCCGTACAAACGCTGATCCATGGCACACGAAGCGCCTCGCGCTTCTGCTCTTCGTTCATGCTTTTGGGATTGACGCTGACATCGCCCTGCTGAACGAGATCGAAGAACGCCGTCCATGGATCGACGCCTCGCATCCGGGCAATTTGCTCAATCGATTTTCCTTCAAAGCGTTTATCCATGCCGCTTGCGACCTCTGCGACCAGCACATTGTCCCAGTTCCGTCCGACATGACGGTACCAGTTCTCCCAATCTGAAGTGGTTTCCATCTCGCGGCGCAGTTCCACGCGGAATGTTGGATTCGCGAGAGTCTCGATAAATTTTGCTTTGCCTCCGGAGTAGTGCCTGGGGTGCAGGAAAGAGCCGAGCCCAATGCCGTTGCGAATGTAAGGATAGATATCAGCGGTTACGTCCAGACCGCGGTCCCGCGCGGCCTGAATCAATTGAATGGCGCGGCTCATAAGCGGCCAATTCTCCTCACCGGCGGCCTTCAGATGAAAGATATGGACCGGGACGCCAGCCTCTTCGCCAATCCGGATTGACTCATTGATGGCGTCCAGCAGATAGCTGCTCTCGTTGCGCATGTGCGTGAGATAGACTCCGCCATAGCGGCCCGCGACCTTGGCGAGCTCGGCAATTTCTGTAGTCGTGGCGTACGTGCCGGGCGGATAGATGAGGGCCGTGGACAGGCCAACCGCGCCGTCGCGCATGGCCTGCTCGACAGCGCGCCGCATCTGTTCCATCTGCGCGGGCGTGGGTGCGCGATTCTCTTCGCCGATGACCATGCGGCGGACCTGGGCAGCGCCCACGTTGTGGATTACATTGAGTGGGAGGCCGTTCCGCTCAAGCGACTGAAAGTACGGACCGAAAGCTGGCCAACGGTCGCTGGGAGCAACCGAAGCGCCTTCGCCAGCAAGCATCGTCGTAATGCCCTGCCTTAGCTTGCTCAGAGCGCTGCGGCGGTTCTCGAGCAGTGGAGCGCTGGTCGCGCCCATCATGTCGATGAAGCCTGGGGAGACAACCAGGCCGCCCGCAGAAATGCGGCTTCGGGCGGCGCGCCCCGCCAGGTTTCCGATTTCAGCAATGCGTCCGTTTGTGATTCCGATATCGGCGCCGTACCACGGATTGCCCGCTCCGTCTATGATTCGTCCGCCGGATATGAGCAGGTCGAATTCCTGTGCGGCTCCGGGAAATATGACGAGAAAGCCCAGAAGTGCCTTCGATACTCTCATGGCTTGCCACTGTCTTCGCGAGATTTGGAGCGCCGGTGAGCCAGGATCCATGCGGCCAGATCTTCCATACGGTCCACGAGTAGATCAGGCGCGGGATCCGCCAGCGTTTCCGGCAGAAAGCCGTACCTGACTCCACAGGACCACACTCCTGCATTCCGGGCTGTCTGAATGTCTACCGAACTGTCTCCGACCATGACGGCGCGTTCGCGTTCGATGCATGTTTCTCGCAGGAGCTTCTCGATTCCCACGGGATGAGGCTTCTTCTGATCGAAGCTGTTTCCACCGTAAACCCGAAAGAAATACCCGCCGAGCTTCAATCCATCGACAATTGCCTGGCTGATGCGGACTGGTTTATTGGTCAGAATAGCCATGCGAATGCCCGCCGCGTGAAGGTGCGCGAGCGATTCCTGGACCCCTGGATAGAGCACCGTGTAGTCCAGCATGTGGTCTCGATAATACTCGAGAAAGAACTCGAGCGCCTCTTGCACTTCGCCTTCCGTCGCATCCGGGCCGAGAGCGCGGCGGATCAGGACCGGCGCGCCGCTGCCCACGTAGGAGTACACTCTTTCATGCTCTAGGGGCGGCAGCATGCGCATGTGCGCGCGAGTGGCATTCACGGCGTGTGCCAGATCCAGTTTGGAATCGATCAACGTTCCATCCAGATCGAAGATCACCAGCTCGATGCTTCGAGCCGGGGGCGCGGCATTCATCCGGAGATTCAGACGGCTCGCGCCCGCCGGGCCAGCCGCTCGCTGCGTGCCGGCTTGCGGCGCGCCGTGAGGCCGTATTCGGTCAATTTCCTCTTCAGAGTGTTACGGTGGATGCCCAGTAACTTGCTCGCAGCCGATCGGTTGCCGTTCGTGCGCTCCAGCGCACGGTCGATCAGGGTTCGTTCCAGAATCTCGACGGCTTCCTCCAGAAAGAACCCGCCGTCGATCAGGTGGTTGACGAGGATTTCGAATTTATCCTTCATGGCGTTTTGTTCCTCGCAGCGGGCAGTGATGGAATGGTTCGTTTCAAGGTATTACGCCAAATGTCTTTCGCCTGTTCGTAATTCTTGCGGAAGCCGCTGTTGAGCTCGTACGGAGCGATCGCAGCCACAATGCGCGAAGCATCGATCACATAGGGGGCGACGCGGGAGCCGACGACCGCTCTCGGGGGAGCATTTCCCGGCGTAAACGCCATCAGCGCTGTCACGAGCGCCGCTGCGAGCAGGAGACCCCGCACAGTCCCGAACGCCGCGCCGAGCAGCCTATCGACTATCGACAGGCCCGTGAGCTTCAGAAGTCGGGACAAAGCGAGCCCGAT
>Ga0070741_10007667_pt1 | contig 22174 bp, 17 predicted proteins | sample Coa_R1_4_FD_66440 | JGI IMG/M metagenome (GOLD analysis project Ga0070741, IMG submission 66440) | Surface soil microbial communities from Centralia Pennsylvania, which are recovering from an underground coalmine fire - Coalmine... | ecosystem: Environmental > Terrestrial > Soil > Unclassified ... | reverse complement strand
AGCGCCAGCGAGTGGTGCTCGGTGTTGTTGCGCAGGAACACGCACCGCTCGCCCTGCCAGATCACCTCCTCGGTGAAGATGAAGCCGAGCAGGTCGCGGTAGTAGCGCTCGGCGGCGTCCAGGTCCGCCGCGAACAGGCTGACCGGCCCGATCTTGGTGATCTTGAACGGGCGGGGCAGCAGCACGCCGTCCACGTCGTAGGCGGCGGGCAGCTTCTCGACGTAGCGGTAGCCCGAGTGCAGGTCCACGCCGCGCTCGATGGCTTGCTGGATCTCGTCGAGCTCAGAGGGCTGCGGCAGCTCGGGCGCCTTGTCGAAGCGGCGATCGTACATGACGCGCGGCTTGCTGTAGCCATCCCAGCCGATCTGCTCGATGCCGTAGTACAACTCGACGGTGTTGCCGTCGGGATCGAGCGGGTAGACGTGCCAGTTCGAGCCGGGCATGTCGCGGCCGGTGCGCGTGATGCGCACGTCGTGCTCGGCAAACCACTGCATCGCGCGGTTGACTTCGCCCAGGCTGCCGACCTGCCAGGTGATCTGGTTGGTCGTCACGCCCGGCCGCGGGGGGTGGCCGCCGCGCAGCACCGCGAGCTGCTCCATCACGCGCCGCGGGAAGAGCACGAACGCGTGGTGGTCGCCGCCGTAGCGGGTGAAGTAGCCGCGCGTGTCGCCGAGGCCGGCGAGCGCGGCGGGATCGGGCACGACGCGCCCGAAGTCGAGGATGTCGGAGATGCGGAAGCCGAGCAGGTCGGTGTAAAAGCGCAGGGACTCGTCGATCCGGTCGGAGTTAAACCCGAAGTGGCCAAGGCGCCGGATCTTGAACGGCTGATTGAGCAGCACGCCGCCCACGTTGAACTGGGTCGTGGTCGCCGGTGTTGTCGCCATCGCTTCTCTCCCCGCCGCTTGCCCGCGGCGCAGCGCTACGACTCCCTCGCCCGATGGACGCGCCTCTATTAGCATTGGAGTGTAGCATATGCACCGCATTTGTAATATGTAACGTGGCGGCATCGCGGGAGAGGTTGGCGGGGAAGCGCAGCGGCGCGCCGAACACGACCGCGGCCGCACCGGGCCGCGGCCAGCGCGCGCCGCGCGGCAAGCAGGCGTGGGACCCGACGAGGGCGACGGGCACCACCGGCAGCCCTAGCTCGACCGCCAGCCGGCCGGCGCCGGGCTTGAACGGCTGGGGGCGGCCGTCGGGCGAGCGGGTGCCCTCCGGGAAGACGAGCAGCGCCCAGCCCGCCTCCGCCAGGGCCTGGCAGGCCGCCAGCCCCGCCCGCGCGCAGCCGCGCCGCGCCATCGGGAAGGCGTTCACGAGCAGCGCGGCCAGCCCGCCGAGCAGCGGCCGGGCGAACCAGTAATCGGCCGCCGCGGCGACCGCCATCCGTCGCCGCAGCCCCGGCGGCAGCGCCATCAGGATCAGCAGCGTGTCCAGGTGGCTCGCGTGGTTGGCGACGAGCAGGAACGGCGGCTCCAGGCCGCGCAGGCGCTCGACCCCTTCTATCCGCAGCGGCCGGCACACCAGACGCAGTAGCCCGAACAGCAGTCGCTGCAGCAGCTCGCGCATCACGCGGTGACCTACCCCCCCGGCCCCCCTCCCGGTGCGGGAGGGGGGAGAGGCCCGGCGCAGCCAGCCACCGGCGCCCCCCTTCCCTGAGAGGGAAGGGGGGCCAGGGGGGTTAGGTCCCATCACGCCACCCACCGCAGGTAGTAGTAGCTGAGCGGCAGCACGAGCACGAGGCTGTCCAGCCGGTCGAGCAGGCCGCCGAAGCCGGGCAGCCAGGCGCCCGCATCCTTCACGCCCGCCTCGCGCTTGAGCAGCGATTCGAGCAGGTCGCCCCACACCGCGCCGCCGGCCACCACGATTGCGAGCCCTGCCAATGTAGGCGCGCTGCTCGCCGCGCCCAGCGCCACGGGAGGCGCGAGGGTAGGGGCGCTGCTGGCTGCGCCCAGCCCCAACCCGAGCGCCGCGCCGAGCAGCGCGCCCGCCACGCCGCCCCACGTCTTGCGCGGGCTGATCGCGGGCGCCAGCTTGCGTCCGCCGAGCATCTTGCCCACGCAGTACGCGCCCACGTCGGCCAGCGCGACCGCCAGTCCGAGCGCCAGCAGCACCTCCGGCCCGCCGCGCACGTCGCGCTGGATGAGCAGCAGGTAGCTGAGCAGCCACGGCAGGTAGGCCCAGCCGAAGACGGCGCGCGCCAGGTGACGGCCGCCGTCGCGCGCGTCGCCGCGGAGGAGCGGCGGGAGCGTGGCCGCGATGAGGAGCAAGGGCGGCAGCGCCGCCTGCGCGGCCGGCCCCGCCAGCGCCGCCAGGCCCGCGAGCGGCGCGCAGGCGAGGAGCACGCGGCCGTAGCGCGGCGGCAAGCCGACGAGCGCCGCGTACTCGCGCAGCGCCTGGATGCTGAGCAGGCTCACGAACAGCCAGGCGACGAGCGGGCCGCTCAGCACGCCCACCACGTACAGCGGGGTGATGAGCGCCCAGATGGCCCAGCGCCGCAGCAGCACGCTCTGCCCCAGGCGCCCGCGCTCGACGGCGGCGAGCGCGCCGAGGCTGGCCAGCAGCAGTCCGCCGAGGCTGGCCGCGGTCGGCAGGAGCGCGGGGCTAGCGGCCGGATTGGAGAGCCACATACGTTTCCCTCCCGCGCTGCGCGCACGTGACGAGCGCGCCGCCGAGCACCACGGCCAGGTAGACGTTCAGCCACTCGGGCCGCCCGGCCAGCCCGGCCACGAGCGCCGCCAGCGCCAGGTAGAGCATGCGGTCGGCCTTGCCCATGACGCCGCCGTACTGGCGCGGCCCGCCGGCCGCCTTGCTCAGCACGCCCAGGTAGCTGCTGAGGAGTACCGCCACCAGCGCCGCCGCGCCCAGCCGGCCGTCGGTCGTCGGCGCGAGCGCCAGCCCGCCGAGCAGCGCCACGTCGGCCAGGCGATCGCCCATCTCGTTCAGGACCTCGCCCCACGGCCGCGCCCGCCCCGTGCGCCGCGCCACCAGGCCGTCGAGCGCGTTGAGCACCGTGCGGCCGAGCGCCAGGAGCGGCACAAGCAGCAGCAACGCGGGCGCCCAGGCCCCGGCCCAGAGCAGCGCCCCGCCGACCACGGCGAGCGCGACGGCCGCGGCCGTGAGCATGTCGGGATGGGCCCGCCGCGCCACCAGCCACGCCTCCGCCCCGCCCAGCGACCGCTGGAACACCGGCTTGATCGCGTACACGCCCATCGCACACCCCTCCCCCGCAACCTGCCCCGGCCTTACTTCTCGCCCACCGTCACGGCGAACAGGCCGTGCGGCTCTAGCCGACTCGCCAGGTGGCGAAACCCGGCCGCTCGCGCGTAGCCCTCGACCTCGGCCAGCGCGCGGCACTCCATCACCCACGGCTCGCCGAAGCGATTGGGCAGCACGTTCGCGATCAGCTCGAGCTGCGGGTGCGTCACCTGAGTCGTGAACACGAAGCGCCCGCCCAGCGGCAGGAGCGCGTACACGCCCCCCATCGAGCGCTGGATCAGCGCCGCGTCGAGCAGCTCGTACAGCCCCGACGCCACCACGACGTTCGGCCGCGGCGTCACCCGCGCGAGGCTCGCGGGGTCGCAAGCGTCGCCGCGCTCGTAGCGGATCCGCGTCAGGCCGCGCGCCCGCGCCCGCGCGCGTCCCTGCGCCAGCCCCGCCATGTCCAGATCGCGGCAGATGATCGTCAGGTCGGCCGCTGCGCTCGGCTCGGCGGCCAAGTCGTGCAGGTAGCGGCCGGGGCCGGCCGCCACGTCGAACAGCACCGTTGGCTGCCCCGCCGCGCGGTTGTGAGCGATCTCCGCCCGCAGCACCTCCTGCAGCAGCGCCTTGCGCGCCCGGATTGCCCGCCAGCCGATGCTGTCCAGGTACAGGCGGTCAACCAGCCGCCCGTACCCGAGCCGCCCGCGCGCCCGGTTCGCGTACACGTAGTCGAGCATTGGCCCCGAGTCGAAGCCATGGCGGTAGCCCCGGCGAATGCCCTCGCTCGCCTGGCCCAGCGTGCGCATGAGCAGCGACAGCGCCCGCCACTTCAGGGCCGGCCGCCATGCCGGCGCGCTGCCCGCGGTCGGTGTGCGCGTCAGGCCCGTCGCGGGCGGTCGGCCAATCGGGGCCGCGCTCGCCGCGGACGGCCGCACCACCGGGGCCGCGCTGGTGTTCGCAGAGGCTTCCATTCGTCTCCCCCCTTCGCTGTCAGAGCCGCTTTCCCACCCGGCTGCCTGCCCGCGCTGCCAGCCGACTCGAACCGATGTGCTCCCTCGCTACTCGCAGCGTAAGCCCCAGCCGTGGCCCCTGCCGGCGGGGTGCCGCCCCATTTCGCCGTAGGGCAATCGCCCTATCCGCCTGAGGCGGCGCTAGTGCGGCGCCCCGCATCGGTGCTAGAGTGTCACGCGATCAGGTGTAGGCCGGGAGGGCGCCGTGGAGTATCGAACGCTCGGGCGAACGGGGCTGCGCGTATCGGCGATCGGGTTCGGGTGCGGGAACACGGGCGGGCTGATGGTGCGCGGCGAGCCGGCCGAGCAGCGCGCCGCCGTGGAGCGCGCCCTGGCGGGCGGCATCACCTACTTCGACACGGCGGCCCAGTACGGCGAGGGGCGCTCGGAGGAGAACCTGGGCCGCGTGCTGCGGGAGCTGCAGGCCGACGTGCTGGTGGGCACGAAGGTGCGCCTCGTGCCCGAGGAGGTCCCCGACGCCGCGGCCGCGCTGCGCCGCAAGCTCGAAGAGGGCCTCCGCCGCCTGGGCCGCGAGCGGGTGGACGTCTGCACCCTGCACAATCCGACCCTGCTCGGCGACGGCGCGCGCGGCCTGCCGGTCGACGCCGTGCTCGGCCCCGTCGGGGAAGGCATGCAAGCGTTGCGCGCGGCGGGGCTGTGCCATTTCGTCGGCTTCTCCGGCCTCGGCGACACGCCCGCCCTCCAGCGCGTCGCCAGCGCCGGCATCTTCGACACCTTGCAGTGCTACTACAACGCCATCAACCCGAGCGCCGGCTACCCGGGTAGCCCCGACGGCGTGGCCCAGGACTTCGACGGCCTGCTCGACCGCGCCGCCGCGGCGGGGCTCGGCGTGTTCGCCATCCGCATTCTGGCCGGCGGCGCCGCCGTCGCCACGCCCGAGCGCCACCCCACGGCCGGCGCCGGCTCCGCGCTCGCCCAGGGCACGGACTACGTCCGCGACGTGGCGCGGGCCGCGGCCCTGCGCGCGCTCGCGGCCGAGCTGGGCCTGGAAGGCCCGCTGGAGCTGGCGTTCCGTTTCGCGCTCGCCAAGCAGGGCATCTCCTGCGCGCTCATCGGCCCCTCGAGCGTGGCGCACGTGGAGGACGCGCTGCGCTGGGAGGCACGCGGCCCGCTCTCTGCTGAGGCCGTCGCGCGCGTGCTCGCGCTCGCCCGGCCCGCGGCCGCGTAGCCGGATCAGCCCGGGGCCTCGTGTGACGGCCCGTGCCCGGCTCGCGGCCGTCCCTTGCCCCACGCCGACCCGCCTACCCCCGCCAATTGCCGTGGCCTGAGCGTCGGCGTATACTGGCGCCACGGTAGCCGGGCGGGGCGCCCGGGGCAGCGCGAGGGCGGGCGGGAGGCCGATATGGGCGCGTACCGACAGTGGCGGCGCTCCCTCATGGCGATGGCGCTTGGAGCAGCACTGGTAGCGTGCACCGGCGGGCCGGCCGCGCGGGGCAATGCGGCCGCGCCAGCCGCCAGCCCGGCGGGCGGCGCAACGTCGAGCAGCGCGGCGCCCGCGCCGGCGCCGCTGTCGGCGCGCACGGCGTACACGACTATCGCCGTCTCGACGGCGCCCTGGTGGATGGCCGCCGAGGCCGGCTACTTTCGCGAGCAGGGCCTGGACACGGAGCTGCTGCACGTCGACGCGGGCGCCGCGCTGCTGGCCGCGTTGCAGAACAACGAGCTGGACGTGACGGGCGGCGGCGGGCCGTCGATCCTCTACGGCTACTTGCAGGGGATCGACACCGTCATCATCGGCTCGGTGATGAACACGCTCGACGCGAACGTGATGGTGCGCCCGGAGATCCAGACCGTTGACGACCTGCGCGGCAAGACCATCGGCGTGAGCCGGCTCAAGGCGATCAGCGACGTGGGCGCGCGGCTGGCCTTCAAACAAGCGGGCCTGGAGCCCGACGTGGACATCTTCACGCGTGGCACGGGCGGCAATGCCGAGACGCTGGCCGCGATGGAGGCGGGCACCGTGGACGGCGCGAGCTTCGGCGTCGGCATGGCGCTGGAAGCGCAGAAGCGCGGCTACCGCGAGATGTTCAACCTCGGGCGGATGGGCATCCCGTTCCTGCAGGGCGCCATCAGCAGCACCCGGCGCGTGCTGCGCGAGCGGCCGGAGCTAGGCGATCGCTACCTGCGGGCGCTCGCCCAGGCGATGAGCCGCCTGCGGACGGACCACGAGTTCGGCCTCGACGTGCTCATGAAGTACACGCGGAGCGACGACCGCGAGCTACTGGGCGCGACGCTCGACTACTACCGGCCGCTCTACCCCGTGGACCCGTATCCCGAGCCGGCCGCTCTCCAGGCCGTGCTCGACGCCGAGGAGCATCCCGCGGCGCGCACCACCCGGCCCGAGGACCTGCTCGACGTGCGCTTCGCCGAGCAGCTTCGCGCGAGCGGCTTCCTCGACGCCCTGCCGCGCTAGCCCAAGGGCTGTCCTCGCTTCCGGTCAGGGATAGAGCCCTTGGATGAAACCGCTGTCGTTCAGGCGCTGGATGAGGGTCAGGTCGAAAAAGTCGGCGGGGTTGGCAGTCGCGGCCTTGGGGTTGCTGCGCGCCAGCTCGTCCACCGCCGCGCGCATCCCCACCGGCGCGGGAGTCATCGTGCGATCGGTGCGGCTGTCCTGGAAGCGCAGCGTCTCCTCCAGCAGCTCGCGGTCGTTCGTCTCGGTCCACTTCGCGAGCGAGGCGAGCGCCCGCTCGGGCTGCTGGAACTCCAGCGCGATCGCCTCGGCCGCCGCGCGCAGCAGCCGCTCGATCACGTCGGGATGCTCGCGCAGGTAGCGGCGGCTCGTCACCAGGCCCACGTCGGCCATCGGCAGGAAGTACTCCTGGTAGCTCAGCAGCTCGCGCAGGCCCATCTGCCGCGCCCGCACGTTCGTGGGCGGCCCGATGATCGCGCCATCCGTGCCGCCGGCCTGGAGCGCGGCAAGCTGCTCCGGCTGGCCGCCCGCCGCCACGAAGTGGTAATCGCGCTCCGGCTCCAGCCCGAAGCGGTCCAGGATGGCGCCCGCCCAGATCTCGCTCGCCGAGCCGCGGCGGGTCACGCTCAGCCGCTTGTCGCGGAGCTGCTCGACCGACTGGATGGCCGGCTGCACGAACAGCGAGAACGCCATCTTGTTCGCCCAGGCGGCGACCATCACCAGCTCGGCGCCCTCCAGATCCGGGCCGATGGCGCTCGCCGGCACCGTGGCGCCTACCTCGACATCGCCGCCCAGCAGCGCCTCGGACACCTTCGCTGCGCCGGCCACGTACAGCAGCTCCACGTCCAGCCCGTACTTGTCGAAGATGCCGGCGTCCTGGGCCAGCCACATCGGCAGGATGTTGCTGGCGACGGTCACGTAGGCCACGCGCAGGCGGGTGGGCGCCGGCGTGGGCGCGCTGGCCGCGGAAGCCGACGCGCTGACCGTGGCGCCGCCCGTCGCGCCAGTCGCCGCGGGGGCCGCGGCGGGCGACGCGCAGGCTGCCAGCAGCAGCGCGCAAATGAGCAGGCTCAACGCTCGCCGTGGGTGGGCGCTGGCCATGACGGCCTCCCTCTGTGGCGGGGTTACTCGCGGGGCAGGAGCAGCGCGACACTCGCCGTGAAGCCGTGCAGGAACGTCCGACCGCCGATCGGGCCGATCTCGCCGTTGCAGAAGAAGCCGGCCAGCGGCACCGGCCCGAACTCGTGTGCCAGCCCGCGCGCGTCGTGGTCGGGCGCGCCGAACAGCCCCGCGCCGCGCCCGTTGCAGCTACAAAGCATCGCCGCCACCGGCCGCGCCCCCTCCAGGTCGTGGTGCGCGCTGGCGAGCAGCTCGCGCAGGTCCTCGTCGGCGGCAGCCGCGTCGCGCATCTGGAACTGGATCGTCTGGCCGACGCGCGGGTAGGCGCCGATCGCCAGGGCGCCGCTCTGCGGATCGGCGCCCATGAGGTTGCGGATGAGATAGTCACCGCGGTGAAACTCGTCCTTGTACTCGTCGATCGCCAGGCCGACCAGCAGGTTCTGCACGGCGCGCTGCTGCACGTCCGCCGGCAGCGCCTGAACGGTCTCCACCAGCACCTGGTAGGCGGGCCGGCCGCCGATCGTCTCCAGGACGTTGTCGTGGGCGCCGGTGATCGTCCACGGCTGGCCGATCGGCGTGGCGCCCTGCGAGACGACGGTGCGCACGATCACGTTGCCGCCGAGCGCCACCGCCACCGCGCCCTCGTCGTATACCGTGTCGTCCGCGAAGACGTAGGTGCGGCGGTCGCTCGGGCGGCTGGAGGCGAGCCCGCCGACAATCGTCACGCCTGGATACGCTTGCTCGAGCGCGCGGATCAGCGCGTCGGGGTCCATGCGGAAGGGATCGGCCAGCACCAGCCAGGCGTTCACGTCCTCCAGCGACACGCCGCCGAGCCGCGCCACCGCGCCGGCCTCGACCTGCTGATGGGTCACGTGCGTGAGGCGCACCGTGGCGCCGGGCATCGCGAGCCGCAAGAGCGACATCGCCGGCTCACCCTCGATCTCGCGCTCGGGGCCGATGACGCCCTGACCGCTGCAGCCCGCCAGGGCGCGGGCGCCGCTCTCTCGCCACGCGGCCGGCACCAGTTCATCGTAGTGGGCGCTGTAGTGGGCGCTGGCAAAGAAGAGCGCCAGGTCGCAGGGGCTGTCGCCCAGGTCGGTCGCGGCCAACACCTCGTCCAGCGCCGCGCGCCAGTCGCGCGCGTACGATATCGCTGCCTTGGCCTGCATCGCTTCCCCCTTCGCACCCTCGCCACGGGCCGCCGGCCGGCGGCGCCCGGCCGCGCCGGGTCGGCGGGCACCTGTAGTGTAGCAAAGGCCGCCTCTTGCCCGGCGGCGCCTCGTCACGCCGCGTGCTACAATGGGCACCGCTCGCCAAAGGCCGCGGCAGCCATCCCGCGGACTTACGTCCGCAGCGTACAGTACCCTAACCCGGCCTTTGACCGGTTCGCGGCGCAAGCGCAGGCGCCCGGCTCCGGCTGGCGCTACCACGCCCTCGCCACGAGCCACGACGCGATGGTCACTATGCCCCACGAGCTCGCACGCCTTCTGCTGGGCGTGATTTAGGTCATCCGCTGCACGACCGGCCATATTTGCGCGAATTGTTACACACCGCGCCATGAAGTGCCCCTGAGCCGGCCTGTTCGGACACCGGATTGTCAATACTGGTCCGGACTTCCCCGTGGCGCGCCGGATACGGCTACCCCACCGAGCCATCTCCCCTCGCGACGGCCGATGTTTCTCACCTTTTGACATAGACCGGCGACTTCTTTATCATCCCGCCAGCCTCGCAACGGGCTACTCTCGGCGCTGCGCGCTGTGCGACCAGCAGGCGCCAGCGTCCGATACCCGCTAACTCGTGAGAAAGGAGGTGGCTCGATCGTCGGGATCCGGCACGCGGTCCTTGGTCAGTGACGGACAAAGGGGGTAGTGGTCTCGTGGGTACGGCAACATCTGCAGCCCCGATCACCGAACGCGAGCGTCTGCTACAGAACCGCTGGCTGATCCTCCTGTGCAGCATCATCAGCATGGTCGCCGTCGCCAACCTGCAATATGGCTGGACGCTGTTCGTAGACCCGCTCAGCAACCGCCTGGGCGCGGAGAAGAGCCTGATCCAGGTCGCGTTTACGGTCTTCGTGCTCCTCGAGACGTGGCTGGTGCCGTTCGAGGGCTACCTGGTAGACCGCTTCGGCCCGCGCAACCTCGTGCTCATCGGGGGCGTGCTGGCGGGGATCGGCTGGGTCGCCTCGGGCCTCGCCGGCAGCCTGACCGCCCTGTACCTGGCCTATGCGGTCGCCGGGCTAGGCGCCGGCATCGTGTACGGAACGGCGGTCGGGAGCGCGCTCAAGTGGTTCCCGGACCACCGCGGCCTGGCGGCGGGGCTCACGGCTGCAGGGTTTGGCGCGGGCGCGGCGCTCACCGTCGCGCCGATCGCCGACCTGATCAAGTCGGCCGGCTACCAGACGGCCTTCATCCAGTGGGGCATCATCCAGGGCGTGGTGGTCATCCTGGCCGCCCTGTTCCTGAAGGCGCCACCGGCCGGCTGGCTACCCCACGGCTGGACGTCGGCCGCCCAGGCGACGGACACGGGGCGGCGGCAGAGCGTCCGCGACTTCACACCGGGCGAGATGGCCGCGACCCCCCAGTTCTGGCTGATGTACGTCATGATGACGATGGTCGCCACCGGCGGCCTGATGGCGACGGCGCAGCTCGCGCCGATGGCCGCCGACTACAACGTGGACAAGACCGTCATCACGTTCCTCTGGGTCGCGCTGCCGGCGCTCACCTTTGCCCTCCAGGCCGACCGCATCATCAACGGCCTCTGCCGGCCGTTCTGGGGCTGGATCAGCGACCACATCGGCCGCGAGAAGACGATGGCTATCGCCTTCAGCCTGGAGGCGCTCGCCATCTTCTGCCTCATCAACTTCGCGCACGACCCGCTGCTGTTCGTGGTCTTCACCGCCTTCACGTTCTTCGGCTGGGGCGAGATCTACTCGCTCATGCCGGCGATGTGCGGCGACTTCTTCGGCCGGGAGTACGCGACCACCAACTATGGGTTCCTGTACACCGCGAAGGGCACCGCCTCGCTGTTCGTCCCGATTGGCTCGGCGCTTGCGGCCGGCCGGGCGTTCGACTTCCGGGCGGATATCTTGCTCGTGCTCGGCGCCGCCATGCTCGTCGTGGTGCTGCTGCTGTCGCCGCGGCTAGGCTGGCATCTAACGCCGGGCCTCAAGATGGGGCTCGCCGTGGCCGGGGCGGCGCTGGTGACGTATGGGGTGCTGCTGACTGTCGTCCCCGAGCTGTGGACGCCGTTCGCGGCCAGGTTCACCGTGCCGAACGTCGGCTGGACGGGCGTGTTCACCGTCGCGATCGTCATGGACGTGGCGGCCGCGCTGCTCGCGTTCTTCGTGCTGCGGCGCATGCGCCTGCCCGGCGGCGGGGAGCTCGACACGGCGCGCCTGCCCGGGCGGGTGGCCCCGGCCATCGCCGGCGGCTCCGAGTAGCGGCTGGATCACCTCGCCTCGCCGGCGCACACAGCAAAGCGGCCGTCCCCGGCGGGGACGGCCGCTTTGCTGTGTGCGGAAGAAGTTACGCGAGGGTGAGCTCGCGCTCGCGGGCCTCAAGGGCGGCGAGGCGCGCCTCGAGCACGGTGAGCTGCAGCTCCTGCTCCTGAACGAGCTGGTACAGGCCCTGGATCGCCGCCAGCGCGACGCCGTTCGCATCCACCATGTTGATGTGCGTGTCGTCTTCGCCCACCCCAAACGCCTGGTGGAAGTCCTGCGCCATCGGACCGATGTGGCGGACGCTGGGGCCCTGGCTGAGGTAATTCCAGGTCTCGATCGGCAGCGACACGACGCGGGCGAGCACCTCGCGGGCGTTCACCGCGGCGAAGTTCGCCTTCTTGTTCCGGTCGCTGGAGAGGCTCGCGCCCGCCGTCGAGAACATGGACGCGATCTTGGGGCCGAGTGCGAAGATCGCGATGATCACGGCAATGGCGACGGCCGCGATGATGAGGCCGTACTCGACCATGCCCTGCCCTTCCTCGCGGGCGGCGAGACGAGCCTTCAGGCTCTCCCGCAGCAGCATGAGATGTACCATCGAAACTCACTCCTTCGTGTGTGGCATGTGCGGAGTTCATCTACCGCGGAGTCGGACGCCGAAGCCAGGGGGGCGGGTACGACTCGCGACCAGGCCACCGGAGTGCGAGGGCTAACAGATGAGAGAAGAGCGGAGATGAACCAGGCCCCCAGGGCCTCCCCTCGCCGGTGACGCTTCGCCCCCGATCAGCCACCTCCTTTCTTGACGGGCGACGCTGCCCGCCGGCACTACTGATTTCAGTCGCGCGTCATTGCTACCGTGGTCAGTATAGGTACGACCCGAATATTGGTCAAGCGGATTTTGCACGAATTGTCAACGTCTGAGAGCCTGACCGCGCGTCCCTTAACCAAACGATTACATAAGCATGGGACATAGTTATAATTCGGCGCGCGTCGAGCGCAAAATGTCTATAGATCCCCGCTTCAGCTATGATGCAAGAATGATGCCAGCCGCGGCCTCGGGTGACGGTGCGCGGCGGTGAGCGGCCAGACTGCTCCGTCCCCGGCCGCACCGGGCAGGCGGCTGGGGCGCTGGCCGGCGCGACTCCCGCATCGGGGCGGGCGCACGGTGGCGATAACCGCACCCGGGAGGGCTCACCATCCACGACACAGCGCGCCGCACGCGCCCGCTGCCGGTCGCCTCGCTAGCTGAGCCAGCGGCCGGGCGGTCGCTGCTCAGCCTCGACCGCCTATGGCTGGTCGTAGTAGTGTGCGCGGCGTTCGCCCTGGTGAACGCCTTTACCGTGGACCAGATGGACTACTGGTGGACCGTGAAGCTGGGGAGCGACCTATGGACCACCCGACAGCTACCCACCGCCAATACCCTCGCGTTCACGCCCATGCGCGAGCCCTACGTCGAGCAGCAGTGGCTCGCGCAGCTCATCCTGGCCGCCATCCACACGCGCTGGGGGCTGGAGGGGGGCCTGCTCCTGCGCGGCGCGCTGTTCGCGCTCGGGATCGGGCTTCTCTACTATCTGTGTCGCCGCGCCGGCGCCTACCCCACCATCGCCGGGGTGGTCTGCCTCGGCGCCGCGGTGCTCACCTTCCCCGGCGCGACCGTCCGGCCGCAGCTCCTCGCGCTGCCCCTGTTCATGCTCTTCCTGGCCGGCACAACGGCCTGGCAAGGCCGGGCGTGGACTAGCGCGGCGCTGCCGCTCGCCATGGTCGTGTGGGTGAACGTCCACGGCTCGTTCCCGATGGGCCTCGTGCTCGTCGGCTGCGCGCTGGCCGGCCGCCTATGGGAAGTGCGAGCGCCCGCGGCCATAGCCGCCGATCCGCTGGCTCGCCGCCTGGCGCTGGCGCTGGCGCTCTGCACCGCGGCCGTGCTGGTCAATCCGTACGGGCTCCACATCGTCCCCTGGCTGATCGGCTTCATCACCATCCACGGCAGCGGCCAGGCCGACCTCCCGATGGCGAGCGAGTGGCTGCCGACGAGCCTCGGCCAGCGAGTGGGCCTGTACTACTTCGCGAGCGTGGCCGCCGTCGTCGTCGTGCTGATTCGAACGGGCCCACCCGCGCCGGCCGCCGGCTTCCGGCTCCTGCTGTTCGGCGCGCTCGGGCTGAGCATCATTCGCAGTACGACGTGGTGGGGCTTCGTGATGGCGCCGCCGCTGGCCCGGGGCGGTAGCCAGTGGCTCGACCAGGTCCATGGCGAGCGCCCCTTGACCGCGCCGCTCGGCCCCGCGCCGGGGGCCGACACACCCCCGCGCCGCGCCTTGCACGGGGCGCTGCTCGTGGTGTGCCTGCTCGCCGCGGTGTGGAGCGTGCCCATGGTGCGCGGGGCGGTTTTCCACGAAGCCCTTAGCATCGCCGACCCCACACAGCCGCGCGCGGCCGCCGAGTTCGTGGCGACCCTGCCCGGCGGCTTGCGGCTGTTCAACGACCTCGACTGGGGGGGCTACCTGGGCTGGCGGCTTGCGCCGGTGGACCGCGTCTTCGCGGACGAGCGTTTTGGCGACTATCCGCCCGCGGTCTACCACGACTACGCGCGGGTGAGCGAGGCCCGGGCAGGCTGGGACGCCTTGCTGGATGGGTACGGGGTCGACGCCCTGATCCTGAGCCGGCAGCACCAGCCAGATCTGATCGACGCTCTGGCCGGCCACCCGGCCTGGCAGCCCGTGTACGCCGACGAGCAGGCAGTCGTCTACTTGCGCCAGGACGCGGGAGCCGCGTCAGCCACGGAGCGCTAAGGCGCAGCAGAGGGAAACCGCGAGGCGGCCCCGATCGGGAGCGGCCGCGTGGGCGGCAAGAAGCCCCCGGCCCACCCAGCCGGGGGCTTCTTGTCGTCCTCAGGGTGGTGGCTACTGGCAGACCAGGAAGGCGCCCTGGGGCGCGCAGTTCAGGCCGCCGAAGCCGGCGCCGAGGCCGGTCCCGAAGCCCGCGCCGAAGCCCAGGCCGGTCCCGAGGCCGCCGAGGCCGAAGAGCCCGTTGTTCAGGCCCAGCGTGGTGCCGAACAAGTTGCCTGTACCGGGCACGGCCTGCGCGCTGAGCTGGCCGACGTTCCCGCCGGGGACGGCGTTCGCGCCGAAGGCCAGGTTGTTGAGGCCGAGCCCCTGCAGCGGACTGCCCAGACCGAGGCTGCCGCCGTTCGCCAGGAGGAAGGTCTGGCTGAACGGCGCGGCGCTGAAGAAGGGGCAGAAGGAGATGCTGAAGACACCGCAGCCGCCGAAGCCGCTGAACAGGGCGCTCGTGCCGAGCGCGGTGGGCGCGGCGCCGGCGAGGCCGATGCCGCCCAGGTTAGAGCCGTTCTGGCCGCCCGCGCCGACGAAGAACGGGAAGAAGCCCTGGCCGGGCTGCGTGATGCCTACCTGATCGGGCGTGAGCACCGTGCCCAGTGCCGGCCGTGTGTCGTCCAGGCCGCTCGCCTGCGCCACGGCGCCCGCGCCGCTGGCGACGAGCCCGGCCACTGCCAAGGCCACCAAGAGACGTCGCATCGAAACCCCCTCTCACGCTGGGCAGGGGTTCAATGGGCGCAGCACAGCAGCGGCGCACATACCCCTGTCTAGCTAAACGAAGGCATGGCCCCGGCGTTACACCGCCTCCTGGTAGCGAGCCGTCACATTCGTCGAGATGCCGCCGCGCACGTTGAATTGGCCGACCACGGTCATGTCGCGAGGCGCGCAGGCCGCGACCAGGTCGTCGAGAATCCGATTCACCACGTCCTCGTAGAACGCGCCCTCCTGGCGGTAGGACCAGATGTACAGCTTCAGCGACTTCAGCTCGATGCAGCGCGGGCCGGGGCGGTAGGTGATGCGGATCGTCCCGAAGTCGGGCTGCCCCGTGATCGGGCAGAGGGACGTGAACTCCGGGCAGACGATCTCGATCTCGTAGGGGCGGTGGGGGTGTGGGTTCGGGAACGTCTCCAGCTCCCGGGACGGGGCGGTCATCGGCCTGCTCCTCGGTCGTGACGAGCTTGTGGCAGCCTGGCGCGGCAATGTGATGCCGCCGTGAGCCGCGCCGGTCTACGGTCTGCATGTAACAGCTAGCGGAGGCAGCATGGATGGGCACGGGATGGCGCTGCTAGTCGCGCTGGCCGTCGGGCTGGCGCTCGCGCTCGCCGCGCCCCGCGACGGCGACGGCTAGCGCCGCGGCGTCCAGGCCGTAGTCCGCCACCGCGCGCTCCGGCGACACGTAGCCATCCAGCACGTCCGCCACCACCCGCGCCGGGTCGCGCTCGCCGGGCGGGCCGTAGCCGCCGCCCCCGGCCGTGTCGAAGCGGATCACGTCGCCGGGCGCGAGCGGGTAATCGCCGCGGCGCGACGCGAGCTGCACCGCCGCCGGGGTGTCGGGGTTCACCCAGTGCGCGCCGCGCGCCCCCGCGTGCCCGCCCGCGGCGCCCAGCGGCTCGACTACGTGCTTGTCGCCGCGGAAGGAGCAGCGCGTGGGGGCCAGGATCTCGTACTCGCGGCAGATGCCCAGGCCGCCGCGCTGCCGGCCGGGGCCGCCTGAGTCGCGCCGCAGCTCGAAGCGCCGCAGCCGCACCGGGAACTCGCTCTCCACGATCTCCACGGGCGTGATCGCGCAGTTCTGGGCGTGGTTGTGGACGCCCGAGGCGCCGTCGCGGCGCGCCGTGGCGCCCATGCCGCTGCCGAACAGCTCGTACTGCACGTAGGCGCGGCCCGTGCGCACCTCCTGGTGGGCCATCGTCAGCGCGCCGCCGGGGCCGCTCATGGCGATGTGGTAGTCCGGCGCGAGCCGCCCGAGCGCCTGCAGCACGGCCTCCGTGGCCTGCGACAGCGTGTAGGAGTACACGCCAACTGGCGCCGGGAACGCGGGATTCAGCAGGCTGCGCTCGGCGAAGCGCGTCTCCACGACGCGCGCCAGGCCGTAGTTGTTCGGCAGCCGCGGGTCCACCATCGCCACCAGCGCGTAGTAGCAGCAGGCGCGCACCAGCGGCGGCCGGATGTTCACCGGGCCGGGGCGCTGCGCCGCCGAGGCGCTGAAGTCGAACAGGATGCGGGCGCCGCGCTTGCGCACGGTCACGCGGATCGGCACCGGCTCATCCAGCGTGATGCCGTCGTGGTCCAGGTACGACTCGCCGTCGTAGTCGCCGTCGGGCCAGCGGCGCAGGCACTCGCGCACGCGCGCCTCGGTCTTGTCGAACAGGCCCTCGAAGGCGGCGAGCACCGTAGCGCGGCCGTAGCGCGCGACGAGCGCCGCCACCCGCTGCTCGCCCAGCCGGTTCGCGCCTACCTGGCCGCGCAGGTCGCCCAGCACCAGCTCCGGCGTGCGGCTGTTCGCGGCCAGGATGGTCTCCACGGCGGGGTCCACCGCGCCGCGGTGCAGGTAGCGCACCGGCGGGATGAGCGTGCCCTCCTGGAACACCTCGCGCGCCTGGCCCGCGCCGCCGCCGGGCACCATCGCGCCGAGATCGCTCTTGTGGGCCATGTTGGCGCAGAAGCCGACGAGCGCGTCGCCCGCGAAGATCGGCGTGACCACCGCCATATCGGGCGAGTGGGCGCTGCCGCCAAGGTACGGGTGGTTCATGATGTAGGCGTCGCCCTCGGCCATCTCGTCGGGCCGGTAGGCGGCCAGCAGGCCCTCGATGCAGGCCGGGAAGGCGCCCATGTGCCCCGGCAGCACGACGTGCTGGCCCACCAGGCGGCCCTGCACGTCGAGGAGCGCGCAGCTCGCGTCGTGCGACTCGCGGATGATCGTCGAGAAGCCCGTGCGGAAGAGCGAGTTCTGCATCTCGCGCACGATGCCCGACACGCTGGCCGCGACCACCTGGAGCGTGACGGGGTCCACGGCCGGGCGGGCGTCGGCCGCGCGCTCAGGCGGTGGGGGCCACGTGGATGATGACGTTGCGGTAATCGTCAACGACGGCCTCCTGCCCCGGGTAGACGACGATGGTGGAATCCACTTGCTCGACGATCGCCGGCCCCGCGACGACGTGCCCCGGCCCGAGCAGCCGCCGATCGTAGACCGGGCAGGCGACGGGCGCCGGGTACTCGGCGAACGCGGCCAGGCGCTCGCCCTTGCGCGCCGCCGCCACATCCGTGGTGGCGGGCGGGTGCCGCTGGAGCTGCACCTGCGGCACGTGCGCGAACGCCACGACGCGGTAGTTCACGACCTCGACCGGCTCCTCGGGCGCCTGGTGGCCGTGCAGCCGCTCGTGCAGCGCGTCGAAGCGGCGCCGCACCTCGGCCAGCCCGGCAGCGCCCAGCGGGTAGGCCGGCGCGGCCACGCTCAGCTCGTAGCCCTGCCCCGAGTAGCGCAGGTCGAGCAGGTATTGCAGCGCCACCTGCTCGTCGGCGAAGCCCTCGCCGCGCAGGTCGGCGCGCGCGCGCTCGGCCAGCTCGGCCAGCACCGCGTTCGCCTCGTCGGGCGGCGTGTCGGCGAGCGGCCGCAGCCGCGAGCGCACGTAGTCGTGCTTCACGTCGGACATGAGCAGGCCGAGCGCGGAGGTGACGCCGGGGTGCTCGGGCACGACGACCCGCGGGATATCCAGGTCAGCGGCCAGGCGGCCGGCGTGGACCGCGCCCGCGCCGCCGAAGGCCACCAGCGCGAACTCGCGTAGGTCGTGGCCGCGCTCCGACGAGACGGCCTTGATGCCCTGCTCCATGTGGACGTTGATGATCTCGACGATGCCGCTGGCCGCCCGCAGCGGCTCCAGCCCGAGCGGCGCAGCGATGCGCTCGGCGATGGCGCGCTCCGCCGCCGCGCGGTCGAGCGGCACCTCGCCGCCCAGGAAGTAGTCGGGGTTCAGGTAGCCGAGCGCCAGGTTGGCGTCGGTCACGGTCGGCTGCGCGCCGCCCTTGCCGTAGCAGACGGGGCCGGGGTCCGCGCCCGCGCTCTGCGGCCCGACCTGCAGCACGCCCACCTCGTCCACCCAGGCGAGCGTGCCGCCGCCCGCGCTGATCGTGTTGATGTCGAGCATCGGCACGGCGATGTCGCGGCCGCCGATCTGGCCGCGCGTCGTCTCGGGCGCCGCGCCGCGCTCGACCAGCGCGATGTCGGCGCTCGTGCCGCCCATGTCGAAGGTGATTACCTTGTCGTAGCCGGCGGCCGCCGCCAGCGCCGCGCCGGCGATGACGCCGGCCGCGGGGCCGGAGAGGATCGTGGTGACGGCGCGCGCGGCGGCGCTGCCGAAGGTGGTCACGCCGCCGTTCGACTGCATCACGAAGAGCTGCCGCGTGCCGATGCCGCTCTCGCGCAGCCGCGCCTCCATGCTGGCGAGGTACTGCGCGAGCCGCGGCGCCACGTAGGCGTTGATGACGGTCGTGGAGAGCCGGTAGTACTCGCGGATCTGCGGCAGGATCTCCGACGAGAGCGAGACGGCGCAGCTCGGGTGCTCCTGCCGGATCAGCGCGGCCAGGCGCAGCTCGTGCGCGGGGTGCATGAACGAGAAAAGCAGGCAGACGGCCAGCGACTCGATGCCCTGGTCGCGCAGGCGCCGCACGCCAGCCGCCGCGGCCGCCTCGTCGAGCGGGCGCAGGACGTTGCCCTGGTAGTCCACGCGCTCGGGGACCTCCGCGGTGTCGCGCGGCCGGGCGAGCAGCGCGGGCCGCTGGAAGAAGAGGTCGTAGGTGGCGGGGCCATAGCCGCGCGTCTGGTCCTGCACCTCGTAGATGCCGCGGAAGCCCTCGGTGATGAGGAGGCCGGTCTTGGCGCCCTTCTCCTCCAGCAGGGTGTTCGTGGCGACGGTTGTGCCGTGGGAGAAGAAGCTGACATCGGTCGGCGAGACGCCGCGCGCGGCCAGGCGCGCCACGCCGTCGAGCACCGCGAGCGACGGGTCGCGCGGCGTGGACGGCACCTTCAGGATGGACGCCTCGCCCGTCGTCTCGTCGAGGATCACGAAGTCGGAGAAGGTGCCGCCGATGTCCACGGCGATCCGATAGCGGCCGGCCATACTGCTCCCGCGGGGCTCGTGTTGATGCTGCGGCGGTCTGGCGTAGCTTATCGGCACCCACGGCCGATCAGGGCCTGGCGACGGACGGCGCGGCTAGCACGCGGCGGCGAAGCGCGAGCTAGGCCGCGGCCGCGGCCTCCTGTGTCAGGTCGGCGTCCACCATCATCGTGACGAGCTGCTGGAAGCTCGTCTTGGGCGCCCAGCCCAGCACCCGGCGCGCCTTAGTCGCATCGGCCGTGAGGTGGTCCACCTCGGCCGGCCGCATGAAGCGGGGATCGCTCCGCACGTACTCCTGCCAGTCCAACCCTACGTGGCGGAAGGCGATCTCCACGAACTCGCGGACGCTGTGCGTCTCGCCGGTGCCCACCACGTAGTCGTCGGCCTCCGGCTGCTGGAGCATCAGGTGCATCGCCCGTACGTAGTCGCCCGCGAAGCCCCAGTCGCGCCGCGCGTCCAGGTTGCCGAGCAGCAGCTCCCGCTGCTTGCCGAGCTTGATGCGCGCCACGCCGTTGGTGATCTTGCGCGTCACGAACTCCAGGCCGCGGCGCGGCGATTCGTGGTTGAACAGGATGCCGCTCGAGGCGTGCATGCCGTAGCTCTCACGGTAGTTTACCGTGATGTAGTGGCCGTAGACCTTTGCCACGCCGTAGGGGCTGCGGGGGTAGAACGCCGTCCCCTCGTTCTGCGGCGTCTCGCGGACCTTGCCGAACATCTCGCTGCTCGACGCCTGGTAGAAGCGGATGCGCCCGGCGCCCCCGCCGCCGCTCGACGCCGTGACTCCCTCGACGATGCGCACGGCCTCCAGCATGCGCAGCACACCCAGGCCGGTGATCTCCCCGGTCAGCTCCGCCTGGTTCCAGGAGACGGGCACGAAGCTAATCGCGGCGAGGTTGTACACCTCGTCGGGCTGGACGCGCTGAACGGCGCCGATCAGGGAGCCCTGGTCGAGCAGGTCGCCATCCACCAGCTCGACGGCCGGCAGGAGCCGCTCCAGGCGCTCCCGCTTCGGGTTGTTCTGGCCGCGAATAAGCCCGCACACGCGGTAGCCATCCGCCAGCAGGTGCTCGGCCAGATACATGCCGTCCTGACCGGTGATGCCAGTGATCAACGCCGTTTTCATAGAATCTCTCAAGCGGACCGATAGTTATACCAGGGACTCGATTGCCCCCCGGCCTGGGCCCCAGCGCCCATACTACGGCGGTGATTTCTCGGACGAAGTCCGGCGCTGGCGGTGTGGCAGGCCCTCAGCTCCCAACCGGGGATGAGCAGCCGAGGCGGCGCCCACGGCCGGATCGGGTGTCAGTCGGCAGGCAACACCAGGAGAATGTACCCTGTTCGTCCACCGGATGCCAACTCGCGGCCGGGCGGGGCTGGGCGCCGCCGCCCGCGCCTGCCAAACGGGCGCCGGACAGTCGAGTACATAAGGCGCGACTGGCCCCCCGGCCTGGACCCTGCTCGGCCGCGATCGGTAGAATACGTCCGTTGTGGGCAGGGTCCCAAGGCCCTCGGACGGCGGGGCCGGCAGCGCGTGCGGGCGGTGCCCTCGCTTCGGTGGCGACCAGATCGTTCGGGACACGGAGGCGTACTTGGCGCTCGTTTCCGCAACCGGCTCCGGCTCTCCCTCGCAATCGCCCTCCTCTCCCGGGGCGCTGACCGGGCAGCGCATCCGGCGCATTGTCCTAGAGCAGTCCAAACGGGCGCACGTCGGCCACATCGGCTCCGCGCTCTCCATCGCCGACATCCTCGCGACGCTGTACGGCCAGGTGCTCCGCATCGAGAGCCCGGAGGACCCCGAGCGCGACCGCTTCATCCTGTCCAAGGGCCATGCCGCGCTCGCGCTCTATGCCGCGCTGGCCCTGCGGGGCTGGCTGCCGATGAGCGCGCTCGACACCTACTGCGCCGACGACAGCCTGCTGGGCGTCCACCCCGAGCGCGCGCTGCGGGGCGTGGACTTCTCCACCGGCTCGCTCGGACAGGGCCTGTCGGTCGCCGCGGGCGCCGCGCTGGCCGCGCGCCTGCAAGGCTCGCCGCGCCGCGTGTTCGCGCTGCTCAGCGACGCCGAGTGCAACGAGGGCTCGGTCTGGGAGGCGGTGATGTTCGCGGCCCACCACCGGCTGGCGAACCTGATCGCCATCGTGGACTTGAACGGGCAGCAGGCGCTCGGCTACACGGAGCAGGTGGTGTCGCTCACCCCGCTGGCACGGCGGTGGCAGGCGTTCGGCTGGGACGCCCGCGAGGTGGACGGGCACGACCCCGCGCAGATCGCCGCCACGATCGCGGGCCTGGCCACCGGCGACGGCGCGCCCCACGTGCTGATCGCGCATACGGTGTTCGGCAAGGGCGTCTCGTACATGGAGAGCCAGATCAAGTGGCACTACTGGCCGATGAGCGACGACGAGTACGCGCAGGCGCTGGCCGAGGTGGGCAACTGACATGCGGGGCACGTTCATTCGCGTCCTCTGCGAGCTGGCCGACCGCGACCCGCGCGTGGTGTTCATGACCGGCGACCTTGGCTACACGGTGGTCGAGCCATTTGCCGAGCGCCACCCCGACCGCTTCTTCAACGTGGGCGTGGCCGAGCAGAACATGGTCGGCCTGGCCACGGGCCTGGCGGAGAGCGGCTTCATTCCGTTCGTCTACTCTATCGCCACCTTCGCCTGCCTGCGGCCCTACGAGTTCATTCGGAACGGCCCCGTGCTGCACCATCTGCCCGTGCGCGTGGTCGGGGTGGGCGGCGGCTTCGAGTACGGGCCGGCGGGGCCGACGCACCACGCGGTCGAGGACGTGGGCGTGATGCGGCTGCAGCCCGGGCTGGCCGTGGTCTGCCCGGCCGACTACCAGCAGGCCGCCAGCGCACTGCGCGCCACCTGGGACCTGCCGGGGCCGGTCTACTACCGGCTGGGCAAGGACGAGCGGACGACCGTGCCGGGGCTCGACGCGCGGTTCGCGCTGGGCCGCGCCGAGCAGGTGCGGGAGGGCGACGACCTGGTGCTGCTGGCGATGGGCAGCATCGCGAACGACGTGGTCGCGGC
>Ga0070741_10007666_pt1 | contig 22175 bp, 17 predicted proteins | sample Coa_R1_4_FD_66440 | JGI IMG/M metagenome (GOLD analysis project Ga0070741, IMG submission 66440) | Surface soil microbial communities from Centralia Pennsylvania, which are recovering from an underground coalmine fire - Coalmine... | ecosystem: Environmental > Terrestrial > Soil > Unclassified ... | reverse complement strand
TGCTCCGGCGGCACCTGCGTCCCCGACATCCAGATCCAGTGACGTTGGCGTTGCGGCATTTTGCCGCAGGCGGATCGTGCTCGATCACCGCTGCACTCCGCGCGCGGGCGCGCTGCGTTCCGCTGCCGGGGCGTAGGTGCGTAAAGCTGGGCCGGTTGGCGATTCTCGGCGGTTTACCGAGCTGGCACGTAGCGGAGTGGAGCGCGGTGGGTGCGGCAAATTGCCGCCGCGCGCAGTTCCGCAGGGCGCGTCTGCGCGACCGAGGACTGTTTGAGCACGGCGGCAATTTGCCGCACCCGCCGCGCGGAACGCAGCGCCGTCACTCGAGCACTGTCACACGAGCGCTTTAGTTGCCGTAGTGGATGATGCCGCCGTTCGAGAGGACGAAGACGTCGTTGTCGGCGAGCGGGAGGATGGCGCCGAAGGAGACGGACGCGATGCCGGTGAAGAGCTGCGACCAGGTGACCGCGCCGCCGGGCGTCGTCGACGTGAGGAAGCCGCCCGAGCCGGTCATGTACAGCGTCGAGCCGCTCGGCGTCAGCTCGACGTCGGCGAGGCCGTCGCCCCAGATCCCCGCCGGCGCCTGCGTCTCGTAGTCCCAGGTGCCGCCCGTCGACGACAGCGGCATGGTGGCGTGCACGAACGCGCTGTTCGATGTCGTGGCGTAGAGATCGGTCGCGTTGCCGCCGATGGCGCCGATCTCGTCGGTGATCGGGCTGCCCATGAAGCGCAGCGGCTGCTGGTTCCAGGTGATCGACTTGTCGCCGGCGATCGTGCCGTGGAAGATGGCGGTGTTCTGCGCCTGCACCCAGACGTGCGTGCCGAACGCGTGCAGCGCCAGCGGCGGGTTCACCGTCTGGTCGAGGCCGGTCACCGTCTGGCCGGCCCACGTCGCGCCGCCGTCGGTGGAGCGCAGGAGCTGGCCCTTGAAGGTGGAGTCGACGCCGGTGGCGAACACGTCGGTCGCGTCGGTGCCGGCGATCTTCTGGATGGTGACGCCGGCCGGGATGTTGGCGCTCACCACCTTGGTGAAGTGAACGCCGTCGGTGGCGTGAACGATGGTGCCGTTCTGGCCGCCGGCGTAGACGTCGGTCGCGGACGAGCCCCACACGGTGAACAGCGTGTTGGTGGTGCCGGTGGTGTTGAGCGACGTCCAATGCTGGCCGTCGTCGGTGGTGCGCAGGATGGCGCCGGCCGCGCCGACGGCGTAGACGGTCGAGCCGGTGCCCCACAGCGCGGCGAGCTGCGCGCGGATGCCCGAGTCCTCCTCGGTGATGGTCACGCCGCTGTCGGTCGAGCGCAGGATGGTGCCGGCCCCGCCGGTGAGGGTCAGCGCGGAGGCGCTCTGCGTGGCGGCGAGCAGGTTCTGGGTCACGCCCGACGACTTGGTGGTCCAATGCGCGCCGCCGTCGGTGGTGTGGACGAGCACGCCGCCGTCGCCGAATGCCCACGCTTCGCTGTTGTTGACGGCGACGCAGCCGCGCAGCTTGGCCGAGGTGCCGGTCGTGACGGCGTTGGCGAAGCCGCCGCCCGGAGCGGCGACGTTCTGGGTGAACGCGATCGCGCCGGCGTCACCGACGACGATGAACGTGCCGCTGCTGGTGCACGCGCCGTTGAGCGGGCTCGGCGGCACCAGCGTGGCGGCCGACCAGGTGTTGAACGGCCCGCTCATCGAGTACCAGATGAGCCCGACGGCCGAGCCGGTCATCGGCACGTTGTCGCCGGCGACCACCGCCGTGTTCGCCGAGGCGGCGACGCCGCGCAGCTGCGCGCGCACCGCCGGTGTCGTGGCGCGCACCCAATTCGTGCCGCTGCGATAGAACACCAGCCCGTCGGTGGACGTCGGGTAGTCGGTGCCGACGGCGAGCTGCCACAGGTTGTCGGCCGAGGAGCCGATGCCGCTGATGGAGGTGCCGGCCGGCGGCGACATGATCGTCTCGGCCGTCCAGGTGCTCTCGTCGGTGGTGTGGTAGATCGCCTGCGTCCGCGTCGTCGGCGTGATGAGGAGGCCGTACGCGTAGAGATCGTGCGTCGTGCCCGCGCCGCCGCCGGTCAGCCCCTCGGCGAAGAACGCCGGCGGGAACGCGGTCGGCGGCGTGGTGTAGCTCCAGCCGTTGGCGTCGCGGTGGATCAGCAGCCCCGACGGATTGACGGCCCACGTGTCGTTGTCGGTGAAGGCGTAGACGCCGACGAGATCGTCGCCCTGCGGCGCCGGGTTCTGCCAGCGCCACACGCACTGCGGCCCGGCGACGCCGTGCGGATCGCACGGCACCACCACCACTCCGCCGTCGCCGCCGTCGGCGCCGCCGTCGCTGCCGCCGCCGTCGAGCCCGCCGTCACCGCCGCCGAGCGGCTCGATGTCGACGGTGAAGCCCTGCCGCTGCCCGGCGACGATCACCGGATCGGGGGCGGTCGCGCCGCTGGCGATGGTTTGCCCGCTGCCGTCGAGCCCGTCGACGCTCAGGTGCAGCGCGCCGCTCACGCCCGGCGGCAGCGTGACGCCGACGTGCACCGGCAGCGTCGCCGGCGACTGCGGCTTCGACGTCTGCGTGCCGGTCACCGCGCCGCTGGCGGTCAACCGCAGCGACGAGACGGTGACCGGCTGCGACGACTTGATCGTGAGATCGAGGCACGTGCCGGTGATGCCGGCGCAGACGTCGACGGTGGTCGAGCCGCAGCCGGCGGCGAGCACGAGCGCGAGCAGGCCGGCGCGGCTCAAAACGTCACCGTCGGGAACGGGCCGTGGGTGGTGCCGCCCGATTGCGTGAGCCCGACGCCGAGCCCGACGCCGACGCCCACCGCCACCACCACGCCGAGCGTGGTCCACAGCCACCATTTCTTGTAGACCGGCGTCGGCTGGGGCGCGGGCGCCACCACCACCGTCGCCGCGGGCGCAGTCGCGGCGGGCGGCGCGCTCGCGGCGGGCGGCGCGGTGACCGGCGGCTCCACCGACGCCGGCGGCGTCTCGCCGGGCGTGAGCACGCCGTGGCTCGGCGTAGTGCGCGCCTTCTCCTGGCTGGCGATCGCCTCGTCGAGCGCGCGGATCTTGTTCTCCACCTCGCGCTTGTTCGGCGCGTTCGGGCTGCGCCGCAAGTAGCTCTTGTAGAAGCGCATCGCCTCGACGTCGTGGTTCAGCAGCCGATGGCACTGCGCGATGTTGTAGAGGAACACCGGATCGTCCTTGAGCCGGTAGCCCTCCTTGAAATCGGCCAGCGCCAGCTCGAACTCGTTCAGATCGAAGTGCTTGGTGCCCGAGGCGAACAGCCGCTTGGCCGCCGCGGTGTTGGCCGCCTCGTCGGCGCGCAGCGGTCCCGCGGCGCACACGATCAGCAGCACCATCAGGCCATAGGCGAATCTAATCACGTCGAACCTCCACGTTACGATGCTACATGAAGTCCTCCGGCTTGAGCACGCGCTTGCGGATGCCCTGCTTGAGCACCGGCGCGTGAAAGTTGAGCAGCAGGCCGGCGCGCAGGCCCGAGTGGCGCAAGAGCGCGCCGAGCTGCGCCTGGTGCGACGGGCGGATGCTCTCGACCGCCAGCACCTGCACCAGCACCGCCTCCTCGACGACGAACTCGACCACGAACGGATCGATCGCCAGGCCGCGGAACGAGATCGGGATCGGCACGTCGCGGGCGAAGCGCAGGCCGGCGCGCGCCATCTCGTGCGCCAGGCACACTACATATAATGAGCGGTGCATGCCGGGGCCCAGCTCGCGGTGGACGGAGAGGGCCGATTCGACGACTCGGGGGATCGACATACCGGCGTTATCGGCGGGGCGCGGCGCGAGTTGCTCGTGAGGCCGGTCAGCGGTCGAGATCGAGGACCAGCGTGGCGTCGAGCTTTACGTCGAAGGCGCGTTTGACGAGCTTCTTGTTGGTGAATTGGGCTTCGTGGTGGCCGGGCGGGAGCTTGATGGTGCCGGGAGCGTGGAAGGTGACGCCGTCGATGGAGACGTCGCGCGGCTTGGCGGTCTTGAGCTCGACGGTGCCGGACGGGGCGGGTTGACGCGGAGAAGGCGGAGCGCCGCCGAGCGGCTGGGGCCGCGGGGGATTGAGCGCGGTGGTGCCGGGCGCGGACGGGGCGGGTTGCGGGCAGTCTTCGGGGTTGAAGGCGCGCGCCGCTTCGCTGGGCGGTTTGGCCGCCGTCTTGTCCTGCGGCGTTTTATCCTGCGGCGTTTTGTCCTGCGGCGTTTTGCCGCTCTCTTTCGGCGGCGGCTCGCCGGCGTGGGCGAGCGAACCGCAGACGGGCGCGACCAGCGTGGTGGCGACGAACGCGGCGGTGCCGAGCCCGAGCCGCCGCGACGGCGCGCGCGGCTCCTCGCGCGAGACGAGGTTGCCGTCGCGGTCGACGCGGTAGTTGATGCACGGCCACTCGCTCGCGTTGAGCAGCCGCACCTCCGCCTCGCGCGCGGTCATCGCCGACAGGTTCCACACCTCGCGCTCGCACTCCGCGCAGCGGCGAAACCGCTCGCCGCCCGCCATCGCGCTCCACGGCACGTCGCACGACTTCGCGAGCGGCTCCCCGGTCATCTGGCTCAACAGCGATCGTCTGATCGTCATCGCGCACGCCTCCCCGCGATCATCTTACCATCCTGCGGTACGCTATCGTCCACGCCAGGGGGCCACCGTCCATGAACAGCGTGAGCTGCTCGATCGGGCACCGCACGTACACCGTCTACGGCGCCAGCGCCGATCTCGTCGACTGGATCCGCGAATCGCGCCTCACCGCCGACGTGCTGGCCGCCGCCGGCGTCAAGGACGAGGACTTCTTCGTCGCGTTCGGCTCGCCCGATCACTCCGAGCGCGTGCGCGCGTCGAAGAAGATCGTCCACCAGCTCTGGGGCGCGCATCCCGAGCTGGGGCCGTATCCGTTCCTCGACACGCTCTCGGAGTTCGAGTTCGACCGGATGTTTCACGCCACGTACCGCGACCACGTCTGTCACCAGCTCAAGGTCTACCTGCTCGGCGTGATGGCCTACGAAGGTTGCGCGCCGCTGCGCGATGCGCTCGACCAGACGCTCGACGTGCCGACGGCGGGCGTGGGCGCGTTCCTCCAGCGCTGGTTGGTCACCGCCGTCTACCACGACATCGGCTACGTGCTCGAGAACGAGCACTCGAAGGAGCCGACCGGCGACGGGTGGCTCAAGACGCAGGCGCGCCTCAACGACGTGCTGGCCGCGCCGCTGTCGCAGATGCCCAAGCTGGCCGAGGTGCTGCCGACGGCGGCCGAGCGGCGCGTGGTCAACAACAAGCGCATCTTCACGCTGCGCATCGAGTCGCCGCGCGATCTCGAGGAGGACGACGGCCAGCACCTGCTCGAGCTCTTGCGCGGCGAGGCGGAGCTGGCCGGGCTGGCGCCGCGCGGCGCGCCCGAGCCGCCGCTGCGCACCTACTACGAATACGCGCTGGCGCACTCGCCGCTCGGCGCCGGGCGGCCCGGCTTCCGCGATCACGGCATCGCCAGTGCGCTCCTGCTCCTGCGCACGTGGCGCGCGTTCCGCGACTACGTGCGCGCGCTCCAGCCGCACTTCGCCGACCCGCTGCTGGCCGACGCGCGCCAGCCGCTCGAGGCGCTGCACGCGCGCCTCGACGCGCACGAGGACACGGTGCGCGCCGCCGCCGCCGCCATGTCGCTGCACAACATCAACGCGTCGCTGTGGGATCCCGCCGACGCCGTCGCCTACGGGCTGTCGCTGTCGAGCTTCCACCTGCGGCTGCGCGACAACAACCGGCGCACGCCGCTGGCGTTCCTCCTCGGCATCACCGACTCGCTGCAGGATTGGGATCGGCCGCGCTTCCGCGTCACCGCCGCGCGCGGGCTGCTCGATCAGGATCTCTCGATCCGCGTGCTCGACGGGAAACTGGGCCTGCACGTGTTCCAGGACGCGGCCGACTTCAAGAACCCCGAGTCGAACCCCGCCGCCGGCTACGCGAAAGCGAAGGCGGTGATGAAGGAGTATCTCGATCCGCACGCGGTCGACGAGTTGGTGGTGTGGGCGCCGCCGCCGACCGACGAGAAGGTGCGCTTCTTCGCCAACACCGTGCGCCTCAAGCAGGCGATGCGCGGCGTGGGCGCCGTCGACGCGGCGACGCAGCGCAGGCGCAACCGCACCTACCGCTTCGTGCTGTTCAAGGACCAGGTGCAGCGCGTGGAGCTCATCAATGGTAGCGGCGCGCTGGCGCAGGACTCGGCCGGCATCGCCGTCTGGGAGCACCGCTACGATCAGCAGGGCCGCTTGATCGATCTGGCCGCGCTCAACCGCACCGGGCAGGTGGTGCAGCGCACCACGTTCACGCTCAACCTCGAGCAGGAGAAGTTCTTCGACCGCTACGATCGCCCGCGGCCGATGCCCGGCACCGACGTGACCATGCGCCGCCACACGCTCGACGCGCGCGGCTTCTCGGTGATGCAGGTGAGCATGAACAGCTACTCGACGCCGCGCCCCGACGACGAGGGCGCGGTGGCGCTCGCCTTCGAGCGCGACGCCGCGGGCCTCACGCTCAAGGCGGTCGCGGTCACCGCCGCCGGCAAACCGGATCGCACCAAGAACGGCTTCCACGCCGCCGAGCGCCGCTACGACGCGCAGGGCAACGAGGTCTACTACAAGCGCCTCGGCGCCGACGGCCAGCCGCTCGTCGGCAACGACGGCTACGCCATCTCGTGCTCCACCTTCGACGCCGCCGGCAACCTGATCGAGCAGACGTACCTCGACGGCGACGGCAAGCGCGTCTGGCACTCCGAAGGCTACTCGGCGTACCGCGCGCACTACGACGAGCACGGCAACCGCGACGAGCTGTGGTACTTCGATCCCAACGATCAGCCGACGCTCGACAAGAACGGCGTCGCCGGCGAGCGCTCGACGTACGACGAGCGCGGCAACACCACCAAGGCCGTCAGCTACGACGTCGAGAAGCGCCCGGTGCTCGGCAAGAACGGCTACGCCGGCTGGGAGGCGAGCTACGACGCGCGCGGCTTCCAGACCGAGCTGATCCTGCTCGGCACCAACGACAAGCCGGTGCTGACCAAGCAGGGCTACGCGCGCATCCGCCGCGCCTACGACGAGCGCGGCAACCAGGTGAGCGAGGAGTACCTCGACGTGGCCGGCCTGCGCTGCGTGCGCGACGAGGGCATGGCCATGTGGCGCTCCACCTACGACGAAAAAGATCAGCACGTGATGCGCCGCTACCTCGGCGTCGACGGCAAGCCGGTCTTGCACAACGACGGCAACGCCGGCTGGCGCTCCACCTACGACGAGCGCGGCTACCAGATCGCCTACGACTTTCTCGGCGCCGACGACGCGCGCGCGGTGCAAAAGGACGGCATCGCCGGCTGGCGCTCGCGCGTCGACGAGAGCGGCCACGAGCTCGAGCGCAAGTACATCGGCGCCGACGAGCAGCCGGTGTTCATCAAGGACGGCTACGCCGGCTACCGCTCGGAGTACGACGAGCGCGGCAACTGCGTCGGGCGCGTCTACCTCGGCCTCGACGGCGCGCCCTGGCGCCACAAAGACGGCTACGTGCGCACGCGCTGGAGCTACGACGACCGCGGCAACCTGACGCGCGCCGAGTACCAGGACGAAGCCGGCAAGCTGGTCCTGCACAAGGACGGCGTCGCCGGCTGGACGGCCCGCTTCGACGCCAGCGGCCACGAAGTCGAGCGCAGCTTCTTCGGCTCGAACGGCAAGCCGGCGCGCCACAAGGACGGCTACGCCACCTCGCGCTCGGAGTTCAACGCGCGCGGCAGCCTCACGCGCGTCAGCTACCTCGACGGCGCCGGCGCGCCGACGCTGCACAAGGAGGGGATCGCCGGCTGGCGCGCCGCGTACGACGCGCGCGAGCGGCCGATCGAGCGCCACTTCTTCGGCACCGACGGCAAACCGGCGCTGGTGCGCGACGGCTACGCGGCGTGGCGCGCCACCTTCGACGAGCGCGGCAACCAGATCGGCTGCGACTACCTCGGCGCCGACGATCAGCCGGTGGTGGTGCGCGAAGGCTACGCGTCGTGGCGCGCGTCGTTCGACGATCAGGGGCGCGAGGTCGAGCGCCGCTTGCTCGGCACCGGCGGCGAGCCGATCCTCGACGTGAACGGCAGCGCCGGCTGGCGCGCGAAGTTCGACGCGCGCGGCAACCGCGAGGAGCTGATCTTCCTCGGCCTCGACGGCCAGCCGTGGCTCAACGCGAGCGGCTACGCCGGGCTCAAGCGCCGCTGGGACGATCGCGGCAACAACACCGAGCTGACGTACCTCGACGTCGACGGCAAGCCGCTCGTCACCAGCGAGGGCCTGGCCGGCTGGCGCGCGGTGTTCGACGTGCGCGGCCGCGAGAAGCAGCGCCGCTTCCTCGGCGTCGACGGGCGCCCCAAGGCGCACCTGAACGGCCAGGCCGAGGAGCACTTCCGCTACGACGACCGCGGCAACCGCATCGAGGTCACCTACTTCGATCTCGACGGCAACCGCACGCTGCACGCCGACGGCACCGCCGGCTGGACCTCGGTCTACGACGACCGCAGCCGCGAGGTCGAGCGCCACTACTTCGGCGTCGACGGCGAGCCGGTCCTGTGGAACGACGACTACGCGAGCTGGCGCGCCCGCTTCGACGAATTGGGCGAGCTCCTCGACACCACCTATCTCGACCTCTTTGGCGAGATCGTGCGCGTGACTTGACAGTAGTGTTCTCGGATTGCTTTTAGAGAGCGGATCCATTAAATGGACGCATGCCTAGACCGAAGCCCCTGACGCTCTCAGAGCTGCACTCGATCATTCCGCGACTGGCGGCGACCGCCAAGATGCTCGAAGACCTCGCGCGCCAATACGGCGGCGGCCGCGCCTCCTCGGCGGCGGCGCCCGGCGCGAAGGTGGGGCGGCGCGCGCGCCGCAGCGCCGGCGGGAGCGAGAAGATCCACGAGAAGCTGCTCGCCGCGCTGAAGGGCGGCAAAGGGCTCCAGCTCAAAGACGTGGTCAAGCGCTCGGGCCTCGACACCGGCACCGTGCAGTACCACCTGCGCGCGCTGCGCTCGAAGAAGCGCGTGCGCGTGGTCGGCAGCCGCCGCGAAGCCCGCTGGCACGCGGCGTAGCACCTCGCCTCTCCCGATCATTCACGATCAAACGCCTGCCTATTGACAAATCGGCTCGTCATATGAACACTGTTCATAATGACGCTGGAAGGCGATAATACCCGCGCGCGCTTGATCGCCGAATCGCGCGATCTCTATCTCGAGCAGGGCTTCGCGCGCTTCTCGCTGCGTGAGGTGGCGCGGCGCGCCGGCGTGTCGGCCGGCGCGGTCTACAACCACTACGACGGCAAAGAGGCGCTCCTGCGCGAGGTCTGCGGCGAGGGGTTCCGCATCTTCTCGTCGTACCTCCTGCGCGCGCTCGACGCGCCGGGCGCGCGCGAGCGCATGGCGGCGTCGGCCGAGCAGTACCTGCGCTTCGGGCTCGAGCACCCGCGCGACTACCGCTTCATCTTCATGGGCGCGGCCGAGGACGCCGAGCGGCTGGCCCCGCCGGCGCACCAGCCCGAGCCGACGTTTCAGTTCCTGGTCGATCGCGTGCGCGAGTGCATGCAGGCGCGCGTGCTCGCCAAGGGAAAGCCCGACGAGGTGGCGGCGCTCATCTGGTCGCACGTGCACGGCCTGGTGTCGCTGCGCCTGTCGGGGCACCTCTCGCGCTTCGGCAGCGACGCGGCGTTCATCCGCTTCTACAAGCACGCCGCCGATCAGTTCATCGCCGGCTTGGGGCCCTAGCCCTTTTTTTTGCCCATCATATGAACAGTGTTCATATCTCAAAGGAGCGAACCATGGGAGCGATTCTTCAGAAGCGGATGGCGGGCACGATGGACGGCGACTTCGTGGTCTTCCTCATCGGCATGCGCATCAACCGCTGGTGGAAGCTCTGGCAGTGGCTGCGCTCGGCGCGCGCCATGCCGCGCATGATCCGCGAGCTCGAGCAGCACCGCGAGCTCGGCTACCTCGGCGGCGAGGCGTGGTTCGGGCGCACCACCATCATGGTGACCTACTGGCGCTCGACCGAGCAGCTCATCGCCTACGCGCGCAGCCGCGAGAACGCGCACCTGCCGGCGTGGCGCGCGTTCAACCAGCTCGTCGGCACCAACGGCGACCTCGGCATCTGGCACGAGACGTATCGCGTGCGGCCGGGCGACTACGAGACCGTGTACGTCAACATGCCGTCGTTCGGCGTCGGCAAGGCGGGCGCGCTGGTCGAGGCGTCGGGCGCGCGCGAGCACGCCGCCGGCCGCCTCGCCGCCGCGCGCTGAACGCGCCCGACTCGATCGTGAAGTCGATTGTTAGGAAATCGCCGCGGCGGTAGCTTTGCGGAATGGGTGACTCACAACGCCTCCTGGCCGCGATCCTGCTCTGCGCCTGCGGCTGCTCGTCGGCGCCCGCCACCGACACGCTCGCCACCACCGGCTGCGATCCGCTGGTGCCGCAGCAGTGCGGCTTCCCGTTTCCGTCGAACGTGTGGCTGGTCGACGACGCCAAGACGCCGACGGGCCACCACGTGCAATTCGGCGCGCAGACGCTTCCGCAGCAGGGCTATAAGCCGACCGACCCGGCGCCGTGGGCCGCCTCCGACGGCTTCTCGCCCGGCATGACGGTGCTGACGCTCCTGCCCGGCGCCACCGCGACCGGCCTCGCCGACGAGAATCACCTGGCGATGTCGATCACGCCGCAGTCGCCGACCATCCTGCTCAACACGAAAACCGGCGCGCTCGTGCCGCACATCGCCGAGATCGACATGAGCACCGACGACGACACGCAGCGCAGCTTCATGATCCGCCCGGTGGTGCGCCTCGACGACGACACGCGCTACATCGTCGCCATCCGCCACGTCGTCGACGCCGGCGGCGCGGCGATCGCGCCCTCGCCGGCGTTCCGCGCGCTGCGCGACGGCGGCGGCTTCAACGACAAGTCGATCGATCGCCGCCGCGCGCTCTACGCCGACATCTTCGCGCAGCTCGACCAGATCGGCGTCGGCAAATCGGATCTGCAAATGGCGTGGGACTACTCCACCGCCAGCCGCGACAACAACACGCGCGTGATGCTCGCGCTGCGCGACCGCGCGCTCGCCGCCGTCGGTGACGCCGGCCCGTCCTACACCATCACGCAGATGATCGACAACCCCAACCCGCACATCCGCCGCCGCATCATCGGCAACATGCACGCGCCGCTGTTCCTCGATCAAGCGACGCCCACCGGCAAGATGGTCTACGACTCAGGCGGGCTGCCGATGCAGAACGGCTTCGCCGACTTCGAGTTCCTGGTGCAGATCCCCAACAGCGCGACCACCGGCACGCCGCGCGCGATCCTGCAAAACGGCCACGGCCTCCTCGGCAAAAAGGAAGAGGGCGAGGACGGCTACATGGCGACCATCACCGACACCAAGGGCTACGTCGAGATCGCGATCGATCTGTTCGGCTTCGCCTCGCCGGACGTGAACCCGATCCTCAACGCCATCAGCGACGACATCGGCTCGTTCACGCACGTCGTCGAGCGGCAGCAGCAGGGCATGGTGAACCAGCTGGTGGCGATGCGCATGATGAAGGGCAGCTTCTACAAAGATCCGATGGTGCAGTTCTCGGGCGTGAGCGCGATCGATCCGACGCACTGCTATTACCGCGGCGACAGCCAGGGCGGGATCATGGGCACGACGTACATGGCGATCTCGACCGACGTGACGCGCGGGCTGCTCGGCGAGCCCGGGCTGCCGTATGACCTGCTGCTCAATCGCAGCGCCGACTTCACGCCGTTCTTCAGCTTGATCAAGTCGGTGACCTCGAGCGCGTTCGATATCCAGGTGCTGCTCGGCGCGGTGCAGATGCTGTGGGATCGCTCGGAGCCCGACGGGTACGCGCCGTACATCACCGACAATCCGCTGCCGGGGACGCCGTCGCACAACGTGCTGCTGAACGTCGCCATCGGCGATCACCAGGTGACGCCGCTCGGCGCGCACGTGCTGGCGCGCGCGGTGAGCGCCAAGAACCTGAACCCGGTCAATCGCGAAATCTTCGGGCTCACCGACGCCGACGGGCCTTTCATGGGCAACGGCATCACCGAGTGGGATTTCGGTTTGCCGCCGGCGCCGACGACCAACGTGCCGATGACCGCGGGCGCCGATCCGCACGACAAAGTGCGCGTGCTGCAATCGGCGATCGATCAGACCGATCAGTTTTTGCGAAACGGTTTGATCCAGAACTATTGCGGCGGGCTTTGCAAAGGCATGTGACGTCTCAGTGGGCGTTGGAGCAGCGGCCACTCGAGCAGCGGCCGCCTTTGCAGTCGGAGTCGGAGCCGCAGGCGCCGCACTTGCCGCTCGAGCAGCGGCCGACCTTGCAGTCGGAGTCGGAGCCGCACGAGCCGCAGCGGCCGTTCGAGCAGCGGCCGTTGCCGTTGCAGTCGGAGTCGGAGCCGCAGGAACCGCAGCGGCCGTTGGAGCAGCGGCCTTCGCGGCAGTCGGAGTCGGAGCCGCACGCGCCGCAGTGGCCGTTCGAGCAGCGGCCGTGGCCGTTGCAGTCGGAGTCGGAGCCGCAGGCGCCGCACTTGCCGCTCGAGCAGCGGCCGTAGCCGGCGCAGTCGGAGTCCGAGCCGCACGAGCTGTCGGCGGACGCGCGCGCCGCGAAGCCGAACGCGGCCAGCGCCACCACCATCGCCATCGTTGCCAGACGTCGAGCCATGATCCCTCCTGTGCCGGCGACGAGGCCGGGCGGCGAGTATAGGCCGATCGCGCGCGCGACGCTCAGTCGCCGGCCGAGACGTGGTGCGCGCCGGCGGGCAGCTTGATCCACAGCGTGCCGCCGGTGGCGGGCTCCCACGACCAACCTCGCGCGGCGGCGTCGAGCGCGGCCGGGTCGCGCACGCCCGCGAGCGCGCGTCCGTCGAGGAGCACGCGCCGCGGCGCGCGCGTGGCGATCACTTCGAGCATGGTGCCGGCGTGGAACACCGTGCCGTCGGCGACCGAGTATTCGGCGGCGCCCTTGCCCGGGCCGGCGGTGATGCGCGCGCCGTCCCACGTCGTGAAGCTCGACGACGCGCCCGGCGCGAGGCGCACGTAGAGCACGCCCGCGTCGTTGGCGAACGAGTCGACACCGGCGATCGTCGACGGCGACGCGGTGTCGATGGTCGGGCGCAGCATCGGCACGATCCCGCCCGCGCGCACGAACAGCGGCAATTTGCCGAGCGGCGCCGGCACCGTCGCCGTCGCGCCGCCGGCGTACGCGGTGCCGTCCCACCAATCGATCCACGCGCCCGGCGGAAACAGCACGCTGCGCGACACCGCGCCGCGATCGACCACCGGCGCCACCAGCAGATCGTCGCCGAACAGGTATTCGTCGTCGGGGTGCGCGCCCAGCTCGGGATACGCCAGGCCGACCGGCCGCTCGATCGGCCGCCCGTCGGAGGCGAGGCGCTGCGCCAGCGTCCACTCGTACGCGAACAGCCGCAGGTGCAGCCGCGCGTAGACGCGATACAGATCGAGCGCCTCCTCGTCGCGCCCGTTGTCGGCGGTGAACTCCCACGGCGTCTGGCTCGAGCTGTCGCCCACCTCCATCACGCCCGAGAGCGCGGTCTGCTCGAACCAGCGCACGTAGAGCTCCTTGTCCGGCGGCGAGTGGCGATAGCCGCCGGTGTCGGAAGCGAAGAACGGAAATCCCGACGGGCCGAGCCCGACGCCCATGATCACCGTCGCCGGCAGTCCGCCGACGCCGCCGGTCACCATCGTGCCGCCGGCGGTGAACGATTCGCCGTGGCGCGTGAAGGTCGCGTCCATGTCGCCGGGCCAGATCACCGAGACGTTTTTTTGATCGCCCCAGCGGCCGGCGCGGCAGAGGAGAAACGATCCCGCTTGCGGCAGCGTCTCCTGATAGATGCGGTGATAGAGCAGCGTGAAGTCGTAGTGCATGGTGCGCTCGTCGCTGCCGTCGGAGAATTTCCAGGTCGCGCGGTGATCCATCAGGCTCGGCACCACGTCCTCGCCGTAGTCGAGCTTGAAGCCTTCGATGCCGGCGTCGGTGTACTTGTGAATCAGCGCCTGCCAGAACGAGTACGCGGACGGGTTGGTGAAGTCGATCGGCGCGCTCCACTTGTTGAGGAGCAGGCCCGGCGACGGTGGGAAGTAGGCCATCGCGTCCGCTTGATCGACGTACGGGTGCGCGGCGTTTTCGAGGTACGGCGAGTGCCACAGCGCCACGCGCAGCCCGGCGTCGTGCGCGGCGGCGATCATCGACGGCGGATCGGGGAACTGCGCCGGGTTGAAGTCGAAGGTGTTCACCGCCGTCGCGTACGGCCGATCGATCCAGATCGCCGACGTGGCGAGATCGAGGCCGCGGATCTTTTGCAGGTCGTCGAGCACCTGCGCCTGGTCGCGGTTCTCGTCGCGCCAGAGGATCGGGCCGAGCGCCCAGGGCGCGGGTACGCGCGGCGCGCCGGTGACGTCGTAATAGAGCTTCGTCACGTCGAGCGGGTGATCGGCGGCGAACAGGTGGAAGGCGAGGCCGCTCGCGCTGTCGGCGGCGGTGCCGTAGGTGACCTCGACGAGATCGGGCGCCTTGCGCGCGACGTCGAACAGGCCGACGCGGCGGCTCTCGACGAACAGGCCCCAGCCGTTCGTGCCGATGAGGAACGGCACCGGCACGTGCGCCTCGTTGTCGCCGCTCTCGCTCTCGGGCGCGATCTCGATCTGCATCGGGCGCAGCTTGCCGCGGTGCTCGACGGAGTCCTCCCATTCGCCGAGGCCGTAGAAGCCCTCGGTCGCCGACGCGCGCGGGCGCAGGCGCAGGTACGCGATCGCCGGGCCGGCGTCGGGGACGAGCGTGGCGCTCACGCGGCCGGGCGCGTCGTGATGGAACGTGAGCGTGGCGCGCGCGCCGTCGAAGCGCAGCGTCACCGCGAGCGCGTCGGCGGCGGCGGCGAGCGCGGTCGAGCGCACGTCGAGCCAGCGCAGATCGGTCGGCGGCGCCGGCGGAGGCGCGCCGTTCGGGCCGCCCCACTCGAGCCAGTACGGATCGTAGCTGGCGGTCTTCGAGAGCTGATCGACTACGCCGAGCTGGAAGCCGTCGGCGGGGAACGTGAGCAGCGTGCGGCCGCCGCGCGTGAACGTGATGGTGCGGCCGCTCTCGGTGATCGCGACCGCGCCCGCGTCATCGCCGAGCGTGGCCGACGGCAGCGACGGCAAATCGCCGCACCCCGCGAGCGACGCGGCAAGCGTGAATGCAAATGCGGGCGCGAACGCGAGCGGCGAGGCGGGGCGGCGCGCGGACGGCATGCGCGCCGATTGTACTTCAGGCGCGCGATTTCGCGGCGACGCGCAGGTTGGCCTTGCGGCAGTTGAGCGGATCCCCGTCGACGAACTCGATGTCGCCGGCGGGCGCGTCGTTCGCGTGCAGCCCGAGCACGAAGCGCTGCAGGTAGTCGTGGCGCAGCTTGCCGCCCCACTGCTCGCGCCGGACCGCGTGCCCGCCGAACAGGAACCACACCTTGGCGTTGGCGCGCCGATAGTCGGCGGCGTCGACGAGCGCGAAGCGGTTGTCGCCGAGCTGCAGCCACTTGGCCGCGTTGACCGGCGGCGGCTCCGGATCGTCGCGGCGGGTGGCGCGCGGCACGCCGAGCGGCGCCGCCTTCGGCTTGACCACCACCTTGCGCGCCAGGGTGCAGCGCGCGCACAGGTACTTGTGATCGGACGTCATGGTCGCGCCGGTGTACGCGAGCGCCGGCTCGGCGCAGGAGACACAATCGCCGAGCACGCTGGCTTGCGGCACCGCCCATCGCGAATCTCTCATCAATGAACCTCGCGCGGCAGAGACGCTACGCCACACCCTGTATACAGGTAAGCGCCCCATTCCCCTAATGGGAAGTTCGGGCGCGCCGGGCGGTATGGCCAGCGAAAGCGCGATTTCCCGTCGGTGGCGCCGTCAGACGCGGCTAACGGAGCGCCGACGGATCGTCGGAGATGAGCAGCGGCGCCTTCTCCGAGCCGTCGAGCACCAGCCGGCGCGGCGTCTCGCGGTACGCGCCGCCGACCGAACCCGAATCGGCGTCCGCCTCCCAGCGCGCCACGCCCGCGGCCACCACCCGCTCGCCGGCCTCGAGCACGCCTTCGCGAAAGCGCAGCGAGCGGTTGAACAGGAGGCCGCGCGGCTCGATGCCGTGGCGCCGCATGAACTCCTCGAGCACCGGCGACGGATCGTTGAACGTCCCCGACGAGAAGTTGGCGTCCTTGACCAGCAGCGTGCGCGCATGCGCGGTGCGCACGAGCGCGCGCGTCCCGTCGGCGTCGCGCAAGAAGAAGAGCTGGCGGCGCTCCTCGCGCAAGATCTGGCGCGGCCCGCCGCGACCCTTCAGCTCCTCGACGATCACCTCGTACCACGCGCACGCGCGTCCGCTGAGCGGCGCGGTGAGCGGCGCGGCGGCGTACTCGAGCGTGCCGGCGATCTTGTTGACGCGACCGTCACGCGCCTCGCGCATCGGCGTGAACGCGAGCGTCTTGAGCGCGCGCTTGAACCGCGCGTCGGGCGAATAGAACGCATCCCACGCCCAAACGCCGACGGCGCCGGCCAGCATCAGCGGAGCGATCAGGATGCCCAGGTCCACGCGCGCATGGTAGCGCGGAGCGTGTCAACCGGCAGCCGGCGCGATTTCCCGTCGGTGACGCTCCGGGCGCGAAGGCGCGGCGACGGTCTCGGCGCGCGCCCGGTCACTCATCGGCGCAGCGTTTGCTCCTTTTCTGCACGGGAGGACGATCATGCTGAAGGCGCGCGCGTGCGCTCGAGCCGCCTATTTAATGATGGGCGCGCTGGCGGCGGTCGGGTGCGAAGGCTCGCCCGCCGAGCAGGCGAGCGCGCTCTCGGGAGGCGCGCTGTTCGTCGATCACTTCGATCGCACGAGCGGCCTCGGCGCGAGCTGGACCTCGGCGACGGGCGCCTGGTACACCGACGGCCGCGCGGTCTCGGACTCGGACGCGGGCGATCGCGCCGTCGAGAAAGCGGTGACGTGCGGCGACTGCTCGGCGGCCGCGAGCGTGATCGGCTTCGGCGTGGCGCAGACCGGCGTCTTCGTGCGCGCGTCGGCGAACGGCGCCGATCGCTATGACCTCGTGCTCCTCTCGAATGGACATTTGCGCCTGCGGCGGGTGCGCGCCGGGGTCGTGACGGTGCTCGCCGACGGCGCGAGCGGGCTGGCGGCGCTCGACGAGCCGGCGACGATCGCCCTCGCGGCCAGCGGATCCTCGACGGTGACGCTGGTCGCGCAGGTCAACGGCGTGACGCGATTGACGGCGAACGACTCGGGAGCGGCGGTGCTCTCGAGCGGGTACGCGGGGCTGGTGACGTCGAGCGCGGGCGTGGTGTTCGATGACTTCGAGGTCGATTCGCTCGGCGGGGCGCCGCCCGATCTCGCCGCGCCGCGCGACATGGCCGCGCCGCACGACTTCGCGGCGCCGAGCGATCTCGCGTCGCCGCATGATCTCGCGTCGCCGCACGACCTCGCGTCGCCGCGCGACCTCGCGACGCCGCACGACCTCGCGTCGCCGCACGATCTCGCGACGCCGCACGATCTCGCGACGCCGCACGATCTCGCGACGCCGCCGCCGCCGCCGGGGCCGCTGTTCTCCGACGCGTTCGCGCGCACGAGCGGCCTCGGCGCGCAGTGGACCATCGCCGCGGGCGCCTGGTACACCGACGGGCGCGCCGTCAGCGACTCGGACGCGGGCGACCTCGCGGCGGAGAACGCGGTGGCGTGCGCCGATTGCAGCGTGCAGGCGTCGGTCATCGGCTTCGGCGCCGGCGAGACCGGCGTGTACCTGCGCGCGCCCTCGCCGTCGTCGGGCGATCGCTACGAGCTGGCGCTGCTCGCGAACGCGCACGTGCAGATCCGCCGCGTGCGCTCGGGAGCGATCACCGTGCTCGGCGACGCGCCGAGCGGCCTGGCGGATCTGGGCGCGCCCGCGACGCTGGCGCTGACGGCGAGCGGCGCGGCGCCGGTCTCGCTGCGCGCGCGCGTCAACGGCGCCGACGCGCTCGCCGTCAGCGACTCGGCGCCGTCGGCGCTCGGGAGCGGCTACGCCGGCCTCGCGACCTCGAGCGCCGGCGTGGTGTTCGACGACTTCGCGCTCGCCGGCGCGGCGTCGAGCGGCGGCGCGCCCGACGGAGGCGCGGGCGGCGGCGGGTTCGCGCTCGACGTCACGTTCACCGACACGACGCACGACCTGCTCGCCGTCGATCGCGCCGGCACCGCCTACGCCGTCTCGCTTACCGACCCGTCGCCGTTCAACGTCTACGCCTCGACGGACGGCCGCGCGTGGTCGCTGCGCGGCTCGCACCCGCAGGGTGACGTCGACCTGATGACCGCACTCTCGAGCGGCGTGCTGCTCGCCGGCGTGCAGGAGTCGTCGGGGCACTTCATCGCGCGCTCGACCGATCACGGCGCCACGTGGCACGACGTGCTCGGCCTCGGCGCGTATCGCGTGCTGTCGCCGCACAGCTTCGCCGAGCTCGACGGCACGGCGTACGTGCTCGAGTACCAGTCGTTCACGCAGAGCTCGGTGCCGATCATGCTCCACGCGTCGACCGACGGCGGCGCGACCTGGACGACGCGCTACACCTTCGACGGGCACCGCCACGGCCACGGCCTCACCGCCGACGCGGCCACGCACGCGCTGTGGGCGTACTTCGGCGACAGCGATTCGCAGTGTGGCCTGTACCGCTCGTTCGACGGCGGCGCGACGTGGCAGCTCATCCTCGGCAACCAGGACGCCGACATCGTCGACGCCACCACGCTGCCGGGCGGCGGCCTCCTGTTCGGCCAGGACATCTCGTTCCTGCCGACGCGCCCCGCGATCGCCCAGGTCGACGGCGCCGGCCGCTACACCATCCTCGCGCCGATCATCGGGCCGAGCTACTCGATCCACGCGCTCGCCGCCGGCGGCTTCGTCGTCGGCGCCGAGCGTGAATCGGGCGGCGACATCTATCCGCCCGGCGAGATCAGCGCCCACGTCTACGGCTCGGCGGACGGCGTGACGTGGAGCGATCTCTTGCAGTACCCGTGGATCGATCCGAACGACGACTACGTGCGCGCCGACGTGTACTGGGAGCTGCCGTCGGGCGAGCTGGTGCTCAATCTCTACAACGCGCAGGGCTTCGGGCCGAACGGGCGCGGCTACCAGCTCCTGCGCCGCCGCTAGCCGCGCAGGAGCTCGAGCAGCGTGGTGGTCGTGCGCCAGTTGCGCGCGGTGCTGACGGTGGCGAGCTTGGAGTCGAAATACGCGTTGGTGAGCTTCGTGCGCCCCATGCCGTTCGGCAGCCAGAGATAGATCTCGCCCGCGCGCGCGATGAACTCGTCGGGCGGCGAGCGGCGCGAGTCGAGCGCCGCCACCGCCGCCGCCGCCGGACGATCGGCGAGGAAGTAGACGTGCAGCTCCTCGGCCGGCCGGCGCGGCAGGAACGGATTGCCGGCGACGATGCGCTCCAGCTCCTCGCGCGTGCGCAAGACCACCGGCGGCTTGCAGCCCGCGCGCTCCTCGACGCGCGCCGCCACCAGCGACGGCAGCTTCTTGGCCAGCGCCGCCGTCGCTCGAAACACCACGTTGCCGCTCTGAATGTACGTGCGCACCGCGCCGCATCCCGCGTCGGTGAAGATCGCCGCGAGCTCTTTCATCGGCACCACGTTCTTGCCGCCCACGTTGATGCCGCGCAAGAACGCGACGTGGGTGGGCGCGCCGCCGGCCACGCGCTACTTCTTTTTCTTGGCGTTCGGATCGGGGCGCGGCGCTCCGCAGTTGGGGCACTTCTTGTCGCTGTCGTCGTTGACGTGCCCGCAGTAGGTGCACTTCCACGTCACCTTCGGCGGCGGCGCGGGCGCGGGCGCGTTGGGACCGCCGGGCGCGGCGGCCGCCGGCTTGACCGCCGCCTGCTTGCGCTTGTTCGCCGCCTCGATCACGCGGTTCAAGTTCGACGTCGCCGACGAGAGGTCGCCGTCGATCTTGCGCACCAGCACCGCCGCCGCCGCCGCGTCGGGCGCGCCGGTCTTGAGCTGCTCGTCGACGTTCTTCAAGATCCGCTGCGCGTCGTCGGCCGCCGCCTTCGCGCCCGCCTGGTCGCTCGCGTGCTCGGCCTCGGTCGACGCGGTCACCAGCTTCTCGCGCAGCGTCTTGGTCTTCCCGTCGAGCTCACCGAGCGTCGAGACGAAGCCGCCCGTGAGCAGCGAGTTCGCCTGCGCCATCTGCTTCGCCGACGCCTCCGGATCCGACACCGCCTTGGCCGCGGTCATCGCGTCCTCGGCCTTCTTGCGCTGCTCGGCGAGCGCCGCCGCGAAGCCGGGGTACAGCACGCTCAGCTCCTGCACGTGCGCGACGTTCCGCTCCCACGCCTTGTTCTCCCCCTCTACCGTCTTCTTGCACGCGACGAACATCGACGCGCCGAGCGCGACGACGACGAGCCATTTTCTGACGAGCATTTTCCCTCCTGGGATGGAAAGCTTCATGGTGCTTTGGCGGCGGGCGCGACCCACGGAACCTTGCAGCCGTCGATGCGTGTCTGCGCCAGATCGGCGGCCTCTTTGTCGTCGCCCTTGACGAGCGCGATGTACTCGGCGAACGCGGTCTTGGCGTCGGCGCAGCGGCCGAGCTGGTAGAAGGCGTTGGCGCGTCCCCACACGGCGATCGATTTGCTCCAGCGCTCGTCGGCGGGGAAGTCGTGCTCGGCGAGCCGCAGCTCGGCCAGGCCGTCGTCGAGGCGGCCGAGCCGCACCAGCGCCTCGGCACGGACGTAGTGCGCCCACGGCTGCTTCGAGTCGACGGCGATGGCGCGATCGGCGGCGGAGATGGCGCCGTTGAAGTCGTTCTGCACCAGCGCCTGCCCCGCTTCGCTCGCCGCCCGGGCGGCTTCGCGCTCGGTCTTGGACGCCTTGGCGTTGACCACGTGGCCGGGCGCCAGCTCGGCGCGCGCCGCGCCCGAGGCGAGCACCACGATGACGGCAGCTAGAAATCGCATGGCGCCACTTTACCGCGGATGCGCTATGGCGGGAAGCCGCCGAGCCACACGTAGTTGATCGGCGGCGTGCCGTGGTTACTCAGCGTCGCGCCGGCGAGGTGATACGAGTCGCCGCCGGAGACCTGCAGCAGCTTGCCGGCGCTCGCGCGCTTGACCCACGCGTTGTTGTGCAGCTGATAGAGATAGTGGTCGGCGCCGACGGCGAACGCCACGCCGTCCGAGCCGACCGACAGGCTGAGCGCCGCCTGCCCGAGCGACGGCGCCGCCTGCCACGCGCCGGCGACGAAGCTCTGCACGCCGCCGCCCGGCGCGATCGACCAGACCTGCGCCGCGCTGCCGACGGCGATCCGGGTCGCCGCGCCCGGCATCGCGTCCCAGCCGCTGCCGTTATAGCGAAAGATCTTGTTGCTCGCGTCGACGCCCCACACCGTCCCGTCGGCGGCGCCGGAGATGCTCGCCAGCGTCGCGCCCATCGGCTGCCACGTGAAGCCGGCCCACGTGTACAGGTTGTCGCCGCCCGACGACTCGTCGAGGTTGACCAGCCACGCGTTGTGCAGCCCCGACTCCTGGAACGTCCACAAGACGTCGAGCGGCAGCGAGAGCTGCGTCCAATTATAGAAACCGTTATAGCGAAAGTTGGTGCCCGGCTGCATCGGCGGGCCGGCGAGCGAGCCGTACAGCGTGCCGTCGGCGGCGGACCACAGCGCGCTCAGCCGGCCCGGCTGCGGCGTCCAGCGCCCGCCGTCCCAGTGCGACAAATTGCCGTAGCCGTCGGAGATCCAGATGTCGGCGCCCTCGCGCACCGCCGCCATCTGGATGAAGCCCGGACCCGGCAGCACGCTCCAGTTGCCGTCGGCGACGTAGCGATAGAGCTTGCCCGACATCGACGCGTCGCCCGGGCAGTAGCCCCACACCGAGTTGTCGCGGCCGATCGAGAGGAACGCGAAGCCGTTCATGCCCGAGGTGGTGTTCACCCACTGCGCGCCGTCGAAGCGCCACGCCGGCGATTGATAGTAGTCGCCGGAGATCGCCCACACCGTGTTGGCGTCGCCGACGGCGAGCGCGCCGCTCTGCGGGCCGCGCGGCGACGAGTTGATGAGCGGCATGCTCTGCCACGTGCCGTCGGCGTTGCGGCGCGAGATGCTCGCCGGGTAGCCGCTCGCGCGCCACACCGTGCCG
>Ga0070741_10007665_pt1 | contig 22179 bp, 18 predicted proteins | sample Coa_R1_4_FD_66440 | JGI IMG/M metagenome (GOLD analysis project Ga0070741, IMG submission 66440) | Surface soil microbial communities from Centralia Pennsylvania, which are recovering from an underground coalmine fire - Coalmine... | ecosystem: Environmental > Terrestrial > Soil > Unclassified ... | reverse complement strand
TCGACCTCGTCCGAGCCGACCAGCCCGTAGAAGTATTGGTGCGACAGCTCGTGGATGGTCACCAGCTCCGGCAGGTGCAGCCCGCGCGGCACCGGCACGTCGAAGGTGAAGAACAGCGTCGGGTACTCCATGCCGCCCGCGCCTTCGCCGCCTTCGGGCACGTCGACCACGGTGATCTGCGTGTAGGGATACGGCCCGAAGCGGCGCTCCAGCTCGGCGAGGCCGAGCTTGGTTGCGGCAATATGCCGCGGGGCGTTCGACTCGTGGCCGGGGATGCCGAGGAATTCGATCTTCACCGAGCCGAGCGCGTCGGTGAACGTGTCCTCGGTGACCTTGAAGCGCGGCGACGCGGTGAACACGAAGTCGTGCACGTCCTCGGCGTGAAAGCGCAGGACCTTGCGATCGCCCTGGGCCGTCTCGTCGAGGTACACGCCGGTCGCGCCCACCCAGTATTTTTGCGGCACGTCGAGCTCGACGTCGTAGACGCCGTAGTCGGCGAAGAACTCGCTGTTGGCGTGGTGCTGGTGCGCGCGCCAGCGGCAGCCGCCCGCGCCTTCGCAGTCCCAGACGCCGACCTTCGGGAACCACTGCCCGACGGCGAAGAAGTCGTCGTGATACCCGGTGCGCGCGAACACCTTGGGCAGCTTGGTGACCCAATCGATCTCGACCTGGATCGTCTGGCCGGGCGCGACCGGCGCGTCGAGCTCGAGCGTGCCGAGCGTGTCGTCGACGGTGAAGCGCTTGGTCACGTCGACGCCGCCGACCACGATCTTCTTGACGTCGATGGCGCCCCAGCCGTGCTTCTCCATGTCGCTGCGCCGCAGCCGCCCGCGCGACTCGCGCAAGAACGTCGACAGCTCGTTCTTGAACGCGTTCATATAAAGGTGGAACACCAGCTCGCTCGCCGGGCCGCTCGCGGTGTTGCGCCAGCTCAGCGTCTCGTGCCCGGTGACGCTCTTCTCGGCGACGTCGAGCGAGGCCTTCATCTGGTAGTTGGCGTTGCGCGGGGACAGCGGGCCCGGAACGCGCAACGCCGAGACCACCGCCAACGTCATTCCCAGTGCGTGCATGCGCGGAGCATAATGGCGCGATGCCCGCGCGCGCCAGCCTGGAGATCGCGACCGCCTCGCCGGTCGAGACGCGGCGCGCGGGTGAGCGCTTGGGACGCGTGCTCGACGCCGGCGACGTCGTGCTCGTCGACGGGGAGCTCGGCGCGGGCAAGACGTGCTTCGTGCAGGGCGTGGCGCGCGGGCTCGGCGTGCCGCGGGAGCGCCGCGTGTCGAGCCCGACGTTCACGCTGGTCAACGAGCATCCCGGCCGCGTGCCGCTCTACCACGTCGACCTCTACCGCATCGACGATCCGGGCGAGCTGCACGAGATCGGGATCGCCGAGTATTTCGCGGGCGGCGGCGTGACGGTGGTGGAGTGGGCCGAGCGGCTGGGAGCGCTCGCGCCGAAAGAGCGGATCGAGATCCGCATCGAGATCGCCGGCGCGCGCGCGCGTCGGCTGCTTGCGCGCGCCGAGGGCCAGACCGCCCGGCGCCGACTGGCCGCGTGGAGCGCGGCGGAAGGAGTTGCATGAGGATCCTCTACGGTGTCGTCGGCGAGGGCATGGGGCACGCGACGCGCAGCCTGGTCATCCTGCGGCATCTTGCCGCACATCACGAGCTCGAGGTCGTGGTCTCCGGACGGGCGCACGCGTTTTTGAAGCGAGCCTTCCCGTCGCTGAAGATCCACGAGATCGCCGGGCTCAACATGATCTACGAGGACAACGTGGTGAAGCGCAAGCGCACCGCGTGGGACTTCATCAAGAAGCTGCCCGCGTTCGCCGAGAACTTCGAGACCTTCGTGCGCATCAACGAGGCGTTTCGGCCCGAGCTGGTGGTCTCGGACTTCGAGTCGTTCGCGTTCCTGTTCGCCAAGCAGTATTCGCTGCCGGTGCTGAGCATCGACAACATGCAGATCATCAATCGCTGCGATCACTCGGAGCTGAAGATCCCGAAAGAGGAGAAGGGCAGCTTTCGGTTGTCGAAGGCGATCGTCAAAGGCAAATTGCCGCACTGCGATCACTACTTCATCACCACGTTCTTCTTCCCGCCGCTGCGTAAGAAGCGCACCAGCCTGCACCCGCCCATCCTGCGCGACGCCATCTTGAACGCGCCGGTCGTAGGCGGGGATCACGTGCTCGTCTACCAGACCTCGGACACGTTCCACGAGCTGGTGCCGACGCTGCAAACGCTGCCCGGCAAGTTCTTCGTCTATGGATTGAAGCGCGACGAGCAGCTCGGGAACGTCACGCTCAAGGGATTCTCCGAGGAGGGATTCGTGCGCGACCTGGCGTCGTCACGCGCGGTGCTCGCCGGCGGCGGCTTTTCGCTGATGGGCGAAGCGGTGCAGCTCGGCAAGCCGCTGCTGTCGGTGCCGCTCAAAGGCCAGTTCGAGCAGACGCTCAACGCGCTGTACCTCGAGCAGCTCGGCTACGGCGAGTATCACGACGAGCTGAGCGAGAAACGAATCGTGAAGTTCCTCGAACGCGCGCCGAAGTACGCCGCCAACCTGAAGTCGTATCCGCACCGCCGCGATCACAACCGCTCGATCCTCGGCGCGCTCGACGAGAAGATCGCCGAGATCCAGGCCCGGGGGCGATTGGTGTCGCGCGGCGCCGGCGGTTAGCTCGCCGGAGGCTTCGCGGCTTCGTCCGGCTTCGGCGGCGCGAGGCTGGCCGGCGACATCTTCTCGAGCTGCTCGCGAATGCGCCACAGCGCGACCAGGATCCCGCACAGCACCGTGAAGATGAGCAGCAGGAACACGTCTTCGAGCATGAGGGAAGTCTACGCCCGGCGGCGCGGGCGCGAAAGAAACGTTCAGGCGCCGAACTGGGCGCGCAGCTTGTCGTCCCATTCATCGGCGACGCGCGCGATGGCGTCGAGCATGTCGCAGAACTCGTCGAAGTCGAGGCAGTCGAGCGAGCGCAGGGCGCGCAGGTAGACGCGGTTCGACGCGCGGTCGATCGAGAACGCGCCGTCCTCGGTGGCGAGGTGGTTGAGCTCGAGCAGCTGGCGATACAGCTCCTCGCGGCGCTTCTCGGGCACGTCCATGATGGGCGCGAGGAAGAGGATGAAGCCCTTCTGCTCGATGACGTTGATGCCGACGGTGGCCGATCCGCGCGCGACCTGCGTGTAGCCGTCCTTGTCGAGCGGATCGATCGGCACGCCGATCAGCTCGGCGAAGCGCTGGATGTAGTCGGCGACGCGCTGCACGTCGGTCATGGCCGTCCTCCCTCGGTGCCCACTATCATACTCTCGCGCGACGCCGCTTGGTTGCGTCCGCGCGTTCGCTTGTGACGCACCACGGGAGCCGGGGGGGCAAGGGCCGGGGCCGAGACGCCGATCGGCTGCGCCGCGACCGACGGTGGCGAGAGCGGGGCGTGCGGCGATCGCAGCGCGTAGAGCAGGCCGGAGCCGGAGAGCAGCAGCGCCGCGAGCGGGACCAGCAGGCGCAAGCGCGGCAACCGCAAGATGCGTCCCAATCGGCCGAAGCTCGGCAGCGCCGTCGGCAAATGAAACACGCGCGGGATCTTCCAGAGAAAGTGCGCGCGCGACGGCAAGCGCGAGCTGCCTCGAGGGGAGCCGAAGCTGCCCTGAGGGGAACCGAAGCTGTCCTGAGGGGAGCCGGAGCTGCCCTGAGGGGAGCCGGAGCTGCCCTGAGGGGAGCCGGAGCTGTCTGCAGGGGAGCCGATGCTGCCTTGAGGCAAGGCGGAGCTTGGCACTGCGGGAGCGGTCGGCTCGTCGAGCACCAACAGGGTGCGCGCTTCGGTCGCCGCGGCCGCGCCGAACAGCTCGGTCATGTATGCGGCAAGCCGCGCGCTCGACGGCACGGCACCCGTCGAGCGAAGCCACTCGGCGAGCGCCTCGCCGAACGCGCGCGCCGATGGCCAGCGCCGCTCCGGGTCGCGTTCGAGCGCGCGTTCGAGCACCGCGCGCAGCTCGGGCGGTACGCCGGGCCGAGCCAGCTCGAGCCGCGGCACCTCGCCGGCGCGCACCCGCTCGAGCAGGTCGAGCTCGTTCGCCTCGTCGAGGCGTCGCTTGCCCGCGAGCAGCTCCCAGCCACAGACGCCGAGGGAGAACACGTCGGTGCGGCGATCCAGCACGGCGCCGCCGGCCTGCTCGGGCGACATATAGGCCAGCTTGCCCTTGAGCGCGCCCGTCTCGGTGCGCGTGGCGCGCGCCACCATCTTGGCGATGCCGAAGTCGGCCAGCTTGACGATGCCGTCGTACGACACCAGCAGGTTCGACGGCGTCACGTCGCGGTGGATCACGCCCTGCTCGTGCGCGTGGTGGAGCGCCTCGCACGCGTCGATGAGCAGCGTGGCCGCGTCGGCGAAGTCGATGGGCGATTCGCGCTCGGCGGCGCGGCGCAAGATCGACTGCACGTCCTGTCCGGCGACGTGCTCCATGGCGAGAAAGTAGTCGCTGCCGTCGACGCCGAAGTCGTAGACGTGCACCACGTGCGGATGATCGAGCCGCGCCGCCAGCCGCGCCTCGTCGAGGAACATGGCGACGAAGTCGGGCTCACGCCCGAGGTGCGGCAGGATGCGCTTGACCGCCACGCGCTTCTCGAACCCCTCCGGTCCCGCTCTGCGGGCCAGGAACACCTCGGCCATTCCACCGACCGCGATGCGTTGGATGAGCTCGTAGCCGCCGAGCGATGCAGGCATCGAGGGCAAAGTCTAGCAAGCGACTCCGCGCGCGCCCGCGATTTCTCCCCGTCGGTGACGCGCGTCGCGCCGACTCTTTGCGCACGGCGGTTGCAGCCGGCGACCCTGTGAGGAGGGAGCCAATGGAAGGCACGAAATGGAGTGACGTCGAGTTGGCCAGGCACTCGCTCGTCGGAGCCACCTCGGCAGTGGGCGCGCGCGCCACCATCGCCGGCGCGCTGGTCACCATCGGGTTGCAGCTGCTGTTCGTCTCGTTCGGCGCGGCCGTCGGGTTGAGCGCGGCGCCGGCCTCGACGGGGGCGGCCAAGGGCCTCGGCATCTGGATGGTGGTGTGGACGCTCTGCACCATCGCCGCGAGCGGCTTCGTCGGTGGTTGGGTGGCGTCGGCGGCGGCGCGCGCGCCGGTGCGTGCCGACGGGATGCTCAACGGCTTCGTGACCTGGGCGATCGTGGCGCTGCTGGTGACCACGGCGCTCGGCGGATTGGTCGCCAACGCGATCGGGGCGGCCTTCGGCATGGCGACCACCGCGGCGGCGGCCGCTGCGCAGAGCGGACAGGCGGGCACGGCGGCCGAGCAGGCACGTGGGGCGCTCGGCGGACCGCAGGGGCAGGAGACCGTCAGGCAGGTGACCAGCGCGGCGGGCCTGTCGCTGTGGTTCTACTTCGTGCTGCTGATCTTGCCGCTCATCACGTCGGTCCTCGGCGGGGCGTTCGGCGCGCGCGCGCTGGCGCGGCGTCTCGGCGCGCTCGACGATCGTCGCGTGGTGACCGAGCCGCGGCCGCCGGTGACCACGCCGCCGGTTCCGACGCCGGCGTAGTCGGCCGTCAGGGCTCGTCGCTGCCGATGCCGTGCTTCTTCATCAGGCGGTGCAGGTAGACGCGATCGATGCCGCCCTCGCGCGCCGCGCGCGAGACGTTTCCGCCGGCGCGGCGCAAGAGCTGCGTGACGTACTCGCGCTCCCACGCCGCGATCAAGCGCTCCTTCGCCTCGCGGAAGCCCTCGCCGCCGAGCGCGCCGAAGCTCGGCACCACCGCGCCGGCCGCCGGCTGCGGCGGCGCCTCCAGCCCGAGCAGCGACGGACGCAGCACGCGCTCGGCGCCCATCAGCGACACGCCTCGCTCGATGACGTTCTTGAGCTCGCGCACGTTCCCGGGCCAGTCGTACTCCGAGAGCAGCGCCTGCGTCTCGTCCGGCACCTCGATGTCGCGCCCGGCGAGGAACGCGCTCACCAGCGTGGCGACGTCCTCCTTGCGCTCGCGCAGCGGCGGCAGCGTCACCTTGACCACGGCGAGGCGGTGATAGAGATCGTCGCGGAAGCGGCCGGCCTTCACCTCTTCGCGCAGGTCGCGGTTGGTGGCCGCGAGCACGCGCACGTCGACGTCGCGCCACCCGGCCGCACCGACGGGCTTCACCTTGCGCTGCTCGAGCGCGCGCAATAGGCGCGGCTGCGCCTCCAGCTCCAGCTCGCCGACCTCGTCGATGAAGATGGTGCCGCCGTGGGCCTGCGCGAACGCCCCGTCGCGATCGCGATCGGCGCCGGTGAACGCGCCGCGCACGTGGCCGAACAGCTCGCTCTCGATGAGCGACCGCGAGACGCCCGCGAGGTCGACGATCACGAACGGCCCGCGCGCGCGCGGCGACGCGGCGTGCAGCGCCTCGGCGCACAGCTCCTTGCCGGTGCCGGTCTCGCCTTCGATCAGCACCACCGCCTCGGTCGGCGCCACCCGCTCGAGGATGGAGAACACCTCGCGCATGCGCAGCGACGAGCCGAGCAGCGCGCCGAAGTGATCGGCGGCGCTCGGCGGCAAGGCGTGCTGGTCGCCGGTCGAGGCGATGCGCAGCTCGCTCGAGCCGATGGTGATCACCGCGCCCGCGCCGACCGTCACCTCGCTGAAGCGCGCCCCGCCGAAAAAGGATCCGTTGGTCGATTGCAGGTCCTTGACCAGCACGCCGTGCTCGGTGATCTGCAGCTCGAGGTGCTGGCGCGACACGATCGGATCGGTGAGCACCAGCGCGCAGCCGGGCGCTTTGCCGACGAGGTACGTGCCGCGATCGAGCTCGAGCTGCTTGCCCTGATCGGGACCGGTGAGCACCAGCAGGCGCAGCTTGGGCGGCACCACCGGGTGGCGGCTCTGCGACGCGAGGCCGGTCTTCGGCAGCTCGCTCGCATCCCATTCGCTGGCCATTCGTGTTGCAGCCTAGCATATGGATGCAGCATCATCGACGCATGCGCGGGCTCCTCGGCGGACTCTCGATCGCGATCTTGGGGCTCGGCGCGTGCAAGCCGGCGCACCCGGCGGACGCCGGCGGTTTCGCCACCGCGTTCGTGGACGCCGCGCGAGGCGAGGGCCTGGGCGCCGACTGGGTCGACGACGTCATGATCGCGCGCATCCGCCGCGCGCAGCGTTTGCAGAACGCCGCCAAGGCGAAGGCGACGCCCGAGCAGCTGGCGCGCGCGTGGAACGACGACCCCACGCCGGGCCTGCCCTACGAGCAGCGCTCCAAGCTGCAGCGCGATCGCGCGGCGCACGGCATCAAGCGTTCGCTGCACGGCCGCTGCGACGCGCGCGACGATCACGAGGGCGTCGCCAAGCGCGTCGAGGCGGTCAGCGCGTCGATCGAAGGCGCGCCGGCGGACGCCAAGGAAGAGCTGGCGCGGCTCGCGCGCGACTTGTCGTCGGCGCACCTGGTGCGCGTGAACTGCGACGACGGCGCGGTCGGGCTGGTGCTGGTGCCGAGCGGCAAGTCGTGGCAAGCCGTCGACGTGTTTCCGCTCGGCGGGCTGCACATGCCGGTTCCTCAGCCGTAGACGCGGCTGCAGCGCGGGCCCAGCTCGTCGAGGTAGCGTGACGCGCGCAGCGGCCCCGACGGGTCGGCGAGCGCGTGGCACAGGTACAGCCGCTCGCGCGCGCGGGTTAGGGCGACGTAGAACAGGCGGCGCTCCTCGTCGAGGTCGGCGCCGGCGAGCGGAAAGCGTCCGTCGCACAAGCCGATGACCAGCACCGCGTTCCACTCGAGGCCTTTGGCCTGGTGCACGGTCGACAGCGTGAGCGCGTGGGATTCGGAGACCGGCTCGGCGTCGGCGAGCGTCACCTCGGCGATCAGCTCGGCGGCCGTCGAGAAGCGCGAGGCCCAGCCGGCGAGCGCGCGCAGGTCGTCGAGCCGCGCGCCTGCGTCGTCGAAGCTGCGCGCGGCATACGGCGCGTAGCGATCGCGGGCGCGCGCGACCAGCTCGGGCGGCGAGAGTCGATCGAGCCCGTCGAGGACTCGCTCGCGGCGGGCGCCGGCTCCCTCGACGCGGCGCACGCGGCGCCACGCCAGCTCGTCGAGCGGATCGTACGCCAGCCGCGCGTAGGCGAGCGCGTCCTTGACGTGCGCCTGCTCGAAGAAGCGCATCCCGACGCGCACGCGATAGGGAACGCCGCGGCGGCGCAGCTCGAGCTCGAGCGCCACCGCGTGCGCGTGGCTGCGATACAGCACCGCGGTGTCGGCCGCGGGCTCGGCGCCCGACGCCACCCGCTCGGCGACGTACGCCGCTTCGTGCTCGGCGTCGCGCGCGCTCATCACCGTCGGGCGCTCGCCGGGTGGACGCACGGCCGCGAGCCTCACCATCGCCGGCGCGCGCCCGCGCTCGAGGCAGGCGTTGGCCAGCGCGACGATCTCGCCGCTCGAGCGATAGTTGGCCGAGAGCGTGAGCACGCGCGCCGACGGACGCTCGGCCGCCAGCTCGACCAGGTTGCGCGGGTCGGCGCCGCGGAACGAATAGATCGCCTGCGCCGGATCGCCGACGACGGTGAGCCGGCCGTGCTCGGCGGCGTACAGCTCGACGATCTCGGCTTGCAGGCGGCTGGTGTCTTGATATTCGTCGACGAGCAGGTGATCGAGGCGCGCGCGCTCGGCCGCCGCGACGGCGGGATGCTCGACCAGCGCCAGCTTCCAGAAGAACAGGAGATCGTCGAAGTCGAGCGCGCCGTGACGCGCCTTCATCGCCGCGTAGCGATCGCACACCGCCTCGAGGCGCGCGGCCTCGTCGGAGAGGCGCGGCAGGCGCTCGCGGAGGATCGCGGCGAGCGGCGCCTGGCGATTGACCGCCACCGACAAGAGCGACGCCAGCGCGCGCGCGCCCGGCCAGCGCGCGGCGTCGCGATCGGCGCGCTCCTCGTCGAGGCAGAGCGCCAGCAGCTCCTCGGCGTCGCCGCGATCGAGGATGCGGAACGACGCGGGCAAGCCGATGGCCGCGCCGCGCTCGCGCAGCACGCGATGCGCCAGTTGGTGGAACGTGCCGGCGAAGATCGCGTCGCGCGCGCCCGAGAGCTCGGCCGCCGCGCGCGACAGCGCTCGCGCCGCGCGGCTGGTGAAGGTGCACAGGAGGACGCGCTCGGGACGCGCGCCCGAGGCGACGAGCCGCGCCACGCGATGGGTGAGCGCGCGCGTCTTGCCCGAGCCCGCGCCGGCCAGCACCACGACCCGTCCATCGGGCGCGTCGACCACCGCGCGCTGCTCGTCGGAGAGCGCGGCGAATGAATTCGTGGCTACGTCTTCACGTGCAGCGGCAAGCGGCGCTCCACCGCCGCCTGCGCGCCGGTGTAGAACAGCTTCCAGACCTGCTTGAGCTGCGCCTCGAGGATGCGCCGATCGTCGTCGAAGTCGGCCTCGTCGTCTTCCTCTTCGTCCTCGTCCTCGTCGATGTCGAGCTCGTCCTTGATCTCCTCGAGCACGTCCACCAGCACCGACGCGGACGCCACGCGCATGCCCGCCACCTCGACCGACCCGTCGAACTCGACCGGCAGGTAGATCTCCGCGGCCAGATCGTGCACCTCCAGCCGATCGTAGAACTCCGACAGCGCGTCGTCGTCGATGTTGTCGCCGACGGGGGACGCCTGCGTTTCGTCGGAGCGCGGGAGCTGCGGCGCCCCGAGCTTCTCCATCGCGCGCGCGAGCTCCATGATCTCGTCGTCGCTCAAGCGGTCGGTCAGCGGTCCGATCTCGATCTCGGCCATTTCTGTCCCCTCGCGTGCCGCATGATCTCACCGAACGGGCGCGACGTTGTCAATCCGTGATAGCGTCGGTCGTCTGATGCTCGAGACGTTTCCCGTCGGGGTCGACGCGCTCGTCATCGTGCTCCTGCTGGTGGCGCGCATGCCGTGGCTCGGCGAGTCGCTCGGCTGGTCGGTGGCGCCGGCGCTGGCGGCGATGGCGTTCCTCTACGTCGGCGTCGACGTGCTCGAGCGCGGGCGAGGGTCCGACGGGCGGCGGCTCAAGCTGGCGCTGCTGGTGGCGATGATCGGGCTCTACGTGGTCGCGCCGTCGGTGCAGCTGATCATCCTGCGCCACGCGAGCAAGCCGTGGGCGTACGTGCACGACAACGTGATCCAGACCGAAGAGGCGATGAAGTTTCTCCTGCGCGGCCAGAACCCGTACGCGGCGAGCTACGTCGACACGCCGCTGTACCGCTGGGACCCGCAGAACCCGGCGCTCTATCATTATCTGAACCTGCCGTTTCAGCTGCTGGTCGCGCTGCCGGTCTACTGGCTCGATCTGCGCGTGGCTTATCTCGCAATGTTCGCGTCAATGTTGCCGTTAATGTTTCGTCTCGGAAAAGACGCCACTTCCGGGCTGCTACTAATGGCCGTGTTTGCGCTCAATCCGCTGTTCACGCGCGGGCAGGTGGAGGGGCGCAACGACATCGTGGTGATGTGGACGCTGGCGATGGCGCTGTGGCTGGCCGATCGCGGCCGCGCGCGCGCGTCGGCGGTGTTCGTCGGGCTGATGTGCGCGAGCAAGCACACGGCGTGGCTGTTCGTGCCGTTCTATCTGCAGTCGTTCTTCGAGGGCGGCGGGTCGTGGCGCGCGGCGCTGCGCAAGACCTGGCCGGCGTGGGCGACCGCCGCCGCGCTGATGCTGCCGTTCATCTTGTGGAGCCCGATCGCGTTCTATCGATCGGTGCTCGGCTATCCGATGGGAACGGTGGAGCACGGCTATCCGATCCGCGGCGAAGGCGCCTACGGTTTTGCCACCTGGGTATTGGCGTGGCATTGGGTGCCGAATGATCAGGCGCGATTTCCATTCATATTGTTTCAGGCCGGTTTCGGAATCCCGGTCATGCTGCTCTGTCTGCGCTGGCAGCGACGGGAAAACACCCGCCGCGTGATGTTCGCGGGATATGCAATCACGCTATTTTGTTTTCAATTCTTCACCCGCTATTTCAATCAAAACCATTTGGCGTTCATTATTTTCATTTTGGCGCTCGGCACGCTGGTGTCGGAACGCGCCCGCGTTACAATGACTGCCGCATGACCGGCCAGATGAACACGCTGTCCTCGCTCGCGGGCCGGCCGCGATCCGATCAAGCCGAAGCGTGCCGCGCCTACCTCGCCGCCGCGCACGCGCGCATCGCCGAGGAGCACGCGCAGGGCGCGCCCGGCGATCAGACGGCGCGCGCGTACGCCTCGGCGGCCGACGACGTGGTGCGCGCGCTGTTCGCCGCCGCGCGCGCGGCGGCCTCGGGCGAGGAGCCGTTCGAGTGCTCGCTGGTGGCGGTCGGCGGCTACGGGCGCGCCGAGCTGTGCCCCTATTCGGATCTCGACTTGTGGTTCCTGGTGCCGCAGGCGCGCATCTCCGACGGGCGCGCGCAGAAGCTGGCGGAGGCGGTGCTGTATCCGCTGTGGGATCTGCGCATGGAGGTCGGGCACGCGGTGCGCACGATCGACGCCACGCTCGAATTGGCGCGCGACGATCTCACCTGCGCGACCGCGCTGCTCGACGCGCGGTTCCTCGATGGGGAGCGCGGGCCGTTCGAGAAGCTGGAGCGCGCCGCGCCGCGCGTGTTCGAGCGCGACCTGAACGGCTTCGTGCGCCGCGTGGCCGCGGAGAAGGCCGAGCGGCACGCGCGCTTCGGCGACACGGTGTATCTGCTCGAGCCGAACCTCAAGAACGGCGAGGGCGGTTATCGCGATCTATTGATAGGCTACTGGGCGGCCAAGGCGCGCTTTCGCGTGCACGACTTCGCCGACCTCACGCGCGTCGGGCAGGCCAGCCCGCGGCAGGTGCAGTCGCTGGTCGAGGCGCGGCGGTTCTATTTGCAGGTGCGCACGTCGATGCACTTGCAGGCGCGGCGCAAGGCCGACCGCTTGACGTTCGAAGTGCAGGAGGCGATCGCGCCGGTGTTGTGCCCCGAGCCGATGCGCGAGCCGCGCGAGCTCGACGGCGGCAAGGTCGAGCCCGCGGTGGCGCCGCAGGTGGAGGCGCTGATGCAGCGCTACTTCCTGCACGCCAAGGCGGTCAAGCGCGAGACCGAGCGGCTGATCGAGCGCTGCCTCGTCGAGGCGCAGCGCAAACCGCTGGTGCGCGCCATCGATCAGTCGTTCGCGCTGTTCAACGGCAAGCTGACCACGCAGGACCCGGAGGTGTTTCGCACGCGGCCGTCGGAGCTGGTGCGCATCTTCAACGTGGCGCTCGAATTGGGCGCGGAGATCTACGGGCACACGCGCGACCTGATCGCCGAGGCGGTGGCGCGCGACGAGATCCGCGCGCGGCTGCTCGACGATCGCCACGCGGCGGCGGAGCTGACCAAGCTGTTGCTCGACGATCGCGACAACCGCTCGCCGTCGATGCTCGAGCAGGTGCACGATCTCGGGCTGCTGGCGGCGCTGATGCCGGAGTTCGAGCCGTGCACCGGGCGCGTGCAGCACGACCTGTATCACGTGTTCACCGTCGACCAGCACTCGCTGTACGCGGTCGGGCGCTTGAAGGCGATCGCGCGCGGCGAGCACGACGCCGAGCTGCCGATGGCGGCGCAGGCGATCCGCGAGGTCAAGCGGCGCGCGCCGCTGTATCTCGGCACGCTCCTGCACGACGTCGGCAAGCCGCTCGGCAAGGGCCACTCCGAGACCGGCGCGCGGCTGGCGGTCACCATCGCCACGCGGCTCGGATTCTCCGAGGAGGACGTGTCGCAGACGCAGTTCCTGGTGGCCAAGCACCTGCTGCTCTCGCACCTGTCGCAGCGGCGCGACCTCAACGACGTGGCGATGATCGCCAACCTCGCCGACGAGCTGCGCGACGACGAGACGCTGCGCGAGCTGTACCTGCTCACGCTCGCGGACATGTCGATGGTGGCGCCGGGCAACTTGACCGAGTGGAAGGAGCAGCTCCTGCGCGAGCTGTACGAGCGCACGCTCACGCACTTTCGCCGCGGCAACGACCTGTCGTCGCCGGACCAGGCGCAGCTCGTGGCGCGGCGGCGCGCGCGCGTGGCCGAGCTGCTCGGCGAATCGGAGGCGTCGCTCGAGCGCTGGTTCGCGTCGGTGCCCGATCGCTACGTCACGCAGACGGCGCCGCGCGAGATCGCGCGTCACGTGGCGCTGACGCGGCGGCGCAAGGGACCGGTGGTGGTCGAGGTGGTGCACCGCGCGCGCAAGAGCGTGTCGGAGGTGACCATCTGCGCCGAGGACGCGCACGGGCTGCTCTCCAAGATCGCGGGCGTGCTGCTCGCCAATCGCGTGGACGTGCTCGACGCGCAGATCACGTCGCGCGTGCCGGCCGCCGAGGGTGAGGGCGCGGCGCCGCCGGCGGAGGCGCTCGACGTGTTCACGACGCGCGATCGCTACGGGCGGCCGATCACCGACGCGGGGCGGTGGAAGCGCGTCGAGGAGGACCTGGCGCGCGTGCTCGCCGGAGAGCTCGCGGTCGAGGAGCTGATCGAAGATCGGCGCGAGCGGTCGTCGCTGCCGGAGCGCGTGCTGCCGCAGGTGCGCACCGAGATCGAAGTCGACAACGACGTCTCGGCGGATTTCAGCGTCATCGACGTCTACACGCAGGATCGATTGGGCGTGCTGTATACGATCACGCGCACGCTGGCGCGGCTGCGGCTCGACATTCACCTGTCGAAGGTGGCGACGGAGGCGGCGCGCGTCGCCGACGTGTTTTACGTGCGCGAGCTCGACGGCAAGAAGCTGTCGGAGCTGCGCGTCGACGAGATCAAGCTGGCGCTCGGCGAGGCGCTCGGGGCGTTGCAGGCGGGCAAGAGCTAGCTTCGCGCGGCTTCGTGCTAGCTGGTGAGCGCGCGCTTGAGCTCGTTGGCGTCGAGGAAACGGTCGGCGGGATCTTTGGCGAGCGCCTTGAGCAGCGCGGTCTCGACGGAGGCGGGCAGCTCGGGGCGCAGCTCGCGCGGCGGGCGCGGCGACTCGGTGACGTGGGCGAAGCCGATCGCGATCGGCGTCTCGCCGGCGAATGGCGGGCGGCCGACGAGCAGGTGATAGGCGAGCGCGCCGAGCGAGTAGAGATCGGTTCGCGTGTCGCAGGGCAGCCCGCGCACCTGCTCGGGCGCCATGTACTCGGGCGTGCCGAGGATGAGGCCGGTGGCGGTCATGCCGGCCATGAACGACGCCTTGGCGAGACCGAAGTCGATCACCTTGACGCGCTTCTCGCCGTCGACGAGCACGTTGCCCGGCTTGAGATCGCGGTGGATGACGCCGGCCGCGTGCGCCGCGCCGAGCCCGTCGCAGATCTGCGCCAGCAGGTGGCGCGCCTCGTCGATGCGCAGCGCGCCCACGCGGCCGAGATACGCCGCCAGCGTCATGCCGTCGACGTACTCCATCGACAGGAGCAGGCGCGCGCCGTCTTCGATCAGATCGTGGATGCGGATGACGTTCGGGTGCGTGATCTTGCGCGCGGCGGCGACCTCGCGGCGAAAGCGCTCGGCGGCGGCCGCGGGATCGGCGGCCATCGTCTGCGAGATCACCTTGAGCGCCACGCGCTCGCCGAGCTGCTCGTCGCGCGCCAGGAACACGAAGCCCATGCCGCCGTGCCCCAGCTCGCGCTCGAGCGTGTAGCGGCCGGCGATGCGCTCGCCGGCGGCGAGCGGCGCCTCGGCGAAACCGGCGCGCATCGGCGACGCCACCGTCGGAGACGTGCCGACGTCGGGCGCGCCGCCGGCCGGCAGGAGCGCCGGCTTCGGCTTCGCCGGCGGCAGCGCGCCGATCGCGCTCTGCGTCGCCGCCAGCCGATTGAGCCGCGCGTTCAGCTCGAACTCGACCGAGCACACGATCGACTCCAGGTTCTGCACGCGCGCCTCGAGCTGCTTGCGCTCGTGCTTGAGCCGCTCCAGCTCCTTCGGGTCGCTCTTGCCCGCGGCGTTGAGCTGCTTCTTTTTGTAGCTGTAGAGCAGCGTCATGCCGACGATCAGCGTCGGCATCAGGAAGGCGACGAAGAAGGCTTCCATTCCGCCCGTGATATCGTGTCGCCCATGCTCAGGCAAGTGATCATGCTGGCGGCGATCGGCTGCGCGCGGGTCGCGTGGGCCTCGCCGCTCGACGACAAGCTGGTGGAGTCGGGCTCGCAGAAGCTGCAGAACGGCGACGCCGACGGCGCGCTCGCCGACTTCGCGCGCGCCGCGGCGCTCGACGCCAGGGATGCGCGGCCGCGGTTCCTGCGCGGTGCTGCACTGCAAAAAAAAGGCGACCTCGACGGCGCGGAGAAGGCGTTTCGCGAGGCGCTGGCGATCGATCCCAAGCTCTCGGCGGTGCGCAACGAGCTGGGGACCATCTTGAGCGACCGTGGCCGCTTCGCCGAGGCGGTCGTCGAGCTCAAGGCGGCGGCGGCGGCGCAGCCGGATCTGTACGAGGCCTGGTACAACCTCGGGCTCGCCTACGACGGGCTGAAGAAGTGCGCCGAGGCGGGCGACGCGTATCGGCGCGCGACCAAGATCCAGCCGCAGTCCGTCGACGCGTGGGTCAATCTTTCGGTGAGCGAGCGGCGCTGCAAGCAGCTCGACGCCGCGCGCGCCGACGCCGCGCAGGCGGTCAAGATCGCGCCGGGCGACGCGCAGGCGCGGCTCAACCTCGGCCTCTTGCAGAGCGAAGCCGGCAAGCTCGACGACGCGGCCGCCTCGCTCACCGTCGCCACGCAGCTCAAGGCCGACTACGGCGTCGCCTGGTGGCGCCTCGGCGTGGTCGAGCTCAAGCGCAAGAAATACGACGCCGCGGTCGCCGCGCTGGAGAAGGGCTGCAAGCTGCGCCCGTCGGCGGCGTGCACCACCGATCTCGCGATCGCGCTGCGCGACAAGGGCGACCTCGCGCGCGCCGAGTCGCTCTTGCGCGAGGCGCTCGCCCGGGACGCGGGCTATGCGCTCGGCCGGCTGGCGCTCGCGCAGACGCTGGCGCTCGGCAAGCGCTGCGCCGACGCCGACAAGGAGCTGGCCAAGCTGCCGGCCGCCGAGCAGCACGCCGAGGGCGCCGAGAACGTGAGAAAAGCGTGCAAGAAGTGAAGCTCCTGTAGCGCGCTCGCTTTACTTCACCGGCCCCGTCGACTAGGCTTCGTCGGTACCAATGGCTCCGCGCAAGGACCTGGGCTCGATCCTGGTCGACGAGAACGTCATCGGCCCCAAGGACCTTGAACGCGTCGAGCGCGAGCGCGCGGGACGGCCGCTGTGGGCGGCGCTGATCGACGCGGAGCTCACCACCGAGGACGAGATCTTTTTCCTGCTGGCGCAGCGCTTCGGCGTGCCGGTGCTCGCCGAGGAGGTGGTCGTCGAGTCGAAGATGCCGGAGGCGTTTCGCCGCACGCTGGGGCGCGACGCGGCGATGGCGGCGGGGCTGTTCCCGATCGATCTCGCGCCCGACGGGCGGCGCGTGACGGTGGTGATGGTCGATCCCTCGGACGAGCAGCAGCTCGCGGCGTTCTTGACCAAGGCGCAGGTGCCCGAGGGGCGCGCGATGCTCGGGCGGCGCTCGGCGATCGAGCGGGCGATCGAGCGCGCGTATGGACCGCGCGGCGCGGCGGGGCAGAACGCGCCGTCGGCGCAAGCGGCACACGCGGCGCAGTCGGGACACGCGGCGCAGTCGGGACACGCGGCGCAGTCGGGACACGCGGCGCAGTCGGCACACGGAGCGCAGAGCGGCGGCGCGGCGTCGGCGAATCGCGCGGGGTCGGTGGAGATCGATCCGACGCTCGCCGCCGAGATCCAGCGCCTGCCGCCGCGCGTGCTCAAGAGCGATCCGCTGACGCCGCTGCCGCGCCTGCGACGCCGCAAAGCGACGCCCGGCGTAGCGCCCGCGACGCAAGACGCGCCCGAGGCGCCGAGCGAATTGCTGCGCGCCGAGGAGCGCCTCTCGCACGCGCTGGTGCAAGCGGTCGAGTCGCTCGCCATCGAGCTGGAGAATCGCGTTCACGGCATGCACGGCGGCGAGGGAAGCCGCATCGGGCGTCCCGGTCTCGCGGCGGAGATGGCGCGGCTCACCCGTCGCGTGGCGCGGCAGCTCGGGCTCGGCCGCCGCGCGTCGGAGGAGATCGGCGTCGCCGCGCAGCTCTACGCGGTCGATCGTCTGCTGCGCGCGATCGACGGCGGACAGGCGCCCGAGCGATTCGGCGAATTGGGCTGGCCGGGCGCAGGCGAGGGCGGCCTCGTGCCGGTGCTGCGCGCGCTCACCGCCGCGGCGGCCGGCTTCGGTCGCGGCGCGGGCGCGACGCCGCCGCTCGGCGCGCGCATCGTCGGCGTGGTCTCGGACTATCTCGAATTGGGCGCGGCCGGCGGCGAGACCGATCTCGGCACCGTGTCGCAGCTCCTGCGCGCGTCGTCGGCGGGCGCGCCGGTGGTCGACGCGCTCCTGCGCGTGCTCGAGGTCGAGCGCGGCGACGTCACGCCCGAGACCAAGCTGACGACGCTGCCGGCGCACAGCGTGCTCAAGGAAGATCCGTCCGAGGAAGCGGCCGCCGGCGAAACCGAAAAGACGGTGAAGAAGATGGCGCCGGTCGCGCCGAGCGGCCGCGCGCGCCGCGAACCCCCACAGGAGTGACGATGCTCGGTGACGAAACCCTACGCGAAGCGCTCACGTTCGACGACGTGCTGCTGGTGCCCGCCGAGAGCGAGGTGCTGCCGCGCGAGTGCGACGTGTCGACGCGGCTCACCGATCGCATCGCGCTGCGCATCCCGCTGCTCTCGTCGGCGATGGACACGGTGACCGAGGCCGCCGCGGCGATCGTGATGGCGCGCGAGGGCGGGCTCGGCGTCATTCACAAGAACCTGTCGATCGAAGAGCAGGCCAACGAAGTGCACAAGGTGAAGAAGGCCGAGTCGGGCATGGTCTTCGATCCGGTGGTGGTGCACCCCGACGAGAAGTTGTCGCGCGCGCTCGAGCTCATGCGCGAGCACGGCATCAGCGGACTGCCGGTGGTCGCCGAGGGGCGGCCGGTCGGCATCCTGACGAATCGCGACGTGCGGTTCGAGCGCAACCTCGAGCAGCGCGTGCGCGACCTGATGACGTCGAAGCTGATCACGGTGCCCGAGGGCGTCTCGCTCGAGCAGTCGAAAGAGCTGCTGCACAAGCACCGCATCGAGAAGCTCGTCGTGGTCGACGCGCAGGGCCGCATGAAGGGCCTGATCACGATCAAGGACATCGAGAAGGCGGCGTCGCATCCGCAGGCGGCGAAAGACGAGCACGGGCGCCTGCGCGTCGGCGCCGCCGTCGGCGTCGGCGAAGATCGTGAGGCGCGCGTGCACGCGCTGTTGCAAGCCGGCTGCGACGTGATCGTCATCGACACCGCCCACGGCCACTCGACGCGCGTGCAGGCCGCCGTCGCCGCCACGCGAAAAAATTTCCCCGCGTCGCAGATCATCGCCGGCAACGTCGCCACCGCCGAGGGCTACGCCGCGCTCGTGCGCGCGGGCGCCGACGGCGTCAAGGTCGGCATCGGCCCCGGCTCGATCTGCACCACGCGCGTGGTCGCCGGCGTCGGCGTCCCGCAGATCACCGCCATCTCCGACTGCGCGCGCGCGTCGGAGAAGCTGGGCAAGCCGATCATCGCCGACGGCGGCGTGAAATATTCGGGCGACGTCGCCAAGGCGCTCGCCGCCGGCGCGCACACCGTCATGATCGGCTCGCTGTTCGCCGGCACCGACGAGGCGCCGGGCGAAGTCATCCTCTACCAAGGCCGCTCGTACAAGCAGTACCGCGGCATGGGATCGATCGGCGCGATGCAGGCCGGCTCGGCCGATCGCTACTTCCAGGGCAGCGGCAAGGCGGGCGTCGCGCCCGAGACGCAGAAGCTGGTGCCCGAGGGGATCGAGGGGCGCGTGCCGTACAAGGGCTCGCTGTCGCAGTCGATCTATCAGCTGATCGGCGGCGTGAAGTCGTCGATGGGGTACACCGGCTGCCGCACCATCGAGGAGCTGCGCTCGAAGGCGCGCTTCATCCGCATCTCGTCGGCGGGGCTGCGCGAGTCGCACGTGCACGACGTCATCATCACCAAGGAAGCGCCGAACTACCGCGTCGAGTCCTGATCGCGCGCGAGCTCGTCGAGGCGGCCGAGCAGGTCGTCGACCTCGTCGGGCGGCGCGATGCGCTCGAAGAACGCGCGGGCGCGCGAGCGATCGCCGATCTTGGCGTAGACGCGCACGGCGTCCTTGCGCGCCTCGCGCTCGAGCCGCTCGTCGCGGTGGCTCTGCGCGACGGCCGCGAATTCGTCGAGCGCCTGCTTGAGGTCGCCCTGGTCGAAGTAGCACCATGCGCTCTTGTAGCGCGCATAATCGCCGACGGCCGCGTCGGGAAACTGCAGCACCTTCTGGTAGAACTTGAGCGCGTTCCCGAAGTCGTTTTGCGTGAAATAGTAGTCGCCGAAGCTCGCGAACCCGTTGGCGACGAAGCGCGACCGGGGATGCTCGGTGACCAGCCGCTTGAAGTACTTGCGCGCCGCCTCCTCCTTGCGCACGCGGGTGAGCTGGTCGGCGAGCGTGAACAGCGCTTCGTCCATGCGCGGCCAGGCGGCGTACGTCGGCGGGTCGACGAGCGCCAGCAGCGCCTTGACGCCGGCGAGCCGCCACTGCTGCGCCTTCACCGCAGCCTCCGGGTTCGGAAGCGCCGCGTAATAATCGGCGCATTCGAGGTACATGAGCGCGCGGCGGAAGATCAGGTCGGGTTTTTCGGGCGACTCGTCGGGCGTGTCGGCGATCAGGCGGCCGAGCACGTCGAGCTGCGCTTGCGACGGGAGGCGATGCGGCGCAGTCGACACGTCGGCGCGCGCCGGGCCGCCTGCAGTACCGACGGCCGCGAAAAGCACGAAGCAGACGAACGCGCGCGCAGGAGTGGAGCTCCGCATGGCTGGTTCTACGCGCGACGGTCGAATAAATTCACGGCTCGCGGTCGTCGCAGAGGGGCTTCTTGATCGTGGCTGCGATCGCGCGGCACTCGTCGAGACGGCCGAGCTTGCGAAACTCGCCGGCGACCTGTTCGAGCAGGGCGGCGGCTTTGGGCACGAGGCGCGAGCGCGGCGCGTCCTGGACGAGGCGCGTGGCGTAGCGCGCGGCCAGGCCCCAGCGCCGCGCGGCCGCGAGCTGCGACGCCAGCCCGAGCAGCACCGTGTCGAACTGCGGCGCCGCTGCGAATTTTTCCGGGCGGTCGGCGATCGCGCGGTACGTGCGGATGGCGTCGTCGCCGCGGCCGGCGATCGTGTACTGCTCGGCCAGCTTCGCGTACGCGCCGGGTTTGGAGAGATCGTCGTCGGGCAGCGCCGCGGCCTCGCGCTCCAGCTTCGCGAAGTCGGGCGGCGGCGGCGCGCCCAGCCGCTGCTCGACGGCGGCGAGATCCTTGCGCGCCTCTTTTTGCAACTGCGGATTCGACGCGTCGGCGGCCGCGGCGGCGAACAGCGCGCGCGCCTGCGGCAAATTGCCCAGGTTGAACTGCGACCACGCCGCCTTGTAGCGCGCGTAGGCGAACACCGGCGCGTCGCGGTGCTCCATCACCTTCAGGTACAGCGCGTGCGCGCCCGCCCAGTCCTTGCGCTCGAACGCGTCCTCGGCGCTCGACAGCAGCACCTCCGGCACCAGCCGCGACAGCGGGTACTGCGCGAGCAGCTCGCGACGCCAGCGCCGCGCCCGCTCGTCGTCGTGCGCGCGCGCGGCCAGCTCGGCGGCGCGGAACAGCGCCTCGTCGCGCCGCGCGTAGCGCGACCACTTGGGATCGTCGGCGAGCACCGCCCACGCGTTCATCGACAGCCGCTCGAACGCCTGCTGCTTGCGCTCGAGCTGGATGTGGCGCGACTCGTTCGACTCGTCGGCGGCCAGCCGCGCCAGCTCGCGCGCGCGCTGATCGTAGGCGTCCGCCAGGCGGTGCAGGATCTTCGGCTTGTCGGGATCGTCGTCGAGCGTCAGCGTCGCCAGCCGTTCGAGCGTCGGAATCTCCGGCGCGTCCGAGATCACCGCCCGCGGCTCGGCGCGCGCGTCGCCGGCCACTCGGCCAAACAGCGTCAAAACGGCGATCCAAAGCGCCTGGCGCATCGCTCCTCCTACCGCGCGCCGAGAGTCGCAAATCTTCGCGGATCGCGGTAACAAATACGGACCATGAATCGCGACCTCGTGCTCATCCTCGACTTCGGGTCGCAGTACACGCAGCTCATCGCGCGCCGCATCCGCGAGCTGAAAGTCTACTCGGAGATCCATCCACCGCTCGCGCTGGAGCAGATCCGCGCGCTCCAGCCGAAAGCGATCGTGCTCTCGGGCGGGCCGTCGTCGTGCTACGAGCCGGGCGCGCCGACGGTGGATGCGGGCGTGTTCGCGCTCGGCGTGCCGCTGCTCGGCATCTGCTACGGCGAGCAGCTCACCGTGAAGCTCCTCGGCGGCGACGTCAAGCCGGCCGACAAGCGCGAGTACGGGCGCGCGCACGTGCGGGTGAACCAGGCGGGCGCGCGGGCGGCGCTGTTTCACGGCTTCGCGGCGGGCGAGGAGCTGGCGGTGTGGGCGTCACACGGCGATCGCGTCGAGCGGCTGCCGAGCGGCTTCACGCTCATCGGCGAATCGGACAACGCGCCGGCGGCGGCGATCGCCGACGACGAGCGCAAGATCTACGGCGTGCAGTTTCACCCCGAGGTGGCGCATACGCCGCGCGGCGGCGAGATCCTGGCCAACTTCTTGTTTCGCGTGTGCGGGCTGGCGCCGTCGTGGACCATGGCCTCGTTCGCCGACGAAGCCGTTGCTGCGGTGCAAAAGAAAGTCGGCGAGCGCGGGCGCGTCATTTGCGGGCTGTCGGGCGGCGTCGACTCCTCGGTCGCGGCGAAGCTGATCCTGAACGCGATCGGCGAGCGGCTGACGTGCATCTTCGTCGACAACGGGCTCTTGCGGCAGGGCGAGCGCGCGGGCGTCGAGGCGCTGTTCGCCGGCGCGTTCCACGCCGACCTGCACGTGGTCGACGCGCGCGCGCGCTTCATGGGCGCGCTCGCCGGCGTCACCGATCCCGAGCAGAAGCGCAAGATCATCGGCCGCGAGTTCATCGCCGTCTTCGACGAGGAGGCGCGCAAGATCTCCGGCGTGGAGTTTCTCGCGCAAGGCACGCTGTACCCCGACGTGATCGAGAGCGTGTCGTTCAAAGGTCCCTCGGCGACCATCAAGAGCCATCACAACGTCGGCGGATTGCCGGCGGATATGAAGCTCAAGCTGGTCGAACCACTGCGCGAGCTGTTCAAGGACGAAGTCCGC
>Ga0070741_10007664_pt1 | contig 22182 bp, 26 predicted proteins | sample Coa_R1_4_FD_66440 | JGI IMG/M metagenome (GOLD analysis project Ga0070741, IMG submission 66440) | Surface soil microbial communities from Centralia Pennsylvania, which are recovering from an underground coalmine fire - Coalmine... | ecosystem: Environmental > Terrestrial > Soil > Unclassified ... | reverse complement strand
GGCCGCGCGTCGGCATCTCCGGCGTCTCCGGCATCGAGACCCTGGTCTCGGGCGCCTACATCGGCGTCGACATCGGCACGTCCGGCGAACACAAGACGCAGTTCACCGGCCTGGAGAAGCCGCCGCCGGTGACGCACGACATGAAGGGCAAGCTGTTCATGCTGCACACCACCGACGCCGGCTCGCTCGGCATCGGTTCGCCGGTGTATTACCACCGCATCTCGGTGGGCAAGGTGGTCGATTCCGACCTCGACCCGGACGGCAAGCACGTCACGGTGCAGATCTTCGTCGACGCGCCGAACGACCGCCTGGTCACCGAGAACTCGCGCTTCTGGAACGCCAGCGGCGTCGACCTGTCGCTGAACGCCTCCGGCCTGAAGGTCAACACGCAGTCGCTGGCGACGGTGATCGCCGGCGGCGTGGCATTCCAGCCGTTCCAGGAGGACGAGCCGGGCGGCCCGGCCGCCGACAAGGCCGACTTCTACCTGTTCTCCGACCAGAGCAGCGCGCTGGCGCCGCCGGACGGCCCGGCGGTGGCGATCCTGATGCACTTCCAGCAGACCGTGCGCGGCCTCAACAACGGCGCGCAGATCGACTTCCACGGCATCGCCTTCGGCGCGGTCAAGGCGATCCAGCTGCAGTTCGACAAGCAGCGCAAGGAGTTCTACACCGACGTCCTCGCCGACGTCTATCCCGACCGCCTCGGCGCGGCGATGAAGTCGATGCGCGAGCTGGAGAAGAGCAGCAACATCACCGCCGCGCAGATGTGGGAGCGCATGATCGAGCGTGGCCTGCGCGCGCAGCTGCGCTCGGGCAACATCATCACCGGCCAGCTCTACATCGCGCTGGATTTCGTCAAGAATCCACGGCCGGTGCTGTTCGACTCCAGCGCCAAGCCGCTGGTCATCCCGACCGCGCCGGGCAGCATGGAGGAGCTGCAGGAGCAGATCCAGAACATCGTCAAGAAGCTCAACGAGATTCCGTTCGGCCAGATCGGCAACAACCTCAATTCGACCCTGAGGAACGCCAGCCAGCTGCTGGCGCAGCTCGACAAGGAGCTGGTGCCCGAGGCCAAGGCCACGCTGCACGAGGCGCAGGGCGCGTTGCGCTCGCTCAACCAGGGCCTGGCCTCGCCGGACTCGCCGCTGCAGCAGAACGCGCAGCGCACGCTGGAGGAGGTGAACCGTGCCGCGGCCTCGTTCCGCGCCCTGGCGGACTACCTCGAGCAGCATCCCGAGTCGCTGATCCGCGGCAAGTCCGCGGAGCAGGAGCCGGCCGCGGATTCAGGCAGGAAATGAGCGCCATGACCATCCACCGCAGCATCCCCGTCCTCGCCTGCGCCGCGCTGGCCGCCTGCGCCGAGGCGCCGACGCAGTTCTACACCCTGCTGCCGCCGCCGGCCGCGGCGCCGCCTGCCGCCGCGGCGGCGCCGTACCAGATCGATGTGCAGGGCGTGGAGGTGCCGCCGCAGGTGGCGACCCAGCAGATGGTGGTGCGCACCGGCGCCGGCGAGCTGGTGCCGGTCGATACCCGGCGCTGGATCGCGCCGCTGGGCGACGAGATCCGCGATGCGCTGTCGGCCAGCCTGGCCCGGCGCCTGGGCGCGCACGACGTGCATGGCCTGTCGCACGCGGTGTTGCCCGAGGGGCAGGGCCTGCCGACCTGGCGCATCAGGCTCAGGGTGCAGCGTTTCGAGTCGGCGCTCGGCGCCAGCGCCCGCATCGACGCACTGTGGACCCTGCGCCGCGGCGACGATGCGGCCGCGGCGCTGACCTGCGCCAGCAGCGTCACGGAAAGCGTGGGGCCGGGCTATGAAGCCCTGGCCGAAGGGCACCAGCGGGCGGTGGCGAAGCTCGCCGCGCGCATCGCCGCCGCGCTCGGCGGCGCGCAGAACGGCGCGGCGCGCTGTCCGGCGGACTGAAGCCGCCGGACAGGATCAGCAGGGGTTCAGAGCGGCTGGGTGGCGCCGAAGCGGCGCCCGCCGACCAGCACGCCGCTTCGCCAGCGCGCCACGATCTCGCCCAGTCCGTTCCAGTCCTGGCTGCTGCCTTCGACCAGGCGCAAGTCGGCCCGCGCGCCGGTGACGATGGCGCCATGGTCGCCGGGCGCGGCGCCGGCCTTGCCGTCGGCCGTGTCGGAGGTCTCGGGCATCAGGGTCTTGCCGGTGGCGTCGATCAACACGCCGCCGCGCGGCAGGCCGACATCGGGCCCCACCGCCAGTACCAGGCCGTGCTGCACCCGCACCTGGGTACCGGCCGGCAGCCAGCGCTCGCCGTCGAACACGCGGGCGCCGACGATGGTGAAGGCCGGTCCCTTGTTGCTTTCTTCCTGGGCCTGCAGGGTGCCAGCCCGGCTCAGGCCGGCGCACAGCGCGCCGCAAAGGGCGAGGGAGGACAGAAGCAACAGGCGCTGTTTCATGGCATGCCTCGGACTGGCCGCTGGACTGCTCTTGAGGCGGCACCTTAAGAGGCCGCCGCGGCGCCTGGCGAGGCTTTAGGGACGAACCGGCGAAGCCCTGGGACGAGCCGGTTTTGCCCGGGGATGGTGGCCGCGGGGCCTTGGCCGGGGCCGATTTGCACCGTCCGGCCGGGGGTGGCACCGAGGCCGGCGACGGCATGGACGCCGTGCCGCGCGCCGGCGCGCGGCTGTGGCCGGGCTGCGGCTGGCCCGGGCCCGGGCCCGGCCGGGCCCCGCCGGCATCCAGGCTCAGGCCGGCCCGGCCCTCAGCGGCAGTGGTAGTAGCCGCAGTGGTGGTAATAGCCGGGACCCACCGGCACGACGACACAGCCGGCGGCGAGAAGGGCGGAACTCAGCAGCAGCATCCGTAAGATCGTGCGCATGGCGTTTTCTCCAGGTCGGTGAACGCGTCCCCACAGTAGGGTCCGGGCACTGAACGCCTTCTGAATTCCGCCCCACCCCTGGGTTAACAAAGGTAAATGCGGAACTCGCCGCCACTCGGCCGGCAAGCCCAGCCGCTACAGGCGCGACACCCAGGGATTGCCCCGCACGTAGAAGCGCAGCAGGCGCCGCGCCCAGCGCCCGGCGTAGTCCACGCCGATGCGCGGACGGCGCACGATCGCGATGCGCGGCTGCGGCTGCGGCGGCTCCTCGATGTGGAACTCGGCGCTGAGCAGGTCGTGGCCGTTGAGGCGGCGGTCGATGCCCATGGCCCGGCACAGCAGGCCGGGACCGTTGCTGCGCAGCTCCACGCCGCGCACCGGCTCCAGCGCGCGCAGCAGCACGGCCGAGGCCAGGCCCTCGGCCTGGGTGACCACGTTCATGCAGTGATGCATGCCGTAGATCAGGTAGACGTAGGCGTGGCCGGGAGGCCCGAACATCACCTCGGTGCGGGCGGTGCGGCCGCGCGACGAGTGCGCCGCCAGGTCGTGCGGACCGAGGTAGGCCTCGGTCTCGACGATGCGGCCGACCCGCTCCACGCCGCCGCTGCGCAGCACCAGGTGCTTGCCCAGCAGCTCGCGCGCAACCTCGATGGTGTCGCGATCGTAGAAAGCGCGTGGCAGCACCAGCGCGAGGCCTCCGCGGGCGAAGATGGAATGCGGAGTTTAAGGGGCCGCCGCTCCCGCCGCGCGGCGCTCAGGCCGGAGCTTTGAGGCGCCGCTGCAGGTCCGCCAGCTTTTCCTGCACGGCCCGCAGCTGCTGGATCTTCTGGGCAATGCCGGCCTTGTCCGGGATCGAGTTCCAGTCGAAGGCCTTGCCGTGCATCAGGTGCAGCGGCATGTGGCCCAGCGGCGGAGGCGCGTTGGCGAAGGTGGTGTCTTCGGGGGAGGCGGCCAGGGCGCTGCCCATCGCCGCCAGGATTTTGCCGGCATGCTGCAGCGCCGAACGCAGCTCCCGGATCTGCGTACCGGTCTCTTCCTGCTCAAGCAGCAGCCTTGCCCGCTCTTCGCGATCCATATCCGCTCCCTGCGCCAGCCGCGAACTATGCCGGCTCCCGCGGGGTCAATCAGAGAACCAGTTCACACAACCGGCCTGCGCCGGCCGGTCAAGCCCCGGGGCTTGTATAGTAGGCGGGCACAGGCAACGATGACAGTGACCATGACCCTGAATATCACCGACCTGACCCGCAAGGTCGCGATCCTGGACCTGTTCCGCCAATGCCACGCCGACCGGGCCGGAGCCCCGGTGCTGTTGACGGTGCTGATGGTGGCCTGGAACGAAAGCGGCCTGCGGGCCGACGACCTTTCGGTCGGTCTCAACGAGATGCTCGAAGCGGGCACCGTGAGCCTGGATGCCGACCCGAAGAGCCCTTCGGTCGCGCTGACCCCGGCCGGCATGGCCTGGATCGACCAGCTGGACCCCCATGTCCGCCAGGAGCAGGAGCGCATCCTGCGCTCGCTGCGCCTGCGCGCGGCGAACAAGCCCCCGGAAAAGCTGACCCCGGGCCAGGAGCCGCGCTGGCGCATCATCGACCGGCGGCTGCAGCTCGACTGAGCGCTACTGCCTGGTCGCGACCAAGGCCAGTGCGTATTGATGCTGCGCTACGCTGCCGTTGCTGGCGTCGTCCAGTTCCATGACCAGGGTATCCGCGGTAAGGCTGCCCCCCAGCGGGGAGTGTCCCGACGCGGGCAAATGGCTCGCCAGCCCACTCAATGCGATGGAGCCGGTGGAGCACGTGCCGGTTGCCATGAGGTGCGACACGTTGTAAGTGCCATCGGGTGTCGCGGTGCCCGAAAAATTGCAGCCGCTCGCCGAGGACAGCGTGAAACTGGTCGAGCTGCTGAAATTGACGGTGTAGGTCGTGGCAACGGTGGGGAATCCTTTGGCGGCCACGGCCGAGGGGCCGGTCGTGGCGGTATATGTGCCGGCGGGAATGGCGCTGGAGCTCAGGGCGGGATTGTCGAGGATGACATGAGCGCTATTGCTGTATCCCCCGGGGAAAGGAAAGCTCAGAGCCGCTTGCAGGCCGTTGCCCGACGAGGAGGAAGTGCCGCTCAAGTTAGCGTCGACCACGATCTGGGTGGTGCCATCGCCCAGGTTGCCGGTACCTCCCGCATAGGCAGTGAAAAAGCCGCCTATTGTGGAGCTGCCCGTGCTGGAAGCCACCTCCAGATTGAAGATGGCCTGGCTGCCATTGGTTTGCGTGTCGGCGAGGAATCCGTTGCCGTCGCTGGCGATGACGCCAAAAACAACGTCCTGCTGAGTTGAGGGTGCAGGAAAGCCTCGCGTACTGTTGCCGGTATAGCCGAAGAAGGTGCCTTGGAGCACCCCTCCCGAGCTACCGCCGCTGCTGCCGCCGCCCGGGCCGACGCTGATGTTGCCGCCCCCGCCGCCGCAGGCGGCGAGCAGCAGGCTGCCGGCGCCGGCCAGCAGGAGCCGCAGTGGGGAAGTGCGGATGAGGGCCACGCCGTGTGCGAGCATCTTGGTTCTCGGTATGGCCGCGTGCGGCCGGGGAGGCGGCATTGTGGGAGCGGCGCGGCGGGCGTGCAAGCCGGGCCGGTACAGCCCGGTATCACCAGGCGCAATGAAGATAACAAAAGGCCGCCGCGCGGCCGGGGAGAAGAAAGATGGGCAAGAGGGCTGGCCTGCTGCTTGGATTCGCCTGCAGCCTGCTGCCGGGCTGCGGGCCGGGCAGCGACGCGGCGGGCGGCGCGGCCGCGGCGGTCGATCCCGCGACGCTGTGCGTATCGTCCGCCTGCGGCAGCAAGACGCGGCTGCTCGATATCCCCGGCGCCGAGAACACGCTGTTCACGCCGGACGGCCGCCTGTTCGTCAGCGGCGACAGCAATGTCTACGAAGTGACGCGCGACGGGGCCGGCTTCCATGCCGTGAGCCTCTATGACGGCAGCTGCAATTTCACCGGCATGGCGCGCCGCGGCGACATCCTCTACGTGGCCTGCTTCGACCTGCGCCTGTACGCCCTGCGCCTGGACCAGGCCGGCGCACGCCTGCAACCGATCTACAGCCTCGCCGGCATGGCCGCGCCGAACGGCATGAGCGACGGACCGGACGGCGAGCTGTACCTCGCCGACGGCCCGCTCTCCAGCTCCCAGCTGCCGAGCCCGAAGCTGGTGCGCCTGGACTTCGACGCCGCCGATCCGCTCAAGGTGGTGAAGCAGACCGCCTGGCTGAGCCAGGGCGTGGGCCTGCCCAACGGCCTGACCCGGCGCGGACGCACGCTTTGGTTCAGCAGCTCGTCGTTGCTGCCGCCGGCCCTGGGCCAGCTCAACAGCGTCGACATCCTGGCCGACGGCAGCGCCGGTCCGGTGCGGACCATCGGGACGCTCGCGGCCATTCCCGACGACCTCGGCGTCGCCGGGGACGACCTGCTGCTCGCCCTGTACAGCGAAGGGGCGGTGGCCCTGGTCGGCGCCGGCGGGGCGATCCTGTCGCAGACCGCTCCGCTCAGCTTCGATCTGCCGTCTTCGGTGAAGATCGGCCAGCCGCCGCTGGTCAATCCCGCTACCGACCTGCTGGTGACCGAGAAAGGCGTGGTCGGCGTGGACGCGACCGGCGCGCTGTTCGGCAATGCGCTGAGCGTGTTCCGGCGCAACCCGTGAAGGACGGGCGCGGCGTCTCCGCCGCGCCCGGCTCGAGGTTACTGCGGCGAGGTCGAGTTCGGCGTGCGTTGTTGTCGTTGTCGGCGGGCTTGGGCGTGGAGCCGGACTTCTTCTTCTTGCCGTGGTGGTGCTTCTTGCCGGACGTGGACTTGGAGGACGAGCTGGAGCCGTTGTCCATGCTGCCGCTGTCCATCCCGCCGCTATCCGTGCCCATGCTGCTGCTGCCGGTGCTCTTGCCGCCGGCGGAGGGTTCGGTGCGCGGCGCCGGCTCCGACGGTGACGTCGTGTCCGGGGGCATGGTGCTGTTGCTGGGCATGCTGCCGCTGCCCGGGCTGGTGCCGGACTGCGCCAGGGCGGAGCCGGCAAACACGGCACAGGCGATCAGCGCCGCTGCGGGCCAGGTTTTGTGCTGGGACATCACGAACCTCCAATTTCCGTATGGAGCCGGCGGTGCCGGCGCTGCGCCAGGCGTCCTGCCCGGCCTTCGGGACTGCCGCGGCGGCCCGGCGGGGACCGCGTCGATGACCGGCCCGCAAAGGGCCACCCCACCGCCGCCGCGACAGCTTGAAATTTCTGACCGGCGTCGGCGGCGCGGGTTCAATCGGCGTGCAAGCGGCCTGGGGCGCGGTATTCAGACGGGGTTCAGTTAAGCGGCGCTACCTTCGGCGTCGTCATCCATCAACCGGCAGCCGCCGGGGTTCACCAGGAAGGTGAAGCCATGAAAACCATGCTCCGACCGCTGCTGCTTGCGCTGGCCCTGCTGCTGGCGCCGCTGTCCGCCTTTGCCGGCGTGTTCATTTCGGTCAACATCGCGCCGCCGCCGCTGCCGGTTTACGAGCAGCCGGTGGCCCCGGCCGAAGGCTATATCTGGACGCCGGGCTACTGGGCCTGGGACGACGATGCCGGCGACTACTACTGGGTGCCCGGCACCTGGGTGCTGGCGCCCGAGCCGGGCTATCTGTGGACGCCGGGCTGGTGGGGCTGGGGCGACGGCGTCTACCTCTGGCACGCCGGCTACTGGGGCCCGCACGTCGGCTTCTATGGCGGCATCAACTACGGCTACGGCTACACCGGCGACGGCTACCACGGCGGCGAATGGCGCGACGGCCACTTCTGGTACAACCGCAGCGTCAACAACGTCAACGTCACCAACATCCACAACACCTACAACACCACCGTGATCAACAACGTCACGGTGAACCGGGTCAGCTACAACGGCGGCAACGGCGGCGTCGGCGCTCGCCCGAGCCCGCAGCAGCAGGCCTGGGCCAACGAGCGTCATTTCGACCCCACCGCCAGCCAGGTGCAGCACCGGGAGGCGGCACGCAGCAACCGCTCGCAGTTTGCCTCCGCCAACCAGGGCCGCCCGGCGGTGTTCGCCACCCCGCAGCCGGGCGAGTTCAAGGGACGCGGCGTCGTCTCGCGCGGCGAGGCGGCACCGTTCCATGCCGCGCCGAATGGCGCCTTTACCAAGGGCGGCGCCGAGCGCGGCCAGGGCCCCGGCGGGCAGCGCGGCGCGCCGGCCTACGTGCAACGCGGGCGCGAAGCCGAGGGCCAGCAGCCGCGCGAGCAGGGCCGTGCGCCCGCCTATGTGCAGGGGCGGCAGGCCCCGCAAGGCGAGCACACCATGATTCAGCCGCAGGTGCAGCAGCGCGAGCAGCAGATGCAGGCGCAGCAGCGCGAGATGCAGCAACGCAACCAGCAGATGCAGCGTGACCAGCAGCAGCGCTCGCAGCAGATGGAGGCACAGCAGCGCAGCCAGGCGCTGATGCAGCAGCGTGAACAGCAGCAGCGCACCCAGCAGATGCAGATGCAGCAGCGTGAACAGCAGCAGCGCGCCCAGCAGATGCAGATGCAGCAACGCGAACAGCAGCAGCGCGCCGAGCAGATGCAGCAGCGCAACCAGCAGATGCAGCAGCAACCGATGCAGCGCGCGCCGCAGATGCAGCCGCACGTGCAGGGGCCCGGCCCGCAACCCCATGGCGGGCCGCATGCGGAACGCCGCGAGGGCGGCCGTTAGGTCAGGGTTTAGCGGCGGCGGGCAGGCGTGGCAGCCCGGCCAGGCCCGCCGGCGTCGCCAGCAGGTAGGCGACCCGCGCCGGGCCCACGCCCTCGACTTCCTCGTCGAGCCAGGTCAGCCCCTCGAGCGGCGCCGCGGCCGTGGCGCAGTCCTCGCTGAGCAGCAGGTATTCGTGGGACGGCACGCCGTTTTTCAGGAGGCGATGCAGCAGGATCAGCGGCCGCCCGGCCAGTTCGGTGAACTGCCGCACCTGTTTGATCGCGATCTCGCCCAGGTGCAGCAGCACCTTCAGGCGCAGCCGCTCGATGCCGCGGCAGGCCTCGCAGCCGCAGGCGCTGCGGTCCTGCTGCAGGCGCTGCCGGGTCTGCTCGAAGGCGCCGAAGAACTCGCCGGCCTGGGCCAGGATGTCGCGGACCACCGGGCCGGCCGGTCCTTGGTACTCGGCATAGAGCAGGGCGGCATCGCCTTCCAGCTTGTTCAGTGTCAGCGGGTGGGCGGCGCGATCGATCACCGTGTCGAGCAGGGCGGTGACGATCTGCTCGGCATGGACCAGGCTGAGTTCCGGCTGGTGCACGAAACCGGTGTAGCCGCTGATGTCGGCGATGGCGAGGACCGCTTGGCTCAGCCTCATGAAGAACTCCCGGCTTTTCAGGCCCGGAGCAGACTATAGCCTTTGCCACGGCCGGCGGGCGGGCTGCTAAATTCGATGTTCGAACGGGAGGGGGATATGGCCGAAGCCGGGCTGCGAGCGGGGCGCGAAAAGCTGGTGCGCGAGCACATGGCGGACGAAAACAGCCTGGACTTCAGCCGGGTGCTCGCCACTTTCCCGCATCCGCACTATGAGATCGTTCCCACCGGGGCGGTCTACGACGGCCGCGCCGCGGTGGAAGCCTACTACCGCGAGTCGCGCACCGCGTTTCCCGACCAGCGCAACGAGCTCATCTCCCTGCGCCACGCCGACGACGCCGTGATCGTCGAGTTCTGGCTGCGCGGCACGCACCGGGGCCCGCTCGGCCACGTGCCCCCGACGGGGCGCGCCTTCGAAGTGCGGATGAGCGCCTTCTTCATCTTCGACGGCGACCGGCTGGTCTGCGAGCGGGTGTATTTCGACGCCATGAGCCTGCTGCGCCAGCTCCTCGCCGGCGTCAATCCGCGCCGCCCGGCCAGCCTGTTGCTGTTGCTGCGGGTCCTGCGCGGGCTGGGCCGCAACCAGCGCGAGCTGGCGGCGCACGGCTGAACTGCAAGCCTTGATCCAGACCCCGCTTCAGGCCTTGATCCCGGCCCAGGCGCGGATTTCGGCCTCGTGCTGCTGCACCACGCGGCGGCCCTCGGCGATGGCCTCGGCGGCGCGGTGGAAGTCCATCATGGCGAAGTCCTCCAGCCGCGGCAGCAGGGTCAGCTCCGGCGGGTCGCCGGCCATGCGGCTGCGGGTCAGGCGGTCCTGCATGATGTTGACGCTGGAGGCGACCACGTCGAAGAAGCCGGGCTTCTCCGGATCGCCGCTTTCCAGATAGCCGACCACGCGGTGCCAGAAACCCTTGGTCTTGGGGACGCCGTCCGGCGGCGCCGCGTCCACCGCGCGTTCGGCTTCCTGGCGCCCCGCGGCCGACAGGTGCAGGCCCACCAGCTGCGCGTTGAGGTTGACCGCGATGACCACGTCGGCGCCCAGCGCGCGCGCCGCCGAGACCGGCACCGGGTTGACCAGGCCGCCGTCGAGCATCCAGCGGTCGTTGAGCTTGACCGGGGTGAACAGGCCGGGGATGGCGCAGGAAGCGCGCGCCGCCGCCAGCACCGGCCCCTCGGTGACCCAGACCTCGCGGCCGGTCTTCATCTCGGTGGCGACGCTGACGAAGCGGTGCTGCTCCAGGTCCTCGATGTTGGGATCGGGATGGTGCTCGCCGAAGTAGCCGAACAGGCGCTCGCCCTTGACGAAGCCGCCGGAGAAGGTGAAGTCCATCAGGCGCACCACGTCGCGCACGGTGAGCTTGACCAGCCAGTCGGTGAAGTCCTTGAGCTGGCCGGAGACGTAGACCGCGCCCACCAGCGCGCCGATCGAGGTGCCGGCGACCACCCGCGGGCGGACGCCCATCGCCTCCAGCTCCTGGATGACGCCGATGTGCGACCAGCCGCGCGCCGAGCCGCTGCCCAACGCGACGCCGATGACGGGCTGTTTGTGATCCGCTTGCATGGCCCGAGCCTAGATGGCCCGGCCATGGAACTCAAGAGCGGATTTCAGCGCCCCAGCAGGTAGGCCGGCTCGTGCGCCGCGTCGACCGCGGCGACGCCGGGACCGGCGCCGAACAGCGGCGCCAGCATCCACAGCGCGGTCGCGGCCACCAGCGCCGCCATCGCCAGATTGAAGCCCTGCCGCACGCCGGGACGGTGCAGGTAGCCGCGCAGCTTGCGTCCGAACAGCGCCCACACCGAGACGCAGGGCAGGTTGATCGCTGCGCCGATCAGCAGCATCAGTCCCAGCCTGGCCGGTACTCCCAGGGGGAATTTCTCGGCGATGGCGCAGGCCGCCACGGCCATGGCCCAGGCCTTGGGATTGACGAACTGGAACAGCACCGCCTCGTGGAAGCGCATCGGCCGCGCCGCCGCGCCGGACGCGCCATCGGCCGGCGCGGCATCGCGCAGCAGCACCAGGGCCAGCCAGAACAGGTAGGCGCAGCACAGCAGGCCGAGCAGCCGGCCCACCCCCGGCGCCGCCAGCAGAAGGGCGCCGACGCCGGCCCAGGAGACCAGCAGCAGCAGCACCATGCCGGCGGTGATGCCGAGCATGTGCGGAATGGTGCGGCTGAAGCCGAAGCGGATGCCCGAGCCCAGCAGCATCAGGTTGTTGGGACCGGGGGTGATGGACGAAACGAACATGAACATCGCCAGCGGGGCGAGCAGCAGGCCGAGGCTTTGCATGGCACCGGGTCCGGTTGAACGCGGCCGATCCGCGCCTGCACACCTTAGGCGGCGGATGACAGGGATAACAGGCACAAGTAAAATGAATTGTGTGCAGTACAGTTGCATCAAATCGCAACTGTACTGGCCCGCCGCGCATCGCACTGTGCCGACCCTCGCCGGAGCCGCCATGACCGAGACCGAAACGCTGTCCTCTGCGCCCATCTACACCCAGCTGGCCGACGAACTGTGCCTGCTCATCGGCAACGGCCAGCTGCTGCCGGGCGAGCGGCTGCCCTCGGTGCGGCGCCTGTCGCGGCAGAAGCGGGTCAGCGCCACCACGGCCATCGCCGCGCTGCGCTCGCTGGAAAGCCGCGGCCTGGTCGAGGCGCGGCCGCAGTCCGGCTATTTCGTGCGGGCGCGCGGCAAGCCGAGCGCCGAGCCGGCGATGACGCGGCCGCCGGCCGCGCCCAAGACGGTGGGGGTGGACAACCTGATGGTGCGGATGATCGATGCCGCGCTGGACCCGGCCATCGCCCCGCTGGGCACCGCCGCGCCAGACCCGGCCTGGTTTCCGGTGCGGCGCCTGCAGCGCGTCATCGCCAGCACCGTGCGGCGCCACCCGGAGCTGCTCGCCACCTGCTGCCCGTACTACGCCGGACTGGAGACGCTGCGCCACCAGGTTGCGCGGCACTACGCGGCGCTGGGCTGCGTGGTGGCGCAGGACGAGGTGGTCATCACCAACGGCTGCACCGAGGCGATCAACCTGGCGCTGGCCGCCGTGGCCCAGCCCGGCGACACCGTGGCGATCGAGTCGCCGAGCTACTACGGCTTCCTGCAGATCATCCAGAAGCGCGGCCTGCAGGCGCTGGAGATCGCCACCCATCCGCGCGACGGCCTGTCGGTCGACGCGCTGGAAGCGGCGCTGGCCTCGCGCGCCGGGCGCAGCGTCAAGGCCTGCCTGGTCAGCCCCAACTTCAGCAATCCGATGGGCTCGTCGATGCCGGAAGGCGAAAAGCGCCGCCTGGTCGAGCTGTGCGAGCGGCACGGCGTCACCCTGATCGAGGACGACGTCTATTCCGACCTGCAGCATGCCGGCCCGCGGCCCCTGCCGGCCAAGGCCTACGACCGCAGCGGCAACGTCATCCTGTGCTCCTCCTTCACCAAGACCCTGGCGCCGGGGGCCCGCGTCGGCTGGGTCTTCGGCGGACGCCACGCCGAGGAGATCCGCCTGCGCAAGTTCGCCGTCTCCGGCGCCACGCCGGCGATCCTGCAGGAAGCGCTGTCGGAGATGCTGCGCAGCGGCGGCTACGAGCGCCACATGCTCAAGCTGCGCCGGGCCTACGCGGCGCAGGTGGCGCAGATGTCGGCGGCGGTGTGCGAGCACTTCCCGGAGGGGACGAAGATCACCCAGCCCGGCGGCGGCTTCGTCATCTGGGTCGAGCTGCCCGGCAGGATCGATACGCTGGCGCTGTACGAGAAGGCGCTGAGCGCCGGCGTCAATTTCGCGCCGGGGCCGCTATTCTCGGCCAGCGGGCGCTACCGCAGCTTCCTGCGGCTCAATTGCGGGCGGATGTGGACGCCGGCGATCGAAGGGGCGTTGATCAGGCTGGGCAAGCTGGCCAAGGCGGAGCTGGCGCGGGCTTCATGACGGCTCATCCGGTGGAGGCGCGCATCCCGCCGTTCCCGCGCCCTGGCTACTTCCCGAACCGCCGGTCCCGCTGCTGGAACGAGCGCACCGCGCGCAGGAAGTCGATGCGGCGGAACGCCGGCCAGAACACGTCGGTGAAATAGAACTCGCTGTACACGCTCTGCCACAGCATGAAGCCGGACAGGCGGATCTCGCCGCTGGTGCGGATGATCAGGTCCGGCTCGGGCAGGTGCGGCGAGTAGAGGTAGCGGCCGATCGCCTCCGGGGTGATCGATTCGACGATGTCGTCGCTGCTCTTGCCGGAACCCAGCTCCTTGCGCATCAGCGCCTTCACCGCGTCGGTGATCTCCTCGCGCCCGCCGTAGGCGGCGGCGAAGGTCAGCTCGACATCGCCGTAGTCCTGGGTGGCGGCCTCGGCGGCACGCACCGCGGCCACGGTGCTCGGCGGCAGCAGGTCGACCCGGCCGACGGCGCGCACGCGGACCCGGCGCTCATGGATGCGCGGATCGGCGATCAGCGCCTTGAGCTTGGCCTCGGTCACCTGCATCAGGCCGTCGAGCTCCTCGGTGGGGCGGCTGAAGTTGTCGGTGGAGAACACCCACAGGGTGATGGCGGTGATGCCCAGGTCCACGCACCAGTCGAGCAGCTCGTCGAGCTTGGCGGCGCCGGCGCTGTAGGCGGCCTGGGTGTCCTTGAGGCCCTGCAGGCGGCCATAGCGGCGGTTGCCGTCGAGGATGAGGCCGACGTGCTGGGGAATCGGCCCGTGCAGGACCTGCTTGCGCAGGAAAGTGCTGTACAGGCGGTACAGCGGACGCAGCAACAGATGACGAATCAAGGTTCCCCCGGTGATCGGCGCGACGGACTGGATGCGGGCGCGGGCCCCGCCGTCTTTGCTCCCTACATCATACGTGAGCCGACTCCGCGTCAGCGGGGGCCATTTTGCCTATTCGGCCGGGCCGCCGTAGACGACCGAGGTCATTGACAGGGAACTGCTGACCATGTCGTTGAACAGCCGCGGCCGCTCGCCCGGCCGCCGCGCGCCGAGCACGTAGAGCAGGGGCAGGTAGTGCTCCGGCGTGGGAATCGCCAGGCGGGCGTCGGCGCCGAGGGCCGGGTAGTCGGCCAGGGCCTGGTCGTCGCCGTCCTCGATCAGGCGGTTGGCCAGGCTGCGGAAGCGCAGAGCCCAGTCCATGGCGCCGTGGCCGTGGAAGCTGAACAGCCGCAGGTTGTGGACGATGTCGCCGCTGCCCAGGATCAGCACGCCTTCCTCGCGCAGCGGCGCCAGGCGCCGCCCCAGCTCGAGGTGGAAGGCGCCGGGCCGGGCGCTGTCCAGCCCCAGCTGCACCACCGGAATGTCGGCGGCGGGGTACATCGGCCGCAGCACCCCCCAGGCGCCGTGATCCAGGCCGCGGTCCGGGTCCAGCCGGACCTCCAGCGGGTCGGCGCCGGTACCGAGCAGTGCGGCCACGCGCCGCGCCAGCTGCGGGCTGCCGGGAGCGGGGTAGCGCACCTCGAACAGGGCCTTGGGGAAGCCGTAGAAGTCGTGGATGGTTTGCGGCTGCTCCGCCGCCGTCACCGCGACGCCCGGCGTCTCCCAGTGGGCCGAGATGCACAGGATGGCGCGGGGCCGCGGCAGGCGCCGGCCCAGCGCGGCCCATTCGCGGCTGCAGGGGTTGTCCTCGATGGCGTTCATCGGCGAGCCGTGGCCGAGGAACAGCGCGGGCATCGGATGGCTCATGCGCTAGTATGCCCGTCCAAGGAACTGAACGCCGCGAGTCCTTGCCAAAAGCCAAGGACGGTCACGACAAGGAGCGTTGCCATGAACAGACCCCCCGGCGCCGCGGTCCAGCCGGCGCATTCCAGCCATCTGCTCGAAGGCGGCCTTTTCTATCCGACCGGCTACGTCGTCGCCGGCCTGCCCGACGGCGAGCAGGCGGAGAGCCTGTGCGAACTGTTCCGCTCCTGCGGCTACAGCGAGGACGAGTGCATGGTGGTGCCGGCCGAGCGCATGGCCCGCGCCTGCTCGGAGGACGTGACGGGGCACCATTTCATCGCCGCCCTCGGCGCCAGCGCCGGAGTGCGCCAGCGCCAGCTGCAGCTGGCGCGGGAAGGCTGTCACTTCCTGATGGTCGATGCGCCCAGCGAGGCGGAGAAGCAGCGGGTGCTGCGGGTCCTGTCGCGGGTGCCGGTGCGCTACGCGGTGCATTATCATCGCTTCGTCATCGAGGACCTGATCGAGCACCTGTCCTCGGCCACGCCCGACAGCGCGCACGCGCGCAGCGTGTAAGCCATACCGACCGGTTTCGAAACCGCCGCCAGGCGGAGGAGTCACGCCGTGCCCCGATGCCGCCGATGAGCGCCCGCAAGCCGAAGCTGGCGCTGTTCCTGGTCCTGGCCGCCGCCTGGCTTCCCGCCCGCGGCGCCGACGCCGGCGACAACGTGGCGCAATTCGGCTGGCTGCACCTGATGCCGCTGTCACGCAGCACCCCGCTGCACACCGAGCTGCGGCCCAGCCTGATCGGCAGCCTGACCGGGGTGCAGAGTTCCTTCGATTCCCCGGGCACGGCGGCCCGGGTCGGGGTGGCCGACACCGCCGCCTTCATCAACACCCGCTTCCTCACCGACCATTTCGCGGCGCAGCTGGTCGCCGGCGTCCCGGCCCAGGTGACGATCAGCGGCACCGGCATGGTGGCGCCCACCGGCCTGCTCGGGCAGTTCCTCAAGGTGGACCTGGGCGCGGCACAGAACAACCCGCTGGTGGCGGTGCGCGAATGGACCCCGGCGCTGCTGCTGCAGTACTACTTCGACCTGCCGGACGGCTTTCCCGGCGGCGGCCGCAAGGATGCGCTGCACCCCTACCTCGGCATCGGCATCAGCTATGCCTGGTTCAGCGATTTCGACGTCAGCGGCGAGTTCAAGCGGCAGCTGCAGTCCAACTTCGGCCAGCTGCTGTCGTTTGCCACCGGCCACCCCGGCGCGACCCGGGTCAGCGCCTCGGCCTCGCGCTCCTGGAACGGCGTGTTCAACGCCGGCCTGGCCTGGGACCTGTCGCGGCACTGGGGCCTGGCCGCCTCGGTCACCTATGCGCCGCTGTCCAGCGTCGCCCATATCGACATCAGTGCCGCCGACGGCACCCTGCTGGCGAGCAGCAGCAGCCGCCTCAGCCAGGATGCGATCGTCAGCGCGCTGCTGCTGAACTACCGCTTCCGCTTCCTGTAGGCGCAAACGGCGCGGACGCGGTTCCTGCCGCGCCCGCGCCGGCCTTCAGCTGATATCGGTGGCGCCGACCTTGATCCGTTTCGGCGCGGCCTGCAGGAACACCTCGATCATGCGGCGGTTGAACGCCGGCAGGTCGCCCGGGTTGCGGCTGGTCACCAGGCCGCGGTCCGATACCACCTCCTCGTCCACCCATTCGCCGCCGGCGTTGCGGATGTCGGTGCGCAGCGAAGGCCAGGAGGTCAGGCGCCGGCCGCGCACCACGTCGGCCTCGACCAGGGTCCAGGGTCCGTGGCAGATCGCGGCGATCGGCTTGCCCGCGTCGAACATGCCGCGCACGAAGTCCACCACCAGCGGCTCCATGCGCAAGGTGTCGGGGTTGAGCACTCCGCCCGGCAGCACCAGCGCGTCGTAACGCTCGGCCTGGGCCGTCTTGATGGTCACGTCGACCGGGACGTCCTGCCCCCAATTCTTCAGCTTCCAGCCACGGATGGTGCCGCTTTCCAGGGAAATCACCTCGGTCCTGGCGCCGGCGTCGTCCAGCGCCTTCTTCGGTTCCAGCAGTTCCGACTGCTCGAAGCCATGGGTGGCCAGGATCGCCACCGTCTTGCCCGCCAGTGTCTGCGCCATGGCTCAGCCCTTCGTACGCCGGCTGCGCACCGTGGCGGCCGCCTCGCGGCCGCGCCTGGCCTTGCCGCGCACCGGGGGTGGCTCGACCGCGGCTTCCGGCTCGCGGCCCAGGGTCCAGGACGGCGGATCGCTGGCGGGGAAGGAATCGTCCAGGGTCTCGTCGATCCGGCTCTGCTCGGCTTTGCTGCGTTCCATGCTTGGGCTCTCCTGGTGCCGGTCCTCGGCACCTGCGCGTTGGGAGGATGAGAGGGGCCGGCGGATGCGGCCTCCAGAGTTATTGACCGTGCCCGCCGCAGAAGTTCAACGGGTGGCGCCTGTCCGGCCGAGACCGCGCCGGGACTCCGCAAGGCGCCGGCCGGCCGGTCCGGCTGCATGCAGCGGGCCGCCCATTTGCCGCCCGCCGGTACCATTTCCGCCGGTGGAATCTACCGCCGGGGCGCCGCCCAGGCGCGGTCCGCCTGCCGCCCGGGTTATAGTGTCATCAGGCACTGGCATGGGACGCGTGCGATGTCGACCGGGGGTTCGCTGACGCCATCGTTTCACGAGCAGATGGAGCAGCTGCTGCGCGAGCAGCTCAAGGCGCAGCCGCGCAACCATACTGCGCGGCTCAAGCTGCTGGAGCTTTACTACGAGGCGGGGCGCACGGGGGCGTTCCTGCGCGAGGCCGAGGAACTGGCCGGGCTGACTCCGCACAAGGCGGCTTCGCCGGAGTGGCAGAAGTGCGCCAGCATGGGACGCATGCTGCTGCCCGACGCGCCCCTGTTCAGCGTCGCCGGCAGCGACCGCATCGAGTTCGTCGGCGCCGGCTTCAGCGGCCTGGCGCCGGAGGAGAAGCCGCAGGTGCGGCGCCTGGGCGACGACCCGCGCTTCATCCGCCATTTCCAGGAGCTGGCGCAGGCCTTCGAGACCGTGCGGGTCGACCCGTCGTTCCACGCCATGCTCGACCTGGAGCTGACCTACCTGGCGCGCCGTCCGTCCTCGCTGCTGCACGCGCGGCGCCTGTCGCAGAAGCTGGGCGGAGCCCAGCTCTACCTCAAGCGCGAGGATGTCTCGCCGCGCGACACCCAGCTGATCATCAGCGTGGTGGGCCAGGCCTTGCTGGCGCAGCGCCTGGGCCGCAAGACCCTGGTGACCTCCACCATCGACGGCCGCCGCGGCCTCGCCACCGCCTCGATCGCCGCCCGGCTGGGACTGGAGGCGGTGGTGTTCATGGACAACGAGCGCAACTCGCGCCACACCAGCAATGTGTTCCGCATGTGGCTGCTCGGCGCCAACGTCATGCCGGTCACCGACGAGCGCGGCGCCGAGGCGCAGAGCGCGCGCGAGGCGGCGCTCAAGTACTGGACGCGCAATTCCGACCGTTCGCTGATGGTGTTCGGCCTGGAGGGAGCGCCCGAGCCCTATCCGCAGATGGCGCGCGAGTTCGCTTCCTGCATCGGCCGCGAGTGCCTGCGCCAGGTGCGCCTGGTGGCCAGGCGGCCGCCGGACCTGGTGGTGGCGCGCGGCGCCGGCAACTCCGACGCGCTGGGCCTGTTCCCGCCGCTGATGGGGGAAAAGCAGGTGCGCCTGGTCTGCGTCCAGCCGGCGGTGCCGCCGCGCGGCGGCGAGGACCCCGCCGACCCCACCAAGTACGGCCTGACCAAGGAGAAGCAGCGCCTGGCCCAGGGCATCCTGGAGGGCATGGAGTATCCATCGGTGGTGCGCGAGCACCGCTGGCTGCGGGAAAGCGGCCGGGTCGAGTACGTCAAGGCGGCGCTGGACCTGGCCAAGAACGCGATCCGCGACCTCAGCTACTACGAGGGCATCACGCCGGCGATCGAGACCGCCCATGCCCTGGGCTGGGCCTGCCAGGCAGCCGCGGAGATGAACCCGGACCAGGCGGTGGTGGTGATCATGGCCGAGGACGTGGAAAAGGACATCTGGGACATCGGCCGGCTGATGGGCGCGCCGCTGTAGCGCGGCGCGTTGCCCGGCGCGCGTCCGATGCCACACAATTGACATCCCACCCCACGGAACCGGTACATGAACTTCGGCAGCGGCGGCTTCGGCATCATCGGCCTGCTGATCTTCGTCGCCGACATCTGGGCCATCCTCAACATCGCCCAGGCCCGGACCGAGAACCTGAAGAAGGCGCTCTGGATCGTCATCATCGTGATGCTGCCGGTGCTGGGCCTGGTGTTGTGGTTCCTGTTCGGCCCGCGCGGTTCGCGCAACTGAGCGCGGGGAGCATTCGGTGAGCGCCCGGAAAAGCCCGGCGGGCAAGAAGGCGCCCCGGCGCGCCGGTGCCAGGCCCGCCGGCAGGGCCGCCGCCAAGGCGGCCGTGCCGTCGAACCAGGCCGAGTTCTCGATCGACGAGCTGGCGCGCGCCGGCAATTCCACGGTGCGCAACGTCCGCGCCTACCAGGACCGCGGCCTGCTGCCGCCGCCGGAACGGCGCGGGCGCAACGGTATCTACACCCAGGAACACCTGGCGCGCCTGCGGCTCATCGGCCGCATGCTGGAGCGCGGCTACACCCTGTCCAATATCGCCGAGCTGATCAGCGCCTGGGAGCAGGGCCGCGACCTGCGCGAGCTGATGGGCCTGGAGGCGCAGCTGACCCGGCCCTGGTCGGACGAGGTGCCGGTCAGCATGTCGCTGGTCGAGCTGAACCGCGCCTTCGGCACCAGCTACCGCCCGAGCGACCTGGCGCGGGTGCTGGAGCTGGGCCTGGTGGAGCGCGACGGCCTGCGCTTCCGCGTGCCCAGCCCGAAGATCCTCGCCGTCGGCGCGGAGATCGTGCGAATGGGCATCCCGCTGCGCGACCTGCTCGACATCATCGCCGGCCTGCGCCGCAACGTCGAACGCGTCGCCGACGAGCTGATCCAGATCGCGGTGAAGTCGATCGACCACTACGGCGACGGCCTGCCGCCGGCCGAGGACGTGCCGCGCCTGGCCGGGATGATCGGCCGTTTGCGCCCGCTGGCCGACAAGGCGATCGAGTCGGAGGTGTCGCGGGCGATGGAGCGCGCCCTCGGGCGCTTCCTCGGCGACCGCCTGGCGCACGTGCTCGATCACCTGCCGCAGTACCGCGATCCGCGCTGAAGGTCACCGCAGCGCAGCAAATCCAGACCGCCGGTCTTTCTCGTCGTACCGTCCATTCCGCCCGGTTTCCGTTCGTCTGCCGCCTCCCGGTGTTCGACTGCCGCGACGGTCGGCCCGGGCGCTTCTGCCTAGACTGGAATCCAGGCAGAAGCGGAGAGACAGCATGGCGGACTTCGGGGCAGCACTGAGGCGCAAGCAGGCGGAACCGGTGACCTTGTCGCCGCAGTACGACCAGGCCCTGAACTTTGCGCGGGTGCTGCACGCCGCGCAGCGGCGCAAGAGCAATGGCGCGCCGTATTTGTCGCATCTGCTGGAGGTTTCGGGGCTGGTGCTGGAGTACGGCGGCGATGAGCATCAGGCCATCGCCGCGCTGTTGCACGATGCGATCGAGGACCAGGCCGAGGCCTTCGGCGGAGTGGAGCTGCTGCGCGACGTCATCGCCCAGAAGTTCGGGCCGACGGTGCTGCGCCTGGTCGAGATGTGCTCGGACTGCGAAGGCCATCCCAAGCCGGCCTGGATCTGGCGCAAGCAGCGGCACGCGGCAAAGCTCAACCAGGCCAGCGCCTACGAATGCCTGGTGCCGGCCTGCGACAAGCTGCACAATCTGCGCAGCCTCAACGCCGAGCTGCGCTCCGGCAACTCGCCGTTCCGCATGCTCAAAGCCGGACCGGTCCAGCAGCTCAACCATTTCTCGACTGTCGCGGCGGTGTTCGAACAGCGGCAGCTGGCCGTCACTGCCGAGATCTGGCACGAGGTGGCGGAGTTGCGCCGGCTGCTCGAGGCACGCAACTTCATCAACGATCCCCTGGAGTGCGAGTTCGGCCGCATGGCGATGCCCTGAAGGAGCGCTACAGCAGTCCCGGCAGCAGCGCCTTGCGCTCCTTCGGATAGTCGGGAAACTTTTCCAGATACCAGCGGTGATGGGACAGCGCGCGCGGTCCCAGGTTGGAGATGGTGAACAGCGCGAACACCAGGCCGGCGAAGGTGAAGCTCATCAGCGCCCAGCCGCACCACAGCACGATCTCGCCGAAGTAGTTCGCCGCCGAGACGTAGCGGAACATGCCGCCGTAGGGAATCTTGTAGCCACTGCTGCCGTCGCCGCGCAGGCGGATCAGGATGGTGTCGGCCTGGAAGTTGATCAGCCAGCCGGCGCCGGCGACGACGGCGCCGGCGATGAAGCGCGGATCGCCGAACCACTGCGTCAAGGCCAGGTGCGGCGCGTGCGCCACCGCCCAGCCGTTGATGAAGCCGTTGACGCCGTTGAAGACGAAGCCGAACGCCGCCGCGCCGACCGGGAAGCGCTTGGCGCGGTCGTGCATGCGCAAGGGATAGAGGATGGCGCGGTGGACGTAGTGCGCCTGCCACAGCCCGAACAGGGTCAGGGCGACCGGCGAGGGCGAGCGGGCGCTGAGCCAGAAGGTGAGGGCGAAGGAGAACCACTGCGGCGCCTCGAACAGCAGCCAGGCCGGCAGCGCCGGCCAGGTGCCGGGCTGGCCGGGCTGCATGTGGCGGCCGTAGGGATTGACCTGGCGCAGCGTGCCCCACAAGGTCATGGCGGCCAGCGCCAGCACGGCCCAGCACAGGATCGGTTGCAGCGTGGCCATCGGCTCTCCCCGGTCGTCGATGGGCGAGTGTCGTCCGCGCCGGGCCCGCCGGCCTCGTCCGCTTGGAGGAACTAGAACCCCAGTGCGTGGTGGTGCAGCATCACGAAGACCTGGAGCTCGCCGACCAGGAAGCCGAGCACCGCCCCGACCGTGATCAGGATCCACTCGTCCTGCTGGAACGCCGGGCGCAGCAGGCTCTCGAACTCCTCCGGCGACAGTTCCTGCATCTTGCCGACCAGCGTGCGCTCCAGGTCCATCGCGTCGGCGGCATAGGACTCGACGTGCTTGATGGTCTCGGGCAGGCGCTTCATCAGCTCCTCGGCCACCATTTTCTTCATCGACTGGTACTTGCCGCTGCCGACCGCGAACACCACGAAGGGACGGGCCAGGCCGGCCTGCTCGTCGACCATCTGCTGCACCTGCTTGGTCACCATGTTGAACAGGCGGTCGGACAGCGGCCCGCGCAGCACCGCCTCGAACACGTTGCGCGGCGTCACCACCTCGCGCGCGATCAGCCGGCCGTACTCGGCGGCGACCTCCTTGCGGCGCTTCAGGAACAGGCCCTGCCA
>Ga0070741_10007663_pt1 | contig 22183 bp, 22 predicted proteins | sample Coa_R1_4_FD_66440 | JGI IMG/M metagenome (GOLD analysis project Ga0070741, IMG submission 66440) | Surface soil microbial communities from Centralia Pennsylvania, which are recovering from an underground coalmine fire - Coalmine... | ecosystem: Environmental > Terrestrial > Soil > Unclassified ... | reverse complement strand
CACTCCGATGAGCCCCACATGTTTCGAACCGATCACGCGCGCAGAATACCGGCTCGTAACGTCCAATCCGGCTATTCGAGCATAATTCCAACATGCCGCCTTCTCAGGAAACGACCGCCGAGTTCGAACGGAAGCAGTTATACAACGTCAAGCCGCTCGAAACCCGAATCAAAGTCACGGTCGCATGCAAAACCGATCTTGGCCGAGTGCGCGAAAACAACGAAGATAAATTCGAATACTTCATTCCCGAAGACGACGCGCAGCTCGCTTCCCGCGGAATGGTGTTTGTGGTCTGCGACGGAATGGGAGGACACGCGGCCGGCCAGATCGCAAGCGAACTGACCTGCAAAACGTTCATTGACGTTTACTTAAACCATCAATCGGAGTTTCCAGAAGAGGCAGCAAGGGCGGCGGTGAACGCCGCGAACCGATACGTTTTAGACAGCGGCCGCGCCATCCCCGACCGCCGCGGCATGGGCACAACGCTCAGCGCGCTGATGCTCGTTCAACAAACCGCTTATCTCACTCAGGTGGGCGATTCGCGCATTTATCGCCTTCGCGATGGAACGCTCGAACAGTTGTCCCACGATCACACATTCGTAGAAGAGCAGGTGCGTGCAGGGATTCTCACGCACGAACAAGCGGAATCGCATCCTTATGCGCACGTGCTCACCCGCGCGATCGGTGCTGAAGAGTCTGTCGTCCCTGATGTCGAAGCGTTCGACCTGAAGCCGCACGACCGGTTTTTGTTGTGCTCCGACGGGCTCACTGGCCATGTGGACGATCAAACGATCGCCGCGATGCTGGGGCAGGCTCCATCCGAGGCCGCGTGGCGGCTGGTCAACGCCGCGCTGTTGGGCGGAGGCCGAGATAACTGCACGGTGCTCGTTGTGCGCGTTGACGCGATGGAGCCTGCTTAGACGGGGCGCCGAACCGCGCTTTCTGCCATCAGCCGCAGCGCCCAAAAACCGCCGCCCGCGGCGTCGAGTTCTTTCATCAGCTCTGCACTCTTTGCTTCGGCATAGGCGCGCGCCGCATCCATTCCGATCACGCGCACAAGGTTCGGTTCCATTGCAGATGCATCCAAAACGTCATCCCAAATCTGAAACAGAACGCCGATTTTCCTGCCGATAGATTCGTGCGCATCGGCAGTTTGCTGATCGCAGCCCGCAAGCAGCGCGCCGAATCTGCAGGATGCCCCCATCAACGCTCCCGTTTTCTTCACGTGAATGGTTTCCAATTGCAGAGGATCCACTGACTCTTTTCCCATCTCGATGTCGAGCGTCTGTCCTTCGACCATTTCTTGAACCGCCTTCGAAAGGGTTCGAAAACATTCGGTTTTGATTTCAAAACCCGCGTTCATTTCGGCGAGCGCTTTTTGCGAGAGCGCGAACAGCGCATCGCCAGCCAAAACCGCGATTCCTTCTCCGAACGCGATGTGGCATGCGGGCTTACCGCGGCGCAGCTCGTCGTCGTCCAACGCTGGAAGATCGTCGTGAATCAACGAGAAGCAGTGCACGAGTTCCACCGCGCATCCGGCGTCTATCACGGCGGCGGTCTCGTTTTGCGGCGGCTCGCCTCCGCACGCGATGTGCGAAGCGATGACCAGCAGCGGGCGGAACCGTTTGCCGCCGCCCAGCGTTGCATAGCGCATCGCATCGAACAGCCGATCGGCCTGGGAACCTGCCGAGCACAGCAGCCGCTCGAGCCTCCGCTCGACGATCGGAACGTGCAGACTTTCGTAAGTCCGTCGGTCCACTTTCAAAGTATAGCCGCTTTGGGGTTATCCTCTAAAGGCATGGCAACCATTCGGCCTTTCACCGCACGACGCTACTCCGATTCGGCAGGTGCGCTCGGCGACCTTGTTGCTCCCCCATACGACGTCCTTTCTTCCGACGACCGCGAACGGTTCGCAGCCAAGAACCCGCACAACGTGATGTGGCTCACCCTTCCGGAAACGTGCGAAAACGATCGCAGCCAGTTCGTCAAGTACGCGCGTTCCGCCAGCCGATTCGCCGAATGGTCGCGAAACGGGACTATCGTCTCAGATCCAGAACAGGCGTACTACCTTTACCGTCAGAACTTTCTGAATCCGGTTACGAACACTCCCGCAGTGCGGACGCAGATCATGGTAACGCTCAAGTTGGAACCTTATGAAAACGGCGTGGTTCTTCCTCATGAACAGACGTTTCCCAAACACAAGCAGGATCGTCTGCGGCTTTTAGAAGCCGTGCGCGCTCATCTTGAAAGCATTTACGGCCTGTACCAGGATGACGGCGGTCGGATCGCACGAACCATCTCCGCCTGCGACTGGAAGCCGATCGAAAGGGTGCAGACCGACGACGGCATCGAGCACACCGTTTTCAGATGCGGCGATCCTGAGGCGAACCGCGCCATCACCGAATCGTTTGCCGACCAGAAAATCTGGATCGCCGATGGTCATCACCGATACGAAACGGCGCTCAACTTTCGTGCGTCTGCCGGCGCGCACGAATCCGAGATTGCCGAAGATTTCATGATGATAGGACTTTCGGCGATGAACGATCCTGGTCTTGCGCTGCTCGCCACGCACCGCATCGTCAATCGCTTTCCGTTCGATCTTTCCATGGCAGAAGCCAAACTTGAAACGTTGTTCAACGTTCGGAAGCAGCCGAACAGCATGCTGCCGCAAATCATCGCCGAACTTGCGAATCCCGATACGCGCGCATTCGGTGTGGCTCTTCCGGGAGGCGTAGGGATTTTGGCCACGCTGGATCGCCCGGAAGACGCTCTGAAGTGGATCGAAGGCGAAGGAAGCGACCAACTTAAACTTCTCGATGTGACCATCCTGCATTCGGTGATTTTGGAAAAACTGTTCGAGATTTCTGGATCAGAACGGATTGAATACACGCGCGACGCAAACGAAGCACTGAAAAGGGTGGAATCGAGCACAGATACGGCCGCGTTTCTGATGAATCCTCCAAGCGTGGCCGAAATGCGCAAAATCGCCGAAGGCGGCGAAAAAATGCCCCAAAAGTCCACGTTCTACTATCCAAAACTGCTCAGCGGTCTTCTGTTTTGGTCTCTGAGCGATTTCAAACAACCGTGAGAATTCTTCTAACCGGAACCGGCGCCGCCGACGGAATCCCAGCGTTCGCTGCGGAATCCCGCGTTTCCAACTTTGCGCGTGAACACGGAGGCAAAGATATCCGCACCCGCGCCGCCGCAGTCATTGATGATCAACTCCGGCTCGACTTCGGCCCCGATACGTTTGCTCAAGTGCAAAAGTTGAACCTTCATGTGCGGGATTGGAAAGCGATTCTGTTTACCCATTCTCACGACGATCATTATGCTCCCAAAGAACTGCAGTATCTGTTTCCGCCGTTCGTCAACGGCGAGTTCAAGCCTCCGACAGTTTATGGCAACGCGAACATTCTCGACGGATTTGAAGGAAGTTTCGGCCAGGCTTCGCATCTGCCGCGTACGCTCATCAAAAGTTTCGAATCTTCCAAGATTCTTGGTTACACCGTCACTCCGATTCTCGCCTATCACAAACTGGATGAAGACAGCATGAACTTCATCATTCAAAGCGACAAGACGTTTCTGTACGCAACCGACACGGGCGTATATCAAGATGCAACGTGGGAGTTTCTGCAAGGGTGGAAGTTCGATGCGGCAGTCATCGAATGCACCGACGGCGTCCGTCCAACCGAGTATTGGGGACACCTAAGCTGCGACGAGCTCATCGGCATGGTGGGCCGGCTCCGAACCATGGGCTGCCTAAGCGAACGGTCGCGCGTGGTTACCACGCACCACTCGGCGGCAGGCATGGCCACCCACGCCGAGCTGGAAGCCTGCCTCAATCCGCACGGCATCGAGGTCGGATTCGACGGCATGCTGATGGAAATCTGAGATTCGGCGCGTCTTTTTTTCGCCCCGCCGCGTCTGGATATGCGGATTACACCCTAAGGTTTTTACCTACCCGGATGGAACGATGGGGAGCGTCGTGCGGCTTCGGCGCTCCCACTTTTATGCCGGTAAGCCAAATCCCGGCTCCTGCCGATAATTTCAACAGGCAAAATGGCCCTGTTCAACTGGTTCGAAAACCCTGGAGGCGACCCCTATCAGCAAGGCATCGCGGCGTTCGACAACCGCGACTACCCCGCCGCCATTCAGGCGTTCGGAGAGTGCCTCAAGCTGAACAAAGACCCCAACGTTCAGCGCCTTGCCCGGTTCTATCTTGGTGAGAGCATCGCCCATCTTTCCCACGACGCCTTGAAGGGCGGCGATCCCAAACAGGCCATCGAATGGTTCACCGCAGCCGTCGAGCAGTTTCCGGGCTATGCCGACCTCCGGTTCGTGCTGGCGTACCTGTTCGCCAAGTCCGAGCAGTTCGAAAGGGCTCTGTTGGAACTGGGACACGCGCTGGCGATTGACGCATCTTATGCCAGAGCGCTGTTTTTGAAAGGCTGGATACTGATTCGCACCGGAGACCGCGCCAACGGCTTGTCAATTCTGCACGAAGCGTGCGGAATCGAAACCGCGTTTTGCGGGCCGGCTCTCACTGAAGGGTTTGCTGCCGCCGAAGCAGGCGATTGGAACGACGCCATCGAGCTGTTCGAGCGCGTGCTTTTGGAAACCGATCCGCCAAGTCTGCACGCCATTCAAGCAGCAAATCGGCTTTTCAAACTGCAAAAGTACGACGCGGCCGCCTACGAATTCGAAAAGGCGCTTGCGGCGAATCCCGGCTTTGCCGATCTTTGGTGCCGGCTTGGCGAATGCCGCCTTAGGCTGGGACAGTTTCGCGAAGCCGAAGAGGCGCTCAACTGCGCCGTCGCACTCAACGACAGATATGAAGACGCGCTGTTTCACCTGGCCGAAGCGCAGCTCGCACTCGACAAGCCCGACGCCGCACGGCTGACGATCGCCGATCTGAGTGCAGCCAATCCGAACTATCCGGGCATCGCCGACCTGCTGAGCAAAACCGCAGCCTAAGTCGTATCTTCTTTCGGAACGTATTCGCCTCGCGAAAACGCAAAGCATCCGATGGCAAGAGCAAGGATGAGTATCACCGCAAGCGTGTTCCACGACGTTGTCATTGACACTGTTGAGTTGCGCATCTGTTGAACCAGTTCGGCCAAACCGTTCTGCTCCACCGGAGGCGAGTGCAAAGAGATCGTTCGGACGTACGTCATGATCGAAAGCTTGATGAAATCGCCAGGCACAACCCAAACCCACGTCTCGAACGCGAACACATAGGCGATCGCGGGCACCGACGGCCGCGTGAGCAGAGTGGATAAACAACAGAACACCGCCATATACACTGCCACACCCACCGGAATCACGAGCGCATCTCGCAAAATCGGTGATCCAACGATTCCCGACGGCCCATAAATGACCAGCGCCACCAACAGCGCGCAGATGATCGTCGCCGCCGAGCTGAAAACCGTTCCCGCGGCCCACTTCGAAAGAAAAATGCTCACGCGCGATGTGGGCCTTGTCAGAAGAAACGGAATCGTTTTGCCGGAAACTTCTGCGGCAACCGCGTTCGTCCCATACAAAATGCAAAGAAGAACCATCGCAAACTGCTGCACAGCAAGCGGAAAAACCGTATCATAAGCCACGCTTGGATTGAAGCCCGCGTGCGCAAAGTGGGGAATGATCGCCAAAAAAACCGGCACCGAGCAGATGACCGCCGCGCCGATCAGTTTGCGCTTCCGCGTGGCGTCCCACAATCCCCAACTCAGCAGTTCGAAAAAACTCATCCTTGCACCAGATATCCAAAAACGCTTTCCAAGTTGTTGTCGGGCGAACTCAAATGCGAAACCTCTTGATCTGCGGCGAGCACCAAATCGCCAAGTTGAGAATAAAACTCTTCGGGCGCCGCGGTCTCCAACTCCAGAACTCTTGGGTCGCGCCGGTCATATTGAACCGCCAAAACCGAATCCAACTCCAAAATGCGCGGGCCGATTTTGCGCGCGTTCTCCGTCTCCAGCCGAATGCGGTGCGGATGCTGATCAATCAAAGCTCTGATCTCTCTAATGTCGCCTTTCGCCAGCAGCCTTCCGCGGTGCAAAAGCAGAATGTGCTGCGTCATCTGCTCCACTTCATACAGGATGTGACTGCTCACAACGATCGCGCGGCCTTTGTTCGCATAATCCTTCATCAAGCTCATCAGTTGACGCCTGCCCAAAGGATCGAGCCCGTTCAACGGTTCATCCAAAATCAGAAGTTTTGGATCATGAACGATAGCCTGCGCAACTTTGATCCGCTGGCGCATCCCTTTCGAATAACTCGCAATCACCGTGTCGGCGCGCTCCACCATCTGCACCTGTTCCAGCGCGTATTGGACTGCCGATGCGAGGTCATTGATCGGCACCCGCGAAAGCCGAGCCATCAGCGAAACGAACTGACGACCGGTCATCTCTTCATAAAAACTGTCGGTTTCGGGACAGTAGCCGATGTTCTGCAAAACCTCGCTGCATGCGAACGGATTCCGTCCGAACACCGATACGGCGCCGGTGGTGGGCTTCAGCTGCCCGGTGATCAGTTTGATCAGCGTTGATTTTCCCGCGCCGTTTTGTCCGAGCAAAGCCGTAAGGCCGGTAGGAATCGAACAGGTAACGTCGTTGATGCCGATCACCTGTCCATACCAGCGCGAGGCTCCTACAATCTCGATCACGATTTCACCACGTCCACGGCGCGGATGCGGGCCCTTGCGGCCGCAAGCCCAAGAACGCACGCCACAATCGCAAGCGCCAGCAAAGGCTGCCAAGCGGGCAGCTGCGGCGGCAGATGCCTGTCAAAAAACTGCCGCGGCATCGCGCCGATCACGTTCTGTCCGAGCCCCGAAATGGAGCCTTGAATGCTGAAATAGTCCACAGTCCGCCGCATCTCGCGCGAAAGACTGTCGTGCAGCAGCGCGGCAACAATCTGCGCGAACAGATTCCATGCCAAGAAGATTCCCACGTAAATCAACCCGGCGATCGTCGGCGCCTTGTTCCATGCTGAAATCCCCAGCATCACGCACGCATGCACCGTCGCGGGAATCGCAGCAATCACGAAGATCTTCGGAAACAGCGTTCCATATTGGCGCATAAAATCGCCGAGTCCCAAATTGAACGCCGCATAACACGTTACCGAAAACATCGGAATAAACACCACCGCGAACATCACCAAAAAAATGGACATCCATTTTCCAATCAGATAGTCGCGCTTCGTAATCGCTTTTGAAAGATAAATCTGTTGAGCGTTAGAACGGTTGTCTGCCGCGATGCTTCCAGCCCCCGCCAAAAGCACGATGAAAAACACGAAAAACCAACTGCCGTACGCGTTCGACAGCATTTCGGGATACTTAGGCAGATCAATGAACCTTTCTGGACCGCGGACGTTTTCGGTTACCGAAGAGATGAACAGTTGGAAAACGATCATCACATAAGGCAGCCACGAAAATGCAAAGAGCGCCCAAAACACCGCTTTCTTGCGCAGCGTCAGCCTGATTCCGTTCCGCGCAATCGGCCACCACCGCGGCCCGCGCACTGATTTCGGCCCGTCGTAATTCCGATAGCTGAGATCGGCAATCGGAGGCGCGCCCGTATCGCTCACGCAATCGCCTCCATAAACGCCTCTTCCAAGGTCTGATGCGCAGGGAACAGCGACCTGACTTGCGCGCCCGCGGTCTTTGCCGAAGCGAAGATCTTCAACGACATCTTCTCTGCATCCGCAGGGAACTCGATGCGATAACGGGTGGACAGATGTTCCAAAACCTTTCCGCCGTTCTGCTCGATCGCAGCCGCAAAACTTTCCGATGGCTCTTTCAACTCCACGTCCCACGTGGCGTGCGCCGAAGCCGTGATCACATCAATCCGATCTTCGCGCCGCACTCTTCCTCCCTGCATCACAATCACGTTGTCGCATGTTCTCTCGATGTCGGGCAGAAGATGCGACGAAACAACAATGTTCACGCCTTTTCCGTGCGATATGTCGCGGATCAGATCGAGCATCTCGTCGCGCGCGGCAGGATCGAGGCCGTTGGTCGGCTCATCCAAAAACAGCAGCTGCGGTCCATGCACCAACGCTTGAGCGAGCTTCGCCTTCTGTTTCATTCCTGTCGAATACGTTTCCAAGTTGCGATATCGGGCTTCGGAAAGGCCGCAATAATCCAGCACCTCGTGCGCGCGGCGGATCGCATGTGACCTGGGCATTCCAGAAAGCTCCCCGGCATACGCCACATATTCCACCGCGCTCAGGCCTGGAATGTGGCAGTCCATTTCGGGCATCAACCCCACGTGCATCCGAATCTCCAGACCGTCGCGCGCGATATCGAATCCCAGCACCGAACCCGAACCGCTTGCCGGAGTCAAAAAGCCCAGCAGCGCCTTGATCAAGGTGGTTTTTCCCGCGCCGTTTGGGCCGAGCAGTCCGCTGCAGCCCTCGGAAATCGTGCACGTAAGGTCCGAAACCGCGACCTTCGATCCATAAGCGACGGTCAAATTGCGAATTTCAGCGACGGACATAAGCGGATGGTGCAGTATAACGCCCATCGGCAGCCCCGCGTTGCCCGCTTTTGGGTAGTTCCGCCTAATCTTTGAGCGATTTCAATGATGATCCGAACACCAGCGCCGACAATCCAACCGCCAAAACCACGCACGCTCCCAAACGAAATGCCGAAATCAAACCGATCAGGTCGGCCATCTTTCCCAAAAGCAGCGCTCCAAGCGGCCACACCCCTCCCAACGCCCACGCATGAACCGACACAACCCGACCGCGCAGTTCGGCAGGCGCAAAATACTGCAAGGCCGTATTCGTTCCCGCCATGTGCCCCGCGCTGAACAACCCAAGAAACACACCGCATGCCTTCGCCTCGAAAAGGGTGTGAGCAAACGAAAAACACAGCAGCGATGCGCCAAACCCTACAATCGAAATCAACGGCACCCATCCCTTCAGCGGAAGGCGGCTCACCGCCGCCAAAGCCACAAGCCCGATGATCGCGCCGATTCCAATCGTTGTCATCAAACTGCTGAGCTCGGATTTCGGCGCTCCCAAATGACTTTCGGTAAAAGCCGCAAGCTGCGAAAAATAACACAGCCCAAACAGCGAATTCACAACCAGCAGAAGAACCAACAAACGAAATGCCGCGACTTGAGCCACATACCGAACCCCTTCGAACAACGTTTCCCGCAGCCCGGATGAAAACTGCTGCGCCGCCGTCAAATCGGCCTTGATTCCAAGAATCGCAAAGATAAGCGCAAGAAAACTGATCGCATTCACCAGGTACAGCGTGGAGTAGCCGAGCGTCGTAAACAGAATTCCGCCGATCATCGGCCCGATCACACGCGCCCCGTTGAACGCGGCGGCATTCATCGGAATCGCGCTTGCGATATCTTCGGGCGGAACCACGCGGGAGATCAACGACTGCCGTGTGGGAATCTCAATAATGGAAGTTACGCCGTTCCAAAACGCCAAAACGCACATCAGTTCAAAACTTGCCCACCCGCCCGAAAGCGCGAAAAACATCACCAGCGCCGAAAGTCCAAGCGAAACCTGACAACATACAAGAACCACCCGCTTGTTGCACCGATCCGCAACCCAACCAAACAGCGGCCCGAAAAACATCGGCACCGCGCCAAGAAACGTGATCAAACCCAGCTTGAATTCGCTGTGCGTCAGGTCATAAACCAGCGCCTGTTGGCCGAAACTTTGCACCCAGCTCCCCGTAAAAGAAAGGAACGCCCCAATCCAAAACAACCGAAAGTCAGGGTGAGTGAACGCCGATAGCGCAGAGGGAACTTTCCACACTCTGCGCGTTTCTTCGACCGTGGGTTCCACTCATCTGAGTATGGCACGCGCGGTATAGTTTCAACCCATGCGACCTAACTATTTTTGGATTCCGATGCTCGCGCTTTCCGTTGCGGCAGGGCTTGCCTGCGAAGAACCAAAACCGCTGCCAGGCACCGAAGAGCCGACGCAAGTTAAGGGCCCGCGCGAATACCTCGCGCTGCTGAACGAATCAGGAATTGACAGGGCAAAACTTCCCCACGTCGAGATGGTCGTCAAAGGCAAAGGAAAAGTTGTGTTCGAACTCGTTCCTCAGCTCGCGCCAAAAACCTGCGCACGCATCATGCAGTTGATTGATCAACGGTATTACGACGGTCAGCGTTTCCACCGCGTAGAAAACTGGGTGGTTCAATGGGGCGATCCGCAATCGAAAGAGCCCAACTGGAAAGAGCTGCACTTGGGAACCAAAGGCACAGGCACCATCATTGACTTCGATGACAACTGGATCCGTCAAGATCGAGGCGTTCTGGCCATGGCGCGAACATCAGAAGAGAAAAACGGCGACTCGCAAATGTACGTTCTAAAACGGTCCACTCCGCAGCTCACGCACGACTATGTGGCATTCGGCTGGACAATCGAAGGGATGGATGTGATGGACAAAATCGCCGTCGGCGACGTGATCGAGTCAATGAAAATCACGCAACGCTAATCGCGCCACAACAGGTCTTTGCGCTCGATCATCGTCTGCTCCCGATCGGGGCCGATCGAAACGATCGAAATCGGAGTCTCGGTAAACGCTTCAATCTTCGAAAGCAGCGCTTCGGCCTGCTTCGGCAGCGACGAGCGCGAGGACAGTTTCGTCAAGTCTGCATCCCATCCCGGCAGATACTCCAACACCGGCTCCGCATGCTCAAGCTTCCACAAGTCGGTCGGAAACTGATCGCTCCTGCGTCCTTCGATTTCATATCCAACTCCCACCGCAATCTGAGAAAGTCCGGAAAGAACATCCAGCCGCGTAACGGCCAAACTGGTAAACCCGTTCATCCGGCACGAAAACTTCAGCGCCGTCAAGTCCAGCCAGCCGATTCTGCGAGGCCGCCCCGTCGAAACTCCAAACTCATTGCCCACCGAGCGGATTCTTTCTGCCAAGTCGCCGCATAGTTCGGTCGGAAACGGCCCCGAACCCACCCGCGTCGTATACGCCACGCAGACTCCCAACACGTTGTCCACCGCCCGAGGCGTCAATCCGGTTCCTAAACACGCTCCCGCCGCTGTCGGGTGGCTGCTCGTCACATAAGGATACGTGCCGATATCCAGATCGAGAAGTGCGCCTTGCGCGCCTTCCATCAGCACGCGCTTTCCGCTGCGCACGGCCTCGGCGACCTCCCATTCGGCCTCTCCTACGAACTCACGAAGCCGGTCCGCATACCCGCGGTACTCCTCGAACAGCGCGTCAAAACCGATCGGCTCCTTCAACCGCACGTTCTTAGCCGCGAGCGAACTCTTCAACCGCTCCCGCAGCCGCTCCTCGTGAATAAAATCCCACATCCGAATCCCGCTGCGAGCCACCTTGTCTTGATAGGCCGGCCCGATGCCCCGGCTCGTGGTTCCGATCTTGTTCTCTCCCCGCTCGGCTTCTTCGAGAGCGTCCAACTGACGGTGATAAGGGAACACCACGTGCGCCGAACCGCTGATCAACAATCGGCCGATTCTCGGGCGCTTGGCCAGCGTGGTCTCCAGCTCGTCGAGCAGCGCCTTCGGGCAGATCACCATCCCAGCCGACAAAACCGCGGTGATGTTCGGATGCAGAATCCCCGAAGGGATCAGATGAAACTTGAAACTTTCGCCATCTGCCTGAACGGTGTGCCCAGCGTTGTTTCCGCCGCTGTAGCGAACGTTGTAATCGGCCTCTTCGGAAAGAACGTCAACCAGTTTGCCTTTGGCCTCGTCTCCCCAAAGCGCGCCAACGATAATGAGCGATGGCATGGCGGGACGCCGAAGTGTACCCCTGCCGAACATTTCAGCCCCAAGGCCCCGTCCCCCTTGCAACAGGCGGGCATGGGTACAATGCCCCTTGGCATCTCGTGGATCCCCCCAGAAGGGGATGGAAAGTCGCCACGACAAAAGGGGACAGGATATGGGCAACTGGAAAGGATTCGGACTCACTGCGGCTGCCGCACTTTCGACGTTCGCTGTCGCATCGGGCAGTTCTTCACTTATCGAATACTTGCGCGACGTAAAAATCCTCCGCGCTTATGGCGAACCTGCGATCACCATCGCTTACGATCATCTGAACGCATCGCGGGTCGAAATCTATGTGAACGGCGCCAGCTGGGGAACACGCTCGCTCGATCCGGGAAAATCAGCCGACGAACTTGCGATCAACTTCAACTTGGCCGCGCTCAAGCCCGGCGCAAACCTCATCGAAGTCAAACTGTTCGATGCGGGCGGCAGACTCGTAGGAAAACAGTCCGCCGCGCTCGACGTTGACAAACAGCAAAACCAGCCGGTTTATATCCGTCTTCCGCGAAACGGCGAAACCTTGCAGGGCACAGTCGAGATTCAAGTCGGGCTCGGCGTGCAAGCCCGCGGTCTGTTCGTTTCGTTTTTCGTAGACAAACAGTTCAAAGGCCTGAAAAACGTCGCGCCGTACTCGTTTTTGTGGGACACAACGCAGGAAGCCAACGGCTGGCACGAAATCGAAATCTGGACGTACGACGAAACCCAGACCACACGAAAATCTCCGATCGCAAAAGTTTTCATTCAAAACCCGGGCGGACGCACCGATCGGCAGGATGATCAAGCCGAGCCGAAAGTAAGCGATCCGAAAGTCGGTGCCGCAACCGGCGCTCCCATCGAGGCAAAAACTGCGCAAGGCGTAATCAACAATCAAGAGATTCACGCTGCGGCAGCCCCAGCGATGCTGCCTTCGCTTTCGGGCAACCGCGTCAGCGCGCCCATCGGCCGGCAGGCCGACGCAAAAACCTCAGTCGGCGCAGGAGCGATCACCGTGTCGCAGCGCATCGTGGTTCCAAGCTCCACGCTGATGTCCAACCCCGTGGTCGCGGTCAGCACAACCAACGCCAACGGCGTAAAAACCAACGGCGCGAAAGTTTCCATCGCAACCGATCCGCGTATCAGCCTTTCATACGGAACGCGCGTCGCAAACGACGGTCCGTTCAGCATCTTCCTGGGCAGCGATAAGGTTGCCTTCGACGTGTCGCCCTATGTAGAAAACGGCGTGCCGTTCACGCCGTTTCGGCATCTGTTCGAAGCGGCCGGAGGCAAAGTTGACTGGGATCACATCGCAAAAGTCGTGAACGCAGTAGGGCAGAACGGCGAGGTGTGGCTGAAAATCGGCAACATGTATGCAAAAGTGAACGGCAAATCGGTTCAGCTGGAATCGGCTCCGTTCATCAAGCAGGGCCGAACGATCGTGCCGCTTTCGTTCATGCGCGATGCGCTCGAAGTGGATGTGGAGTTTGACACCGCCACCGGCCACGTTCTGATCACTCAGGCAAGCAATAGAAAGTAGCCGCGGCGGGCCGCCAAGTGAAGGAGTCACCGGCCCCATTCACGCCTATGGACGTGTGTGAAGTTTCTCGCGCCGGGGCCCTCTGAATCCGCTCTCCAAGCACCGAAAATAGCCTTAGGGGAAAGACTATGGAGAGGCTTACCGAGAAACGCCGCGCGCCGAGATACGAGATCATGGAGTTCGGCATGCTTTGGCGCAAGGGTCAGAAGGGCGACTCCGAGCGCGTGTGCCCTGCCATCATCACCAACGTCAGCCTTGGAGGCGTGCAGATGAAGACCCGCATGCCGATCGAGCCGTCGCAGGAACTCACACTCGAACTGGCGGGCGAGAGCGGCCCGGTGTTTCTGCCGGGTGATGTCCGCTATGCAAAGAACGGCTCCGCCGACGGCATCCACACCCTCGGATTCCGCTTCAAGCCCGAAACTTCCAAAGACCGCGAGGAGCTGGCGAAGTTCGTCTTATCCTTGCGCGAGCGGATCTCCGTCTCCGGCTGACACGCGTTTGCCGCTTTCCTTCGGGTTCACGAAATGGCGCAAAAACGCCGCGGATGAAACCACGCTGCCCCCTGGAATCAGGGGGAAGCCCCGTGAGCGAAGCGAACGGTGAAGGGGGTACCCAACACTAACCTCGCTTCCCCCTGGAATCAGGGGGAAACCCCGTGAGCGAAGCGAACGGTGAAGGGGGTACCCAACACTAACCACGCTTCCCCCTGGAATCAGGGGGAAGCCCCGTGAGCGAAGCGAACGGTGAAGGGGGTGTGTGCACATCACACCAACCCCCTTCCGGCGCTTCGCGCCACCTTCCCCCTAATGCAGGGGGAAGGAAAGATGCGGATAAACACCAACCCCTTCCGGCGCTTCGCGCCGCCTTCCCCCTAAGGCAGGGGGAAGGATGGTTATTTCAATCTACGCTTCTTCCTGTTTCGAACGGCATATTTCTGGTAAGAATCGAACGTGCTGCCGCTGATTGGACTATTTGCGCTCGGAATCGGCGTCGGCGTTTTCGGAACGTTGATCGGTGCAGGCGGCGGGTTCATTCTCGTTCCCATTCTTCTCCTTCTGTTTCCAAATCAGAATCCAAGCGTTCTTACGGCGGCTTCGCTGTTCGTGGTGATGATGAACGCCGGATCGGGCACCATCGCCTACGCGCGCATGAAGCGCGTTGATTACAAATCCGCTCTGTTGTTTTCGCTTGCGACGATTCCCGGCGCGGTGCTGGGAGCGGTGGCCACATCGCACGTCGAGCGGCGCGCATTCGATTTAGTATTTGGCGCACTGCTGATTTTGGTCTGCGCGTTTCTTCTAATTTTTCCCGAACGAAAAGTGAAACGCGCCGCGGCGCTGCACAAATCTGCGCACACAAAACGCACGATCACCGACTCGGCGGGCACAACCCACGAATACGTTTTCGATCTGCGGCTTGGACTTCTCATCAGCGGCTTCGTCGGATTCATCTCATCGTTTTTGGGAATCGGAGGCGGAATCGTTCACGTTCCCGCGCTTTCTCACCTGCTCGATTTTCCGGTGCACATCGCAACCGCCACATCGCATTTCATTCTTGCAATCACTGCGCTTGTGGGCACGCTCACGCATCTGGTTCAGTCGCGCGGCGCGTTCGAATGGAATCTTGCTCTGCCGATCGGATTCGGCGCGCTGGCGGGCGCTCAGTTAGGAGCGATTCTTTCCAACAAGGTGCACGGCGCGGGAATCATCCGCGCATTGGCAGGAGCGCTGGGGCTCGTGGGAATACGCATTCTGTTTATGAGTGCGCGATAGTTCAGTCGAGAAGGATTCGCTTGTTTCCAAAAAATATCTTCTCGAGCACGTCGGTGCCTGGTCCCCAGCAGATTCTGAAAAACTTCCCGGTCGCGCCTTTCGGCAAGTGATACGCGAGGGTGAACCTGCGCGATGTTTTCGCCGGCATAGGAGTCAAATCCATTTCCGCCAGTTTCTGCGATTGAGAAACGTCGCAAGAAACTTGATCGAAGTTCTTCGCGCCGATGACGGCCTGTTCGGGTTTGAAATTGAAATCAACGCGCTGTGCGCGGTTCATTACGGTCAGTTCTATAACGAACAGTTCCGTGTCAGTACCCGCGGAATCAGGCAGCGTCATGGCGCGATCCACTCGAAAGGCAAAATCGTCAATCTGAATTTCGCCGCCGAGTTTCACTTCGACGTCTTTGCGCAGAACTAATGCAACCAATCCAAGCATCACAACCAGTGACACGAATCCGCCGATCAGCCACTTGACCCAAACGCGAGAACCTTCGCCCATGCCTAAACAAGAAACGGTTCGGTGAAGCGAATCGTTCCGCTGTCAAGCGACTAAGTTTTGGTTTCAGAAAGCTCTGAAACTACTGCCAGCCGCCGAGAATCGCGCCGCTGATCATCAAAAACAGCAGTTGATACATCGTGTTGATGTAATACACGCCCACGTGCCGATTGGAGGAGATGTGGTCGGTCATTCCGATTGTCGCCGCGAATCCGATTCCGATGACCGCGCCAAGCGTTGCGCCCGCGGCGGCGGAATGAATTCCGATTGCATGAACGATCAGCGCGAACGCGATCGAAAGAACGAAGTAGCACAAGATCATCGTTCCGAAGAACTTGCCGGGATTCATCTTCGTCTTCATTTCGGCGAGCTGCGCTTCGGTGAATCCCATGAACGCGATCCACGCTTTGCCAAACAGCGGCTGATACCACAGTCCGCCAAGAAAGAAAACTGCGAGGGTGGATACGATGACCGCCCACCAGTTCATCTGTCCGAACAACAGTTTGAAGTCCATCTCAAACCTCCCGTACTGAAGGTTGAGACGGCAGGGAACCCAGTAAGTTTCTTCGCGCCACGGGCGTGATCCGTGCCACGGGCAACTTGTTGCCCGTGTTGAAGAAAACCCCGTGCCACGGGCAAGAAGGCGAGTAGAGTTTCTTAAAGGTGGTATGTTCATGCCACAAGTGCGTCGGAAACTGAAGAGAAGAATCGAAGGCGGCGGTTTGCCCCGGCTGTTAACGTTTTCGTGTTACAAACGCATGTGCCTCCTCGAAGACGACAAGTTGAAGGAGGTTTTCCTTCGCAATCTCGAATCTGTGCGGTCGAGATACGGGTTGCACGTCATGGCCTACGTTCTGATGCCAAATCATGTGCACTTGGCAGTTTGGTTGCCGAGTTCGGTTTCGATCTCCCTTGTAATGAACGCGGTCAAACGGCCGGTAACGGGTCGAGCGCTGGCCTACTTTCGTGAAGCCCGTCCCGAAGTCTTGGACTGTTTGCGAGTGAGCAACCCAGACCGTGAGGAAAGCTATCGGTTTTGGCAGGCAGGTGGGGGGCACGATCGTTTGCTCTCGAGCTCTGAAGAGATCTGGAACGCCATCGAATACATTCACCAAAACCCTGTAGCCGCGGGCCTGGCCGAAGATGAAGTTGACTACGTGTGGTCAAGCGCACGTACCTATCATGGACTGAAGTGCTTCATGTTCGAGTGCGACATGTGTGACGTTTGGAAGGGTGTATGAGTGTTGTCATCACCTTTTTGTGGCCTGCGCTGTAACGTGCCACGGGCAACTTGTTGCCCGTGCTGAATAACCCCCCGTGCCACGGGCAACTCGTTGTCCGTGTTGAAGAAAACCCCGTGCCACGGGCAACTCGTTGCCCGTGTTGAATAACCCCCGTGCCACGGGCAACTCGTTGTCCGTGTTGAAGAAAACCCCGTGCCACGGGCAACTCGTTGTCCGTGTTGAAAAATAACCGTGCCACGGGCAACAAGTTGTCCGTGTTGAAAAACCCCGTGGCACGAATTAGCCGTAAACGATAGAATCGTGCCGCGGCTTGCCTGTTAGCTGTGTTCGATCTTCTCAGGCACGGGCAACAAGTTGCCCGTGGCACGACGTGCTGCCCGCAAAGATTCTCAGATATGCGGTCGTTGCTAGTTGGTCATGATACCGGAGTCCTCGAATCGTGATTGCGGTTAACGAGATGGGGTCGCTCACCCGAAAGTCGTCGATCACCTGGAGATCGAAGTTGCGTATACCCCGCTCCGTTCGGAAACTCAAGGAACCCCCTAATGCATTACCGCCTCTAATGACGAAGCTGCCTCGCAGCGTGTCATATAGGATTGCGGCACTGGCCATATGCCAATCAGCTGCGAACACGGCTATCAAAAGCAATCGTTGCAAAATTGACTCACCTTCTTTATCAAGAACATTCGCCGAAACCGCCGTTCCAGCAACAGGGCCATAATCCGCTACCGACCTCTTCCGGGGCCGGAGGGACCACCAGGTGTGTTTCCGATCTGATACTGCGGGTCAATCGGGCCAAAGTCCTTCGAGCCTGGCCTCGGCGGCGGAGTTTTTAGCGATGATTCCTCGTCGCTCCCACCTCCGCCGCTCATGAATCGAACGATCGCAAACGCGATCAATCCTATGATAATGAGGCCGATTACTAACGCTGGCCACGTGCTCTGTTTCTTTATCGCAGATCCCACAGATAGTCCTCGCCATTATAGGCGGCCCCGGCAAAGCGTCTGAGAACGTCGCACCCTACCGTGAGCGAACTCAGCGGTACAACCTTCGCGTGCGTATCGCAAAAGGCCGCTGTGAATCTTTTGTGGTGGAAGGGCCAGCATCCGCCGAATTCCAACCAGGAATTGCGGTCGTTGGGAGCAGGATTAACTTCCCAACCGGTTCCGTAATTCTGCCAAATCTCGTCGCCACCATTCGTGATACGGTCGAGTGGTGCGAGGTACTTACCATTTTCATCTCGGACGCATGGCGCCTCAACCACCCAGTTCCCACCACCCACCGGAGTGCCGTTGGGTCCAGGTGTTCGATACCAGATCGAATCCACAAATAAGAGCGTCGCGGATGATGCAGTCATTTCTGATCGAAGTGTCGGCTTGGATCCCACATATCGCGTTCTCCGATTGTAGATCCAGGGCGAAAGAAAGTCGTAGTTCATCCCGAGATTGGATCGCTCCATCCAATAGTAGTAGATGTTCGGATCCGTGTGGGGGACAGGGTTGTCGTTCGGGTCCAAAGAGAGGCCGTCATCCGTCGCATTCGGGTCCGCTGGGCACCTGGGAAGGCGCCAAGCCGTGAAATAGGGCTGAACGAGTTCACCCCAAACATAGTCGGGGTGGCCGAATCCCCAGCCGGGGCCGCCGATGCTGCCGCTGTTGGAGAACGGATAGTAGTCGTTGTTGTCGCTAAGGTACATCTCGACAGCCTTCCCCATCTGGGAGAAGTTTTGAATGCACCAGGTCTTTTTGGCGGCCTCTTTCGCCTGTGCGAACACAGGGAACAGCACTGCCGCCAGAATCGCGATGATCGCGATCACCACCAAAAGTTCGATGAGCGTGAACGCTCTGCTAAGTTTCGTGCGCATGCCTCACCTTCCTAATTTCTTAGTATTGCTTCCGGCCGATTAAAGACCGGACGCTATATTGTATCAACTTTGACGCGATCTGAAAAGGTTTTTGCAAAAATCCCCCTTCACCGTTCGCTCCGCTCACGGGGCTTCCCCCTGATTCCAGGGGGCAGCGTGGAAAGCGTACATTCCGCCCTTCCCCCTGCATTAGGGGGAAGGTGGCGCGGAGCGCCGGATGGGGGTAGGTGTTTTGTGCACACCCCCTTCACCGTTCGCTTCGCTCACGGGGCTTCCCCCTGATTCCAGGGGGCAGCGTGGAAAGCGAGCAACGGGGAAATCGAGCAGCGTGGATTGCGTACATTCCACCCTTCCCCCTGCATTAGGGGGAAGGTGGCGCGGAGCGCCGGAAGGGGGTCGGGGCTTCATTCACACCCCCTTCCCCGTTCGCTTCGCTCACGGGGCTTCCCCCTGATTCCAGGGGGCAGCGTGGAAAGCGAGCAGCGGGGAAATCGAGCAGCGTGGATTGCGTATATTCCACCCTTCCCCCTGCATTTAGGGGGAAGGTGGCGCGGAGCGCCGGATGGGGGTCGGGGCTTCATTCACACCCCCTTCCCCCTGATTCCAGGGGGCAGCGTGGATTGCGTCAACCACCCCCTTCACCGTTCGCTTCGCTCGCGCCGCAGCGTGGAAACTTGGAGCCAGCGTGGATTCACGCGAGCCAAGGCGTCCCTCCGGCACGTCAAAACCGCGCCCTCTCGCAAACAGAAAAAAGTCCGGACTTTTGACCAATAAAGTAGACAAAAGTCTACTTTTCGTGATATTCTCGACCAAGCAGCCAAGTTCATGGTTGAAAAGGAGAGTTGAAATGCACTATCAGCAGTACATGATCGAACAGACGAAGGCCCTGAAAGAGGAGGCGTTCCGGCAGGCAAGGGCCGTTCCCGCCGACAAGGTCGAGTGGAAGCCGTCGGAAACCTCCCGCAGCGTGCTGGACATCTGCCGGGAGCTCGCCCTGTGCCCCACCTGGGCGAAAGACACAATCGAAGGCGTCGAATTCAAGTGGGACGAGGAGGAGTTCGCCAAGATTAAGCAAGAGCAGGAGCAGTGGAAAACCATCGAGGAGTGCGAAAAAGAGTGCGACCGCCGGCTCGAAAGCCTGTTTCAGCTGTATGGAAGCCTCTCGGATGAACGGCTGAAGAACACCCGGTGGCTGCCCTATGACGGCGGAAGGGATTTCACCGTGGCCGAGATGATGGACTATCCCAGGTGGAACTTTAACTGGCATGCCGGCCAGATCGCTTACATTCAAACGATGTATGGCGACAAGGAGATGCATTGAGCCGCCCTTCCCCCTGGCCCCTCTCCCCCAAAGAGGAGAGGGGAATTCAGGGTAAAATGACGCCAGCCGTAGGTGCTAAATAAGGATGGATGATCTTCGATTTTTGTCCCTCCGGCGTACACCAAAGTCCAATCAACAGGACGGAGCTGCATCCGGAATGGCTTACAGACCAAGCCGCTATGAACAGGTTATGAAGGCCTCCGAGGGCCTGGACACTCGGGCGCGCAAACTGTGGGGCGGCATGGGCGTTTATACCGGCGAAAAGATGTTCGCAATTCTGGTTGACGACCTGGTTGGGCTGAAGCTGTCGCCCGAGGATAGGGAAGAGGCTTTGAAACTTGGAGGCTTGGGAACGTTCAAGCCGGGACCCGATGCGCCGGAAATGCACGACTATGTGGTGATCCCCCGCGACATTCTGGACAACCAGGATCAGTTTCGGGAATGGATCGTGAAGAGCGCAAACTTCGTGCGCGCGAACAACAAGGTTGTGAACTAACCGAGCAGAGAAACAGGCAAGTTTTTCACTGAAGATCTCCGCCTGCCAGCCTGATGATCCGAATTGGGGCGGAAAGGCTCGTGTGCGGATAGATGCAAAGACTCAACTACGGGACCGTTGGAATCGTTGGATTGGGGCTGATCGGCGCCTCGATCGGGCTTCGCCTTCGTGAGTTCAAACTATGCCGGCGTGTAATCGGTTTCGACACCGACGATTCTGCCCGCAAAACTGCGCTTTCGATCGGCGCGGTGGACAAAACGTATGACACGCTGAACCATTTGGGTGATGCGGACATTTTGGTGCTTTCGGTGCCGCCCAACGCGATCATTCCCTGCCTGATCGAGGCTGATGTGTTTTGCAAAATGAACTGCATCGTAACCGATACCAGCAGTGTGAAATCGCAGGTGGTCGAGTGGGTGCAGAACTATCCGCTGCAGTTCGGCCCGCGATTTGTGAGCGGACACCCGATGGCAGGCACGCAGCACAAAGGCGCTGAGCACGCGAGCGCGGAAATGTTCATTGGCCGCGCGTGGGTGCTCACTCCAACCGAAACCACGGATAAAAGCGCGCTGCAAGGCGTAAAAGCGCTGGTGACATCGCTCGGCGCGAAACCGTTCGTGATGGGACCCGAGGAGCACGATCGTCATGCGGCGATTCTTTCTCATCTGCCCACGATTTTGGCGGCGGGGCTTGTGCAGTTGGGAACGAATCTGGTGCATCCGGAAGTTGCGGGCCCAAGCTGGAAAGATCTGACGCGGGTTGCGGAATCGGATTCTGAATTGTGGGCGCAGATTTTGATGAACAATCGCGAGCAGGTGGTTTCTGCGCTCGAGGATATCGAATTCGCGCTGAGCCAAGTCCGTCAGTTCATTGACCGCGAGCAGTACGAGTCGGTGCTGGAGTTTTTGGAAGCGTCGCGAAAGGCGAAGGCGGCTTGGCAAAGTTAGTCGTTGGCAAAGCGCGCAGTTTTTGGGGCGAATTTGCGCCTCCGAGTGACAAAAGCATCACGCACCGCGCGTATATGCTTTCTTCAATTTGCGAGCGGGGCGGCGTGGTGGAAAACCCGCTTCGCGCAGAAGATTGCGACGACACATTGCAAGCGCTGCGCGATATTGGCGCCGACGCGTCGGTTTTTCGTGATCGCGTTCTGTTCAAACCGTCTTCGTTGACGAATCCATCCAAACAGATTTGGTGCGGAAACTCGGGAACCACGATGCGTCTGCTTTGCGGTCTGCTGTGCGGAAGCGGGGTTTCGTGCGAACTCGCGGGCGATGAGTCGCTTTCGAAGCGGCCGATGGCGCGGGTTGTGAACCCGCTGAATCAGATGGGCGCCGATGTCGCCGGTGAATATCCACCGCTGCGCATCGCGCCCGCGAAGTTGAAAGGGATTGCGTATTCATCGCCGATTGCGAGCGCGCAAGTCAAATCGGCGCTGCTTCTCGCTGGGCTTTTTGCCGACGGTGAAACGAGCGTTGTGGAACCTGCAAAAAGCCGTGATCACACCGAAAGGATGCTGAAAGCGTGCGGGTGTTCGGTGAGCGTTGCAGGGTTGATGGTTCGTGTGAGAAGCGGCATGCCAAAAAAACTGGAGATGCGTGTTCCTGGTGACATTTCGTCGGCGGCGTTTTTTCTGATCGGCGGCGCGATGATCGGCGGCCCGGTTACGGCGGTTGGAGTGGGGTTGAATCCGACGCGC
>Ga0070741_10007662_pt1 | contig 22188 bp, 19 predicted proteins | sample Coa_R1_4_FD_66440 | JGI IMG/M metagenome (GOLD analysis project Ga0070741, IMG submission 66440) | Surface soil microbial communities from Centralia Pennsylvania, which are recovering from an underground coalmine fire - Coalmine... | ecosystem: Environmental > Terrestrial > Soil > Unclassified ... | reverse complement strand
CCGGCCACTCGATCACGCAATGAATGGCTTCGATTTTGCCTTTCCATGTGGCGCCTGTCGAAAACTGGTACGAACCAAAATCGCCTGCGGATGTGTCTCCTGTGCGCAAAACATAATCAACAGTCACAACGCGTTTTTGAAGTTTTGCGAAGGACACAGTCTTCAGCCAAACATAACGAACAGAGCCGGGTTCTTGTGAACTCGATCTCACTCGTTTAGTGGGCACTTCGACACCGTCAACAAATGAATGAAAGGTTTGAATTGCGGGCCCAAATAGCGCCGCTCCTTCGTCGGGAAATGCCATCGTTACGGTCGTCTGAGCGCCTGTGTTCTTGAAATTGAACGTGGCGTGAACAAGCACCTGTTCTGCACAAAGTGTAATATGCACCGATTCCGAGACCATCTGAATCTGGAGGTTTTTGGCGAAGCCGCCTGCGCTGCCTCCGCCCGACCAGTTGGCGTCGTCAACCAAAACCAAATGAGCTGCAACAACTGCTGCGATCATCTGCGCTCGAAAATCAACCCCTCAACCATGTATCCAAAAAGCCGTTCATGCGGATCAAACTGTCCCATGAATAAAACGCGTTGAATCCGTGCCCCTGTCCAGGATATTCGTAATACCAGACCGGCACGCCCGCCTGCCGCAAACGCGCATCCATCCTGCGCGACTGAGCGACAGGAACAATCGGATCGGAATCGCCGTGAAAAATCAGCGTCGGCGCATCGTCCGGCGATGCAAAATACAAAGGCGACACATTCACGTAAGCAAGATAATCGCTCACCGGATTTCTGCCCACCAAAGAAACGATCAAAAACCAGATGCTCGGGTCCCATTCATAAGGTTTGGTCATGTCGGTTGGGCCAAAGTAATCCACAACGGCCTGCACCCGCGACGAATATCCGTGCAAATCCGGATCGAGGTCGTTCAGCGTGTCACTCGTTCCCATCCACAAAACAAGATGCCCTCCAGCCGATGCTCCGCAGCATCCGATTTTGTTCGGGTTCACTCGAATGATCGAAGCATATTTCCGAAGCCATCGCACCGCAGCTTGACAATCGTCAATCTGGGCCATCCAATGCCAGTTGGGAGTCAAACGATAATTAATGCTGATGGTGACGTATCCGGTTTGCGCGTAATACTGTGCATAGCCGCGAAAATCCTCTTTGCTTCCGCCCACCCATCCTCCTCCGTGAACGAACACAATCGCAGGAAGCGGATCGGTGCCTGGCTTGTTCGGAATGAACAGATCGAGAGTCTGCGGCGCGCCTCCTCCGTTGGTATAAACCAGGTCGTAATAGGAGTTATACGTATATTGCGCATGCGCCGCAGCGACCGCCAAACTCAGCAGCGCACCCAGCCAAACTCTTCCTTTCATTCGGTCATTATGACCGCTTGCCGTCAATCGTCAAAGGGGATATTGGCGGCCGCAGCCGCCGCGGAGCTTTTCAAACGTTGTGCGGTTTCGTCCGGCAAACCCTCGTTCTTGGACGCTCTCAGCCGGGCGATCATCTCGATGAGCGCGTTCAAAAACCGGCGGCACGGGCCGCACCTTGCCGCATGCGCAAGCGCATACCATCGGGCAATGCCGCGCGCCGATCCTTCGGCAGTTTTATTCAGAAGTTTTTCCATATGCTTGCACGGCGGGCCGGTTCGATTTTTGTTATGAAACATCTTCGTTCACCACCCAGGCAAGTTTTTCGCGCAGCAACCTTCGTCCTCGAAACACTCTCGAACGAACTGTTCCGATCGGCACTTGCATTGCGAGCGAAGCGTCTTCATAACTCATCTGTTCCACATCGCAAAGCGACACAGCCGTGCGATACTCTTCGGGAAGTTCATCCAGTGCATCAAGAATCTTCGGTCCGATCATCTGCCAGTCGAGGTCTTCCCAAATATCTTTCTGCATAGCGGCGGCCTCATTCAGCTGCACGTGCCGAGGCTTTGATGCTTCGCGCTGTGCATGCCTCAAATACCGGTTTCGCAGAATGCGAATCAGCCAGCTGCGCGGATGAGCGCCGTCGAAACTGTGCCAGCCCTTCGCCGCATCTAACAAGGCTTGTGCCACCAGGTCTTCGGCCTGGTGCGCATCGCCGGTCAGTCGGCGGGCCACCCGATATAGCACGGGCAGCTCGCCAAGAGCCGTCTGTTCGAACTCGAGTTTGCGATTTGCACCCGCGGGCGGCATCGAGCCGCAATTTTAGCGGAAGCAAACCGGTGTTTTGTCGTTCCAATCAATTGTCCCGTGGTTCGCGTTCGTTCCATCGAATTCCACGGCGTTTCCGAACTTATCGGAAAACCGCGCCTTGACCGCCTTTCCCTTTACGTTCGGTTTGGAAAAGTTGATGGACCAGTTGTTGCCGAGCGTAATGGGCGTTTTGCCGTCAATCCCGATCAAAAACTCGGTATCGAATCCACCCATGTCGCCCAACCGCACGTGGTTCGATCTGCCGTCAAAGGTGTGCTCGATCGGTGCAGAAATGCATCCGACGATGCCCAAACCTTGCGGCACATCGAGTTTTGCACGCACACCGTTTGCCTGCATCGCTTTCCACCAAAGTTCTTCGCCCAGTTTTTTCATCGCTTCTGACTGTTCGGGAGTCGCCTTCGCGTCAACGACAATCGTAAACCCTTTTTCGCCGACGGCCACACCAAACTTCAAACCGTCCAGTTTGGTTTTGCCATAGTTGCCGTGTTCGATCGTCGTTGCGACCAGCGCCCAGCAAAATCCGTTGGGCGAAGGGTTTTGGCCGAAGTTGCAAGTGCATGGAATCGAGCAGGAGCACACTTCGCTCAGAACTCCTTTAATGTGCCAAGGGGTTTGGGCACTCAAGGTGCCGGCCCACAATGTCGAGATGCACAAAAGCGCCGATTTTAGGTTCATTCAAGAACACCTCCTTATTTGATGCTGACTGTCGCGATGCCGGAAGGCGGCCGCTGCCAGGAAAGTTCCCACACCTTTGGTAACAGCCCAAAAATCGGTGCATAATGTTGCCTACACAGCAACGGGGGTGATGCGGTGAAGGGAAAGGCTCTTTGGGCAGCGGCAGGCGGCGGAGTGGTTTTGGCGGCCGCCTTGGTTTGGTTCTTTTTCTTTCGGAGCCCTTCGGTGGTCGGCAACTGGCTGATCGTTGGCAACGGCTTCAGCAGAGATGACGAAATGGGTCAGGCGTTCATTCAGGCCGACGGAAGAATCCGCGTGTGGATGTATGTGCCGCTCACGGATACAGACTGGGTTCGAACGGTTGCGCAAGGAACATTCCGATACACCGGCACGCACATCGAAACGACGTTCAATCAAGCGACGGTCGAGCTGGATGAACTCCCGCCGACATTGGCATCGCAAATCGAAAAGAGCAACCTTGTAAACGAAGACGCTTTGCGCAGGTTCTTATCGGGCGCATTCACGGGCCGGCTCTTTTGGGAAGAAGGCGACCGTTTTTCGATCAATGCCGAAATCAATCCAACCATCACTCCCGTGCTGAAACGGCAGTAACCGTTGCCTGCTGCGCAGGCTTCTCCGCTTATCGCTGCCAGATCTGAATCGGCTTCTGACGCGAGAGATGGGCCGCTTGCAGGATCCGGATTCAAGTCTTCCGATGCTCCATCCTTCCCCCTGCATTTAGGGGGAAGGTGGCGCGGAGCGACGGATGGGGGTTAGGAGTTTATGCACACCCCCTTCACCGTTCGCTTCGCTCACGGGGCTTCCCCCTGATTCCAGGGGGAAGCGTGGATAAATGAAGCGTGGATCATCAGAACCCATCCTTCCCCCTGCATTTAGGGGGAAGGTGGCGCGAAGCGCCGGAAGGGGGTTAGGAGTTTGTGCACACCCCCTTCACCGTTCGCTTCGCTCACGAAGTTCACCCCATTTTAGGGAGAACTTAGTCATAAGTAAGAACAAAAGTTGCCTTCGACAAACAAATTACCAATCAAAATACTGATTTAACGCGCCGAATTCAATCTGACCTTCGTCTCTTGCTTTGAACATTTACCTTCGGGAGGAGATGGTCATGATGCGATCTTGGTTTCGACTCGTGGTTTCGGCTTCTGCCACCCTGACGTTCGTTCAGGCTTGCTTGGCCAGTTTTGTTGGTGTTCACGTGGCTGCGGCGTGGCAGAGTTCCCACGCAAGGCTGTCGCAAGTGTCGGGCAGGCCCATGCGGCCTTACTTGGGGCCGAAGCCGGGGAGAGACCCGGTAACACGTGGGGGAATGTGGAATGCACGCACCCTTGGGAACCTTGCTTCAGCAAAGTTTTCTTTCTCCGACGCTCGCGACTTGCCCAATGCGGTGTGGTTCGGGGTTGGCTCGCCGGAGGCATTCGCGCTTCAAAGCGGTGGCGAGGGCGGCGGGCACAACCCCGGCGAGATTGGAGGTCCTGGGGGCATCGGCAGCGGAGGCGGAGGCGGAGGCGGCGGACCTCAGACTGGCGGAGACGGATCGGGCGGCGGCGGCTACGCGTCTGGCGGAGGGTCGCAAGGCTCTTGGGTGAATACGAACACAGGAAATCGTTGTTACTTCGAAACCCTTGTCGCTTGGCCCGTTCGCGGCGGCATGTCGGTAGATTTCACGATCTTTCACAACAGCCAAACCAGTTTTCATGATGAGTTGGGATGGCATTGGTCGTGGACCTATTGCGCCAGACTGAGCTACACGCCAGGTTCATCTGCGATCATCCGATGGGGAGATGGAACCACCGTTCCTTTTGAAGAAGACAACGGTGCGTTTGTTGCACCTGTGGGAGTGTACGACACCCTCGACCACAACGCCGATGGAACGTGGACGGTCACTTCGAAGAATCAGACAAAGTTTGATTTCAATTCCTCAGGGGCGCTTAGCCGGGTTACGGACAGCAATGGGAACCATATCAATCTGACGCTGAACGGTTACAACCACGTGACTGACGTAGCAGACGACACCGGACGAACGCTCCATATTACGTATTCCGACGGAACACATATAAGTTCGATTACCGATCCGATGGGTAGGTCGTGGTCGTTTGCATATAACATTTTCGGAAATCTGGTTAGGGTTGATTACCCTACGCTTAGCGGTCAACAGTATTCGGAATCATTTACGTACGATCCGAATCACTGCATGACGAGCCAAACCGATGCTAACGGGAAAGTTTGGCAAATGTTGCATGACGGCATGTTCCGCCTGATGTGGTGGAAAGATCCACTGCAAAATACAACGACGTTTGCCTATAACCAAACGAATACCGTCATCACTGATCCGATCGGAAAACATGTTACCCACAACTATTCTGCCGGGATGATCGCTTCAGTTGTTGATGAACTGGGTTACTCCGAAGCGTATCAGTGGTTCCCCGACAAGACGTTAGACCGATATTGGGATCGAAACAACAAGTGCTTCCATTTCACATACGATTCTCGCGGCAACATGCTGACAGCCCAAGATCCCTATTATCACACTTGGCGGTTCACGTACGACACGACGAACAATTTAACGAGCGAGAAAGATCCAACGATGACTGAGCCGTGGGAATACCACTATGATGCAAAGGGAAATTTAGAGTTCATTGAAGACCCGCTTAACCGCACGGTTTTATCAATCGAATGCGACGATTATGGAGACATATCTTCGTTGACGAACTACTACAACGAAAAAGTCTCGATTGAGCGGGACGGCTGGGGAAATGTATGGAAGATTCACGATCCGGCAAACCACATTACTGAGGAAACGCACGACCTCCTTGGCAACCTCACTTCCGTCACGAACCCGCTTCACCACACTTATAGCCTGGAATACGACGAGTGGCTTCGGCCCTGGAAAGTTACCCGCCCCGATTCGAAGTATGCCTACGTAGTCTACGACCCCACTGGGAACATAACCGACGTGTACGATGAGTTGTTGCGTCACGCATTCCATGGCGTTTATGACGACGCTGGTCGAATAACCGACGTTTACGACGCACTCCAGCATCACACGCAAATCACTTACGACGGACGTTCCCTCATAACTCGAATCACCAAGCCTATCGGAAACTGGGTTGATTTTGCGTATACGGACAGGGGCGAACCGTGGACAGTTTCAGTCGCAGGCATGTACTTAGAATGTTGGTCGTATGATCCTGCAGGAAACGTTCACCAATACCAAAACGGCAATGGCGACATTACGACATATTCATACGACGACAATTCGCAATTGACACTGGTCGATTATCCGACTGGCACTGACGTTGGGTTCACTTATGATGATGCCTCGCGGCTGACTCAGATGACTGACGGCACGGGCATCACCACCTGGACGTACAACACCCTGTCGCAACTCACCGATCTGGTTCAGCCCCAAGGAAGTCTGCACTTCGAATACGACGTGGCAGGTCGGTTAATCACGCAGACAGCGGCCGGTATGGGCAGCACTACGTATCACTACGACAGTTACGGCCGATTGGATTGGATTCGAAACTATTTGAACGAGACAACCGGCTTCGAATATGATGACGGTGGTGCGCTGCGCCGAGTGAACAATGCGAACGGTACCTACTCCCTCTATGATTATGACGGGATCGAACGGCTTCATTCGCTTATTCACAAAAATCCACAAGATCAAACGTTGTGGTCGGAAATCTATTCCTATGATGATGTCTCCAACATAACGGGCGTGAATATGAACGGTGTTGACATTGCTTATGGATACACCGATCTGAACCAGCTGCATTCGGAAACACGTCCTGGGTTCGACGCCCTCTATTGGTACGACGATAACGGTAATCGTCAAGACACCTTGATCAATGGAATCGCTGCCCATTACAGCTATGACAATGCTGATAAGCTGCAAACTGTCGGCGCTACAACGTTCCATTATGACTTGGCAGGCAGGTGCTATAAGCGAACAGATTCAAGCGGTGACACGCTGTTCGATCATGACTATGAAGATCGAATCACAAAGATCACATATCCAAACCTTTCCTGCAACACGTTCACCTATAACGGATTAGGTTCACGGGTAGGAAAATCAGATTCAACTGGATCGTACACGTTTTTTAGAAACGGAAGCGTGCCGGGTTCGGGAGTGATTTCGGATGGGTTCGCCACTTACACCGGCGCTCTCTCCGAACGGAGAAACGGCGCGTCGAAATGGATGCACCAAGGGGTATCCGGTTCGAACGTACTGATGACGGATGCGTCCGGTGCGGTTACCGATTCGCACACGTTCGATGCGTTTGGAAATCCTTTGACATCTTCGGGCTCTTCGCCGACGCGCTTTCTTTTTGGCGGTGGGTTTGGGCTAGAAAGCGAGTCCGACTTGCCTTTTGTGAGTCTTAGTTCTCAGTTTTACGATCCTGGCACGGGCGCATTGTTCGGCGGTGGGTTCGACGGCGGAACATCTGCGGTCAATCCAGTAGGTCCTCCTGCGCACCGGTTGCGACCGATGATCGCAGCATGTGATGGAGAGACCGCTGCGTTTCTCCCCGACGGACCGTCGCCGCGAACGCCATTGACGGACCTCGACAGCGATTGGTGGGCCGGACTGCAAACTGGGCTTGCTGCTGTGGGAAGTTCGCTAAGTTTCGGCATATGGGATGGCGGTTCATATCGGGATCGTCCAGGTTTTCGCGAAGCCGTTGCAATAGCTGATTTTGGCTTCGCTGTTCTTCCAATTCCTGCTGGGAAGATTCGTGCGGCTGCGGCGGGCGTCAAAATGCTCGACGGTGCAGCCTCCGCGACAAAGACAATCAAATTTGTTTCCTGCTCGGAACGCACCCATTCCGCTTGGAAATACATCACGTACGTTTTGAAACTAGATGGAGATGTGGTCTACGTCGGCCATACGGGCCGGCGGCTGGCCGCAAGATTCGCTGAACATCTTGCTCGCAACGTAACTCGAATCGCAGGGCAAAAGCTGACGATCGAGGCTTACGCCCACTCAAGCACGAGGTTCACCGCACGCGTATTAGAGCAAAAGCTTATGGACAGATTTGGAGGTCCCGGAGGTAATTTATGGAATGTCATTCGAGCAATAGCCCGCGGAAAAATGGAGTAACAGGCTTGCCCGTCGTTGAAGGTAATGTTTATGAATTCACCGCACTACCAGAGAAGAGTGTGTTGGCAATCGTATTTGCTGTTCTCGATGACAATGTTCCATTCATCGGTACCTTCAACGAAATGCCGAAGAATTCAGATCTCGTAAACGGCTGCCTGGCGGCAGAACTCTTATTCCTTGGAGGAATCCATCGCCCGATACTCAAATCCGGCAACTGGAACCTCCAAACCCAAATCACAATACCTGAGGCGCTTGCGCTGCCTGATTGTCTAATCGCCAAGATAGATTTCGACACCGGGCGCCCAGAACTTTACTTCCATAATGTTGTCTCCGATACATTTCGCGAAGTAGCAGAGTCGGACTTTGATACCAAAACATTCCCCGAGATACTCATGGCAAATGAAGCGGCCGTCCGGTTCGATACCATCGCGAGGCTGGTTGGCATTGAACCGTATCCGACCGTTCGTCAGTACCTAACAAGTGGTATGGATCCGTTTCTGCTTAGCAAGAACGTTCACAACGAAGCAAAGGTACGACTCGAAACCCTTGGCTTGCTTCGTTCCGACATAAACCCGCGATAGGGGATTGAGGCAAATCAACGTGGCACAGTGTTAGAAGAAATAAGTTAAACTTCAAGACAGATGGGTAGAAGGGCAACGAAGGTGGGAGGCAATTTTAGGATAGGGCATGGGAAGAGGTCAAGAACTTGATAGAGCGCTTGAACTTGAGATGGCGTCGCAGCTCAAGCCCCTGGGTTTCAAGAATAGCGGAGGTCTATTCGTCAGGGTGTTGGAGAACGGCGATTGCATCGGCATCTCCCTAAGCAACTCCGTTTACTTAAGAGTCGTCGCTTTTCCGATCGGATTTTTACATGTGAAAGCGATCGAGGTTGCGACAGCGAACATCCGCGGCGAAAAATACAAACGATGCCAGCAGGGGACAACATGTTTAGGTGTGTGTTACTTTCGCGATCGGCACGACCTGGTTCAGTGGACGATCGAAGACTTTCTGGAAATCCCAAGATCGGTTGATGAAATTCTTGCGATGTACTTTGAATACGCGGTTCCTTGGCTGGAAAAGATGCAGGCAGATCCCAAGCTTTTTGCCGAGCATGCTCTGACGCATTACAATCCGGTTCCGTTCATTTATGACCCCGTGTCGCACGCGCTTGCGATTTGTCATGGCGGGTATGTGGAAGAGGCGCGCAAATATGTGCACGAAGAAAGCGAGCGTCAGAAGAATGGCAAAGGTGCGTTGTTTATGTTTTTGGGATTTGAAGAAAAAACCCTTGAATACATAGACGAATGGGAACGCACGCACACATAGCCTTGCGCTGAACGAATCTATTGCATCTTGATTCCGGCGCGTGTCCTGACTTGCGCGGAGCGCCGGATGGGGGTTTGTCGCGGCGGCTTTAGAGATTTCCACCCTTCCCCCTGCATTTAGGGGGAAGGTGGCGCGAAGCGCCGGAAGGGGGTTAGGAGTTTATGCACACCCCCTTCACCGTTCGCTTCGCTCACGGGGCTTCCCCCTGGTGCCAGGGGGAAGCGCGGGGGTGAAACAGATTACGCTTCCGCCTGATGCCAGCGGGCAGCATGGATAAATGAAGCGTGGATAATTAGAGCCCACCCTTCCCCCTGCATTTAGGGGGAAGGTGGCGCGAAGCGCCGGAAGGGGGTAAGAAGTTTATGCACACCCCCTTCACCGTTCGCTTCGCTCACGGGGCTTCCCCCTGATGCCAGGGGGCAGCGTGGGTCAAACAATCCATCCTTCCCCCTGATTCCAGGGGGCAGCGTGGGTCAAACAATCCATCCTTCCCCCTGATTCCAAGGGCCAGCGTGGATAAATGAAGTGTGGATAAATAGAACCCACCCTTCCCCCTGTTTTCAGAAGGAAGCGTGGATAAGTGAAGCGTGGATGAATAGAACCCATCCTTCCCCTTGTTTTCAGAACCAGCGTGGGGTTAAACAATCCATCCTTGCCCCTGCATTGAGTGCGAAGTGAAGACGCTGACTCATGCCAAAGCCACTCACGAACCCCACTGAGGGTCGGCCGGCAGAACGGGTGCTTGAAACAATCGGCACAAGAGACCTATAATAAACACCCTTCGCGGGAATAGCTCAGTGGTAGAGCATCTCGTTGCCAACGAGAGGGTCGCGAGTTCGAATCTCGTTTCCCGCTCCAGGTTTGTGGGGGCCGGAAGGCCCCCAGCCTTCACCCGCAACTTCGTTCCGCCTCGCCGCCGAAAAAACGGCCAAAAGCACCGATATCAACAACACCAGCGGCTTGATCGAACGGCTCTTCACCCTCTTTCATATCGGCTTCTGGTGATTCAACGAGCAGGCGGCTGGGCCTTCGGAAGGTATCCTTTTCGTCTCTATCCGCTTATGTCCACCACCACCGAAATGCAGGTCTCCGTTGAAGAGTTGAACCCCTGCACCGTGAAACTGTCGGTCGTCTGCACGCCCGAGCAGGTGAAGGCGGGCTACGCCAAGGCGTACCGCGAGGCGGCGAAGCGCATCAAAGTTCCAGGGTTTCGGCCGGGCTCGGCGCCGGTCGCCATGGTCAAGCAGTACGCCAATCTGCAGGTGGTCGGCGAAATGGCGATGGAAGCCGTGGTTGCGGATTCTTACAAAGAGGCGCTGAAACTGAAGGGGATCGAGGCCCACTCCATGCCTAAGGTCGAGGTGTCCAAACTTTCAGAAGACCCGCCGGAATGTGAGTACGTTGCCAAAGTGCCCCTCCCCCCAAAGGTCGAACTTGGCGAGTTTGAAAACCTGACCGCCAAGCGGCCTGACGTGACCGTCACTGACGAGGAGGTCGAAGAGCAGGTGCGGGAGCTGCAGGCCGGCAAGGCCAAGCGCCGGTCGGTCGAGGGCCGCGGGGCCCAAAATGGGGACTTTGCGGTGGTGAACATCGCCGCGGACGGACAAGAGCCCGAAGGCCGCAACTTCATGACCGTGGTGGGAAACACGTTTCCTCAGCTCGATCAGGCGCTGCAGGATCTCAGGCTCGACGACATCAAGCACGTTGATCTGACCTTCCCCGAGCAGTTTCAAGAGAAAGATTGGGCAGGGAAGACGTTGTCTTGCATCGTGAGGCTGAAATCCCTGTCGGCTCCCGAACTTCCTGAACTTACCGATGAGTTCGCTCAGCAGTTTTCGGCGGAGAGCGTTGAGGACCTCAAGTCCCGAATTCGGGCCGGAATTGAGCGGGCGAAGTTTCGGATGGTTGAAAACTACGTCCACGAACAACTATTAACCGGATTGCTCGAAAAATCTACGGTGAGCGTTCCCGATCCGATGTGGGAAGACGTGGCCGAGCAAAGGATGCGGGAGATCGCTTACGACGCCGAGCGCCGAGGCGCCACGCTCGAGGAGTTGGCCCAGGCGAACGACATGACCGTAGAACAGTTGTATGAGCGGGTAAAAGATGAGGCCCAGGCCGAAGTAAAGCGCGCCGTTCTGCTCACCGAGGTTTTTCAAAAGGCCGGGCTGAAAATCGAACCCGCCGACATGACCGCCGAAGTGGAACTCATGGCGCGGGACATGAACATGACGGCGCAGGACGCGCTGAAAGCGATCCGAAAGGCTCGCAGATTGGATGAGGTTCAGTTCAGGGCTCTTCGCAAAAAAGTCTTGAATCTTTTGGTTGAAAAGGCGAAGATCGAACGGGCCGAGATTGCGTGAGCCCAAATCCGGTCTAAACCGACACAGTCTAAGCCGATAATTGTAACGTCGCCGCAGGAGGGCAAAATCGAAGTTATGGGCATACCGTGGGTCATCGAGCAGACAGCGCGAGGCGAACGATCATACGATCTGTTTTCCCGCCTCCTAAAAGATCGGATCGTTTTTTTGGGCACGCCTGTGGACGACTATTACGCCAACCTGATCGTTGCCCAGATGCTGTATCTTGAGAAAGAAGACCCTGATAAAGATATCGAGTTTTACATTCACTCGCCGGGTGGCGTGGTTAGTGCAGGGTTGGCGATCTACGACGTGATGCAGTTTGTCAAGTGCGATGTGGCGACGTTCTGTCTTGGCCAATGCGCCAGCATGGGCTCCTTGCTGCTGGCGGCTGGGGCTCACGGCAAGCGGCACTGCCTGGAAAACGCGCGGGTGATGATTCATCAACTCAGTGCCGGCTACCAGGGCTCGGGCACCGATATTCAGATTCAAGCCGAAGAGATTCTTCGGTATAAAAGGATTCTCAATGAAATCCTGGCAAGGCACACAGGACAACCTGTAGAGAAAGTAACGCAAGATTGTGAGCGGGATTACTTCATGAGCGCCGAGGAGGCTAAAGAATACGGGCTTGTGGACATTGTGTTGAAAGCGGGCGACCGAAAGAAATAGAATTCAAGAGACAAACTTATGGAACAACGCGACAAATGCGCGCTTTGCGGCAAGCCGAAAGCCCAAGTCAAACGATTGATCGTAGGCCTTCATGGCGGAGTGTGCCAAGAGTGCATCGAACTGTGCATGGAGATTTTGCGCGGAGGCACGCCCGAAGAGGCCGCGCCTCGAAGCGTAGAAAAGCCGTTCGGCAATCAAGTGCCCAGGCCGAAAGAGATTGTAGGGTATCTGGATCAGTATGTTGTGGGCCAAGATGCGGCAAAACGCGCGCTCAGCGTTGCGGTTTACAACCATTACAAACGGATCAGTTCCGATTCGAGCGCCGACGAGATTGACTTGCAAAAGTCGAACATTTTGTTGATCGGGCCGACCGGGTCGGGAAAAACGCTTCTTGCGCAAACGTTAGCGCGGATTTTGAATGTGCCTTTTGCGATTGCGGATGCGACCAGTTTGACCGAAGCGGGTTATGTGGGCGAAGACGTCGAGAATATTCTTCTTCGGCTATATCAGGCTGCCGAAAACGGTGATTACGGGCGCAGCGCGCTATCGGCCGCCGAGCGCGGAATCATTTATGTTGACGAGATTGACAAAATCGCCCGGAAAAGCGATAACCCTTCGATCACGCGCGATGTGAGCGGCGAAGGCGTTCAACAGGCGCTCCTCAAGATTTTGGAAGGAACGATCGCAAACGTTCCACCGGGCGGGGGCCGCAAGCATCCGCATCAGGATTACATTCAGCTGGATACGCGCAACATTTTGTTCATTTGCGGCGGGGCGTTCGAAGGGTTGGATCAGATGATTTTGCGGCGGCAGCAGGATACCGTGATGGGCTTCCGCGCCAACCCTCAATCCAAAAAAGATCGTTCGAAAGATGTGCTGAAATCGGTGCTCCCGGAAGATCTGTTGAAGTTCGGTTTGATTCCTGAATTCATCGGCAGACTTCCTGTGGTAGCGACCCTCGATGCGCTGGATGAAAAAGCGCTCGTCGAAATTCTCACCACTCCGCGAAACTCGCTCGTCAAGCAGTTCCAGAAACTTTTCGCGATGGATGGAGTGGAGCTGGATTTCGAAGAGGGATCGCTGGTGGAAATCGCACGCGAAGCGTTGAAGCGCGGCACCGGTGCGCGCGCTTTGCGCGCGATCGTCGAAGACATCATGATGGATGTGATGTTCGAAGTTCCGAGCAGGCACGACATCGAGCGCGTGGTGATCCCTTCGGATGTGATTTCGGCGCATCGGGCGCCGGTGCTCGTGCAGGGCGAAGAGCGGCAGGCGAGTTAGGCGCAACGCATCAGAAAAGTTCCGCCTAATGACGAGAACGCGTTGCAGACTGAACTTCCGAAAGAAGTTTAGCTGCCGGGCCCGTCGTGATAACCATAATCTCATCGCCCGCCACGAGTTTCGACTTGCCCGTTGGAATGAACTCATTGCCCGACCGTTTGATGCTGACGATCAAACATCCATCGGGCAGTTGAAGATCTTTGATCATTTTGCCGTCCATTCGCGAGCCCGTTTCAACGACGAAATCGTGCAACACAGGCTCTGAGAGATGCGGCCTTCCAACGTCGCCCGTTTGGTGCAGGTCTTTTTCCAGCAGGGCTTCGTAGATCGGTTTGCTTCTGCCTTCGGCGATAAGATAAGCGGCCAAACACGCGACCAGAAGCGCCAATAGTTGATCGTAGTTGTGCGTCATTTCGACGATCAGCACGATTCCCGTAAGCGGTGCGCGAACCGAGGCGGTGAAAAAAGCAGCCATCCCAACCACTGCGAATGCCGCAGGCGTTGCAGCTGCTTCAGGTATGACAAAACCTCCAAGCCGTCCGATGAGCAAACCGATGACCGCACCTAGCACCAACATCGGCGCGAAAATGCCGCCCGGCACGGCTGCCCCGTAACTCAACGTGGTCAAAACGAACTTCACCAGAAGCACGACCAACAGGAATTTAATCCCCAGATAGTCGCCGCGAATGATGCCTTCGGCAGTGTTGTGCCCATCGCCGGCTGCTGCCGGAAGGAACCAAAGCACCGCCCCTGCGATGCAGCCCGCCAATACTGGAATCAACCAGCTCGGCAATCGAGACTTCCTCATCCAATCGCCTGAATGGAATATGCAGTAATTGAATGCGACGGCCACAAACCCTGTTGCGACTCCGAGCGCGGCGTAGATCGGCAGCGCCCGGAGACTGGGAGTTGGATAACCGATGACGTGAAACGAAGGAAATTGACCTGTCAGCAGCCGCGTTACCACATCGGCGGCGACTGCTGCAATCAGCGCCATCCCGTAAGTGAGCGCCGAAAGTTCCCTCTGCAGTTCTTCGAGAACAAAAACAAAGCCCGCCAACGGTGCATTGAACGCCGCTGCCAGCCCTGCGCCGGCTCCGGCCGCCAGCAGTTGCCGTTTTGCGGAATTGGGGAGTTTTGCAAGTTCAGTAACTGCCTGTCCAACCGCCGCACCCATCTGAACCGTGGGTCCCTCACGTCCCAGACTCATCCCGCCGCCAATCGCAAGGAGGCCGCCGACCGCTTTGATCGGAATGATCCGCCTCCAATTCATATGCCGCAGGTGCAGCAGCACGGCCTTGACATGGGGAATCCCGCTGCCTGCGGCGCTGGGGCAGTATTTGCGGGTCATCCATCCTGCGAATCCTGACATCGCCCCGCCGCCCACAACCAGAATCATCAAACCAAGAGAAGGCATTCCCGAGAACCATGAACGAAGATCGAGCTGCAAGACTCGAGCTTCGTGCAGCGTAAACTGAAACGCAACCGCAGCGAGCCCCGCAAAAGTTCCAACAAGCGCAGACCATCCGAACATCGCGCGTCTTCGCCGAGCGAGCCAGTTTTGTCGGCGTTTGTCTCTTTCGAAGCGGGCGGCGTCGTTCGTGTCGAACGTGTCGGCGAGTGGGTCGGCTTTAGTCTCGGATTCCGAAGCGATGCTCCGATTTTACCGCACTCCGAATCAGCGCATCAGCACTTCCTTTGAATAAGTGAACAGTTTCTCGATCAGCGGATTCCACCAGTGATAGATTGAAGGCAGATCGCAGCAGCCAAAAAACCTGCATTCAGTAGATTCCGTGCACGCAGTGATTTCACCCACGGCATCCACGCGCCCGACGAAAAGTTCCGCCCACTGGATGTTCCGGCCGTCGGTAATGCGATAGCACCCCATGTATCGCACATCGGACACTTCCGCCCCTGCTTCTTCCCGCGCCTCGCGCCGCGCTGCGTCCATTCCTGATTCATCGGGTTCAACGCGGCCGCTTGGAACGCACCATCCGCGATTCTTGATGTGCGCAAGCAGCACTTTGTCATCTTTCCACAAAAACATCAGCGCAAAATAGGGACGAAACGGCGGTCGGGCAGGAGCCGGAAGAAACTCAAGAAGCCGCTTATCCCATTTGGCGCACGGAAACCGCATCAGCTGCCGAACACCTTCCCAACAATGTCCTTCATTGGAACAGGCCCAAACACGCGGCTGTCTTCGCTGATCTCTTCGTTGTCGCCCAAAACGTACACACAGTCTTTAGGCACCTTATACGTGCCGTTTTTAAACGTGTCCCAATTGACTGGCTGATTGCGGGTGTCCACCTCATCTCCTGCCAGATAGGCGACCCGCTTTACCAGATATTCGTTGTCCACATCGCGGCGGATGACCACAATGTTTCCGCGCTGAATGCCCCCAACCAGCCAAAGCGCCTTGCAAATGGCGATACGCTGCTTGTCGTGAAACGTCGGTTCCATCGAATGTCCAGTAACCACCACCGTTTGAAAGTTGAAGTAAAAGAACACCAAAAACAGCAGGACCAGCATCAAAACAACGCTGAAAACGTTGACAAGAGGTGGTTTTTTTGGAACAGGGGCGGGGTCTCCCTCGGTTGGGGGAGTGAGTTCGGTCAGGTCAATCTGCATGCTCGGTAGAATGGGAACAGTTGATGCCTTCCATCTTAGCGCAAACAGGCTCCTCGTCCGCAACCTTGACCTACGTCTTTGCCGGGGTGATCGCTCTGGCTCTGGCTGGGGTGGTGCTTTGGGTGCGGCGGGAGATTGGGGTGCTGAAATCCGCTTTGAAAGATGCGGCTGGTCAAAGCCTGGAACAGCTTCTGCGGCAGCACCTGGAGGGGCGGCAGAGGATGGAAGAGAAACTGCGCGAATCGGCGCAGCGCCTTGCCGATTTGGAACAACACGCCCTAACCACCAAGGGCCGGATCGGACTTGTGCGCTATGATGCATTCGATGATGTCAGCGGCAGGCACTCGTTTGCGATCGCCATTCAAAACGAAGAGGGTGACGGCGTGATTTTGAATTCGATCATCGGCCGGGAGACTTCGCGGCTGTATTGCAAACAGATCATCGGCGGAAAATGCGATCAGGCGTTGGCGCCGGAAGAAGAGGAGGCGATTCGGCTTGCGGCCAGAGCGCGTCTCGCTGAAACCAAACAATGAGCAATCCCGAACCGCAGGACGCCGTTCTTATCGAGCGCTCAAAACGCGGCGATCGGCACGCTTTTGATGACCTGGTTGCCAAATATCAAACGCGCGTATATCAGTTCGCGTATCGGCTTTCGGGCGATGGAGAAACGGCTTCCGATCTGACCGCGGAGGCGTTTGTTCGCGTGTATACAAACTTGCACCGATTTCGGTTCGACAGCAAGTTTACAACGTGGGTGTTCAGAATCGTAACCAACTGCTTTTTGGACCTGCGAAAGCGCGAACAGGTGCGCAAGCACGAATCGCTCGAAGAACTTCTCACCACAGCCGACAGCGAAATGAAAAAACAGTTCGGATCGGAAGACGAAAGCCCGCTGGAGATCGCCGAGCGGGGTGAGCGGGGAAAGGCTCTCGAAGCCGCCATCCAGCGGCTGCCCGAATACCAGCGCGCAATGATCGTGATGTATCACATCGAAATGCTGAGTTATGAAGAGATTGCCCAAACTTTGGATATGCCGATCGGCACCGTAAAAAGCCGGCTCAACCGAGCGCGGCTGGCCCTGAAACAGGTTTTAGACCCGATGCAGGAACTTTTCAGCGGCTGAAGGGGTCAGACCAGTAAACAGATTTTCACGAGCACCCAGATGACCTGCACCCAAGCCAAAGAGCTTTTCAGCGAGTATTACGAGGGCACGCTTTCGGGCGGGCTGCTCCACGAGCTGGAGCGCCACCTGAACGAAGACCCCGCCTGCGCCCACGAGTATGAGGCCTTCAAGGCGGTGATGGGCTCGTTCGAGTCGCTTCCCCCCATCGAAATCCCAGCCGACCTCGGCGAGCGGATCGCCCGGCGGCTGGATAAAGCCGATTGGGAAGCCAAACAGACCCGAAAGGTTCCGTTCGGCTGGCTGCGTCTTGGGCTGGTTGGTGTAACGGCTGCGGCGCTGCTCGTCGTCGGGCTGATCGAGTTGAACCGTACCGGGAATGACGGCGGCGTGAAGGCCGGCTACATTGTGTCAGGCGGAAAAGTTGTCGAGCCCACGTCGGTGATCAAACAGGATGGCACGTACATGCTTCAGGTGATCGCCGACAAAGCGACCCACGTTTTGATCAGTTTGGGCGGCGTGGGGCCTGGCATGCCTCCGCAGGATTCGGTTCAGGTTCGGCGTGAAACCGCCGAGGCGGGAACCACATTGAAAATGCAGCTGGAAGACCGGGGCGGCCCGAAAGAGATTGTGTATGCAAGCGCGGACAACGACAACAGCGTTACTGCAGTGATCTTTCCCGGCACCAAAACTGCTCCCGAAGGTCTTCTTCGTTCGCTGACCGACATTTCGACGTGGCATGGAGTTGTGATCGAGATGAAAGTGAGCAGTTTTGACAGCGCGTCGAGAGCCGTTGCGCTTTCGAGCGATCTTGACAAAGATCTGCAAGCCGCGCTCGGAGGCACTCCGTATCATTATGTGATCGAAGGAAAACTCGTTCGAATTCGATAGTTAAGATCCTCTCCCCCTGACAAGCGCCGGCGAAAGTTCGGCGCTTGTTTTTTTGTTACAGGGCGTTCGATTCCGTCCGGTGTTTGCGCAGCTGTTCGGCGCGCAGGTCGGCAGATGCGGTTTGAATCTGTTTTTGAAACTTGGCTTCTTCGTTCATCGCGATCTGCCAATCGCAAAGCATCTCCCAAACGATCTGCTTTTCGCCGGATGTCTGCCATTGTGCGACACGTACCAAAACCGGTTTTAGGCTTTCGCCTTCGCAGGCCGACTTGAACGCCTCTGAAACGATCTGCGCGGCATCGGATCGCTGCCAATCGTTTGTCCAGCGATGGTTGCGAACGATATACAGCGCGAATTCGTTTCGAAAAATCGTCGCAACGGGCCTGCTCCATGCTTTCAACTGGTCGAGGGCGGCAGCGATACGCGCGAGTTGTTCTATCGGAACTTGGGGCGCGATTTTTAAACTTCTTCGCAGCCAGGCTTCAAAACTGTTCGTGCTTTGAAGGTGCGATTGGGAGTCGGAATACCGCATGACTCCAGATAACCGCAGTCCGATGGCGCACAGCCTGGCCTGGGTGCGCAGATCGTGCTTTTCCGAAGCGGTTCGAAATGCGGATTCGATTTCGTGCCGAATGCGCGCCAAAGAGCGGATGATGGGCCGCCTCGCATCCAAGTCCGCACCGACTCCAAACCTTGTGCCTTCGAGAATCGGATATCGAACGTCCAGAATCGGCGCGAGCTCGAGGACGACCGCGGTTTTGCGTTCGGGCCCGGCGGCAGTATCGTCGAGCTCGGCCAGCTTGTCTCCGGCGGCCACGATCGGCGCATACGCCTGAAGACGGTCGCGGTAGCCGTCGGGGTCGGAAGGGATGAGCGAAGAGCCGACGTTGGTTAGTCGTGCGATGGCGGCGATCCAGCCCAGAAGATAGGCGGGCGAAAAGATGAGAATCTTATAGAAAGTCCGTTTGAGTTTCATCCCCGCGAGCCCTACTGATTTTCGGTTCGCGGGAGGCCGGATTGGAGGCGGTTAGGTGAAATAGGAGAGTTGCTGGCGGGCCTTTTCGTGGCCCGGCTCGATGGCGAGAATCGCTTCGAACTGAGCGCGGGCCTCGTCCACCATTCCGAGCATCATCAGGGTCATGCCGTAATCGTATCGGATGTCGATGTTGCCCGGAACGGTTTCGGAGATCTGCTTGAGGTCTTGCAAGGAGCCGTCGAAATCGCCCTCGAACCCTTTGATCAGCGCGAGCTGCCACCTTGCCCGAATGTGAGTCGGGTCGGATCGAAGGATGGCCAGAAAGCCCTCCTTGGCCTTTGCATAGTCCCCCTGACAGCGGTCTGCGAAAGCCCGCTCGTAGAGGTCCTCACTGGTAATAGGCTGTTGATTGTCCTGCACTTTTGACATCGCCCCAAGTCCGACCAAGAGCCAGTATAACACCGACTGCCGAATCTGACAACAGCGCTACGCTTGCGCGGTACCAGGTTTCCACTTGGGAGACCGAATTCCTTCCTGCTTTTTTGCCTCTTCTTCGGTTTCCTGCCCGTCGGGGTCAGTTTCTGATGCCTTTCCGGCAGGCGCGGGCGCTCCAGAGAGGATGGCAAGGAACGCGTCGCGATCCAAGGTTTCGACCTCCAGCAGCGCGTCCACGAGCCTGTCGAGTTGGTCTCGATGATCGAGCAGGATGGTTCGCGCTCGGTTGTGGCACATATCTACGATCTCTTTGACCTCGGCGTCAATCTGGCGGGCCACGTCTTCGGAATAGTTTCGATCCTCCATGTAGTCTCGGCCCAGGAACGGGTTGCTGTGTCGGCGCCCCAGCGCCAAGGTGCCCAACTTTTCGCTCATTCCATAGGTGCAGACCATTGCGCGCACCGTTGCGGTTACGCGTTCCAGGTCGTTGCTCGCGCCGGTTGTTACTTCGCCGAACACGATCTCTTCTGCGACTCGGCCTCCGAGCAGGGTTGTAACGTCATCCAGGAGTTTGGATTTGCTCACCAGGTATTTGTCTTTGTCGGGAAGCTGCCAGGTTGAGCCAAGCGAGATTCCTCGCGGCAGAATCGTAACTTTGTGCACGGGGTCGGCGTGCTCCAACTTTTCTCCGACGATGGCATGTCCCGACTCGTGCACCGCGATAATTTTGCGTTCTTCAAGATCCACTACGCGGCTTTTTCGCTGCGGGCCGACCATCACGCGATCCAGCGCTTCGTTCAGATCGTCCATATCAATTTTCGTTTTGTCGTGACGAGCGGCGAGGAGTGCGGCTTCGTTCAATGCGTTCGCGAGGTCTGCTCCAGTGAAGCCGACGGTTCTTCGCGCAATGACGCCGAGATCCACGCCGTCGGAAAACGGTTTGCCTTTTGCATGGATGCGAAGAATCGCTTCGCGGCCTTTGGCGTCGGGCGCATCCACAACGATGTGCCGATCGAATCGGCCGGGACGAAGAAGCGCAGGATCGAGCACGTCGGGACGGTTGGTTGCGGCGATCACGATGACGCCGGAATTGGGGTCGAATCCGTCCATTTCGACGAGCAGCTGGTTCAGGGTCTGCTCCCGCTCGTCGTGGCCTCCGCCGAGACCGGCTCCGCGTTGGCGGCCCACGGCGTCAATCTCGTCTACAAACACGAGGCTTGGCCGGTGTGCTTTTGCGGTTTCGAAAAGATCGCGGACACGGGCAGCTCCCACGCCGACGAACATTTCGACGAAGTCGGAACCTGAGATATGAAAGAACGGAACGCCCGCTTCGCCTGCGACGGCTCTTGCAAGGTGGGTTTTGCCGCAGCCGGGCGGACCGGTGAGAAGAACGCCCTTTGGAATCTTGCCGCCGAGCGCCATGTATTTCTTGGTGTTTTTCAGAAAGTCAACGATTTCATACAGTTCCTGTTTGGCTTCGTCAACTCCGGCCACGTCATCGAAGGTGACTTTGGGCACGCTTTCGCTCACGCGCCGTGCCTTGCTTCGGGCGAAACTCATCGCCTGGTTGCCCGCGTTTTGGGCGGGACGGATCAGCAGAAACCACAACAATGCGAACACGCCGATGGGGAGCAGCACGGTTGTGAGAATCGCCTGCATGCCGTCGCTCAACAGCGGCTTTTGAATGTCAACGCTTACGCCCGCATTGTCCAACTCTTTTCTAAAATCCGCGCCGGATGGGCTGTCTTTCAAAAAACCGACGGCATATTTTTTCTGCCCATCGCGATATTCGGCAGTAATCGTGTCGCCTTCCCAAGCGACGTTTGTGATGAGCCCTTGTTTTGCATCGCTTGCGATTTGGGAGATATCCACCTTTTTGGGGCCGGCAGAAAACATTCCGCCTCGGTTCGTGGAGTTCAGAAACCAGATAAGGACGGCGGCGAAGAACAAAGTAAAGATCGTGAAAGTTATTCGCCTGTTCAAGAAAGCCTCCGAGCGCCCAGCGGCGCCCACCTGTTCTTACGCCCCAAAGAGCGGGGCCGTTTCATCATTCTGTTCGTGGGGGAGATTATACCGTTGAGTCGGTTGATTCGGGGCGGAACTGCAGGCAGACGGCGCTTTCCGGGCCGGATTCGTGTCGAGAACGCGCCGCAATCGCCACTCCGGGCACCCAAATCGGCCCGGCGTCGTCGGCGATCACCGGGACGCGGCTTCGAATTTCCCGACAGATGCGGTTCGCATCGAAAAGGTCTTTGAGTTTGGTTTCGCGGGTTTTGCCGACCGGAACCATTCGGTCGCCCGGACGGTATGACCGCGCACGAAGGCGTTCGCCGTGCTGGTAATGAATTCTTGCCGACAGAAGGCCGTTTTCAGCCGCTGCGTTCGGTTCGATCCGCCAGCCGTCGTGAGCCGCTCCCGAATGCGGATCGAGAGGAAGATCGAAAGGTTCGGCTGGGGCGGGATTGCGCACCGACATATAACGTGCGCCGATCTCC
>Ga0070741_10007661_pt1 | contig 22188 bp, 16 predicted proteins | sample Coa_R1_4_FD_66440 | JGI IMG/M metagenome (GOLD analysis project Ga0070741, IMG submission 66440) | Surface soil microbial communities from Centralia Pennsylvania, which are recovering from an underground coalmine fire - Coalmine... | ecosystem: Environmental > Terrestrial > Soil > Unclassified ... | reverse complement strand
CCGCAAATCTGCCCCGGCCCGATCTTGGTCAGCAGAACCCCGTTCGCCTCTATGCGGGCGTTCCCGCTGCGCAGCAGGAAGAGCGTTCCGCCCGGAGAATCTTGATGGATCAGGACGTCGCCGGTGGCGAACTTCATCTGGCGTGCGCCAGCCTTGATCAATACCCAGTCATTCGCTGTGACCAGGTTCAGCGGGTTCGGCGATGATGTCTTTTCTTGTGCGGCAACGGCCATGACTGCAGCGTATCGGTCGCTACCTTGCCGGTCAATGTACGGTGGTAACGTCAACATCACCAAAAGTCGTATCGCAAGCCCCAGATTTTGCCGACGTTTTCGCATTGAGTGTCTTGCACTCAACTTTTACATCCAGCTTCTTGACAACTCAGAATACCCTCTCTACAATTAGCACTCATAAGGCGTAAGTGCTAACAGCCACTCACGCCCGCTGTCCTGACGGCCTGCTTCACCGGTTGTCGCTCACGGATGGCGATCAAAAGTTTGCTCGTATTTTCAACGGCTTGGAAACAAAATTCAAATTTTAGACACTCACAAGGAGTCGATTAGGACATGGCAAAGTTAACTCCATTGCATGACCGCATTCTGGTTCGCCGCGTTGAAGAGGGCGAAACCGTTCGTGGCGGCATCATCATTCCCGACACTGCGAAGGAGAAGCCGCAGGAGGGTGAGGTGATCGCCGTTGGTGCTGGCAAGAAGAACGACAAGGGCGAAAGACAGCCCGTTGACGTAAAAGAAGGCGATCGCATTCTTTTCGGCAAGTACGCAGGTAACGAAATCAAGATCGACGGCGAGGAGCTGCTCATCATCCGCGAGGAAGAAGTGCTCGGAATCCTCTCCGGCGCAGCGAAGTCGGTAAGGAAAGCAAGCTAGGAGCGCGCGTTGCGCGCGGCAATCGGCAGTCGGCACTCAGGATTCGGCCAGGAAACGGTCTTGGTCAAGCTGAGCAGCTGAGGAGCTTAGCAGCTTAGAAGCTCCGCTAGACGTTTCGCCGGCAACAGGCCGGCTCAGACATGATCGACCGCGGTAAGCGGTCAAGGAGATAGAGAAATGGCAAAGCAGATCGTACATGGCGAGGAGTCGCGTCAGGCGATTCTTCGCGGCGTCAACGTACTCGCTGACGCAGTGAAGGTGACGCTCGGTCCGAAGGGCCGCAACGTCGTCATCGAGAAGAAGTTCGGTTCGCCGACCATCACCAAGGACGGCGTGACCGTAGCAAAAGAAATCGAGCTGAAGGATGCGCTCGAAAACATGGGCGCGCAGATGGTGCGCGAGGTCGCTTCCAAGACCTCCGACGTTGCCGGCGACGGCACCACTACCGCGACCGTGCTGGCACAGTCGATCTTCCGCGAAGGCGTGAAGACCGTCGCTGCCGGAGCGAATCCGATGGCTCTGAAGCGCGGCATCGAGAAGGCTGTTCAGGCCGTCGTCGGTACCGTCGATGAAGAAGGCAACCGCAAGGGCGGCGCTCTCAGCGGATTCTCGAAGCCGGTTTCGGGAGACATGATCGCGCAGGTCGGCACCATCTCGGCCAATAACGACGAGACCATCGGCAAGATCATCGCCGAGGCCATGAAAAAAGTCGGCAAAGATGGCGTAATCACCGTTGAAGAGTCGAAGACGATGGAGACCCAGCTCGAGGTCGTCGAAGGTATGCAGTTCGACCGCGGCTACCTCTCTCCGTACTTCGTCACTGATCCGGAACGGATGGAAGCAGTCCTCGAAAATCCCTACATCCTGATCTACGAAAAGAAGATCAGCTCGATGAAGGACCTGCTCCCGCTGCTCGAGCAGATCGCCAAGAGCGGCACCCCGCTCATCATCGTTGCTGAAGATGTGGAAGGCGAAGCGCTTGCAACCCTGGTCGTCAACAAGCTGCGCGGCACATTGAACGTTGCTGCCGTGAAGGCTCCTGGATTCGGCGATCGCCGCAAGGCCATGCTGCAGGACATCGCAATCCTCACCGGCGGCAAGGCCATCACCGAAGACCTCGGCATTAAGCTCGAGAACGTCCAGGTGAACGACCTCGGCCGTGCAAAGCGCGTCACCATCGACAAGGACAACACCACCATCATCGAAGGCAAGGGCCAGACCAAAGAGATCGAAGGCCGCGTGAAAGAAATTCGCGCCCAGATCGACAAGACCACCAGCGACTACGATCGCGAGAAACTCCAGGAGCGCCTGGCGAAACTCGTGGGCGGCGTTGCGGTGATCAAGGTCGGTGCTGCGACCGAGACCGAGATGAAGGAAAAGAAAGCTCGCGTCGAAGACGCAATGCACGCAACGCGTGCAGCGGTCGAAGAGGGCATCGTCCCTGGCGGTGGCGTGGCACTCGTGCGCTGCATCGCGGCAGTCGAAGCTCTGCAGAAGACGCTCACCGGCGACGAAGCGATCGGCGCGTCGATCGTGAAGCGCGCTCTGGAAGAGCCTCTGCGCCAGATCGTCGGCAATGCCGGCGAAGAGGGCGCGGTCGTGATCGGCAAGATCCGCGAGTCCAAGGACACCAACTTCGGATACAACGCCCAGTCGGGTGCTTTCGAAGACCTGGTCAAGGCTGGCGTAATCGATCCGACCAAAGTGACCCGCACTGCTCTGCAGAACGCCGGCTCCATCGCCGGTCTCATGCTAACGACCGAAGCGCTGGTCAGCGAGCTTCCCGAAGAGAAGAAGGAAGCTCCGATGCCCGGCGGCCACGGCGGCATGGGTGGAATGTACTAAAAGCAGCTGCTAAGCTGCTAGCTTCTGAGCTGCTAAGCTCAAAGGCCAATCAAGCCCCGCGGTAACGCGGGGCTTTTTCTTTTGCTTCTGGGCGGATGGCTGAACGGAAGTTTCAAATCTGTGAGTTCTTGAGATTCCCGAAATGGGGCTTCGTCGAGCGGTGACAGGAGGATTTTCCGAGCTAGTGTGATCTCTGTTTGAATTGCGCTATGAGTTCTACTGGCCCAAGGATGGTCCTTTTGCCGGAATTTGTCGGACTGAATTGCGCTTTCCAGGCCTTGGGCCATGGACGTAGGTTTCTAGTGAGAGCCAAGCCAGAGCATTTCAGCATCAAGTATTGCCGGAGATCCTTCGGCCAAAACCGGGCCTTCAGGATGACAGATGATTGAGAGCGTCCCATGATCTGTGCCCGATGTGAACCGTCGGCCTACACCAACGCTGAAAGTGCACTAGCCTTTCTTGAGTTCGACGAGGACCTGTCGGGCGACTTCTCGGAGGGTTTCGAAAACGCCGTTGCCTTGGAAGGCAACAGCTTCAAACACTGGTTCGTTCTTCTTTAGCAGCTCTTTTTTCAGTTCATCTACCGGTAGAACATTGGGCAGATCGCGTTTATTGAGCTGCAGAACGTAGGGAATTTTGGTGAAGTCGTAGCCGTGCTCTTTGAGATTGTCTTGCAGGTTGTCGAGCGCTTCGATGTTGGCATCCATACGCTCGGGCTGCGAATCGGCTACGAAGACTACGCCATCGACGCCGCGAAGAATGAGCTTGCGGCTCGCGTCGTAGAAGACCTGTCCGGGGACGGTGTAAAGATGAAAGCGGGTCTTAAAGCCCCGAACGGTTCCGAGATCCAGCGGTAGGAAATCGAAGAAAAGAGTTCGATCGGTCTCGGTGGCCAGCGAGATCATCTTCCCCTTCTGCTTTTCGTTGGTCTTATTGAAAATATGCTGAAGGTTGGTAGTCTTGCCGCCTAGACCGGCCCCGTAATAGACGATTTTGCAGTTGATTTCGCGCGCTGCGAAATTGATAAAGCTCAATTAGCCGTCCTCACAGGTGAGCCGCACGCTGGCAGCATGAAACTTTGGAAGAAGAATTGCCTGACCTAAGTTCTTATAACATATCGGCAAACGTAACATTCAGTTGAGGCGCGCAGCGAGGGTGCCGCTGGTAACTACCTGGGGTCACTTTCGCCCGGGAGGCAGCGGATAATAGCCTGCTTTCGCGGTTACGCGAAGGCCCGGATGGTCCACGCGAACCTCGATATCCCGATAGTTGTCGGCCAGTGTGGCTTGAGTGTAGTAGCCAAGCGTGTACTGATTGCGAGCCACGAGGGTGACCGACGCGTAAGCCTGCTCGATGGCCTGCCGTGTAATTTCGCTGAAGACCTCGCCGCCGGTGGCGCTGGCATATTTCGGCAGGATGTTCGAATTTCCCGTTCCGGGAAGATTGATCTGCTCCAGCTTGCGCACAAGTGGAACTCCGGCACTGCCAACGCCAATGCCGTACACGCTGACTTTGTTGGTAAGCAACACTTTCAGCACGTCTGCGTAAGAGGCGTCGCTGCCGAATTCACGGCCTTCTCCGATGACCATGATGATGCGGCGGCGGCCGGGCTGGACTTTGGACAAGTCGAGTGCCGCTTCCAGCACGGCATCATTCAGCACATGCCGCTCCCGAGGAATGATCGGAGTCTGCGGAACACTGGGATCCATCGGATGTCCATTTACCGTCGGTCCCGCTCCAAACGGGCCGCCGCTGACCGGCACTCCGCTGTAGGTGCCGTGCTTATCCTGGGCCACATGGTTCAAGGCATCCCCCAAGCGACCTCCGGCGGCGTTGAATCCAGACTCGCGGATCACGGAGTTTCCGTAGGTGTACACAGCTACTTCGTCGTAGGGACTGAATGCTGCCTGGAGCGCCTGCAGCCCGGTCTGTACCTTACGCAGCTCCGTTGCAGGCATGCTCACGTCGATCAACACGGCGGCTGAGATCGCCAGCGGATCGCTGGTGAAAAAGCTCAGCTTCTGGCGTACGCCGTTTTCATAGACAGTGAAATCCTTCGGCAGCAGTCCTTCGACCATACGACCTGAGTCGTCCTTCACCGTCACCGGAATCTCAATGAAATTAACGTTGACGCCGAGGGTATAGAGCCGCTGTGTATCCGGTGTCTCGGGGTTGCGGACCTCTTGTGGAGCTGGAACCGGAGGTTTGTCGGTTTCCGGCGTCGCCGGCGCCGGAGAAGCCGGTTCCGCTGTTTTGTTTTCCGCCGGCTGTGCCGCAGGAACTGGAGGAGGCGTGTCGTGCGAGCTCGACTCCGTAGCAGGCACCGGAGGCAGCGTCTGTTGCGGCTGTGGCGCATCGGGCAGATTCTGGGTCTGTGATTGAGCCGGAAGCCACGTGCAGAGAAGCACTATGGTTGTGATCAGTGCGGTAAACCGTCCCACTTGCATCAATTCGTCCTCCGGGCAGAACCAGATACCGCGACTATGCGTCCCATTCGTGTGTCTGAACGTACGAAGCTATAGAATTGTGTAAAGCTTAGCAAAAAGCCGGGCCTCAACTATGAAGTTTTGTCACGCTGTTCCCAGAGCGTCCAGCTGCTGGATGCGCCTTCTGTTGCTCTTCTCTGTTTTGATGATGTTGTGGGTACCTGCGTTCCCACAAACTCAAGATCTGCCTCCGCCCAAGAACCCAGATACCGGACCACAGACGAACAGCGACGAGGGCGCTGGGCCGGTGATCCGCGACCGCACCCAGCCTAACGAAGATAACCCCATGCAGACGCTGAAGGTTAACGTCGATGTGGTGAACCTTCTCTTCAACGTCAAGGACAAAAAAGGACAGCTGCTACCCAACCTGGGTAAAGATGAATTTCTAGTAAGCGAAGACGGCAAGCCACAAACAATTAAATACTTCAAAGCCGAATCCAATCTCCCGCTGACGATCGGCATTCTGCTCGACACTTCAGCCAGCCAGGAGCGCGTGCTGCCGATTGAGAAGGAAGTCGGAGCGCAATTTCTGCAACGCATGTTGCGGAAACAGGACGAAGCGTTCCTCATTAGCTTCGATGTAAACGTCGATCTCCTGCAGGACTACACCAACAACGGTCGCGACATTCGCAAAGGCATGGACGCCGCAAAAATCAATGCGGGCGGCGCAGTAGGCGGAATTCCCGGCATCGGACAGGGGCCAGTGGACATTCCACCGAAAGGCACTCTTCTTTATGACGCCGTCTATCTCGCCGCACACGACAAGCTGCGCAGCGAAGTCGGTCGCAAGGCTCTCGTACTGCTAACCGACGGCGAAGACCAGGGCAGCCAATTAAAGCTGCAGGATGCCTTGGAAGCCGCGCAGAAGTCAGACGTGATCGTCTACGTGCTGCTGATCAGCGACAGCGGTGTCTCCATGGGCACTGGTTCGGGTCTGATGAGGAAGCTTTGCGAGGAGACCGGCGGCAGAGTAATCCACGTAGGCAACAATCAGGACAAATTGCAGAAGGCGTTCGACCAAGTCTCAGAAGAGCTGCGCAGCCAGTACAGCATCGGCTACACGCCTACCAACGACAAGCACGATGGCACTTACCGCAAAGTGGAAATCAAAACCAAAGATGGCTACAAGGTGCAAGCGCGAAAGGGGTATTACGCGGCCTCGAGCTGAGCGAAGCCGCGAACAAGAACCGCCGCCGATACCGGCGCCTCTTACAGCCATCGATTTTGCGGCTGTTGGGGTGGTGGTTCATTCAGCGTTGAGCTTTCTCTGCAGCTCTCCGCGTAATCGATCCTGCATTTCAACCGACAGCTTGCGACCATTTGAGGTGAGGTAAAACACATCGAGTGCCATCTCTCCTTCAGTCTCGATGAGCGCGATCTCGATGTTGCAGCCAAGCTGCGCCAGCGATTGCGCAATCTGATGGAGAAGGCCGGGGCGATCCTGGGCGACCACCTCCAGCACTGTACTGTGCGTTGACGATTCGTTCTCCAGAAGGATTCTGGTTTCGATCTGCACCTTCGGTGTTGTCAAACGGCGAAGTCCCGATCTGGAACGAATCAGCTCGTCCAGCGAGCGCTCTCCTCGAACTATCCGGGCAATCTTCTCCTTTAACAGCTGGTGCTCGGAGGCATTCAGGTCGAGAGTCCGAAAGCGATCCTTGAAGTAGAAGCAGTCCACGGCGATGCCTCTGCTGTTTGAAAACGCGTTCGCCTTCACGATCTCCATCCCCGACGCAGAGAGCGCGCCCGCGATCATCGCAAACAGGCCGGGCTTGTCGGCGCCGAGGATCGTTAGTTCGTACAGATCGCGGTGTGGAAGCAAACTCGATTCAACACTGCCTTGCTCTAACTTCGAGAAGAGCTTGAAGTGCTCAACGATCTGCTCAGGGCTGTAGATCTTCAGATATCGCTGCGGCAGCCCTTCAAGGAATGGCTCCATTTGCTTTGCCGTTTGCGAAGGAAATAAATCAAACTTATCGCTGCTGTCAGAATCAAGTGCGCCCTGAACGATGGCATCATCTGCGTGCCGATTCAGGAAATTTGCCGTGGCGGCATACAGATGCCATAGGTTCTCCGCTTTCCATTCCGTCATCGCTTCGGGATTTACCGAAGAAATGTCGGCATAGGTGAGTAGCGTGAGCATCTTCAGGCGCTCCGGGGTCGCAACTTTGGCGGCGAGCGCGCCGATCACTTTCGAATCAAAGATGTCGCGCCGCATCGAGGCGGACATCTCGAGATGACTGCGGATCAGGAACAGTACCGTCTGCTGCTCCTGCGATTGGAGATTTAGCCGACCTAGAACTTGCTTCGCAATTCTGAGACTCCCTTCGACGTGGTCCTCGCCTTCAATTCCCTTTCCTACATCGTGCAGCAGCAGAGCTAAATACAAGATTTCAGGTTTATCCAGCTCCCGCAGAATTTCGGCGAAGCGCTGCGCCCATTCCGATTCGGAATTCCCGAGCCGGTGCAGGGTGTCGATGGTAAGGATCGAATGCTCATCGACGGTGTAACGATGGAAGTAATCGCGGATTACGAGCGCGTCGACGAGCCTGAACTCGGGAATGAGCACATCGAGATAGCCGGAATCGCGCATAGCGCGCAAAGCGCCTCCTGCGAAGCAGCCAATAAGAATCAGGCTGAGTTCCGGCCATGCAAACTCCTGTGGCACGCTTGGACACTGCGACGCCGATGTGCGCAGAAGCCGCTGCGCATCGACACTGAGATGCAAAGGCTCCGTTGCCATTCGTTGAAAGATCGCTAGCGCTGTTTTGGAGGGGGGTGCACTTTGAAGCTGAAGAATCGCAGGTGAGGGAGCGTCTCTTTTCGCTTCGGCTGCCCTGCGCGGAATGCCTCGCAGTTTATCGAGCAGAGATGGAGGCGTACGCATAGCATCGTCCATCAACTGCAGACAAGCGCCACGAATCGTGCGCGCATTGCGAAAGTATTCGCGCATCCACTGTGCCGGCTGAATCGAAAGCGAAGGCGCTCCGATTCCCTTCTCTGCCGCTGCATCCTGGGCTTCCCAGCTCAGCTGGTTGTCATCGCGCGCATTTCGGTAATGCAGGAAGCAGCGCACCGAGACTAGAAAATCAAAAGCGGAATTCAGCTCAGCGCGCAGAGGAAACTGAAATAGCGATTCAGGCGCAGGCCACAATCCGGAAGCTCGAAACGACTTCGCCAGAGCCAGCCAATTGGCAAGGTTGTAGTCGCGCAGTCCGCCAGGTCCTTCTTTTACCTGCGGCTCGAGGTGATAAATCGTATTCGCATATTTCGCGTGGCGGGTACGTGCCGACCCGCAAACCAGATTCATTAGCGCCGTACCTGACTTGCGCATCAGGGCAGGCAGCACCTTGTTGCGGACTTCGTCGAAGAGCTCACGCTCGCCGATGAGGAAACGTGAATCAAGCAGCGAGACAGTAAATTCGGGATTCTCCGGATCGAGCTTACCGCACTCGACTACCGTCCGGGCGGTGGCGCTGGCGCGAATCTTCAAATCCCACAGATCGAGATAAATCTGGCTGAGCTGGTCTTTGTATGCAGCTTCATGTTTGCCGTCCCGAAAGAGGAAGAGCAAATCGACATCGGAATGCGGGAGCAGCGAGCCTCGACCGTATCCGCCAAGAGCAACAATAGAAACGCAATTCGGAGGAACGATTTCTTTTTCGATGAGCTGGCTGTAGCAGGTGAGGACGACGTCATCGACCAGAGCGGTGCGTCCAGAGACTACGGCAACGCCGTTGCCGGAATACTCGAACTCTCTCCGAAGCGCGGCGAGACCTGATTCGTATCGTTCACGTACTTCGCTGCTGGAGAGCACTACAGACATTGGGGAACTCAGGCCATTCGGAGGCAACGTGCCAGCGCCGAGAGGGATGACAATTCATTGTCACTAGCTGTTTGACTAATCAGTCGCAAAAGCAGATCCCTCTCGGCCAAGCTTCAGCTCGAAGGAGAAGCGTTATTCCTTATTTCCGAACGCTCCAGCAGATCCCAACCCGAACGTCTAAAGCGCGCTCACGCCGCGCTCCTCATTGCGAATGCGAATAGCTTCGTCGATGCGCGAAAGAAAAATCTTTCCATCGCCGATGCGTCCGGTGCGAGTGACAGAAATAATCGTCTGTACTGCGCGCTCGACCAATTCGTCCGACAGCACAAGTTCCAGTTTGATCTTGGGCAAAAGGTCGACCGTGTACTCACGCCCACGATAGATCTCCGTGTGTCCCTTCTGCCGCCCGTGACCGCGCACCTCGATAATGGTCATCCCTTCGACGCCGATCTCGAGCAAGGCTTCCTTCGCCGGCTCCAGCTTCGATGGCTGGATGATCGCCTCTATCTTCGTCATTCCCATGAATGCCTCATATGAAACTGCGGTCTCACTGATCTGCAAAGAGTCTTTGGCACCTGTTGCGTCCTGTCCCAAATACGTGCAGGTCTGTCATCCTGAGCGCCGATTTGCGCGAAGGACCTCCCGAGATATTTCAGTTTTGATTGCTGACCGTAAGGGTCCTTCACCATGAACTTCGCACCTTGCCCGACGAGCCGCTAAATGGCCTTTCAGCCTTAAGCATCTCGGGAGATCCTTCGGCCCAAGCCCTGGCCTCAGATGACAGAACAAACCGAGATAGAGTCCAACGACTCACGACGCCGAGAGTTCCCAATAATAACCCTCTTCGCCATGCTGGCTGAGATCGAGTCCCTGGACTTCGTGATCTGCCGGGACTCGCAGCCCGATCAGAACATCCACAATCTTCAGAATAATCAGCGTGCCCACGATGGCGATGCCCCATGCGATCAGCACGGCAATGAATTGATTCCCAAGCTGACCCCAATGGCCATCCACCACGCCTGAAGGGAGGACGTTTCCTTTGGCGTCGTGGTAGATGGGATTGATGCTGCTCGTCGCAAAGATTCCAGTCAGCAGCGCGCCGATCGTTCCACCAGCGCCGTGGACGCCAAAGGCGTCGAGCGAGTCATCATATCCGAACCATGCTTTCACTTTCGCCACCATGAAATAACAGAACACTCCCGCGATTGCCCCGATCACCAGGGACGACATAGGAGTGACAAATCCGGCGGCAGGGGTGATCGCCACCAGGCCGGCGACGCTTCCCGAAATGGCGCCGAGTGCGCTCGGCTTTCCGTTGCGCAGCCATTCAGCAACGGCCCAACCTAAGGCCGCAGCTGCCGCCGCGAAATGCGTGTTCACGAAGGCACTGGTAGCGAGACCGTTCGACGCCAACGCGCTTCCCGCATTGAAACCAAACCATCCGACCCACAAAAGACACGCGCCGACGAAGCTCAACACCACGCTGTGTGGAGGCATCGGTTCTTTTGGGTAGCCAAGCCTGCGCCCCAGATAGGCGGCGCACACCAATGCAGAGACTCCGGATGTTACGTGTACGACGGTGCCGCCTGCGAAGTCCAAACTGGGAAAGCGGCCGCCGAGCGCGGCGTTCAGCCATCCGCCTTTGCCCCAGACCATGTGCGCCATCGGCGCATACACAATCAGTGACCACAAGGTCATGAAGAGCAGCATGGCGCTGAACTTCATCCGCTCAGCGAAAGCCCCCGTGATCAAAGCAGGCGTGATGATGGCAAACATCAGTTGGTAAATCATGAATGTTTGCGCCGGAATCGTCGCCGCGTAATCGGGATCGGGAGCAATGCCAACTCCGTGCAGAAACATGTTGTGCAATCCGCCGATGAAGCTGTCCCCTGCCCCGAAGCACAGGCTGTAACCGATGATCGCCCAGATCACAGTGATCAGCGCCATCATGGCAAAGCTCTGCAGCATGGTCGCGAGCACGTTCTTCTTGCGCACGAGACCCCCGTAAAACAGCGCCAGGCCTGGTCCCGTCATCATGAGTACCAAGGCGGCGCTGACCAGCATCCAGGCATTGTCGGCAGACGATTGCGCGGATTTTACCTGCTGTTCCAATTGTGAGATGCGATCGGGAGATGCGCTTTGTGCCAGGCCAGCGACGCAGCAAGCAAGTATCACAAAGACACAGCCGCCTAACAGCCACAGCCGTCTGCGAAGGAGATCTTTGTTCATTGTTGTGGATACGCCCAAGAAGATGAACAACAGCTTAGCCGTGACCGTGCTTAATTCAGACGTTCTCTGGATTGAATCTTTTGATTGCGAAAATCAGTTTTTCTTATCTGCACCAGACCGAGGAACGCGAACACGAGGGGCACGAGGCAAAACAGAAGAGCTCACAAAAGGAATCACTCCTCGTGACCTCTTGTGTAGCCTTTGTGACCTTCGTGTTCGCCTCTTCCTCGGCAATTCGTATCACGAAGTGCACAGAAGGGGCGCAATCATCGCCGCCGACGGGTTGTGCACGCCCAGAATTGAAGTCCGGAATGGAATCCCCAGTGGACGGTAGCTCCGCGCCAGCATTTCCTCGATCTCGCTGCATCTCTCTCGCGCGAGCGCCACAATGGACGGTCCGGAGCCACCGAGGAACATCCCGAGCAAGTCTGGATGGGACAGATGTAGTGCGGTCTTTAGTCCAGGCACAAGCGGCTCACGCGTGGGTTGATGCAGACGGTCGGCAAGGGCCTCGGCCAGAAGCGAGTCGTCGCCACTTTGCAGTGACTGCAGCAGCAGAAGGACGCGCTGCATGTTCGAAACTGCGTCTCTTAATGGAACAGACTGCGGTAATGCCTTGCGCGACCGCTCGGTCGAGAGTGCTACTTCAGGGGTCAACACGACGAACCTCAGCGATGATGGCCAAGGGCTGGAAAACGCGTACACCGATCCGTCCTGCTTGTGGCAGCAGACAGCGAGGCCGCCGAGGAGCGCAGCGGCTGCATTATCTGCATGTCCTTCGAGTTCTGCGGCTGCCGTAAGCAGACGCTCACAGCTCTGCTCGGCATAGAGAAGTTCATACAGCTTGAAACCGGCGATGGTGGCCGCCGCGCTGCTGCCGAGGCCCGAACCCATCGGAATATCGCTTTCCACTTCGAGGTGCAGGGTAGGAAAGTCGTGCTGACTACCCGCTAGTTTGCGAAATGCAGTCTCGATGCGATTCTCGCCATTGAGCGGAATCTTCCCAAAATGGAAATGCAAAACTCCGCGTTCGGAAGAACTCACACGAGCGACGCGCAGGCGCAGGTAAAGCTGCACGGCAACCGCCAGCGTATCCAGGCCGGGACCGATGTTGGCAATCGATCCCGGCACCGTAATCTCAGCGCCTTCCAATTCTTGAGAACTCATGAGTCTGCCTTCCGAACTGCTTTGCCTTCGTTCATCTTCAGGATGATGTCGGGATCCTTCAACACGTGGCCGGTGAGGATCGCGACGACATGTGCATCACGCTCGATCGCTCCGCGCTGCCGCAGGCGACGAATGCCTGCCAGCGTCGTCGCCGATGCCGGCTCGCAGCCGATGCCGTCTTGTCCGATGATGCGCTTAGCTTCGAGAATCTCTTCATCACTGACATCGAGCACGATTCCCTTTGTGAAACTTAGAACATGCAATGCCTTGCGCCAGGACCGCGGAGAGCCAATCTGGATCGCCGTCGCGCACGTGCTGGGGTTGGAGACGACGGTCAGCCACTGGGCTCCTGCCGTCACGGTCTGCACGAGTGGATTCGCCCCCTGCGCCTGCACGATCACGATTCGGGGAACTTTGGAGATGAATCCCGCCGAATAGAGCTCTTTGAGGGCTTTCCCAAAAGCGGAGGAGTTGCCGAGATTGCCGCCGGGAACAACAACGAAGTCTGGAGGATCCCAATCGAGCTGCTCCATCAACTCGAACATCGTGGTCTTCTGGCCTTCGATGCGAAATGGGTTGATGGAATTGAGGAAGTACTCGCCGGAATCTTTGCGCTGCATCATCTGCGCGAGTGCGTCATCGAAGTTGCCGTCGATCTCAACAACCTCCGCGCCGTAGTCGAAGGACTGCGCCACCTTTGCGCGCGAGAGCTTGCCTTTCGGCAGATAGACACGGGCAGTCATGCCTGCGCGTGCTGCATACGCTGCCATCGAAGCCGCGGTATTGCCCGTAGAAGCACATGCCACGATCTTGGCGCCGCGTCGCCGTGCCTCGGTCACTCCGACCGTCATGCCCAGATCTTTGAATGAGCCGGTCGGATTCCAGCCCAGATGCTTGAATTGCAAGCGACTCACGCCGGCATAATCGGCAGTCTTCGCGCCTGCCAGCAACGGAGTATTGCCCTCGCCCAGCGTGACGAGGCTCTCCTCGAGATACTGCGGAAGAAACTCGCGGAAGCGCCAGACGCCGCTCCGGTCTTCCGGAGCATTCGACGTGCGACGCTCACGCCAGAGCCGTCGCAGCTTTCCCGGATCAGGACGAAAGCCGTTGCTGCTCATTTCCAGCAGATCGCCGCACTTCGGGCACTCGAATGCCGCGAAATCGCGATCCAGTCCGTGACCGCATTCGTGATTGCTGCACTGCAATTGCATAAGTTCGTATGACGTCGATGAATCTACTTACAGAAAATCCAAACTATCCCAAACCTGTCATCCTGAAGCGCTTCTTTTGCGCGAAGGATCTTCCGGAATGTCCCGGGCACGAATGCGTTTTGTGTGGCTCCTTCACAATGAGCTCCAATCGTTATTGGCCGAAGAGCCTGGTCAAGGCGTTTCAGTTTGAAACATTCTGGGAGATCCTTCGCGCAAAAGAAGCGCTTCAGGATGACAACTCAAAACAAATTTCAGTAACATCACAAACGTCGAGCGACCACTATCAATCGGCAAAGATCCTCAATTTAAGCGGAGGCTCGACCAGAAATTCGCTCGCCGCGATCTCTTGAAGCGCCTCCGCCAGCTTCGCACCGCTGCATGCCTCAACAGTCACAACAAACGGCAGCGCGCTCTTGTCGAAGCCGGGCTTTTGAAATACTGCATCGACGTTGATGTGGTAACGCGCGAGCACGCCGGCGATGCTGGCCACGATTCCTGGGCGGTCCTTCACCACAAAGCGAAGAAAGTGCGGCGCAACACAATCCTTCGCCAATTCGAAATTTCGTGCAGGCCGTAGCGCCGCGAGTGAGGGATTGTGCGAGAGAGTCAGCAGATCGGAGACGACGGCGACGGCAGTCGCATCGCCGCCCGCCCCGGGACCGGAAAATGCGGTGCTGCCTCCGAGCTTGCCACCCGTGATCACAACGTTTTCGCATCCTTGTGCCCGCGCCAGCGCCGAGCTTTGGCGAACTAACATGGGCTCAACCGTGGCAAACGCCTCGTTGCCATTTACGTGCGCTTCGCCAATCTGACGAATCGTGCAGCCAAGCTCCCGAGCATACTCGAAATCAATTGGCTGTACGTGCGAAATAGGAGTGCATGGCACGGCCTCGACCGGGACTTCCGCACCGAGCGCCACGCGAGCGAGGATCACTAACTTCGCGCGCGTGTCATAGCCGGCGACATCATCGGTCGGATCGGCCTCGGCATAGCCCAACTGCTGAGCTTGTTTGAGCGCCAATGCGAATGGCTGTCCGGTTTCCATCTTGCTGAGGATGTAATTGCAGGTGCCATTCAGGATGCCGCAGACCGATTGCAGCTCGTCTCCCGCGAGCCCACGCTCGACGGCGGTGATAACGGGAACTCCACCTGCGACTGACGCCCCAAAGAGCAGTTGGCATCCGTTCTCCGCAGCGACCGCCAACAATTCCGGCCCGAATCGCGCGATGAGCTGCTTATTCGCTGTAACGACCGACTTCCCTGCTTCGAGCGCGGCCTTCACCCAGGAGCACGCGGGTTCGACTCCACCTATAACTTCGACGACTACGTCGGCGTCGCTGTTCAGCACGGCATCGGAGTCCTCGGTCCAACAAACGGATGGATCGACCCATGAGACGCGCTTGCGCTGCACATTGCGGTTGAATACGTGCGTAAGTTCCAGTCCGGGAACAGCTCCCGAGCTGAGAATGCGCGCGACGGAACTTCCGACAGTTCCAAAGCCGAGGAGCGCGACTTTGCGCGAAGCTGCCGGAGCAACCGACAGCGGAGCAGGTTGAGAGAGAATGACCGTCTGGGTTGCCATTTCGCTATGCCTCCGCCACTTGCAACGACGGCAGTCCGAAGCTGTCGTGCATCCTTACCTCGAGCCCCGGAACACTCGCCGGAACCGGGAACATCACACGATGCATGCGGCGCACAGCCTCATCGGCGTGCTTCTCATCGACCACAAAGCTGAGATTCATGTCGGACGCACCATGAAAGATCATCTTCACCGGCAATCCCGAGAGGGCGCTGAGCGCGCACGCTGAAATTACTGGATCTCGCGCGACATTGCGTCCTACAACTGAGACCAGCGCGACACCTTCGGTCACCTTCACACTGGCAACGCCTTCGAGCGACTTCGATAGCGATTCTGCTGATTGTGGAGAGGTCAACAACAACGAGAGGTTCGATCGTGAGACTGCCGCAAGATCGACCAGGCAATCCTGCTGCCCGGCGATCGCGAAGATTGTAGAAGTCAACTTGGCGTCGAGTCCTTGCTTCGCAAAAACCTCTGCGAGACGAATGCCCCGCTTACAAGCGATGGAGCGAACGCGCGGCTCGCCATCGCAGCTCACGGTTTCGACGCGGGTGCCCCGGTTCTCGGGATGGCGCGAGTTGAGTACGTACACGGGAATGCCCCGTTCCACTGCAGGTTGGAGCGTTTTGGGATGCAGCACCTTTGCTCCAAAATGGGCCAGCTCGGCGGCTTCTTCGAAGCTGATGGAGTTGATGTTCTGTGCGTCAGGGCAGATGCGCGGGTCGGTGGTCATCATACCGTTCACGTCGGTCCAGATCTCAATACGCTCGGCGCCGAGCGCGGCCCCTACGATCGAAGCGGTAAAGTCAGACCCTCCCCGGCCCAGAGTCGTTAGAACCCCCTGCTGAGTCGCTCCAATGAAACCTCCCATTACGGGAATGCAGCCTTTCTTCACCAGAGGTTTAAGTTGGGATTGAACGCGGGAAGTGATCAGATCCATGAGCGGAGCGGCGTGAGTGTGTTCATCGTCAGTGACGATGACCTGGCAAGCATCGACGAACGCTGCAGGAAGATGTCGCTCGCGCAATGCTTCGCTGACCAGCACACTCGACCAGCGCTCCCCGAAGCTCAGCAGTCGATCAGAAGTCCTTGGGCTCAGCTCGTTAATCGCGGCAACGGCTCCAAGCAGTGCGGCGACTTCATCGAACATCGGCTTCAGAACCGCCAGCAACTCCGCCGATCTCCCGTCCAGCAGCGCATGAGCAACTTCGGCGTGGCGCTTTTCCATTGCCTCGAGCAGACGCAGGGCTTCCTCGAGCTTGCCTGCTTTGCTCAGCGCGCCGAGCGATTGCAGTTGGTCGGTAATTCGCGCCAGCGCGCTGACCACGACCACCGGCTGCATGTGCTGCCGATGGCGGACGATCTCTGCAACGCGGCTGATGCTCTCCGCGCATTCCACCGAGGTACCGCCAAACTTCATTACCAGCATGGAGTCCTCCAGTTGCTCCATTCCGCAAAATAAAAAACCCACCGCCGGTTCGGCGGTGGGTTTGTCTCTTCGGAACTTTTTATTGCCTAACTACATCCCTCCGCCGAATAAGTTGTGGGCACACTTGTGCCTGTAATTGTAATTTCAATCGAAATTCGGCGAACGGACTTCATGAGTGCAAACATCCTAGAGCAGACTTCGGCAGACGTCAACTCAGGTTTTAGTTACCATTGGACGCCGCGCCACGACCTAGGGATGTTCGGTTTCGGGAAGTGCTTTGGATTCAGCAGAGTGGGAGCCTCACGCATCGGCAAAGATTTCGTGATTGTGTGATTTCGGGATTTCGTGATTTGAAACCACACGACCGAACTTAACCGTGAAGAGCATACTTCACTGGAGGGATAATTCGCTAATACTCTTTCGCTCTGTCGTCCTGAAGCGCTTCTTTTGCGCGAAGGATCTCCGGCGATGTTGCAAACTGAAACGCGGTCGCTGGGCTCCCCGGCCGACGATCGCGACAACATGGTGAACGAGCCAGGCGAATGCAATCAAATCCGACGCCGTTACGGGGAGATCCTTCGCGCAAAAGAAGCGCTTCAGGAGGACAGCTCAGAAAGGTCTTCCGGATTCACCGTGAACTCTTGTCCTGACACTTACGGGTGAGCTCTAAGCTGTTGGACTGTACCGCAGCAACGCTTCCATCGATTCCGGCCTGGCAGCCTGCTCCTCGTTCTGCCAGATCATTTCTTTCAGCCTGCCTTTTTCCATCACGAGCAACACATCGCAATTGCGGATCGTGTTCAGGCGATGGGCAATAACAAAAGCCGTTCGGCCGCGCATGACTTCCTGAAGAGAGGCGATCAGATCGGCTTCTGTGCCGACATCCAGCGCGCTCGTTGGCTCATCGAGGATGAGCAGCGGGGCGTCTTTCAGGAAGGCGCGCGCGATGGAAAGGCGCTGGCGTTGTCCGCCCGAGAGCCGTGAGCCACCTTCGCCGATCTTGGTGTCGTAGCCTTGCGGCAGTCCCATAATGAACTCATGGGCATGGGCTGCACTGGCCGCGGCGACAATATCCGAGCGACTGGCATCGAGGCGTCCATAAGAAATGTTGTCCGCGATGGTCGCGGAAAAGAGCACCGGCTCCTGGCTGATAATCGCGAGTTGCTGGCGCAGGGCGGCGATGCCGAAGCTATGCAAATCAATGCCGTCGAGCAGGATGCGCCCGCTGCTGGGCTCGTAGAAGCGCGCGAGCAGATTGACGAGCGTGGTCTTGCCTGAACCGCTTTGGCCTACTATGCCGACCTTTGTCCCTGCGGGAATACTGAAGGAAAGATGCTCCAGCGCCTTTGTCCCGGAAGCATAAGCGAACGTGACGTCTTCGAAGCTCACTTGACCCGAGACGCGCTCGACAGGCGCATGCAGTGCATGGCTCTGTCCCAATTCGGGATTCTCTTCGAACAGCGCAAACGCGCGCTCCAGGCTGACGCGCCAGGACTGCAACTCTGGGAGTTTGCTGCTGATGGTCTGCAGCGGACTATAGAGCTGGGCAACATAAGCCATCACCAGCAGCAAATCGCCGAGCGTGATGATGCCCATCTTCACGTGGCGGATTCCAATCAGTAGAGCTGCTGCACTGCCGGCCGCGATCGCAAACGAGATCAGCAGATGGTAACCCGCTTGAATTGACGCCAGTCGCAACTGCTCTTTCATGCGCTCGCGCGAACGCAGACGGAAGCGGCTGTCTTCGAAATCTTCTGTGTTGAATGCCTTGACCACACGAATCGACGCCAAGGCTTCGTTCATCAGCAGCATGGCCGAGCTGTCAAGGCTTTTGACTCCTTGCCACGCTTTGCGAACCCTCCGGCTGGACCGGCGGGCGGCGATCATGAGCGCCGGCGAGATGACTAGCGCGACTACCGCAATCGATTTATCGATGCGCGCGACGATATAGAACATCCCGGCGAAGGTCAGCACGGAGGTCATCAGCGGCAGCACGCCTTGAATAAAGATGAACTGAATCGCGGGCGCGTCATGCTGAATCCGGTAAGCGATGTCATTAACGCCGCGACGGTCGTGGGCTGAAAGGCTAAGACGCTGCGCGTGCCAGAACAGCCGGTTGCGCAACTCGTAGACGAGCTGCTCGCCGGTGTATGTCTGCAGCAGCCACGAGGCCAGTGTCTGCAGGTTGCTGAGGATGGCGAGGCCGATCAGCACGATCATCACGACGGCGAGATTGGCCACCTCCGTTCCAGCAAATCGAGCAGGAACCAGATGATTCAAGATCGAAGGAAGCGGGTGAGTTCCAATCACGCTATCGACCGCGATCTTCAGCGGCACAGGCATGAGGATGGAGATCGGGACGGAAAGTACTCCCAGAAGAAAAATCCCGATCAGATGGGCATAGCTTGGCCGGGCCAGCTCGAGCAGGCGCTTAAGGAAGATCGAGCGATCAGAGTGGGTGCGATTGGGCAATGTCGTTAAAGAGAGCCTCCCGCCCCCAGCGGGTGATGCCCGTGATTCTAATGATATTTGTGTGGCCGCCTCGATGACATCAGGCCCGCGCCTGAGTTTTGCGTGAGCAGCACGGCAGCAATTACTTAGATTCACACACCTTCTTCTCTGGACCCGTCGGAATCAAGCAGACGGGCGGGGATAGCATGCCCTTGCCGCAAGGATAGTGTTGGAATCTTCTTTCGTGCCGCGGTTCTACTGCGGCTGAGCCACTGCGGCTAGTCTCTGCCTGACAATGTTCTCGGCGGCTTCAATCACCTGATCCAGAGTCAGCTCGGTGGAATCAATCAGGACGGCATCGTTTGCTGCAATAAGCGGCGAGACAGGGCGGGTGCGATCGCGCTCGTCCCGGGCACGCATTTCCGCCAGAACGGCTGCAGAAGGCTCAGCAGTCGGGGCCTGGTGGAAACGGCGGCTACCGCGAACTTCCGGAGCGGCATCGAGGAAGATCTTCACGTCCGCATTTGGGAATACGGCCGTGCCGATGTCGCGGCCTTCCATCACGACCCCGCCGGATGCGCCCAGGTCGCGCTGCTTGCGAACCATCCATTCGCGGACTCCGGGATGGACAGAGACTCGCGAGGCAGCCTCGGTGACATCCTTTTCGCGAATGCGTTGCGAGACGTCGGTATTATCGAGCTTCACGCGATTGCCATCGATCTGCGGCTCCAGCGTGATCTTCGAGTTCCAGGCCAGGTCGACAAGCGCTTTCTCGTTATCAACATCGATGTCATTTTCGATCGCCTTCAGAGCGAGCGCTCGATACATCGCTCCGGTCTCGATGTTCAGATAGCCCAGCTTGCGTGCGAGACGAGACGCAAGCGTACTTTTGCCGGCTCCGGCGGGTCCGTCAATGGCAATCACCAAACCGCGCCGGGCTGGAGCTTCAGCCATTCCGTCTCCTTAACGCAGGTTGCCGATTTCCCGATTCAGTACGTGCGGGCTGCGGAGTGCCTCGTGCGGGGATGTCGGCCACGGTGATCAAAGTACGCGTCTCGCTCGGAGTGTATGCAAATTCGCGGGCCGCGAGCAGAGCGCGAACCACCTCGGCCACTCGGCCACGCGAGCTGAAGGCAGAAAAAACGGCTTCGATCTCCTCTTGTGTGGCGGCGACTACGGCTTCGAGATACTTGGATATGAGAGCGGAAAGAGCCTCAGCATCCGACAGGCGCACGCCTTCATTCACAGCGTCTGTGGCCCAGTGGAGATAAGTGTCCCACGTGTATCCCGTTTCGGGAGCGTGATCGATCGGAGTGATCTTGAGAGCTACCCACAGCTCCTGCAGAGCACGGTCGAGCCCGGCTTCGGACAATGCTCCGCCGAGTTGCTCCTGAAGCTGCGCACGTGTGAGTGGTCCGCTCTCTTCGAGTTTTATGAAGACATGCTCCGTCAGAGGAGAAGCTTTGCCTCTTGCGCGGCTATGAATTGGTTTCTTGGGTTGGCGGTCGCTGGCGAGTGCATAGAAATAAGGAAAGCTCTCAGCTGAAACGATGAGCGTCTCACCCAACAATTGCGCCGCAAACACTGCCCTCTGTCGCAGTAATCGCCACAGCAATTCTTCTGCCTGCTTCGCTCGTGGGTCGGAGAATACTGTCTTGCGCGCCGGCAGCCTGGCATCTGAACCGATGAATGCTGCAATGAAGGTCGGCAGCACCGGCGCCGGACGGATCGGATACATGAGGCACATGCCAACGGCGGCGACGAACTCTCGAGCATCTTCGAGCGTGCGCAAGGGCTCGCCGTCAACCCGCCACTTCTCGCGCCGAAGATGTTGTAGCTCGATTTCAGTCATTGTTTCCTGTTGTCATTCCGAACCGCGGTTCTTGCTGTGAGGAATCCCTACCTTCTTTTGAAATTCTTACGCGCAGCGAACGTTGGCCCAAAAAAATTTCAAGGTCCTAAGGAACCTCGTTTTTCCTGCGAGCGCAGACGTTCGTAGGGATTCATCACCGCAAAACCCGCGCTTCGGAATGACAAAGCTCAAACGCTCTAAATTCTCTTAAACGCCCGCTGAATGTCCTTCACAGAATATCTCAGCACCACCGGGCGACCGTGCGGGCACGACATCGGACACTCGGTTTTCGCCAGCTCCTTCAGCAGCCACTCCATCTTGTTCTGATCGAGCGGCATATTGATCTTTATGGCCGCATGGCAGGCGATTGATGCGGCGATGCGATGACGCACTTCGTCGAGATTCATTCGCTGCTGCTCGCGCTCGAATTCGACGAGAAGCTCGCCGAGCATCTGCTCGATGTCGCAACTCTCGACACCTGCCGGAACAGCTTTCACCACGACCGTTCGCGATCCAAATAGCTCTACTTCAAAACCGTTGCGCCCGAGTTCGTCGGAAATTTCTGCAAACACTGCCTGCTGCCCGGGCGTTAATTCCACAACGATGGGCATGAGCATCTTCTGCACGGCAATCGATTGGGTCTGCCGCTGCTTCAGCACGCGCTCAAAGAGCACACGCTCATGCGCCACGTGCTGGTCGATGATCCAGAGCCCTTCGTGATTGACAGCGAGAATGAACGATTCGCGCACCTGACCCAGCGGACGCAACGACTCAAGTTGCGGCGCAATTCCCTGCTCCGCTTCATCGATGTCCTCGAGAACTTCACCGCATGGTGCGGTCTTGCTGATCTGCGGACCCTCAATCTCCTCCACGCCGATTGCAGCTAGATGCGGAGCAGCAGTGATTCCGGTCCCCTCAAGCTGAAATGCATTCTCAAACCCGAGCGTCGCGGTCCGGGCTGGTACGGCGGGAGCGGTGAGAGCAAAGGCAGTCACTTCCTGCGTTAGAGCTTCGCCGCGCGGCAATGATGCGCCCGGCGATAGCGCTGCGGCCGCAGTCGGCTGTGCGAGGATCTCGCGCGTGAACTGGGGAACAGGCCGCGCCTTCATCAACGCCGCGCGAACGGAATCACGGACGAAATCGTGGATGAACGTCTGCTGGCGGAAGCGTACTTCCGTCTTTGCCGGATGGACGTTGGCATCCACTTCTGTTGGCGGCAGATCCAG
>Ga0070741_10007660_pt1 | contig 22189 bp, 14 predicted proteins | sample Coa_R1_4_FD_66440 | JGI IMG/M metagenome (GOLD analysis project Ga0070741, IMG submission 66440) | Surface soil microbial communities from Centralia Pennsylvania, which are recovering from an underground coalmine fire - Coalmine... | ecosystem: Environmental > Terrestrial > Soil > Unclassified ... | reverse complement strand
CGGTACGCGTCGTTGTACAGGACGATGAACTCGGGTCCCCAGAACAGACAGATTTGCGCCTTCGACGGCAGCAGCATGCTGACGGTGCTGCGCAGACTCTGCGGCCAGTGCTGCGGCGGGCCCAGTGGTGTCTTGGACCAGTCCAGCGCCCGCATGTGGGCGCCCATCTCGCCGCCGCCGGCGAGAAACGTCAGCTCCGATGGATCGATCGGCGGTGTGTGCATCCCCGACATCATCCCTGCGCGGTGGAGCCGCTCCGACCACTGAGGGACCGCGCGACTCCGAATGGTTCAGCCGGTCGGGCAGCGATGTCCGGCGGCCGGCGTCAACATTTTAAGATGGCAACAACGGCTCGACTGCAACGGCGGGTTACGCGCTTCTCGCAGCTGAGCCGTGACCGCGGATCGTTCGATCGACGGTCGACGATCCCTGCGGCCGTTCCCAGCTGCGCTCCGTTGATCGATGGGCGCAGCCAGTGGATCCGATCAGGGAAGGACGACGATTCGGCCGCGCGTTCCCTTCTCCATCAAGCGGTGGGCCTGCGCGGATTCCTCCAACGACAGCCGCGCGCCGATCCTGACACGCAGCAGGCGCCGCGAGATCCCGTCGTTGATCGCGTGTGCTGCCTCTGCGAGATCGCCGACGCTCGCGTTGCTGATGACGAAGCCTCGGAGGCTCGCGTCCCGCAAGTACAGCTGGTCCAGCGGCAACGGCACCGTCGCGCCCATTCCGGTGATCGCCACGAAGCGCCCATCGTGCGCCAGCAGCGGCAGCGTGCGCTCGAAGGCGTAGTGCCGCGACGTCTCCAGGAACACATCGACACCGGCTGGCGCCGCAGCGGCAATGCGCGCCCAGAGCTCCGAATCGTTGTAGTCGAACACCGCTTCGGCGCCGGCAGCACGGCACCAGTCCGCGTCTTCCGCCCGTGCGGTGGCGATGACGTGAGCGCCGGCGGCCGCGGCGAACTGCACCGCGGCCGTGCCGACCGAACCGCCGGCGCCCGAGACCACCACCCGTTGTCCGTAGCGCAACTGCGCGGTGCGGAACAGACCGAGGTACGCGGTGGCCGCGGGGTGCACGAGTGCGACGGCCTCTGCGGGATCCGCGCCGCCGGGCAGCGGATACAACCGGTCCTGAGGGACGATCGCATACTCGGCGAACGAGCCCTGCCGGCCGCCGTGACCGAGGCTGTTGCACCAGACGGCATCGCCCACCCGGAACCGGTCGACCGCGTCGCCGCATGCCGCCGCGACGCCGACGAGATCGCGTCCGATGACGAACGGGAACGGCGTACGCGTCGGATAGCGTCCCGAACGGATCAACGTGTCCACGTAGTTCACGGCGAGCGCCTGCGTGCGCACCAGCACGTCGGAGGCGCCCACGCTCGGGCGCGGCAGCTCTCCTATTCTGATCGTGTCCGTCGATCCGAGCTCTGTGACGTATGCGGCTCGCATTGCTCATGTACGGGCGAACGATGCCGACGACGCGGCGCCGATGCGCCGAGACGCAGGCGCGCGCCCGTCACGTCCTCGGCGCGTTTGTGCCTGCGCCTTCGACCAGGGCGACAAGCCGCTCGAGATCCACCGGCTTGACGAGGTGCGCGCTGAACCCCGCCTCGGCGGAACGCCGTCGATCCTGCTCCTGTCCGTATCCGGTGACCGCGATCATCTTGAGGCCGCGGAGCTCCGGATGCTCACGGAGGCGGCGGGCCAGTTCGTAGCCGTCCATCACCGGCAGCCCGACGTCCAGCAGCGCGATCTCGGGATGGAATTCTGCCGCGAGCTGCAGCGCGTCGACGCCGTTCAACGCCACCCGGGCGAGATGCCCCTGCGCGGTCAGCGCGTCCGCGAGCATCATCGCGGCATCGGGGTTGTCGTCGACGACGAGGATCCGCTGGACCGTCTGCGCGGTCCGATGCGTCAACGCGACCTGCTCTTGTGCGTCGACCACCTGCGCGGTCGAGCGCGGCAATGCGACGACGAACTCCGAACCACGGCCGGGACCGTCGCTGTGCGCCGCGACTCGCCCGCCGTGCAGGTTCACGAGGCTGCGGACGATCGCCAGGCCGAGTCCGAGCCCGCCCTGCGCGCGGTCGAGCGCCTGCCGCTCCTGCACGAACAGGTCGAAGACGCGCGGCAGCATCTCCGGTGCGATCCCGATCCCGGTATCGCGAACGCGCAGGACGACCTCGCCGGCCACCGCCGCCGCGTGCACCGAAATCCGGCCGCCGTTCTCGGTGTACTTCGCCGCGTTGGTCAACAGGTTGGCCACCACCTGCGCCAGCCGACCGGCATCGCCGTCGACGACGAGGCCGCGGCGCGGGACATCGATCTGCAGGTCGTGGCCTTTCTGCTCGAGCAGCGGGCTGGCCGTTTCGATCGCCTTGGCTACCACCTCGCTGATATCGACCGGCCGCGCGTTGATCTGGATCTTGCCGCGCGTGATTCTCGAGACGTCGAGCAGGTCGTCGACGAGGGACACCAGATGCCGCACCTGCCGCTCGATGACCTGCCGCTCGCGCTCGCCCGCCTCGATGCCACGCAGCCGCAGCAGCTGCAGCGCGGTCAGGATCGGCGCGAGCGGGTTGCGGAGCTCGTGCCCGAGCATCGCGAGGAATTCGTCCTTCGCGCGATTGGCCACCTCGGCATCCTGCCGCGCCCTCGACAGCTCCGTCACGTCGTGGCCCACCGCCGCCACCCCGCCGACCGTGCCGGCGTCGTCGACCAGCGGCTGAAACACGAAGTCGAAGAAGTGCTCCTCGAGGACGCCGTCGGAGCGGCGCGCCAGTTTGATCGGCTGGGAGCGGGCCGTGTAGGGCTGCGCCGAACGGACGACCTCGTCCAGCACGTCGACGAACCCCTGAGCGGCGACTTCCGGCAGCGCGTCTCGGAGCGGTTTGCCGATCACGTCGCGACCGTCGACGACCTGCATGTACGACGCGTTCGCCAGTTCGAACACGTGATCCGGGCCGCGCAGGATCGCGATCGCCACCGGCGCCTGCGCAAAAATCGCCGCCAGGCGCCGCGCGTGCGCCTCCTCCACGTCCCGGACGCGGGCGCGCAACAGCAGCGCCTCGACCCGCGCGACCAGCTCGCGCGCGGAGAATGGTTTGACGAGGTAATCGCTCGCGCCGGCCTCCAACCCGTCGATTCGCGCTTCGTCGCCGGCCCGCGCCGACAGCACCAGCACCGGCAGGTGCTGCGTCTGCATGTCGTCGCGCAGCGCCCGCAGCAGACCGAAGCCGTCGAGCTCCGGCATCATGATGTCGGTGATCACCAGGTGGGTCCGCTCCCGCTGGATCGCGGCGAGCGCATCGCGTCCGTTGGCGACGGTCTCGACGCGCCACCGCACGCTCAGCAGCCGGGTGATGTAGTCGCGCATGTCGGCGCTGTCGTCGGCGACGACGATCCGTTCGAGCTCGACCGCTGCGCGATCGGCTGCCGGATCGCTGGCGCCATCGGCGGTCTCGGCGCCGCGGTGCGGCAACCACTGGAGCGCTTCTTCGACGAACAACGACGCGCCCGGCGTGGTCGCGGTTGCCGGAACGTCGGAGACCTGCCGGGCGGGCAGGTGCGATCGCCCGAGCGGCAGTCGAACGGTAAAGGTGCTGCCGGCGCCGGGCGTGCTCGCCGCCTCGACGCCGCCGCCGTGCAGCTTCACCAGCTCGTGAACGAGCGCCAGGCCGATGCCGGACCCCTCGTGGCTGCGGCCGCGCGCGCCTGCGACGCGATGAAACCGGTCGAACAGGCGCGGCAGTTCCTCGGCCGGAATCCCCACGCCGGTGTCGGCGACCTGCAGCGCGACGCCGCTGTCGACGCGCTCGAGCGAAACGGCGATGCGGCCCTGCAGCGTGTACTTGAACGCGTTCGAGAGCAGGTTCAGGACGATCTTTTCCCACATCGAGCGATCGACGTACACCGGCTCTCCCACCGGCGCGCAATCCACCTGCAGGTCCAGACCGGCGCGCTCGACCGCCGACTGGAATGTGCTGGCGAGCTCGCGGGTGTACTCGGCGAGATCGGTCGGCTCGTAGCGCGCCTGCGCCCGCCCGGCCTCGATGCGCGAAAAATCGAGCAGCGTGTTCACCAGGCGCAGGAGCCGCGCCCCGTTCCGGCGAATCATGCCGACCTGCGCCCGCACGTCGTCGGCCACATCGGCGCGTGCGGCGAGGTCGTCGAGAGGGCCGAGCATCAGCGTCAGCGGCGTACGGAATTCGTGGCTGACGTTCGAGAAGAACACCGTCTTGGCCCGGTCGATCTCGGCCAGCGCTTCGGCGCGGCGCTTCTCCGATTCGTACGCGCGCGCGTTGCCCAGGCCGGCGGCGATCTGTCCGACGAGCAGGTCGAAAAAGCTGCGGTAGGCGCGATCGCACGGTCGATGCGGGTTGACGCCGGCGATGAACACGCCCGCCGCGCCCGACTGCCCGTGTTCGGGGATCGGCGTGATGATGGCCGAGCGGGGGCGGGCGGCCCATGGGCCGCGCGGCCATTCGATGCCGTCGGGCAACGGCTCGAACACGACTCCCGCGCCGGCGCGAATCGCGTCGCCGATCGGCCACAGGCCGGGCGAGGTCAGATCGAGCGCCGCGGCGTCAGCGGCGCTGCCGTCGACCCAGTCCCCCGTTCGTGCCGCCAGCGTCGCGGTCCGCATGTCCTCGTCGAACAGGTACGTGAGCGTGAAGGGCAGATCGCGATCGGCGACGGGACACGCGCGTTCGATGGCGCGCATGACCGCGTCGACCGTCTTCGCGGTCGCCAGATGTGAGGAGAGCTCGCGGATGAGCGCCAACCGCCGCTCGCTGATGACGCGTTCGGTCTCCTCCATGACGACCGACAGCATGCCGCCGATCGCCCCCGCGTCGTCGAACAACGGGCTGTAGGAGAAGGTGTGGTAGGTCTCTTCGGGATAGCCGTTGCGTTCGAGCAGCAGCAGCAGGCCGTCGTCCCACGTCGCTTCGCCGGTGTCGAGCACGTGCTGGATGCGCGGACCGATGTCGCCCCAGATCTCGGCCCAGAGCTCGCGCGTCGGCCGGCCGAGCGCGTCGGGATGCTTGGCGCCGAGCGTGGGACGATACGCGTCGTTGTAGAAGAAGTGCAGCTGCGGTCCCCAGCCCATCCACATCTGGTACCGCGAGGTGAGCAGCATGCGCACGATCGTGCGCAGGCTTTGCGGCCAGGCCTGGGGCGAACCGAGCGCGGTGCGCGACCAGTCTGTCGCGCGCATCAGCGACGCCAATTCGGAGTCGCCGGGAAAGAGTGCGTCCAGGCTCGTCGGCTGCTCGGTCGAAGCGGCGTGCGGCGTGTTCGTCATTCGTCGACGGTTCTGTGCGCTACCTCATCCGTGCGGGGCGAATCCGATTCGCCGCGCGAGTGCCGCGATCGATAGCGCGGAGGGTTGACTGAGTCGATGGAATTCGACGCGGTTGCGCAGCGGCACGCAAGGGCGATTATAGCGGTGACGTGAATGGTTCGCGCGATCGCATCCGGGCGAAGCTCCTCAGCGCATCCGCAACGGCTTCGGGTTGTTCGTACGCGGAAAAGTGACCGCTCTCCAATATCACGCGATCGTGGAGCTGCTCGAGTCCGGCCGCTCGAAATCCCGCCAGATATTTGTCCATGTCGGAGGCTTCCCGATCGCCGCGCATGTAGAGGACCGGCAGTCGCACCGGCTGCGTGTCCGCGGCGTTGGCGGTCGCGTCCTGCGAGAAGCTGCGGTACCACTCGAATCCTGTCCGCAGCGCATCCGGACGGAGGTACGCATGCACGAACCGATCGCGTATCGTCGCGTCCAGCTTGTGCGGTCCCGCAAGGTAGTCGTAGAACCAGTCGAAGTAGATCGACTGCTTTCCCGCCACCAGCTGCTCGGGGAGATCGGGAATGGAATGGAACGCGAAGTGCCAGATGTACGGGCTGCGGACCACCTCGGACCACGGCTCGACACCCGGCACGACGGTGTTCATGATGACGGCGCGAACGATGTCGGCGCGATGCTGGCGCAGAAACGCGTAGACGATGATGCCGCCGACGTCGTGTCCGAGGAGCGTCGCATCGTGCAGCGCCAACGTGGTGACGAGCGTCCTCACGTATCGGGCCAGCGTGCGGGCATCGTTCCTCTCCGGAACGGCTGTCGATTCGCCGATGCCGGGCAGATCGATCGCCACCACGTAGTATTCGCCGCACAAGCAGCGCATCAGACGTTCGTAGATCATCCAGTTTTCCGGCCACCCATGCAGCATCAGGATCGCGGGCTTCCGGCGGTCGCCTGCCGTGACGACGTGGATGTCAATGTCGCCGACGCGCACCTGCTCGTGCTGAAACATCTCCGCGCTGCTGTTCATGCGGGCTCGTCCTCGTGCGCTTGATAAACGGTGTGGATCGCTGCAGTCGACGCGGCCGTGGCAAGGCGAACAGCGTTCGACCTTACCCCGGTCGACGGATCAACCCGACGCCGAGGACAATCACGCCGATCGCGAGCACCGCCGCGCCGACGAACGTCAGTGCAATCAACCCGTTTGGCGCGGTCGCGCGTGGACTGACCATCGACAGGAACAATCCGGCAGGCATCAGAATCGCCGCTGCCGGCACCGACGACCGCGCAACTCTCCTCATCCCGTCCGACAGGTTGGCTTCGTCCACGTAACGGAGACACACGAGGGCGAGCACGAGCAGCACGCCGGCATGGGCGTGACCGGCCCGCCAGAGGTTCTGCCGCAACGGGTTGGCCATGTACGCCGGATCGCGGATGAGCATCGTGAGCAGGCTGACGCCGCCGTACATCACGCTTGGCAGCACAATCAACAGGATGCCGGCGAGACGCCGCGATTCCGAGGAGGGTGGCACGGCGCGAGCGTAGCACGACGACAAGCGGCCGTCGTTCGCTCCTGTGTAGGACCCGGTTTGCAAGCTGATCAACATGCTTCAACGACTCGTGAACGGCCCGCGCCGCCGATCGCCGGCAGCCGGCGGACGCGTCGCCGTCAGTGCGCTCTGATGAACAGGCGCCGCTCGTCGTCCGTCAGGATTGGCTGGTCGACGATTGAGCGAACCTGGCGCTCGGTCATCGAGGTCGGCATCGACCGGATCACCGCGTTCCTCAGGCTGCAGGCCAAAGGGCTCTCCCACTGCGCGATGCGCCCAATCCGCCGCGACAGCAGAAGGAGACGCCGGGTGCGCGGCAGGCGCCGCGCCTGATAGTGCCGCAGCGCCGCGTCGATCCCGTCGGATCGCGCGAGACATGCCGCGAGGACCACGGCATCTTCGATCGCCTGACACGCGCCTTGCCCCAGGTTCGGCGTCATCGGGTGCGCCGCGTCGCCGAGCAGCGCCACGCGGCCCGCGACCCAGGATGACAATGGCTCCCGATCGTAGAGGTCGTTTCGCAGGATGGCTGATGCGGGCGTCGCGTCCAGCAACGCTTCGATCGGCGCGTGCCACCCGCGGAACAGATTCATCAGCATCGGCTTGACCGCTTCCGCCGGCTCGCGCTCGTGTTCCGGCGCGTTCCTCGTGGCAAACCAGTACACGCGCCCATCGTTCAGCGGCACGATGCCGAACCGCTGACCGCATCCCCAGCTCTCGCCTCCGGGCGCCGGGCCGTCGAACGGCACGACGCTTCGCCACGCGGTGTAGCCCGCGTATGCTGGCGGCGCGCCGTCGTGCACGGCCCTCCTCGCGACGCTGTGCAGGCCGTCGGCGCCCACCAGAAGATCGGCTGTCACGCAGTGACCGTCGGCGAACTCTGCCGTCACGCCGCGGCCGTCCGATCGCACAGCGGTGCATTCGCGCGACAGGTGCACGTGCGCATCGTCGACTGCGCTCCGGAGAACGGTCAGGAGATCCGCGCGGTGCATCGCGCCGACCATGACGTCGGCGTGCGCGCGCTCGTCGGATGCTCCGGGCACGAGAATCGCTCCCGCGGCGGTCCGGATGTCGGTCCGGATCGGCGACCACCCATGCGCTCGAAGCGAGTGGGCCAACCCGAGGATGTCGAGCATCCGAAGTGCATTCGCCCACAGCGAGATTCCGGCTCCGACTTCGCGGAGCTCTGCGACGCGCTCGTAGACGCTGGCCTCGATGCCGACCTTCGCGAGCGCAACAGCGGTCGCGAGACCGCCAATGCCGCCGCCGATGATGACGACGTTCATGTCAGCCGGCGACTCCTGTCCCTTTCGCGATCCATCCGACGAACGTGAGATACAGGCCGAGAACGGCCAGCAACCCGAACCCAGCCTGAACGGCGAACGGGCTCGCGACTGCCGCGCTCGCGCCGCGCGCCATCAGGTCGGGTGCGGCGAGCAGCATCGCACCGCGCACGGCGAGGAACCACCCGAACAGGGACACCAGCACGGCGGCGACGTTCGACCACAGCTGGTGGTTCGCGATGATGATCACGCCGCCGAGCAGCAGCAGCGCGCCGAGCGTCCACACGATCGCAGGGTTCTCGAAGACGGCGGACAGCATCGGGCCGGACTTCAACTCCTGCGCGCGCCCGACGATGATGAGCGTGACGACCGTCACGTACGGTCCGATCACGCGCGCGAACACCCTCGTGCGCGCGCTTACCGTTGAACTGATCATGATGAGTGCACGACCTCCAGGATCCATTGCATGGCGCGTCGCCCGCTGTCGAACGCGCGACGCTGACCGAGACACGCCGTGGGTTCATCGCCGTGACGTTCGGCACCGAAGCGACACGCGCCCGTTCGCCGCGCTCTGCCGCGTCGTGGACGCGCCGGAGCGCATCGTGCGCGGTTGGCCTCACCGGCCCGGCGCACGTTCCTGGCTCGAGAAAAAGTCCGCTAACTGGTCCTGGCCATGCGCAGGGGCCACCATGTCTCGAGTGACGACGGTGAGAAAGAACTCGACGGGCCCGTACACCTGTACCGGAGTGACGGCACGCAGCATTCGCGAAGCGGCGCGGGCGGTCCACATCGGCAGATGCCAGATGCTGGCGCGGCGGCCCACGGTTGCGAACGCCAGTTTCGCGATCTCCTCGTGAGTGAACACGCGGGGTCCGCCGATGTCCAGTTCAGGTTCTCCACGCAGAAACGCGTCAACCGACGCGTTCGCAAGATCCCTACCGGAGATCGGATTGATGCGTGCGCCGCCAGAGCCGAAGACGAACACGCGTCCCGTGCGCGCCGACGACAGGTACTCCGTCATGTCGGAGAAGAAGCCCGTTGGACGCACCACGAGGCTGTTCAACCCGGATGCGCGCAAGCGTGCGACGAAGCGCTCCTTGGCGGCAGCGATGCGCAGATGCTGCAGCGCCGGTCCGTGCAGGAGCGCCACGTAGAGAAAGCTCGTCGCCCCCTCCGCCCGGGCAACTTCCAGCAGGTTCGCGTTGCCCCGATAGTCCACCTCCTCGTAGGTCAGACCTTCTCGCTGCCGCGTGATGCCGATGCAGGACATGACGGCATCCATTCCCGATGCCGCTCCGACGAGTGACGACGGCTGCGTGACCTCGCCGCGAAAGATCTCGTCTGCCGGTGAACCGGACGCGGTGGAACGCCGGGTCAGCGCGCGGACCCACATCCCTCGCTCTTTCAGCGCTCGTACCAGGTGACCGCCCAGATAACCTGTAGCGCCGGCTACGAGTACTTTCCGCACTGGCGCGAACCTCGCATCAGGAAGGATATCGAATGAGAGTTCTCATCGCGGGCGGCACCGGCACCATCGGCCGGCCTCTGTTGCGTCGGCTGAGCGAGGCTGGACACCACATCTTCGCGCTCGTCCGTTCGCACAAAACCGACGGCGTGCTCGAATCAGCGGGCGCGCATCAGCTCGTCGCCGATGTCCTGAACGCCTCGTCCGTGCTCGAAGCGGTTCAGCGCGCCGCACCCGACGTCATCGTCAACCAACTCACATCCCTGCCAAAACACTATACAAGCGACGCGATGCAATCGGCCGCGGCGCGCAACAAGGAGGTGCGCGTGAAGGGTCACGCGCATCTGCTGGCCGCCGCTCGAGCAGCGAATTGCCGACGTTACGTGCTGCAGTCCGCGGCGTTCTGGTACGCCCCCGGTCCAGGGCTGGCCCGCGAGGACGAGCCGTTTGCGTTCGGTGCGTCGCCGTTCATCGCGTCGGGGTGCCGCAACTACGCCGAGTTGGAAGCGGCGGCGCGCGACTCCGGGTTGGACGCGGTCGTGCTGCGATATGGATTCTGGTACGGACCCGGGACGTGGTTCAGCCGCGACGGAGACGTCGGCGATCAGGTGCGCCGTCGCGAGATGCCGGTGATTGGCCAGGGCGACGGTCTCTGGAACTGGGTGCATCTCGAGGATGCCGCGGCCGCGACGTGTGCCGCGCTCACCGCGAACCCCGGCGCGTACAACATCGTCGGCGATCGACCGGCGCCCCAATCCGTGTGGCTGCCCGCGTTCGCCAGATTCGTCGGCGCGCCCGAACCGCGAACGGTCCGCGAGGACGAGGCGCTGCAGCAGTTCGGGCCGGATCGCGTGTACTACGCCACGAAGCTCCGCGGCGCCTCCAACACGAAGGCGAAAACCGAACTCGACTTCCGTCCGCGACCGCTCGCGTGGCTCGAGACGTGAGGCTCGATCCCCAGGAACGCTCCAATCCCGGCGGCCGACATCGTATGCGCGTCGAATGCCGCCGCGTTCTTGCGTCCCCCGGACGCAGCCGGGTCCTCTCGCACCTCGAATGTAGTTATCACCTCGGGTCCAGTGATCGCGCGGGATGCACGGGAGCTCCCGCGGGCTCGAGTTTCACCTCGAGCCACCCGGGCTGCCGAAGATCGAACGCCTTGTAGGCGTCGAACGCGGCGCTGCATTTTGCAAGACGGCGTCCGCCAGCGAACCTGCGCGCTGCGAACTCAGCGGGGCTCTGTCGCGCGATGTTCCGAATCGCGACGGAACTCGTACCAAAACACAACGAGACCACGGAGACCGTCCAGGCATCGCTTCGGCTTCATCGGGAATTCCTCTCGACGCGATCGCAAAGCCTCCGTGCGCTCGCTGAAGCGTGCGCTCACTGAAGACGCGCGAACCGGCACGCCGCACTCTGGAATGCGACGCGCGTTCGGCGTCATTGCCGGCTGGCAGCCGCGCACCGGGAGCGCAAGGCGTCCTGACGACGGTGCGCCGATTGCTGCAAGCGGAATCGGTGGAGTTCGAACACATGGATGAACATTCCCGGCGGACGTTCCTCGGCGCGGTTGCTGGCACCATGGCGACGGCATTGACGGCCGATGCGCTGGCGGAAGCCAATGCGCCAGCGTTGCAGAACCCGGTCTCGGAGTACCCGAAAGGTCCATTCCCCAAGCAGCATCAGGACTGGCCCGGCCTGACGAGCAAGATGACGCCGAGGCCGGATCACGGCGAGTCGAGCTACAAAGGATCGGGAAAGCTCACGGGTCGCCGAGCGCTGATCACGGGCGGCGATTCCGGCATCGGCCGCGCGGTGGCGATCGCGTTCGCCCGCGAGGGGGCCGATGTCGCGATCGCATACCTTCCGGCCGAGGAGCCTGACGCCCGCGAGGTCGCGGATCAGATCAGGAAAGCGGGCCGCAAAGCGGTCGCGCTGCCCGCGGACATTCGCACCGAGGCTGTGTGTACCAAACTCGTCGGCGATGCCGCGGCACAGCTCGGCGGCCTCGACATCGTCGTCAACAACGCCGCGCGACAGGTGTCGCAGACCTCGATCGCGAACATCTCGACGCAGCAGTTCGACGACACGTTCAAGACGAACGTCTACGCGATGTTCTGGATTACCAAGGCGGCGCTGCCGCACCTGCAGCCCGGCGCCGCCATCATCAACACGAGTTCCGTGAATGCGTACGATCCGGGCGAGAACATCATCGATTACGCCGCCACGAAAGCCGCGATCATGATCTTCTCGAAGGGGCTCGCGAAGCAGCTGGCCAAACAAGGTATCCGGGTCAACGCGGTGGCGCCGGGTCCGGTGTGGACGCCGCTGCAGGTCACCGGCGGGCAGCCGACGGACAAGATTCCCGAGTTCGGCAGCGACACACCCATCGGCCGCTGCGCGCAGCCCGCGGAGCTCGCGGCGATCTACGTGCTGCTCGCGTCGAATGAATCGAGCTACTCGACGGGGCAGGTCTTCGGCGCCGTCGGCGGGCGCGGCGGTCCGTAAACCGTCCCGGTTCTCTCGGTCGACCGCAATGCGTTCGGACTGACTCACGACCAGCCGAGAGCTTCGCCGCCATCACGATCGGTTGCTCGGCACGTACGAGGCCGGGAGACTTCCGCGGTCTCGCGCCCGCGGGGGCGCGCACAGCGCTGCGGTGTGCGGCCGGCGTCGACGAACTATCCGACGGCCGTGCCGAACAGCCGACCGACTGCCGCCGTCGCGAGCATGGCCAGCATGCCCCAGATGGCGACTCTCGCCGCGCCGACCAGGAGAGGCGCACCGCCGATGCGAGCGGCGATCGAGCCGAGTGCCACCAAACACAAGAGCGACACGACGGCGACGAGCGGCACCAACGCGCTGGCGGGCGCCACGAGGATGGTGAGGACCGGCACGCCGGCGCCAACCGCGAATGTCGCCGCCGACGCAACCGCCGCCTGCAGCGGACGCGCCGCGAGTTCTTTCGTCAAGCCGAGCTCGTCGCGCGCGTGCGCGGCGAGCGCGCCCTTCGCCATCAGCTGCCGCGCCACCGTGCGCGCCAGTTCCGGCTCCAAGCCTCGCTTCGCGTAGATGCCCGCGAGCTCGTCCTCCTCCGCTTGCGGCTCCGTCGCCAGCTCGCGCCGCTCCCGCGCGAGATCCGCTGCCTCGGTGTCCGCTTGAGAGCTGACGGATACGTATTCGCCTGCCGCCATCGACAGCGCGCCGGCAACGAGGCCCGCGGTGCCCGCGATCAACACCTCCTGGCGTGTTGCCGCCGCCGCCGCAACGCCGACGACGAGGCTCGCGGTTGAGACGATGCCGTCGTTGGCTCCGAGTACGGCGGCGCGAAGCCATCCAATCCGCTCGCTCCGATGACGCTCACGATGTGCCATATCCCCTCTGGACAATCGGCAGGCGATGAACGGCGACAGGATCAGTAGTCGCTGAGCTCGCCTCCGGGAACGGCGGCGCGCAGCGCATTCAGCACGGCCGCCAGATCGATCGCCTCCTGGAAGATGGCGCCGCCGACCGGCGGCAGCCAGCCGCCGAACGCGATCGCCATTCCAACGACGCTCAGCGCCATGCCGCCGACGGCGCTTTGCAGCGCAATGCGTCGCATCCGTCGCGCGAGATGAAAGAGTTCATCGACGCGCTTGAGCGACGTGTCCATGATCACGGCGCCAGCCGCCTCGGCCGCGATCTCGCTCTGGTGCCCGAATGCCAGTCCGACCGTGGCGGTGGCCAATGCCGGCGCATCGTTGATGCCGTCGCCGATGAACAACGTGGGCGCACGACTCGTTTCGCGACGGGTGATGGCGACCTTCTCCTCGGGCGTCCGTCCGGCGTAGATCTCCCGGATGCCGACGTGCTCCGCCAGATACTGCACTTCGCTCTCGCGATCGCCCGACACGAGCAGCACGCGATCGAGCTGGTGTCGAGGACCGAGGTGCCCGATGAACGATCGGCTATCGTCGCGCGGCGCGTCGTGGAACCGGTAGGTCGCGGCATAGCGACCGCCGATCAGGATCACGCATTCGAGTCCCGTCGACACGGGCGGCAGGTTGCCCGCGTGTCCCGCCGCCTCGGCCTGCCGCCGTCCGATGATGCGCACGCGCCGACCGTCGACCTCGCCGTCCAGCCCCTGGCCTGGCCGCTCACGAACCGCGCTCGCGTCGAGCAGCAGGAGACGCTCGCGCGCGGCCGCATCGAGGATCGGTCTGGCCAGCGGATGCTTCGAGTAGCGTTCCACGCTCGCGGCACACTGCAACACCAGCCCGTCGTCCGTCCCCTGGGCAAGCAGACGGTCGGTCAGTGTCGGCGCGCCGAGCGTCAACGTCCCCGTCTTGTCGAGGACGATCGTGCGGCAGCCGTCGATGCGCTCCAGAACCGCCGGGTCGCGAATGATGATGCTCCGCTTCGCGGCGAGCGAGATGGCGCCGACGATCGCCACCGGGATGCCGATGAGCAGCGGACACGGCGTGGCTACCACGAGCACCGCCAGGAACCGAACGGCCGCGCCGCTCCACATCCACGCCGCGGTTGCGATCGCGAGCGCCGTCGGCGTGTACCAGGCGCCCAGCTGATCGCCGAGCCTGCGCAGCTCGGGGCGCTGCTGCTCCGAATCGCGCATGACGTTCATGATGCGTTCGTACCGCGAGTCGACCGCCAGCCGGCTCGCCCGCACCGTCAACGCGTGCTCGCCGTTGACGGCGCCGGAGAACACCTCGGATCCCGGCGCCTTCGGCATCATGAACGGCTCGCCGGTGAGATACGACTCGTCCATCACGCCGTGGCCCTCCGTGACGACGGCGTCGACCGGACAGATCTCGTGCGGGTACACGATCAGGTCGTCACCGATCCGGATCTGGTCGAGTGGCACCTCGCTGATGCGGCGGTCGACGCGGCGATGGGCCACGAGCGGCATCCGACGCGCGAGCGCCTGCAGCACCGACGACGCGCGTCCCAGCGCGAAGGCCTCGAGCGCTTCGCCGCCCGACAGCATCAACACGACGAATGCGCCGGCGAGGTACTCCCCGAGCAGCACGGACGCGACGATCGAGATGCCGGCGAGCAGATCCGAGCCGAACTGGCGCCGAACCAGCTTGCGCGCGAGGGCGAGCACCAGCGGCACACCGCCGGCGGCGAGCACCACGCACAACGGGAGATCGCGTGCGGTCGTCGAGACATCGATCCGCCAACGGAGGGCGAGATGGGCGGCGATGCCGGCCACGGCAAGGACAGCGATGATCGTCGCGCGCTCCGTGGCGCGTGGCCACCACCGGCGCGTTGGACCCGTGATTGCCGGTACTGCGATGGGCGGACTCGCGACGTTCACGAAACGCGGCCCTCTGCGCGTGCGCGCTCGCGAGGGCTCGCGCTCATCACACCAGACCGTGCATCCGATGTGCCGACCGCACGGCTCGTGGAGCGGGCTTTTGCCGACACGACGGACCCCCGCGGCGCGCGAAAAGGCCGGGCATGCGTACCACGACATCCGGGATTTCGTCAGTTCCTGACGAAATCCCGCCAGTCGCGTCCCCCGCCCTCGATTCTCCGCTCCTACGGCCGAGCTAGCGAACCAGTTGTTCCGCCACGAAATCTGTGCACAATGACTCGTGGCCGTGTCGCCGTCTCGAACCGCGCATCATGTCGCCGGCTTCTATCACACCGACGGTTTCCTCGCGAACCGCGTCGCGGCCTTCATCACCGAGGGTCTCACCGGCGGCGAACAAGTTATCGTGATGGCGACCGCGTCGCATTGGGCAGCCATTTCCGCGCGCCTGGCGGAGACGGGACTCGCATTTCGCCGGGCGGTGGCGGAACGCCAGCTCCTGCGGCTCGACGCGGCCGAACTCCTCGACGGGCTCACCGTCGACGGTCGCGTGAGCGTCGACGGCTTCCGCGCGGCGCTGGCGCGTTTGCTCGTCCCGTCGACGCGACAGCGGATTTACGGAGAGCTCGTGTCGCTGCTCGCCGCACGCGGCGACCTGCCGACGGCGATTGCCGTCGAGGCCGTCGGCCACGAGCTCGCGCATGCCCTCCACATCCCCGTGCTGTGCGGGTACCACGCGGGCGGCGCGCAACCGCTGACGCGCGACGCCATCACGAGCATCGAAGCGGTGCACGATCGCACGTGGGCCGAAGGCGCCGCGGCCGTCCGGCACGATTCGCTGGACGCAGACGCCGTCGCGGCGGCGACACGCCTTCACGCCGTCCGGTTCTACGAGAGTCGCGAATCGCTGGCCCGGATCGTCGGCAAGTTCCTGGGAGAAGGGTTTCTCGCCGGCCTGCCGGCCATCGTCATCGCCACGCCCGAGCACCGCGACGCCATCACGCAGTCGCTGTCCGCCCACTATTTCGACGTCGCGCGACTGGAAGCGGCGAACGACCTGATCGTCGTCGACGCGGTCGAGATGCTGTCGCGTTTCATGATCGACGGCATGCCCGACGCCGTTCGCTTCAACGACGTGATGATCCCGCTGATCGAGCTCGCCTGCCGCGGGCGCACGGACTGCGTGATTCGCGCGTACGGCGAGATGGTCGACGTCCTCTGGCAGGCCGGCCAGACCGCGGCCGCGATTCGACTCGAGATGCTCTGGAATCAGCTGGCGCAGACCCATGCGTTCGCGCTGCTGTGCGGGTACTCGATGGGGCACTTCTACAAGGACGCGGGCCAGCAGGAAGTGCGCCAGCAGCACACGCATGTCGTGTCCGATTCCGGAGAGCGTGTCACCCTCCATTGACCCTTGCCGCTGACCCGCCTGCGTAGGGCCCCGAGGACCGGCCGCTCCGTATGACCATCCGTCCGCCCGATCCCACCCTCCGACTGGCGGCAATCGTCGAATCGTCGGACGATGCGATTGTCAGCAAGGACCTGAACGGCATCATCACGTCGTGGAACCGCGGCGCGGAAGACCTGTTCGGGTACACGGCGGCGGAGGCCGTCGGCCAATCCATCACGATCCTGATCCCGCCCGATCGCCTGGCCGAAGAGGACATGGTGCTCGGGCACATCCGGCGCGGAGAACGCATCGAGCACTTCGACACGATTCGCAGGCGCAAGGACGGCACGCTGGTGCCCATCTCGCTGACCGTCTCGCCGATTCGCGATCCGTCGGGCACCATCGTCGGGGCGTCGAAGATCGCGAGGAACATCTCGGAGCGTCGCCGGATCGAAGGCGAACTGCAGGAACTGCAGCGCCGGCTGATGGGCATCGCGGTGGCCTCGGCATCGATTCTCGGGTCTCCCGACACCGTGACCGTGGCGTCGGCGGCGATCGACATCGCGCGCGACGTGTTCGCCGCCGATGGCTACGCGTTGTGGCGGGTCGACCGGAGCGGCGCGTGGCGGATCGTCCGGTCGTTCGGCATCTCCGACGACTTCGCCGCGCGGGCGATTCCCCGCCCCGGCGACGCCTCGAATCCGCCGGTGGTCCCGTTTTCGGAGCCGTTGATCGCCGAAGACGTGCAGGCGACGTCGATGCTCGCGGAGATGCGCGACGCCTACGCCAGCGAAGGCATCCGGTCGATGATCGTGTTCCCGCTGACCATTCGCGGCCAGCGCTCCGGCACGATGGTCTTCTATTCGCATCACCGCGTGACGTTCCGCGACGTCGACGTGCAGGTCGGCGCCGCGCTCGCGAATCTCGCGGCCGCAGCGCTGACGACGGCCGATCTGTACGAAGAGCAGCGGCACGCCCGCGAAGCCGCCGATCACGCACGGCAGCAGGCCACGTTCCTCGCGCAGGCCGGAAGCGTCCTGAGCTCGTCGCTCGATTACGAAGCCACGCTTCGGTCCGTCGCGACCCTCGCCGTCCCCGTCATGGCCGACTGGTGTGCCGTCGACATCGTCAGCGAGCGCGGCGCGCTCCAGCGAATCGCGGTGGCGCACGTGGATCCGAAGAAGGTCGAGTTCGCGCGCGTGCTCGAGGAGAAGTACCCGTCGGATCCGGACGCGCCCGGCGGCGTGCACCAAGTCCTGCGCACCGGCAAGGCCGCGCACATGTCACGCATTCCGCAGGCGCTGCTCGAAGCCGCGGCGCGGGACGAGGAGCACCTGCGGATCATCCGCGAGTTGAACCTGACGTCGTACATGTGCCTGCCGCTGACCATTCAGGGCAGAGCCATCGGCGCGATCACGTTCGTGAGCGCCGAGTCCGGCCGCGAGTACACGGATGGCGACGTGCGGTTCGCGACGGAGCTCGCGACGCGCGCCTCGCTCGCGATCGAGAACGCCCGCGCCTACGAGCGCGCCAACGAGGCGAGCCGCCTCAAGGACGAGTTCCTCGCGACGCTGTCGCACGAGCTGCGGACGCCGCTGAACGCCGTGCTCGGCTACGCCCGCATGATGCGGACGCAGACCATCGCGCCCGACAAAGCCAGGAACGCGTGGGACGTGGTCGAACGCAATGCGACGGCGCTGAAACAGATCATCGAGGACGTGCTGGACGTCTCGCGCATCGTGGCCGGCCGGCTCCGGCTGAACGTCGAGCCGGTGGACCTGCCGGCGATCCTGCACGAAGCGACGGCCACCATCATGCCGGCGGCCGACGCCAAGGGCGTCCGGGTCGAATCGGTCATCGAGCCGCTCTCGACGCCGATCTCGGGAGACGCCGATCGACTGCAGCAGATTTTCTGGAATCTCCTGTCCAACGCCATCAAGTTCACGCCGCGCGGCGGCAGGGTGCAGTTGCGCCTGTCGCGGGTGAACTCGCACGTGGAGGTGGCGGTCAGCGACACCGGCCGCGGCATCGCGCCGGAGTTTCTGCCGTACGTGTTCGAGCGGTTCCGTCAAGCCGATGCGAGCTTTTCCCGCGAGCACGGCGGCCTCGGCCTCGGGCTGGCGATCGCGAAGCAGCTCGCGGAGCTCCACGGCGGGACGATCACCGCGGCGAGCGGGGGCACGGACCGCGGCGCCACGTTTACGCTGACGCTGCCGCTGATGATCGTTCATCAACCGGCGGCGAAGGAACCGGCGCGTCAGCATCCGGAAAGCGATCGCAGCGCTCCGCAAGCCGATCCGGCGCCGCGGCTCGACGGCGTCCGCGTGCTGGCGGTCGACGACGAACGCGACTCGCTCAGCTTGCTGCGGACGATTCTGGAGGCCGCCGGCGCGAGCGTCCGCACCGTCGGCAGCGGCCCCGACGCCCTGGAGGCGATCCGCACGGAGCCCGGCGACGTCCTGATCGCCGACATCGGCATGCCGGGAATGGACGGCCTGCAGCTGATTCGCGCGCTTCGCCAGATGGAGGAGCCCGCCCGCAGCATGCCGGCGGCGGCGCTCACCGCCTACGCGCGATCACACGATCGGATTACGTCGCTGGCGAGCGGCTTCCAGATGCACCTGGTGAAGCCGATCGATCCGGTCGAGTTGATCGTGGCGGTCGCCGCGCTCGCGCCGCGTCGTCTCGGCACGTCGTAGAGACGGCAGATGGACTAGTTCGCGGCGGGTTCCAGCACGGTCCTGAGCAGGTTCAGCAGCGTCTCGAGATTGATCGGTTTGCGAAGCGTATGGTCGGCGTCCATCAGCTTGCCCGCCGCCGAAATCGCGATCACCGGAATCCGCCGCAGGGTGTCGTCCCGCTTCTGCTCGGCGCGAAAGTCCCAGCCGTCGACGCCCGGCATCATCAGATCGAGGAGGATCACTTTCGGCCGGTGGCCGTCTCGCAGGTACGTGAGGCCGTCCGCCCCGTCGGACGCGGTCGCCACGCTGTACCCTTCGTCCGTCAGGACCTCGGCGAGGGCTTTGCGCGATCCCACGTCGTCGTCGATGATGAGAATCGTCGCGTCGGCGGCTTTACGATGCGGCATGGTCCTTCGCCTGAGCATCACACGCCGGGGGGTGGCGCGGCAATGCGACCGAGAAGGTCGACCCCCGGCCGAGTTCGCTGCGCACGTCGATCGTTCCCCCGAACGCGGTGACGATTTGCCGGCTGATCCAGAGGCCCAGCCCGAAGCCGCCGCGGCGGTGATCGGGCGTCAATCTCTCGAACCGGGCGAACAGCCGCTGCACCATGTCCGACGGGATGCCGATGCCGCGATCGACCACGGCGATGCGGGCGCAATCGCCGTCGAGCGCGATGTCGACATCGACCGGCTTTCCGTCGCCGTACTTCAACGCATTCGACAAGAGATTGGCCATGACCTGCTCGACGCGCACCGGATCCCATCGTCCGACGAGCGTCGGCGGCGCCTGGAGACGGACCGGCACGCCGTCCGCCATCGGTTCGAGCTGTTGGACCACGCTCTTCGCGACGACGACCAGGTCCACGTCGGCGTATTCGATATCGAGCCGGCCGGACTTGATGCGCGAGACGTCCAGCAGCGTGTCGACGAGCCGGACCAGCCGTGTGATCTGCTCCTCCGATCGATCGAGGCGCCCGGTCATCGCCGGCGTCGCCAGCGACAATGGATCGCGCTGGGCGGCGCGACGGAGTCCGCCGAGCTGCAGCATCAACGCGTTCAGGGGATTCCGCAACTCGTGCGACGCCGCGGCGAGGAAATCGTCGCGCGTCTTCAGCGCCGACTCCGTTTCGGCGCGGGCCGCCTGCTCCCGTTGGAGTAGCGTTGCGCGGTCGTCCTCGATTCGCTTCAGGGCGGTGACGTCGAGCGTCATGCCGTCCATGCGGTACGCCGAACCGTCGGGACGATATGCTGCGCGAGCCAGCGATCGGATCCACGTCGGCCGCCCGATGGGCCCGACGCGATACTCGACGTCGTACATCTCGCGCCGGTCGATCGCGCGAACGAACGCGGCCCTGATGTCTTCCCGATCGTCCGGATGCACCATCGCATAGAAGTCGTCGACGGTGACGGCGGCATCGGCGTCCACGCCGAACTGCCGCCGGATATGCGCGTCCCAGAACAGGCGACCCGACTCGAGATCGTAGTTCCACAGCCCGAGATTCGCGCCATCGACGGCCAGGCGCAACCGCTCTTCCGCGATCCGCAGTTCCTCGGCGCGCGCTTGCGCGTCGGCCCGGGCGTCGCGCTCGGCGGCGAACAGACGCGCGCGATCGAGCGCCTGTGACGCCTGTGCGGCGAGACCGCCCAGGAAATCGATGTCGCCATCGTCGAGCGTGCGCGCCTGCCGGAAGGAAAAAGAAAACCCTCCGAGGGACTGGCCGCGGAATTCCAGCGGCACGGCGACGAGCGAGACGAACCGCACCGTGCCTTGTGCGACAGCGCGACGGTCGGCGCGCTGCCCGCTCGACTCGATGACGACCGGCCGCCCCATCCGAACGGCATCCGAAAGCGGCAGCCGCTCGTCGCGCGAGAAGCGATCGAGCGGCCGTTCCCCGGGCGCCGCGCCCGCGATCGCGGAGGCGACGAGCGTGCGGCCCGACGGGTCGAGCAGCCAGACGCCGCCCACGTCGGCGCGAAACGCGGAACGTCCCTCGTTGACGAGAGCCGTCGTGACGTCCTCGGGCGTGACGGCGGCGGCGAGCGCGGCGGTGAATGCGTGCAGACGACTCAGGCGATCCACCGCGCTCTCGGCCACGTGCCGTGCCGCGCGCTCCTGCTCGAACAGACGCGCGTTGTCGAGCGCCAGGCCGGCGCGCTTCGCGAGATCCTCCGCGAACGCGAGATCCTTCTCCGTGTAGGAGCGGCCGGAATTGGCGGTCACGAACGTCAGGCTCCCGATGACGCCGCCGCGGCCGGCGATGGGCACGACCATCACCGAGCGGTATCCGACGGTTCGCAGGTACTCGAGGTGCGCGGCGTCCGCCGCCGCACCCTGCAGCACATCGTCGGTGATCGCCGCGTGCAGTTCACTGGGGCCGCCGCGAAGCACCCGGCGAATGGCGTGTTCGCCGTCGTGCGGGTACCGACGCGTCATGTCCAGCGCCGCAGCGCGACGAGCGGGATCGGCATGCTCCAGCGCGACGAGCTCGATCCGGCCGTTCGCGAGGGTATGAACCAGGCACCAGTCGGCCACGGACGGCACCGCGAGCCGCGCCAGTTGCTGCAGCACCGACGGCGTATCGAGCGACGTGCCGAGCAGCGCGGTCGCGGACGCGAGAAAGGCCTGCTGCCGCTCGGCGCTCGCGTGTTCGGTGATGTCGTCGAACGTCACCAGGCCAGCGATAATCGTCCCGTCGGCGTCGCGCACGGGCGCGGAGGTCATGCGGATGAAACCGTGCGTGCCGTCGCCGCGCCGGATCTCCGCGACTTCTCCGACGACGATCTCGCCGGTCAGGATCGAACGCGAGAGCGGCCACTCGTGCGCCGCGTACTCGCGACCGTCGGGGTGAAAACCGACGAACCGGCTGTACTCGGTGACGCCGCTCAGCGGGCTCGACGGCATCCGGAAGATGTCGGTCGCGCGCGCGTTGCGCAGCAGCAGCCGCCCCGTCGGCGCCTCGACGAGCGCGACCGCGGTCGGCAGATGATGAACGGCGCCTTCGAGCAGGCGCTGCGCTCGGTTGTCGGTGATGTCGCGTGAAATGACGACGGCCGATTCGACGGAGCCGTCAGGGCTCGCGATCGGAGCCCCGGCGGACTGGAATCGACGGCGGCCGTCAGGCGTCTCGGACTCGAACTCGAACAGGACGGGCCGGCCGGATTCGATCACCTCGGTGACGTGCTTGCGCCACAGCGCG
>Ga0070741_10007659_pt1 | contig 22193 bp, 19 predicted proteins | sample Coa_R1_4_FD_66440 | JGI IMG/M metagenome (GOLD analysis project Ga0070741, IMG submission 66440) | Surface soil microbial communities from Centralia Pennsylvania, which are recovering from an underground coalmine fire - Coalmine... | ecosystem: Environmental > Terrestrial > Soil > Unclassified ... | reverse complement strand
CGCCCGGCGGCGCGCAGCGTGTCGAGTGGCGTGAGGACGGGGTCTACCTGACCGGGTGGGCAGAAATTCTCTTCGACAGCGTCTGGCTCGGTTGCTAAATCTGCAGCAGTAACTACCGGCGTCGCCGCGCGCCGGCGGCGGCCGCCGCTTCGAGATCGCGCGCAGTTGCCAGCAATCGCGTCGTTGTGCCGGCGATCGTGTCGGTCACGTCGCGGTACTCGCCGGCCGAAAACGCTGTGCGCGCTTTTTGCAACGTCGCCTCGCCATCGGCAATGAGACGTCTCGCATCGGCCAGCGTCCGCGGCGCCACGCGCGCGGTCTCGGCAGCCTTCAACCGCGCTTTGGCCTCGTTCATCGCCTGCGTGGCATCCCGCAACGCGCGGTCGGCGTCGGCGCGCGCCGCGGCTTTACCGTCACCAGCCTGCTTTGCCGCCGCCTGCGCGTGCTCGCGCGCATCAAGCGCATGGTTCAACGCCAACCGGTAGTCACGCTCGTTGACCGCGGCGTTCGCGTCTGTCAGCGCCTTGTCGGCCGCCACGAGCTCGTCGTGCGCGTACTGATCCGCGCCAGCCGCCTTCGCCGCATCAATCGCGCCTTGCGCCTGTTGGATTTCTTTGTCGGGAGGGGAACCGCAGGCGAACGTCGCAAGCGCCAATGCGACGACGCATGGCACGAAGCGACGAGGCGACAACATGCTCAAAGAATAGCAGCTTTCAGCTGTCAGCTTTCAGCGATCAGTACCGGAGATGTCCAATGCAAGACTTCAGAAACGTAGCCGCATGGCAATGGCGCGAGCGCTTGCAATCGGGAGATCGTGCGCAGCGGTCGTCAGCGCCGATCTGGGCTTCCTGTCGGCCGCTGCGGCAGACGAGATCGTCGTCGGAGCGGCCGAGAGCTGAAAGCTGAGATAAGATGAAGGATCTATCGCCTGATGATCGTCCCCGCGAGAAGCTGTTGCGTCATGGTCCGGGTGCGCTGGGCGACAACGAGCTCGTGGCGTTGATCGTCGGCGTGGGATCGACGCGGGCCGACGCGCTCGAGATGGCCAACGATCTGTTGCTCGCGCACGATGGGTTGCACGGCCTGACCCGCGTCGGCAGCGATCAGCTCCTCGAGAGCGGACTCGGTGCCGCGCGGACGGCACGGGTGCTCGCGGCATTCGAGATCGGACGCCGCGCGTTCGTGCCGCCGCCAGGCGAGCGGTTCCAGATCCGCGGACCGTGGGACGCGGCGGCGTATCTGCTGCCGCGATACGGGTCGAGCGCGGTCGAGCAGTTCGGCGTCGTGCTGCTCGACACGAAACATCGCGTGTTTCGCACCTGCATCCTCGCGGTCGGTACCGACAACTCGTCTGTGATCGAACCGCGCGACGTGTTTCGCGAAGCGACGCGCAGCGGGGCGGCGGCGATCGTCTTGTTCCACAGCCATCCGTCCGGCGATCCGACGCCGAGCGAAGACGATGTGGGCCTGACGCATCGACTGTCGTCGGCCGGACAACTGATGGGGATCGACGTCGTCGATCACGTGATCCTCGGCGACATGACGTATTACAGCTTCAAAGAGTCGAGACGACTGTGAGCCGCGTGCTGTACTTCGATTGCTTCTCGGGCATCTCGGGCGACATGACGCTCGGTGCGCTCCTCGACGCCGGTCTCCCGCTGGAGGAATTGACGCGCGCGTTGGGCAGTCTCGCGCTCGGTGAAGTCGAGGTACGCGCCGACAAAGTGCTTCGAGCCGGCGTGTCGGCGACCAAGTTCAGCGTCCGCGACCTCAAGGCACCGAAGGCCGATCCGAATCACCATCCGCATCGGCACCTCCCGAAGATCTTCACGATGATCGATGGAGCGTCGCTGTCGGCGGCGGCGCGCGATCGCGCCAAGCAGATGTTTCAGCGGCTCGCCGAAGCGGAGGCCTCCATCCATCAGATGCCGATCGAGAAAGTGCACCTTCACGAAGTCGGCGCGCTCGATTCGATCATCGACATCGTCGGCACAGCGTTCGCGATGGAGTGGTTCCACGCGGACCGCGTCGTTTGCTCGCCGCTGAACGTCGGCGGCGGCATGGTCCACACCGCGCACGGACACTTTCCGGTACCGGCGCCCGCGACCGTGAAGCTGCTCGGCGACGCGCCGGTCTGCAGCGGCACGATCCAGAAAGAACTGGTGACGCCGACCGGCGCGCTCATCGCGACGACGTTCGCCTCCTCGTTTGGCCCGATCCCACCGATGACGATCAAGCAGGTCGGCTACGGCGCCGGCGATCGCGACGAACCGTCGACGCCGAACGTGTTGCGGGTGATCGTTGGCGAAGAGGCGGCCGCCGTTGTCGGTCATCGCGTCACCGTCATCGAATGCGAGATCGATGACATGAACCCGCAGATCTTCGGCGTCGTGATGGACAAGCTGTATGCCGCGGGGGCGCTCGAAGTGTTCTACGTGCCGGTGCAGATGAAGAAGAATCGTCCCGGCACGCTCCTGACCGCGATCGCACCGCCCGACACGCACCGCGCCGTCGCGGACGTCATTTTCGCCGAGACGACGACGATCGGTCTGCGTCACTACGAGGTCGAGCGCGAGTGCCTGGACCGCAAGCACGTCACGGTCACGACACCGCTCGGTGACGTACGATTCAAGCTGGCGTCGCGTAACGGCCGCGTCTTGAACGCGTCGCCCGAGTTCGAGGATTGCGCCGCGCTGGCGGCGAAACACCACCTGTCGGTGAAAGAAGTGCAAGCCATCGCGATACGAGCGTTTCAACCGTGAGCCGATTCTTCCTGACGACCGCCATCGATTACGTCAACAGCAAGCCGCACCTCGGGACGGCCTACGAGAAGGTGTGCGCCGACGTCATCGCGCGCTACAAACGCCTCTGCGGATTCGACACGCATTTCCTCATGGGAAATGACGAGCATTCGCAGAACGTCTACAAGCAGGCGGTCGAGCAGAAGCTCGATCCGATCGCGTACTGCGATCAGATGGAGCAGGAGTTCCGCCGCACGTGGGCGCGCCTCGACGTGTCGTTCGACGACTTCATCCGGACGACACAGCAGCGGCACAAGGTGGGCGTCACCGCGCTCGCGCAACGGGTGTACGACGCCGGCGACATCTACGAAGGGGTGTACGAAGGCTGGTACTGCGTCAGCTGCGAGGAGTTCAAGCAGGAGAAGGATCTCGTCAACGGCAACTGTCCGCTGCATCCGACGCTAAAGCCGGAATGGATCAAAGAGAAGAATTACTTCTTCCGGCTGTCGAAGTACCAACAGCCGCTGCTCGACCATTTTGCGACGCATCCGGACTTTCTCCAGCCGGACATTCGCCGGAACGAGATCCTCCGGCTCATCGAAGGCGGCTTGATCGACATCTCCGTCAGCCGCGCAGGGCAGTCCTGGGGCATCCCGCTGCCGTTCGATCGGGCGAGCGTCGTGTACGTCTGGTTCGATGCGCTGATCAACTACGCGTCGGCGGTCGGCCTCGGCGGCGACCAGGCGCTCTTCGAAAAGTGGTGGCCGGCGGACTTGCACGTCATCGGCAAGGACATCACCCGGTTCCACTCGGTGATCTGGCCGGCGATGCTGATGGCCGCGAAGCTGCCGCTGCCGAAGCAGGTCTTCGGTCACGGCTTCATGACGCTCGGCGGCCAGCGCATGAGCAAGACGCTCGGCACGATCGTGGATCCGATCGTCGCCGCCGATCGCCTCGGACACGATCCGCTGCGGCTGTATCTCGTCAAGGAGATCGTCTTCGGCAGCGACGGCGACTTCTCGTGGGACCGCTACGACGAGCGGTACAACGCGGACCTCGCGAACAACCTCGGCAACCTCGTCAGCCGCGTGACGGCCATGGCGGGGCGCTATCGCAACGGCACGCTGACGCCGGTCGCGTCCACGAACGATCAGCTCGCGCGCGTCAGCGAAGACGCGCTCGCGAACTACCGCAAGGCGATGGACCGCTTCGCGCTGCACGACGGCGCGGCGGCGGCGTTCCGCATCATCGACGCGACGAACGAATTCATCGCCGCGACGTCACCGTGGACGCTCGCGAAGGATCCGGCGAACGCGGATCGGCTGACGCAGGTGTTGTACGACGCGGCCGAATCCGTGCGTCTCGCCGCAGTGATGCTCGAACCGATCATGCCGTCCTCGTCGCGCGAGATCCTGCGGCGGGTCGGCGCGTCAGCAGAAGGACTGAATTTCGACCGCGATGGCAAGTGGCAGACCGGCGGAGCGCGCACGCTCCTACAGGAAGGTCCACTGTGGCCGCGCAAGGAGATCACGACCGTGAGCGACAACCCGTTACCGCCCGATCAGCCAGCGCCGGGCGCAGCACCTAGCACCCCGGGCACCGTAGCACCTGGCACCGTCGCACCTAGCACCGCGGCACCTAGCACCGCGAGCGACCGCATAAGCATCGACGACTTCATGAAAGTCGAGCTCCGCGTCGCCAAGGTGCTGACGGCGGAGAAGGTCGAGAAGTCGAAGAAACTGCTCAAGCTGACCGTCGACGTCGGCAGCGAGCATCGGACGCTCGTCGCCGGTATTGCCGAAGCGTACGAACCCGACGCGCTCGTCGGCAAAACCGTCGTCATCGTCTTCAACCTGAAGCCGGCGAAGTTGATGGGTATCGAATCGAACGGCATGGTGCTCGCCGCCAGTCCAGAAGGCGGCAAGCCCGAAGTCGTGACGTTCGCGAACCCGCCGGATCCTGGAACGAGAGTCAGATAGGGTTCAAAAGGTTCAAGAGGTTCAAGAGGTTCAAGAGGTTCAAAAGGGTCAGGCGAGGCTTGTGAACCTCTTGAACCCTCTGAACCTCTTGAACCTCTTGAACCCTCTGAACCTCTTGAACCCTTTGAACCTCTTGAACCCTTTGAACCTCTTGAACCCTTTGAACCTTGATCGATAGCCACTGCCACCTTGCCGACGAAACGTTCGCCGCGGACCTGACCGGCGTCGTCTCGCGCGCGAAAGACGCCGGTCTCGAGCGGGTCTGCACGATCCTCGAGGCGGGCAACGCGGCCGAAGCGGCGCGGGCGCTGACGCTCGAGTCGATCTGGCCCGAGGTCCGCTTCGCGATCGGCGTGCATCCGCATCAAGCGCACCAGTTCGCGGACGATCCGACGCGCGCCGCGACCGTCGTGCGCGAACAGTTCGCGCGGACGCCGAATGCGCGGGCCGTCGGCGAGATCGGTCTCGACTACCACTACGACTACTCGCCGCGCGAGGTGCAGCACGCGGTGTTCCGCAGCCAAGTGCGCGTAGCGCGAGAGCTGAACGTGCCCGTGGTGATCCACACCCGCGAAGCCGACGGGGACACGATCCGCATCCTGCAGGAGGAGGGCGGAAACGACCTCCGCGGCGTCCTGCATTGCTTCACCGGGACGTCTTCGCTGGCCGACGCCGGCCTGGCGCTTGGGTTCTACATTTCGCTGGCCGGGATCATTACGTTTCCGAAAGCCGTGGAGTTGCGCGAAACAGTTCGACGCGTGCCGCTCGATCGACTGCTGACCGAAACCGACAGCCCGTTTCTGGCGCCGGTGCCGCATCGCGGCAAGCGTAACGAACCAGCGTTTGTGAAGCGGGTGGTCGAGACGCTCGCGGAATTGCACAGCGTCAGTGCCGAAGACATGGCGGAACGGACGCGGTCCAACTTCCACGCGTTGTTCCGGCCGTGATAAAGTCCTTACCTGAACCTGTGGAAAACTCGCTCGCTTTAGCGCAGATTTTCGAGCCCATTCGCGCCGACCTCGAGAAGGTGGATCGCGAGTTCAGCCGGCATGTCGAATCGCACGTCGATTTGATCCCGAAGATCGGCCGCTACATCCAGGGCAGCGGCGGCAAGCGGATGCGCCCCGCGGTATTGCTGATGGCATCGCGGCTGGCCGGCTACACCGGCGATCGCGCAATCCTGTACGCCGCCGTCGTCGAGTTCATCCACACGGCGACGCTCGTCCACGACGACATCATCGACGACTCGGATTTGCGCCGCGGCCGCCTGGCCGTCCATTCGCGATGGGGCAACGACATCACGGTCCTCCTCGGCGACTACCTCTACATCAAATCGATGGCGCTCGCGCTGACGCACGACACGCTCGAACTGGTTCGCGTCCTGTGCGACGTCACGCTCAAGATGATCGAGGGCGAGCTCTATCAGCTGACGAAGAACGGCGACGCGGATATCGAAGAAGAAGAGCACTTCGACATCATTCGCCGCAAGACGGCGTACCTCTTCGGCGGATGCGCACAGATCGGCGGCATGCTCGGCAGCATTCCGGCCGATCGCGAGCAGGCGCTGCGCGAGTACGGCTTCAATCTCGGCATCGCGTTCCAGCTCGTGGACGATCTCCTCGACTTCACCGGTGATGCCGGCGCGGTCGGCAAGCCGATCGGCGCCGATCTTCGCGAAGGCAAAGTGACGCTGCCGCTGATCCACATGCTGCAGCAGGACCCCAACGGTGTCGGCGCCACGATTGTCCGCGACACCATCAGCTCGCGCGCGATCACACAGGAGCAGTGGGACACACTGCTGCGCAGCCTCAAGGAGCACGCGTCGATCGACTACGCCTTCAGGCGCGCGACCGAGTTCGCCGAAGCGGCGAAGAAACATCTCTACGCCTTTCCCCCGAGTTCCGAGCGCGAGGCGCTCCTCGCGCTGCCGGACTACGTCCTGTCGCGCGACCGGTAGGAGCGCGAGGCTGTAGCCGAGCGTGGATCCCGCTCAGCGCATCGACGCACTGCGCGCGCTCATTCGACATCACGAAGAGCGCTATTACATCCACAACGCTCCGGAAATTTCCGACGAAGAATTCGACACACTGCTGCACGAGCTCGAGCGGCTCGAGGCGGACTATCCCGATCTCGTTACGTCCGATTCGCCGACGCAGCGGGTTGCCGGCCGACCGACCGATGGGTTTCCGACCGTCGAGCATCTCGTCCCGATGCTCAGCCTCGACAACGCGTACGACGACGAGGAACTGCGAGCGTTTGACGAGCGGGTGCGCAAAGGCGCGGGACTCGGTGACGCACCGGTCACCTATGTCGCCGAAATGAAAATCGACGGCTTGAGCATCGCGCTGACGTACGAGAACGGCACGCTCGTCCGCGGCGCGACGCGCGGTGACGGCACGCACGGCGAAGAAGTGACCGCGAACGTCCGCACGATCCGCGCGATCCCGTTATCGCTGCGCACAAAACCTGAAGGACGAATCGAAATTCGCGGAGAGGTCTACCTGCCGCGCGCGGCGTTTCAGCGGATCAACAAGGAAATGGAAGACGCAGGGCAGCCGCTGTTTCAGAATCCTCGCAACACGGCCGCCGGCACGATGCGAAACCTCGATCCCGCGCTCGTCGCGAAGCGTGGCCTGTCCGCGTTCGTGTACCAGTTGGTCTCGGGAGCAGACGTAGCGCAGGCCTTTAGGCCTGCCAGCAGCCCTGAAGGGCTGCGCTACAACAGCCACAGCCATGCCGAAACGCTGCGAGCGCTGTCGTCGTGGGGGCTTCCGGTCGAATCGCACTGGCGCACGTGCCACGGCATCGACGAGGTGATCGCGTTCTGCGCCGAGTGGGCCGACAAGCGCCGCTCGCTCGATTTCGACATCGACGGCGTCGTCATCAAGGTCGACGACCTCGCGCTCCGCGAGAAGCTTGGCTCGACGGCGAAGTTCCCGCGGTGGGCGACGGCGTTCAAGTTTCCGGCGGAACAGGCGCACACAAAACTCCTAAAGATCGACGTCAACGTCGGACGCACCGGCGCCGTGACGCCGTTCGCCGTGCTCGAACCGGTGTTTGTGGCCGGCTCGACGATCTCGATGGCGACGCTGCACAACGCCGAGGACATCGCGCGCAAGGACATCCGCGAAGGGGACACCGTCGTCATCGAAAAGGCCGGCGATGTGATCCCGAAAGTCGTCGCGCCGATTCTCAGCCTGCGCCCCGAAGGGTCGGCGCCGTGGGTGATGCCGGCGACGTGTCCCGAATGTCAAAGCACGCTGGTTCGCGACGAAGAGGAAGTTGTCTGGCGCTGCGAAAACACGTCGTGTCCGGCGCGGCTTCTGCGCGGCCTCGAACATTTCGCGTCGCGGTCGGCGATGAACATCGAAGGTCTCGGCTCGTCGCTGATCTACCAGCTCGCGACGAAGCAGCTCGTACGCGATTTCGCTGACATCTACAGCCTGACCGCCGAAGGCCTCGCCGATCTCGAGCGAATGGGCAAGAAGTCGGCGGCCAAAGTGGTCGGACAAATCGAACGGAGCAAGCGCAACGACATCGCGCGTCTCATTTTCGCGCTCGGCATCCGCCACGTCGGGGAAAAGGCGGCGACGACGCTCGCGCGGTATTTCCGAACGATGGATCGGGTGATGAACGCGTCGGCGGAGGAGCTGCAGACCGCGCCGGAGATCGGGCCCGTGGTCGCCGAATCGGTCCGCGCGTTCGCGAACGAGCCCCACAACCGCGAGCTCGTCGCGCGGCTGGCAGCCGCCGGCGTCAACATGGAAACGCAGCTGCCCGAGCCGGCCGTCGAGCCAGCCGGGCCGCTGGCCGGCAAGACGGTCGTCATTACCGGGACGCTGACGTCGATGACGCGCGAGGAAGCGACCGCCGCGCTCGAGCACCTCGGCGCGAAAGTGTCCGGATCCGTCAGCAAGAAGACAAGCTTCCTGGTCGCCGGCAGTGACGCCGGAAGCAAACTCGAGAAAGCGCAGAAGCTCGGCGTCGAGGTCCTGGATGAGGACGCGTTTCGCGCTCTTATAATGAGACAGCAACCCTGAAGGGCTGCGCTACAACCGTCAGGCGTAGCGCAGGCCTTTAGGCCTGCCCAAAATATATGCAGCGCCGGTTCGCGCTCGTCTCCGTCGTGCTGATTGCCGTGGTCGCGTTTCTGGTTGGCGCGATCTTCGCGGGCGGCGTCTCGCGTTCGCAGGTCTCCGCGGGCGCCACGGGGAAAACGGCTGCAGCGGCGAAGCCTGCCGCCCACGCCACCCCGATGGCGACGACTCCGGTGATCAATTTCGCGGACGTCGTCGAGCGCATCAACCCGGCGGTCGTGAATATCGACGCGACGACGCGCGGACGCGAGACGAAGCGCCGCCGCGATCGCACCGGAATCCCCGATCCGCCCGAGCCATTCGATTTCGGACCGCGCACCGATCGCGAACCGCATCGCGGCGCCGGCAGCGGCTTCATCATCGACGCCGACGGCAGCATCCTGACCAATAACCACGTCGTCGAGCGCGCCGAACGGATCACCGTCAAGTTGTCGGATGGCCGGACGATGAGAGCGCGCGTCGTGGGGACGGATCCGGACACCGACATCGCGTTGATCAAAGTCGACGGGCAGACAGGCCTGCCGGTCGCGCCGCTCGGCGACTCGACGACGCTCCGGATGGGCGAGTGGGTTTGCGCAATCGGCAATCCGCTCGGATACGAGCACACGGTCACCGTTGGGGTCGTCAGCTTCCTGGGCCGGAAGTTGTTCGACATGAGCCTCGACAACTACATCCAGACCGATGCGGCGATTAACTTCGGCAACAGCGGCGGGCCGCTGATCAACTCGAGCGGCCAGGTGATTGGGATTAACGCGGCGATCAGTTCTCGTGCGAGCAGCATCGGCTTTGCCGTGCCGATCAACGGCGCGACGGCGATCCTGCCGCAGTTGCGCGCGCGCGGACGCGTGAGCCGAGGTTATCTCGGCGTCGCGCTGCGTGACGTCGATCCTGACCTCGAGCGGTCGCTGAAGCTGTCGGTGAATCACGGCGCGCTCGTGCAGGACGTCACGACCGGTTCGCCAGCGGATCGTGCCGGCTTGCGTCCGTACGACATCGTGACGGCGCTCGACGATCATCCGGTCTCGAGCGACGACCAGTTGATTCGAGAAGTCGCGGCGCGCGCGCCTGGATCCGCGGCGCACTTGACGTTCGTCCGCGACGGGCACGAGCAGGCGTTGACGCTGAAACTCGCCGAGCGGCCGTCGCGCGAAGTCGCCGACAAAGCAGACCAGCAGCCTGCCGTCGATCGCAAGGTCGACGCCGACACGCTGCTCGGGCTCATCGTCCGCGACCTGGATAAGCAGATCGTCGATCGCTTCGAGTTGCCGAAAGGGTTGAAGGGCGTCTTCATCTCGCGCGTCGAACCGATGAGCGCATCGTTCGACAGCGGCATCGAGCGCAGCACGGTGCTCCTCGAAGTCAATCGGCAGCACGTGGAGTCCGTCGCCGACTACCGCCGCGTCGCGCGCAGCGTCCGGCCTGGCGATATCCTCACGCTCTACATCTACTCGCCCGATCTGCAGCAGCGCCAGCTGAAGACGGTCCGCGTCGAAGATCGTTGATGCCAAAGACACGCATATTAGTCATCGATGACGAGGCGGCGATCCGCGACTCGTTGAAGATGACGCTCGAATACGAAGGCTACGAGTTCATCGGCGCGGCGACCGGCCAGGAAGGCGTGAACCTCGTCGAACGCGAGTCGCCCGATCTGGTGCTGCTCGACGTGAAGATGCCGGGCATGGACGGTCTCGAAGTGCTCGACCGCCTGCACGCGATGAACGAGACGCTGCCGATCGTCGTGATTTCCGGTCACGGCACGATCAGCACCGCGGTCGAAGCCACGAAGAAAGGCGCGTTCGACTTCATCGAGAAGCCCTTCGCGAGCGAGCGCGTCCTCGTCAGCCTGCGCAACGCGCTCGACCAGCGCCAACTGCGAGACGAGAACCGATCGCTGAAGAAGGCGGTCGAGATCCGCCATCAGATGATCGGCGAGAGCGCCGCGCTCAAGCACGTCTTCGCCGCGATCTCGCGCGCTGCGCCGACAAATGCGACGGTGCTCATCACCGGCGAGAGCGGCGTCGGCAAGGAACTCGTCGCGCGCACGATCCACGGCAACAGCAAACGCGGACGCGAGCGCTTCGTGCAGGTCAATTGCGCCGCGATTCCCGAAGAGTTGATCGAGTCGGAACTGTTCGGTCACGAGAAGGGATCGTTCACCGGCGCGACCGAAAAGCAGGTCGGCAAGTTCGAGCAGGCCGATCGCGGCACGATCTTCCTGGACGAAGTCGGCGACATGAGCCCCAAGACGCAGGCGAAGGTCCTGCGCGTCCTGCAGGAGGGCGAAGTCGAACGGCTCGGATCTGCCCGCACGATCAAGGTCGACGTCCGCGTCATCGCCGCGACGAACAAGAACCTCGAGGAGGAGATCGAAAAAGGGCACTTCCGCGAGGACCTGTACTTCCGTCTCGCGGTGATTCCGATTCAGGTGCCGCCGCTCCGCGAGCGGCAGGAGGACATCCCGCTCCTCGTGCGGCACTACATGGACTACTTCAGCCGCGAGAACAACGTCCGGCCGAAGCGCATCACGCACGCCGCCATCGAGGCGCTGCAGCGGTATCGCTGGAAGGGCAATATCCGCGAGCTGCGGAACACCGTCGAACGCATGATCATCATGACCGGCGGCGACACGATCGACGTCGCCGATTTGCCCGAGGTCGTCAGATCCCCGTCGGCGACCATCGTCGCTCCGAAACCGCTGGCTGGCGGCGAGGCGCCGAAGGCCGTCGGTACCCTGAGGGAGTTCAAGGACAACGCGGAACGCGAGTTCCTCGTGGCCAAGCTGCGCGAGAACGGCTGGAACATCTCGAAGACGGCCGAAGTCATCGACACGCCGCGCAGCAACTTGTACAAAAAACTGGAGCAGTACCAGATCTCGCAGGAGACCGACGGGTAGCACTGACGGCTGACTGCTGACAGCGAGTACAATTCAACCGTTCGCAGCGAGCAGGGCAACCGCTGGTCGCGCCGGCGCCGCAAGGCGACGGTGGGCGAGAGGAAAGTCCGAACTCCGCAGGGCAGTGCGCCGGGTAATCCCCGGTCGGGGCAACTCGAAGGAAAGTGGCACAGAAAACATACCGCCACGCCGGAACGCCGCAAGGCGCGAAGGCGGGTAAGGGTGAAAAGGTGCGGTAAGAGCGCACCGCGCGTGTGGTAACACACGTGGCAGGCAAAACCCCGCACGGAGCAAGACCAAATAGGGAAGTGCTACGGACGGCCCGTCCAAGGCTTCCGGGTCGGTCGCTTGATCCTGTCAGCGATGACAGGGCTAGAGGAATGGTTGTCACGCCAGTAGCGCCGAAAGGCGCGAAAGCGGACAGAATTCGGCTTACGGCTCGCTGCGAGCACTTTTATGAAACGTCTCCTCTTCGTGCTGCTCGCGACGGCGACCGTCGCCGCCCAGCAAACGCCAGGTCAAATCCGTCCCCGTCCTGCGGAAGGACGGGAACCCGAGTTCAAGCCGCCGACGATTCGCGAGTACCACCCGAAATCGCAGCTCGTCACGCCGCAGCATCTGGTGCCGAAGGCGAAGTTCCCGGTCATCGACATCCATAGCCATCAGCCGACGCCCATCTCCAACGCGGAATTCGCGCGCGTGGTCAAAGGAATGGACGACAACAACCTGCGGCTGCTCGTCAACCTGAGCGGATCGTGGGGCGACCATCTGCGGCAAGGCCTCGACGCGATCAAGAAGAGTCCGTACGCGGATCGGATGGTGCTGTTCGCGAACGTCAACTTTCAAAACGTCGGACCCGGATCCGGCGCGCAGCTCGCGAAGCAGCTCCACGCGGACCTCAAAGCCGGCGCGATGGGGTTGAAGGTCTTCAAAGACCTGGGCATGTTCGACCGGAAGACGGACGGCAGCCGCCTCCGCGTCGACGACCCCGAGCTCGATCAGATCTGGGAAACGTGCGCGCGCAACAACGTGCCGGTGCTGATCCACATCGCCGAGCCGCCGGCGTTCTTCGAGCCGCTCGATTACACGAACGAACGCTGGCTCGAATTGTCGCTGTATCCGGACCGCCGCCATCAGACCGGCGTCAAGTTCGAGGAGCTGATCCTCGAACGCAACAACATGATCGCGAAGCACCCGAACACGAAGTTCATCCTGGCGCACTTCGGGTGGCACGCCAACGATCTCGTCAAGGCCGCCAAACTGCTCGACGAGCATCCGAATGTCTACTACGACGTCGCCGCCGTCCTCTACGACTTTGGACGCCAGCCGCGCGCCTCGCACGATTTCTTCGTCAAGTATCAGGACCGGATTCTGTTCGGGAAGGACAGCTACCAGCCGGACGAATATCCCTATTACTGGCGCGTGTTCGAAACCAACGACGAGTACTTCGATTACTACCGCGACTATCACGCGTTTTGGAAACTGTACGGAATCGGTTTACCGGACCAGGTGCTCCGAAAGCTCTACTATCAGAACGCGCTCAAGCTGACGCCGGGCCTCTCGCGGGTGTGGCCGACGGAGTAGCGCGAGCTTTCAGGCGAGCGTTTTGCTACAGACCTCATCACTATGGCGAATTACCTCGTAACTGGCGGCGCCGGCTTCATCGGATCGCATTTATCGGAAGAGCTCGTCCGCCGCGGACACACGGTTCGCGTGGCCGACAGCCTCGTCACCGGCAAGCGCCGCAATCTCGAACACATACCCGGCGTGGAATTCCTCGAAGGGGATCTCGCCGACATGAGCTTCGCGACCCGCGCGGTCGCCGGCATGGACTACGTGCTGCACCAGGCGGCGATTCCGTCGGTCCCGCGATCCGTCAAGGACCCGATGACGTCGCACCTGGCCAACGCCAACGCGACGTTGAACGTGCTGCTGGCGTCGCGCGACGCCGGCGTCAAACGGCTCGTGTTCGCCGGATCCTCGTCCGAATATGGCAACACGCCGACGCTGCCGAAGCGCGAAGACATGCCGACCGCGCCGCTGTCACCCTACGCGCTGCAGAAGGTGATGGGGACCGAGTACTGCCGCATGTTCACGCGGCTCTACGGCTTCGAAACCGTCGTCATCCGCTACTTCAACGTGTTCGGGCCGCGCCAGGATCCGAGTTCGCCGTACTCGGGCGTGATTTCGGTGTTCTCCACCGCGCTCATCGAAGGACGCCAGCCGACGATTTACGGCGACGGCGAGCAGACGCGCGACTTCACCTACGTCGCGAACGTCGTCGACGGCGTGCTGCGCGCGTGCGAAGCGCCGAAGGCGCCGGGCGAAGCGATCAACGTGGCCTGCGGCACGCGGATCTCGTTGAACGAACTGCTGCGCGTGATGAACCGCATCGTCGGCACCACTATCCAGCCGATTTACAAGGACGCGCGCGCCGGCGACGTCCGTGATTCGCAGGCCGACATTTCGAAGGCCAAGTCGCTCCTCGGCTACACGCCGATCGTACCGCTCGAAGAGGGGCTTGCGCATACGCTGGCGTGGTGCCGCTCCGAGGCGGCCGCGACCGCCGGACGCTGATCGGATACCTTCAGCGATTGCACGCCGTCATCTCGAACGTCGTCGTTTGATATCGGAGCCGGCGAGTGGCGAGCGTGCATCGCGGCGAGGCCGCGTCACAACATGGCGTGTCGCAGTCCCACCACAACATCGACAGCGGCACGCTCACGCACTCTCCGTCGCGAACCGGCGGCCCATCGTTGAAGCGGTAGACAGGCGCGCAACCCATGGCGGTGACCGCGACCAATAGCATCGCGATCCTCTGCGTGGTATTCGGCATTTTCGTCCTTACCGCCGTGAACACAGCAACAGCGATACCGTACAATCTGCCGCGATGTTGAATCGGCTGACGCACCTCGCATTCGCGATTGGTGTCGTGGCGTCTTCGGCGTCGAACGCCGCAGCCGCCGGCCGGCCGTGGCGCGAAATCCGCAGCCGCGACGTCATCGTCTACGGTCAACAGTCGCCGTCCACGCTGCGCGACATCGCCATTCAGCTCGAACAGTTCCGTGTCGTCCTCGGCGACATCATCAAGGGCGCGAAGAATCCGCAGTCGCTGCCGACCGAGGTGTATGTCTTCGACGATCCGGACGCGATCCGCCCGTACGTGCCGCTGTACGGCGGCAAACCCGCATCGCTCGGCGGCTACTGCCGATGTGGATCCACAGACGATGGGAGTTTGATCGTGGTGGGGATGTCGAGGTACGCGGAAACGACGCCGATCATCTTCCACGAGTACACGCATCTGCTGTTGCGGAACGCGCTCGAGAGGCCGCCCGTGTGGTTGAACGAAGGGCTCGCCGAGTACTTCAGCACGCTCGGCCAACCAATCGGACGGCACATCCAGACGCTGCGCGAGCGGATGCTGCCGGTGTCGGACATCATCGATACGCGCCAGTCCTCGGCGCTCTACAACGAAGCGAGCCGCAAGGGGATCTTCTACGCCGAAGCGTGGGCGTTGACGCATTACCTGCTGACCGAGCGTCCTGACAGCGCGGCGATTCTGAATCGGTATCTCGAGACGGCGACCGACCACGATCCGAATCCTGCGGCGCTCGTCGACGCGACCGGTTTGAGCCTGAAGCAGCTGGACGTCGAGTTGCGGCGCTACATCAATCGGTCGAGTTATCGCGCGGTTCGAATCACGAACGACGCGCGAATCGAGATCGCCGAGCCGTCTGCGCCGCGCGAGTTGCCGGCGGCCGAAGCGGAGGCGCGGCTTGCCGACATCCAACTGCACGCCGATCGCATCGACGAAGCGGCGCCGCGTGTGGAAGCGGCGGCCAAAGCGGGACCGAACGTCGCGCGCGCGCAGCTCGTGCTGTCGTTCCTGCGGATGCGGCAAGGGGATCTCGCCGGTGCGTTCGCGCTGACACGTCGTGCCGCGCAGCTCGCGCCGGATGACTTCGCGACGCAGTACATGTACGGCCTTGCGACGCTTCGCGGCGAGGACGGCGACGGCGATATCCTGACGCTCGAGCGCGCGCGCAGCGCCCGCCAGGCGCTTGCGCGTGCCGTGGCGATCAATCCCCGGTCCGCCGCGGCGCTGGCGTGGCTGGCGTACGCGGACATGTCAGCCAACGAGCATCTGGACGAAGCGCGCGAGCTGACACAGCGCGCGATCGCGCTGGCGCCCGGCCGCACCGACTACGCCGAGCAGTTGGAACGGATAGAGCAGTTGATCGCGCTGCACAACCGGCCGGTGACCACGGTGGGTCCGCGGGTGCACCTTCGACTGCGCGAGGTCCGCGCGGGCGAGGAGCGTATCTTCGGCGATCTCCTCGAAATCGCCTGCGGCCCCGGCGGCGTCAGATTCGTCGTCCGCACGGCATCCGGCACGGTGACCGCCTCCGCCAAGCGCATGAGCGACGTAGCGTTGATCTCGTTCGGCGACGATGCAAAGGACTTCACGGTGGTTTGCGGTGCCAGGCTACCGTCTGACACCGTGTATCTGACCCGCCTGCTCGGTTCCCAAACCGCGGTAGCGGTGGAATTTCTGCCACGAGGCTACGTTCCGCAGCACTGACGTGCGTCGGCGAGAACGTATCAAATCCAACAGTTGAGCCGGCGGTGCCAGTCAGATAGCATCAATTCGTTTCCGATGCCGAAACGGGCACGTCGTCGATCCGTTCCGCGCGTGACACCAGCCACGCTCGCCAAGTTACGGCGCGACCTCGAGCGGTGTACCGAAAAAGTCGAACACCTCGAAGACGAGATCAGCATCAACATCCGGCGGATGGCGTCGATGCAAGCCGAGATCGACGACCTGCGATCCCGGCTTGCCCGCCGCTAACGCGTTACGCCACCTTCGTCGTTGACGGCGGCGCGGGGTTGTTCTTGTTCGGGAACGGGATGGTGACGCGCGACACGTGACGCGCCGCTTGCCATTCCGCGACCAGCCCGGGGTCTCCCTCGATCTTGTTCATCACCACCGGATCCAGCTTTTCGATGATCTCGGCGCTCGCCGCAATCGTCGCCTCGATCTCCGCACTGGCCGCCGTCCGCGCTTCGCTCGCCTTCGTGCGCTCGTGGATCGCCGCTTCGAAGGCGTCGATTTTCGCCGCCAGGTCTTCGACGAACGTCGGCGGCATGTTGTGCGCGACGAACTGATCGCGCAACAGGGCGGCTTCCTGCAGGATCGCGCGCGATACGGCGAGCAGCCGCTGATCGCTGTTGCTCTTCGGCAGCCTGAACTTGTCTGCCAGTCCGGGCGAGCCGGCCGCAACGCTGCGGCTTGTTCGGGACACCGTCAGCGCCGCCTTGCGCAGCGCGGCGCGCGCGGTGTCTTTGGCCGCCGCCGCTTGTCTCGCCGCGTTCTTGCCGGCGGCTTGCGCGACGACGGGTGGCTGCAGCTTGGTGACTGCAGCGTTGAGGCCGGCAAACATCTGTCCGCCGGGTGTGGCAGCGGGGAAGAGGTCCACGTGCGCGACGCTGCCGAACTCGTTCGCTCGGACCAGCATTTCGTACCAGCGAATTTGTCGCATGTTCACGACCGTTTCACTCCTTGCGGCAACGACTGTTGCCTGCACTGAAGATCGACGCCGAAATTCGCGAAAAGTTCCTCGTGGTCCGCGTGCCAGATCTCCACCCGCTGCACACGAAATCGAACGGACACTTCCGACACCGCGCGATCCGCGCAAATGGATTGATCGTCGTCACGAGTCTTCTGCACACGGTCACGAGCGAACTGCCGGCGCCGCAGAGCGACTTACTGTCAGCGCGTTGACGCTGCACATGGTCACGAGCGAATTGATCGTGGTCGCGAGCGAATTGATCGCGGTCACGAGCGAATTGATCGCGCTCCTGAGCCGTCTGCAACCGCGGTTGCAGACGAAAACCGCCGGAAGCTGACATCTGCCACCGCTCACGTGAACGCGCGGCGTCATTTTGCGACGCTTGACTTCCTGCGCGCGCCACATTCCGACGCGCGGCTGGCACATCTCCTTCGGTTTCAGTGCGCTACCGCGACGCGCGCGCGTGCGTCGCGAACGGTCTCGTCCTTGCCTCGTGCGATGGCGACTCTGGAACACCACTGCGGGGCTCCACGTTTGGGCTTGATCTCCTCAACGTGTCCGGCATCCGTTCCAGAGTCCTCTCACACAAGGAGGACAGTTGTATGGTGCGTTCCGTTGTCACTCTCGCTGCGCTCGCATTCCTGATTGCCGCGCAACCACACGCCGCCAGCGCGCAAACGCCGCGCAGCAGCGCGCGCTCGTCCGCCAAGGCGCCCGTGACGGGCGCGATCAACATCAACACCGCGTCGGCTACCGAGCTCGAAGCGCTGCCGGGTATCGGCGCCAAAACCGCCGCGCGCATCGTCGAGTACCGCCAGAAAAACGGACCGTTCAAGAAGATCGAGGAGCTGATGAACGTCCGCGGCGTCGGCGAGAAGAACTTCCTCAAGCTGAAGCCGCAGATCACCGTGACTGCGGCGAAGACCGATCACGACAACCAGTAGGGGACCGGCCGTGGCGACTGGCTACTCGTTGATCGAACTCGTGTTCGTGGCCGGGCTGGTCGCCACGCTCAGCGCGATGGCGGTGCCGCAGACGCTCGCGGCGCTGGACGACTCGCGCACGCTCGGCGCGGCGCGCTACATGTCGGCGCGATTTCAGCGGGCGCGGATGGAGGCGGTGATGCGATCGGTGGAGATCGGCATTCGATTCGTCGCCGTCGACGCGAGCTACGCCTACACGACGTACGCGGACGGCAACCAGAACGGCGTCCGGTCCGCCGACATCCGTTCCGGTGTGGACGTCGTCATCATGCCGTCCGAGCAGCTCACCGAACTCTTCGCGCACGTCGACTTCGGCGCGCTGCCGAACCTGCCGCCGGTCGATTCGGGCGGCACGGCGCCCGGCAGCGATCCGATTCGGCTCGGCAGCGCCAACATCGCGAGCTTCAATCCAAACGGCACGTCGACCAGCGGCAGCGTCTACATCCGCGGGCAGCGCGCCCAATACGTCGTGCGGATCTACGGCGACACCGGCAAGACACGGATCATGCGCTACGACGCCGTCAACAAGCAGTGGGTGCCGCTATGACTGCGGTCACGGTGACGGAGCGGCGCTCGGCCGAACGCCATCGCAGCGGCGTCCACCGCATCGTCACATCTCGAATCCGTCCTGGCCATGGCGCTCGCGTGATTGATATCTCGACGAGCGGCATTTTGCTCGACACCCCGCTGCGGTTGTTGCCGGGCAGCACCGTCGACATCCAGATGTCGACGCATCGGCATCACGTGTACGTTCGTGGACAGGTTGTCCGGTGCAGCGTCGTGCACGTCAGGCCGGCAATCTGCTACCGCGGCGCGATCGCGTTCGAGCGCCCGATCGATTTGCAGCGCGATCGCGACGGGTATCACGTGCCCACGTCAGCAGTCATTCGAGAGCGGCGCGAAGGGGAAGGCACTACTCGTGAAATCCGGTAACGTGACACCGTTCGTCGTCGAAACGCAGGCGTTTCCTCGGGATTTCACCCCATCGCCGCGCGGCACCATCTTTGGTTCTCGCTCGTCGTCTTCGACAAGGAGCGAATCCATGGAGGGACTCTACGGTCCGCGCCAGCGCGAGCGCCGGCAGGCGTTTCCCGAGATGCTCGGCGCGCTGACGCAGGCGCTGGACCGGCGCCACGACATCTCGCTGTTGCGCGGAACGTTCGAGGAGCTCTTGCGCCGCATCGTGCCGGTGCGTACCGTTCATCTGCGCGACGCGTCGAGTCGATGGCTGACGCGACCGGAGACGATCCCCGTCGCGGAATCGGTGACGCTCGACGTGCCCGGCGACGGCGTCGCACGCGGTGTGCTCGAAGCGACGTTCGATCCCGGCTGTCGCCTGGGAGAGTGGGATTTTCAGATGCTCGACACCGCCAGCCACGTGGGCGCGATGGTGTTGGAGATCGAGCGCCTCCGGCTGCAGCTTGCCCGCAACGGTCTTTATCCGTCCGCGCGACTGCCGCGCGATGGCGCCGCGCCGCTTATCGGGACGACGAGCGGGATGCAGGCGCTGCGATCGACGATCGAGCGCGTCGCCGCCACCGACTTCACGGTCCTGCTCGAGGGCGAGAGCGGCGTCGGCAAAGAGCTCGTCGCGAGACAGATCCACGAGCTCAGTCGCCGGCGCAAGGGTCCGTTCGTCGCGATCAACTGCGCCGCGCTCGTCGAAACGCTGCTCGAGGCGGAGCTGTTTGGGATCGAGGAACGGACCGCGACCGGCGTCCGCGGGCGGTTGGGGAAGTTCGAAGCTGCCGATGGCGGCACGCTGTTTCTCGACGAGGTCTCGGACCTCTCGATGTCGGCGCAGGCAAAGCTGCTGCGTGCCATCCAGGACTTCGCCGTCGAGCGCGTCGGCAGCAACGGATCGCACCGCGTCGACATCCGCATCATCGCCGCGACGAACCGCGGGCTGTCCGAGCTCGTCGAACGTCAGCTCTTTCGCGCGGACCTGTTCTATCGGTTGAGCGGCGTCGACGTACGGGTCCCGACGCTGCGCGAGCGAAAAGCGGACGTCATCGAGCTCGCCGAGTACTTCCTGGCCCGTCATCGCAACGGTCGCACGCTGCGGTTGTCCCCGGTCGTGTCCGACGCGCTCCTGGCCTACGACTGGCCGGGCAATGTCCGCGAGCTCGAACGCGTCATGGAGCGTGTCGTCACGCTCGCCGAAACGGACACGATTCAGCTCGACGACCTGCCGCCGCTCGTCCGCGGCTGGCACGCCACGTCCATCGAGCCGGCGCTGCGGCGCAACGACACGCTTCGCGCCTGGATGCGGCGCTACGTGCGGCTGATGGTCGACCAATGCGGCGGCAACAAACGCAAGGCCGCGCGCGTCCTCGACATCAGTCATCACACATTGCAAACGTACTTACGGGAGCCGGCGCCCGATGTCGGCGAGGCTCCACCAGATCACCGGGAGCTTCCGGTCTAACTGGCGAACGAAGCAGGCAGTGAACAACTGCGAGATCACACGTTCCCTGCGTCGCGGGCGGCTCCGGCCGCGGAGGGGGACCTATGGTTCGACTCAGGGTGAAAAGCGCTGTATTCGGCGCCGGGATCATCTCGCTCATCGCGCTCGGGACAACGAGCGGCAGGCTGCCATTCGCACGTGCGGCCGCCGCGCAAGCACCGGCAGGCGGCAACGGTCCTGCGCGAACGATGCCGGCGGGATCGCGTGTGGCCGGCGCGGTCGGAAAAAAGGGCGACACGTACTACTGGTACGAATCGCAGGCCGGGAAGGTGACCGCGCGAATCGGCGACGCAACGGTCGTTGCCGAGCGCGGCGCAACGGGTGGAGTGAGCGTGCGCGTGCACGATGCGAAGGGCGCTGAGGTGGCGCAACTGTCGGCCACGTCCGATGCGCTGCGATACACCGAAGCGAACGGCGGCGGGACCGTGTATGCGTTGAACGACAGCGGTGAGCGTCCGGCGTTGGAATGGGGCGCGCGTCAGGCGTACGCGTTATGGAAGACGCGCGGCGCGAGTGGGCGGTCGCTGGCCTGGAAAGGCGGCATCATGCAACCGCACGAAGGCGCCGCCGTTGACGCCGACGCCGCGACGAGCGAGATGACGACCGAATGGGCCGAGGGCATGAGCGTTCGCTCGGGTCGGCGAACGGTCACGGTCACGACGAGCGACCGCGAAGGCAAGAACAAGCAGACGCTGTCCGGAAAGGCGGTCAGCGCGGTTCTGTTCAAGGACGGCGTCGAGATCGGCCGCGCCGCATGGTTTGCCGATCAAAAGCTGTTCGTGTGGAACTATCCCGGCGTCGATAATGGCGCCGTCTCCGCGGCACACTTGACGGACTATGGCGGCTGGCCGTTCGTTCCCGATACGACGTGGGTCCACTTGCAGGCCATCGCGTTCTATCACTTCAAGACGACGATCGCTCGGGAGGGATTCGTCGGCGCGAACCGTCGCGATCGCGGACGGTCGGCGCCGGGTGTCGTCGCACGAATCGGCGAGTTCTTTGCGCCGACGTTGTTCGCCAACGATCCGGGATGCGATCGGTTTCACTATCTCGACGGCACCATCCTGCGGTACTGCTGCGACGTCCACGACCAATGCTACGACCGGGCTGATTGCACCGAGAAGTCGTGGTGGATGTGGTGGAGCAGCTGGACCTGCAATTACTGCAACGCGGCCGTGGTCCACTGTTTCCTGACCGGCGGAACGGATTACGGTCCCTTCGACAGCGGGACACCAGCAATATGATCCGATGGCGGTTTGTGTTCGTCGGCGCCGCAGTATTCATCGCGGCGCACGTTGTCGAGTCCCGACGATGGGCCGCCTGGTTCGGCGGCCCTCATGCGCCCTGGTTCCTCGACTCTGGGCGGGCGATCGCATTCACGATGGTCTGCCTGTTCATCGTGGGCGTGACGGCCGGATCCGCCAACCGCCGCGAGGCGGTGACGCGCAGCAGCAACGCGTGGG